>PDYJ01002308.1_pt1 | contig 82053 bp, 90 predicted proteins | sample 1430841 | NCBI WGS metagenome assembly PDYJ01 (sample SAMN07237672, study PRJNA390542) | Gut metagenome, whole genome shotgun sequencing project. | isolation source: fecal pellets | host: Mus musculus | place: USA: New York, NY | collected 2016-10
CGGCTACCATGACGCGGTGAATAACCTGAACCTGCTCTTTGATGATGACAGTATAACAAATCTCCGTGCCGCCATACGTTCTTCAGGGTTCCACATCAGACATGAAGGCGATGAATGGTTCGCAATAGATTTTTCATCAAAAACAATCATCAATCTTTCGGAAGTCGGATTTGACACCCGTAAGCTCGAATACAGGAGATTTGAAAAACTCCGTCGCAGACAATCAACTGAAAAGCCTCGTGACAAAACAACCGGACGCGGCATAAGAGGTATGCGTGACGCGGCTTCCGGACGTGGGGAAAACCGTGAGTGGGAAGTTGGCTACCGTGGCGACTATAACCGCATAGATGATGAAAACAGCATAAAGATGTGACAAGGGATTTTGTCACCATGCCGCGATTGCGACATAAAGCCTTGCAGACAGCAGTATATGATGTCTGCAAGGCTTTATCCTTTTATGACTGCAAAACTGTATCACAATAAAGTCCCAAGATTTGAAGAAAGGTGTCCAAAGTTACATATCGCGATGAAGCACCGTGGTAATTTTGCCATATGAATCATTGAACCAGGGTGTAATGGACGAATCAATAATCATAACATTTGCCAATCAGAAAGGGGCGTAGGGAAAACAACTCTATGCGTCACTTTTGCCAACTATCTTGTAAAGAAGGGCTCCCGTGATTGTCATTGACTGCGATTCGCAGGAGAGTCTGGCGCAACGGCGTGAGAGCGACCTGAAACGCTATCCTTCGGGAGATACCGCCATCCCTATGAGGTTCTTCCTTTTTCATTGAATAAGGAAGAAGCCCTATTCGGGTTCATAGGCAACATCCGCAAAACACGGTGTGTGGCAATATTCGATTCTCCAGGGAATCTAAAACAGCAGGGACTCGTGACATTGTTCGCCAACTCCGACTATATAATTTGTCCCTACCACTACGAACAGGACCACCATCCTCGACCGCCACATCATCGCATTTCTGCAAAAGCTGAAAAACGTCATGGCGGGAAAATGAACGCCCGTCTGATTCTCGTGCCGAACCGACATGACGCGAGGGTCGGACGCCGTAGCGAGCTTATGCTGTGGAGGAAACAAGGGAAACATTCAGCCGCTATGGTCTTGTGACTCTAAAATCAATTCAAGGGCAGATATGGAACGCTTCTGCACATTATCGGATCTGGACGGACAATTAGAGGTCACACAGCCGCTTTCGACACAATCTTCAAAGAAATATTCGGACACATCGAAGCTGACACTGAAAATGGATAACATAATTTCCCTGATATAGACGGACTGCTCGGAAGCATCCGTAATGTGGCTACGCCTGTCGCCATGCTGCCGGAACAACTACGTCGCGTGAGGCTGCCGGGATACAGGAACCCGTAATACTGCCGAATCCCTGCATCAATATTGATGCCGCAGATCCGGTATGGGAGGCTTTCATGGAAAACCTTTCGTCCTACGGTTTTCGTGAACGGAAAGACGAGCGAAGGTCTGCATGATTGACAAGGATATTGCCGACTCCCTCGATGAGTGCGACATCGACGCAAATGCCGCTCCGACGTAATCAATGCCATCGTGAGGACATTCATAACAGCATTCCTTCCCCGGCTAAGGACTTATAGAAAGAAAAACAAGTCACTGCTTGAACAAAAACGACAATATATGAAAAGAAAAAACTGGACTGAGGCTGAAACCACTTATCTCATGGAGAACTACCCGGCTATAATCGGACACGGTTATGGCCGCACGGCTCGGCGTATCCCGCAGGACATTATCGAACAAGGCTCATGAGCTTGGTCTTGACAAGGGCATCAACCCGGAATGGCTGGAGCGCGCTGAAAAAGTGCGCGGGCTTTACAGCTCACGCTCATATACTGAAATCGCGTTGGAAACCGGCATCCCCCTACGTTCCGTCGCAAGGATCATTTCCAAACTGGGGCTTAACCGTTCAAAAAGAGAGGAGAACCGAATACGCTCACGTATAAGGAGAAACATTACCGACCGGGAGAAACGGCGCGTCATCTTCGGGCTCGCCCCTCTGACGAGAATAAAGGTTGTCACCAACAAGCACCGGATAAAGTTGCGGCACGCCTTGAAGAAAGCCGGATATATAGTACAGCGCGGCCAGAATGTGATGTATTATCATCCGGAAATGGAGCGCGACCATCGGCGCGAGAATGCCGGAAGAAGCGTCGGCCTCAGCTTTGAGCCGTGGGAAACAATAGATAACAAACTATGCGTAAAGCTCTGACACTATGACATACGGACAAATCATAACGCTGCTGTTCATTCTGCTGATTCTATATTATGCAGGTCTGGTAACTATGGATATTATGGCCGCAAAACGAATGAAAGCATCCGAGGAAGCCAAAAACGAGGAAGCCGAAATTGACATATCCGGACTTGCGGGCGGTTTTGAACCAGTTGAGATCAATCGCGACAATTCCCGGCCCACGACAGTACCGCAGAATATGGGTGCGGTCAGGTATAAGGAGCCTGTAATGACAAACGGCTATCCCGTAGATAGCCTGATAAGCAAGACAAAAAATGCCATTGAATCCGGTAGATATGACGACCTCGACAATCTTGTATATAAGTGTGAGGCGGCATAACTCTTGCCCCGGCCACCGGCCTGACTTATCACTATGTAAATAAATCCCATTCTACTCTCTCTTTATAATACTGCCTTTATCGCCCGAAGCTGTCTTTAACGCCCTGCATTGCCTTTACCGCCCGATAACTTTTTTCAAAAACGAATATCATCGCAAATGCAGAAGATTAAAACAAAATGCCTGAGGGCGTTGGCTCGTTTCAGCCGCTCAGGGTTCGCCCGCAAGGGCACGCTCGCGCTCGCCGCCGTGACCGTGGCCGTCGGCAACGCTATGGCCGCCAGCAAGGGTGCCGCAGGCTTCACGAAAGCCACGCAGGAGGTCAGCTCCTACCAGACCCCGGTTTCCAATCTTATGAAGGCAATCGCAGCCGTAATTGTCTTGGTAGGAGCTTTTAACGTCTATTTCAAGATGCAAAACGGCGACCAGGACGTGAAGAAAACCATCATGCTCACCATCGGCGGATGTATCGCGTTCATCGCCTTGAGTGAGGCGTTGCCCCTATTCTTCAAGTAGCCGGAAGCGGAAAACCATACATTCATGGCGGCATACAACGACGGCTACCCTGTTTTCAAAGGGTTACAGAAACCACTGGAGTTCATGGGAATCCGTGGACGCTTCCTGACGCTTGCGGCAGCGGCGATAGGCGTGTCATTCGTGGGATTCATCGTGTTCTCAATCGCGCTGGGGAAGCTCGCCGGGTTTGTCGCCATGCTTGTCATGGCCGCCGTCGGGCTGGTGACAATCTATGTCAAACAGCGCGGCGGACTCCACAACAAGAAACGTGACCGTGGAATTTTCATTTATCACAACCTGTTCAAACGCTGACAGATGGCAAAAACGCATAAAAAAGTCTTTGACGGCATATTCGCCCAACTGGAGGAAACGGACGGCGACGTTGTGCTGTTCGACGCCAAGGGCTCCCCCTCGGTGATATTCTCAATGACTAATCCGGTGCCGCGCCTATGCACCGACCCGGAGCGTTATATGCTCTTTCAGGATGTCCTCGCAAACATAGTGCAGACCCTCGGCGAAGGGTACGCCCTTCAGAAGCAGGACATATTCTGCCGCCAGAGCTACCACCACGAGATACCCGACGGCGCGGAATACCTGACACGCAGCTATTTCGCATACTTCGATGGACGCGGGTACACCGAGATAAAGACATATCTCATAATAACGCAGGAAGCTCCCAAAGGGCAGTTCGTACAGTACGACCCCAAGCGGTGGCTCGACTTTCATTCCAAGGTGTCAAAGGTGGACGACATACTTTCCGAGAAAGGTATCCGGCACCGCAGGCTCTCCAAGCCGGAGGTCGCCGAGTACATACACCGCTTCATGGCCTTACACTTCAGGCACGGGGCTTTCTCCATGACCAATTTCAAGGCCTCCGACGAATATCTCAGGACAGGGAACCGCATAATCCGCTCGTATCCTCTGGTGGATATAGACGAGATAAACCTGCCGTCGGTGGTGAGGCCATATACCGAAACAAGCGTCAACGGCTACCCGATAGCCACCGACGTGCTGTCGTTTCTCGCTGAGGTGCCGCACGCCGACTGCGTGGTGTTCAACCAGGTGGTGCAGATACCGGGGCAGCGGAAACTGCTCCGCAAGCTCCAAGGTAAGGCGAAGCGTCACGGCTCGATGCCCGACCCCAGCAATAAAATCGCCAAGGCTGACATCGAGGAAGTGCTGAACATCCTGGCTGTGGATTCATCATTGCTTGTAAATACAAACTTCAACATCATAGTGAGCTGCGCCCCGGACAAGGTTACTCCCGTGACTTCGTACCTCGAAACCAAGCTCTACGAGTGCGGCATAATGCCGTCGCGCACGGCCTACAACCAGCTTGAGCTTTTCATCGACTCCTTTCCGGGCAACGCCTACGGCTTCAACCCCGACTACGACCTCTTCCTCACGTTATCGGACGCCGCCCTGTGCCTCTTTTTCAAGGAACACCTCAAAGGATGCGAGGACACGCCTCTCACCACCTATTACACCGACCGCCGGGGGCTACCGGTGTGCATCGACATAACCGGCAAGGAGGGCAAGTTAAAGATGACCGACAACGCCAACTTCTTCTGCATCGGGCCTTCGGGCAGCGGCAAGAGTTTCCACATGGAGAAAAAAAGCCCCAAACGGAGGCATAAGAGGCTCAAACGGATTGAGTGTAATGCACTCATATTTAGGTAGCTATATTTAACAATTCAAAATGTTCGCTCTTTCAAATTCGACCCTTTCGGAGTATTTTTGTACCGCATTTGGGTCTCGGAAGGAGGGACACACGGTTCGACTTTCTTTCAGCGTCGTTCAAGATGGTTCAAGATAAAATCAGCCGTTTTTGACCCTTTTTCACCCCTTTTCCGAGGCTCTGCGACAGCAAGAATACAAACCCTTAAAAGAGCCGTATCATGCAGACAGCGACAGCCGTAAGGCAAACGACAGCGAGAGCGACAAAGAGAGTTTCGGAGAAAGAGATACTCCGTCACGAGTTCCTGACAATAGCGGAAGTTGCAATTCTTCTGCGAGTGAGCGAAAGGACAGTCTATAATCTGATTTATCAAGGCACACTCCGAGCTACCAAAGTGACAAGCCGGGTGACCATAATACCTAAGGATGATTTTTGCAACATGATAAAGATAAACGAATACAACCACACCACCGGGAGCAGCCGACAGCAGGGAAAAGAAGATAAACCTCTCTCCCTGCCTGTTGCCAAGACCGTGAAAAAGGCGGCAGCGCAGGAAGCACCCAAACCGCGCCGCTCACGTAGCAAGCCGAAATCCGAGCTGAAACCGTCCACTGACTACAAGCAGTCGGTCAAGGACACTTTCATCGACAGCACGGAGCTGACGGAGCCTGTATATACTATGGAGGAAATCTGCAAGAAATACAGCTACACTTACGGTAGGTTCTACAACCTGCGTATGCGCTACTCCATACCGTGCGTGAAGATGGATGGTCACAAGTGCTTCCCCCGAAAGGCGGTGGAGGAGGCTATGGCTTCGGAGGTTGAACGCCTCGGCAAAGACCTATCGGAAGATTGGTACTCATGCTTCGACCTCATGAAGAAATACGGTATCGGCAAGACGCAGGTACGCCGCTTCGCCATGACCCACGGCGTGAGAATGAAGAAAATGTATAACCGCCGGATGTACTATCTGAAAGCGGATTGGGACGAGGCGAGGAAGAAAGCGGAGGACGGTAGCACTTCGACAAAGAAAGGGCGTGGTTAGTGCGCCGAAATCAGAAACGAATAAAAATTTTTAGAATATGACAAACCTTTGTACCAAAGTCACCGTGAGGAAGCGACCAATCAAGAACGGTCAGCTGTCACTCTATCTTGACTTTTATCCGGCTATACGAAATCCGAGAACCGGAAAACTGAGCCGACGCGAATACCTCGGTATCTATATCTATGCTCACCCGAAAGAGAAATTCGAGGTGCAGTACAACAAGAGTATGCTGCAAAATGCCGAGCTGATACGCTGTCAGCGCATACAGTCCATCATCAACCAAGACTTCGGCTTCATCGACCACACCAAAGGGCGCGAGAGCTTCATCGAATACTTCCGCGAGGCGATGAACGAGAGCACCAACTACCGTAATTGGGAAAATGCTTTCAAGCATTTCTGCAACTATGCCAAAGGAGAGTGCTGCTTCGATGATATAACCGTGGAGTTTTGCCAGGGTTTTCTGACCCATATGCTGAAATTGAAAACGCCATCGGGAGGAACGATGAAAGCCTCGACTGCCAACAACAATTTCGGCAAACTGATAGCCGTGATCCGCCGTGCCGTTGCAGCCGGACGCCTCAAAGACAACATCATTCCTTTTCTGAAACCTGCAAAGGAGGAAAAGACCAAGAAAGAATTTCTGACCCATGAGGAGCTGAAACGCCTCGCTGCCACTCCCTGCAAGCATGAGGTGTTCAAGGCGGCATCGCTTTTCTCCTGCCTCACAGGACTGCGCATTAGTGACATCATAGCCCTGCGTTGGGAGAACATCTGCAAGGCTCCCGACGGTGGCTGGTGTCTGCGTCTGACAACGCAGAAGACCAAGACCGAAGCGACACTGCCTTTGAGTGACGAGGCATTGAAGCTGTGCGGAGAACGTGGCACAGGGCAGGTGTTCAAAGGTATGGCGAAAAGCCTCTGCCCTGTATATCTGAAAGACTGGATAGCGGCGGCAGGTATCACCAAGCATATCACTTTCCACTGCTTCCGGCACACTTTCGCCACCTTGCAGATAGCCTCCGGCACCGACATCTACACCGTGTCGAAGATGCTCACGCATACCAACGTGACCACAACACAGGTATATGCCGATGTCGTAAGTGAACTCAAACGCGAGGCGGCTAACAAGATAACATTGGAGTAAGTGATACAATCATCATCGCTTCATGGCATGGAGATATAATCAGATAAAGACATCAAGAAATACAATCATATAGATATAAAGATATGCAATCTTCAAGCAATACACAGGACAACACACACCGCAGTATCGCGGTATCGGTCGCTCACGACAACACATCATCCGATAACACGATGCCATCATTTGACCGTCTGCCATACTATGTGGCGAGCCTCATGCGTAAGGTGGATACCGTCATGGAGAAACTTGACAGGCTCATAAGCGCGCCGCAGGAGGAAGCCGACCAATACACTGTCCTTGACATAAGGGAAGCGAGCGAACTGCTCGGCAAGACTGTCGGCACTATCTACTCGCTGACAAGTCAAAAGGCGATACCGTTCAGCAAGCGCGGCAACAAACTCTATTTCTTCAAGGATGAACTTTTGGCATGGATTAAGAGCGGAGGCAAAGCCGACATCGACTTCCATTCAGATGAAAACCGCGATGCCTACGACCGACATCTGCTGAAGCTGAAAGAGTCGAAACGCCGCAAGCCGAGGGGCGGTCTTTGAGGGTGGAGACTGACAGGGCTTGCCCTTGTTATAGCCCACTATAACTACTCCGCTTCGCTCCCGTAGTTGTGGGCTCTCCCGAGGGGCTTATGGCTCTGCCCTAAGAACCCGCAATGGCTCTGCCCTTGACCCGCACAGGGCGCGTTGCCCCTGCGAACCCCAAGCAGGGAGTGACCCTCTCCCTGCACCCACCGCTTAGGGCGTTCACCCCTAAGAACCCATCGGCAGAGATGACCCCTCTCCGCCACCTCTCGCTCAGACCCTTCGTCTGAGAACCCGCGATATTGAAACACTCTTTTCCCTTACGGATTATGAAAACCGGAATTAAATTCAAGCCCTGCAACGTAGGCACTGCCGAGGCGCACAACCGCCGCGACAGAGCCTACTGCGAGGCTGTTGTCCGAAAGTTCGGGCAGACATACTTCTGGGACGAACACCGCCACCTCAATGTGACGTGGCGCAGTCCGTCCTACACAAAGCCTCTGCCGGAGCTGCTTGAAGACCTCAAGGTGCTTGTCAAGCAAAAGACCGGACGCGCCATGCAATGCAAGGATGTGGAGCACACCGACCGCAAGACAGGAAAGAAGCGGAAGCGGTCGGGCAGTTCGGCTATCCGCGAGGGTTGCCCTCCCATCAAGCCGGACACGCGCATAGAGGATTTTGACCTGTTCGTGAAATGGCTCGCCGACAAGGGTATCTCCGTCATAAGCATCGACCTCCACCATGACGAGGGTCATGCCGACCCTCTGACCGATAATCTGCTGCCCAACCATCACGCCCACATCATTGTCGATTGGATGAACCACGAGACAGGAAAGAGCGTCAAACTCGATGCCAATGACTGTAAGGAAATGCAGACAGTGCTTGCCGAAAGCCTCGGCATGGAGCGCGGCACTCCCAAAGAGGACTCCGGCATAGAGGGGCTGAGTGCCATAGAGTACAAGGAGCGGAAAGCGCGTGAGAACAACCAAAGGCTCTCGGCTGAGAACGCTGTGCTTGAAAGCCGTAACGAGCAACTTGAATTGCAGGCGATGGCTGCTGAGAAGTCTATCGAAGAACTTGAACAACAGCGCAAGGAGAAGAAAAAGGCTCTTGACGAGGAGAGCGGCAGCGCACTCATGAGCGGTGTGGCAAATCTTTTCGGCAAAGGTAAATATGCGGAGATTGAGAAAGAGAACGCACGGCTGACAGCCGAGAACAAGGATATGCAGTTTGCCGTGGCTAAGATGGAGGCACAGGTGGCTAAAATCCCGATGATGGTGCAGAGGCAGGTGCGTCAGACCATCGAGGAAAAGACCGAGGAACATCTGACCGAAATCCGGGAGCTGAACGCATCGCACAGCCGTGAATTATCTTCCCTCCAAGTCAGGTTGCAGAACCTCTCCGCCCGATACCGTGAACTGGAGAGCAACAACCGCCATATCATAGACAATCTTAAGCGAGAGAAAGACACTCTGCTTGCTCAGATGGAAGCGATGTTGCGGTTGCTCGGCGAGAAACTTGAAAAGGCTGTCCGCGCCCTCATTCAGTTCGCAAGGGTTTTGGCATACAAAACTTTCACACGCGAGCATAAGGAGGCGATTGTGTCATGGCTCGCACTCGATCGTGACAATCCAAAATCAAACGCCCATTTTGTCAAGGTATTCGCCCGACCGTTTCTGACCGACAAGGAATTTGACAAGGGCTGCAAGGAACTCGACCGCCTCACTTCTTCTTTCCCTGCTGTCATGGAGGATCTTGAACAGCCACAACGCAGAGGTATGAGGCGGTGAAATGTTAAATTTGTACCTTTTCAATAAATCACACTCATTTTTATGTTCCTCCACAGGCTAAATCTCAAATATTCTGATTAACTTTGCATATGGTAGTCCTCGGACTATCAAGACATTTCGGAAAAAGAAGAAACGTTATGCGTATCTTGTAAGTGAAAACGTAGGAAATTTTCAATCGAGCAAGGATAGCATAGTGGTTCTCACGCGTATAGCGTGGGCTGCTATTGTTACATCTGCTCAAATGGTTTCCTACGACCTTCACTTAAGACGTGGCATAGTTGGCTCACGTTTCTGCATTATAACTTAACTCTCTCCCATGAGCCAAATGGAGAATTGTAGGAACATATGAAAAAGATTTTGTTTTCATTGTCATTGTTGGTTGGACTGCTTGTAACTTCATGCCGCGATGACAGTACGTTTTTTAACGAGCCATCGCCAATCCGTGCATATGAAACCGATGCTGAGATTTTGGCACAGTTTGTAGATGTAGATAACGCCACAGGTGCGTTTTTCATCAATCCCGATAAGAAAATCAATGCCTCCGATTATGTAGTCAACCGTAGTCGGGAGGAGCTAATGATGGTCAGCTTTGTAAACCGTGACAAGTTCAGCCGAGAAATGGAGGATGTCAATGTAATGATTCGATCTATAAAGCAGTCCGGCATATCAACAGCTATAATCTATTCTACTTATTTGTCAGATAAACTGATTGAAGGTGGTTCATCTGATAACTTTAAGGTTGAGAAGTTGGCTGTGCCTTCAAGAAACGAAACACCACTTGCTCAAATGATAGTGACTTCGGAACGAAACGATGCCAGACAGTTTTATGCACCTCGATATGTTACCATGAATGTATCAGCCAACAGTTCATCAAAATTCTATCTGTATCAGATTTCTTTGGGTGACATCTCAAATCCTGATGCCGGGATATTGGTTGTTGCCGGATTAAATACTCCCCAGCCCAGCCATTCTTACATCATTACAAATAATGGCAATTCCGATTGGCTCTCGGTCAAAGGTATGAATCTTGTCGGTGACGGAACGCTCTCCGTCTCATTTACAGAATGAGAACTATATTTTCCGCCTTATTACTATCCATGTTGATGACATTGTCATCGTGTGAAGGAAAATCCGGCTATCTTGATGATGGTCAACAAGGCACTGTTGCCATGCTCACAGATGTGGAATGGCTAATGGTGTGGGCTGATTACGGCAGTCTTGGTGAGGAAACGTATGAGGCAGAAACAGACATATATAGATTTGAACGTTCCGGTAAAGGATGGTTCGCTAACGGATCATGGACTGATAACAATAAAAAAGATAATATTGGATATTTTCAATGGACTTTTACCACTGAAAACTTTTCAGTAATATGTATGGCTGGATATATTGAAGGATATTGGCTGATAGAAAAACTCACACCGAATGAATTATGGGTCACTTCTGCGCCTCAAGACCCGGTACTTTATCCATCACAAGACAGCAGAAGATACAGGTTCAAGGCTCGCAAAATAAAATAGCCACAAATTCGGTAGTGATATGGCGGTAAGCCTCAATAATATTTGCACTTGTTCATACCTTACTAACTGTATTACAGTAAATTTAGCAAAAATCTCATTGATATTGTTAAATTAAGCCATATTACGCATAGTTATTATGTTATTATGCTGATTATGTGTAGCTTTGTACCTGTCAATGTTAAATACACACATAAAATGAAACGATATATATTTTTATTAAGCATCGTTATTACTTCGCTTTGTGCATACTCACAAGAAGAAATGAATGTTCCACTTGATAACTCACAAGAAACGTCAATATTAACAACTGAATTAAGTGCTGGAAGTGCAACAAATCTACATGTAGAATCTTCAATGGCATCAACTATTACAAGTTCCGCATATTCTGCAAATTCAGCAATGACATTCGATTATAAAAATACTCAGGAATGGGGCAAATATAAGGCACTTCGAGCGGTTGGATGGAGCGCATTTGGCGTAGGCGTTCCTGCAACACTTGTCGGACTTTTCTTGTGTGGTGTAGCTTTGGATGCATCTCCAGCAGCTGGAACAGCAGGTGCGATTGTAACGATATCCGGAGGTGCCCTTACTCTATCAAGTATTCCACTTCTAATTTCAGCCTATCATTATCGTAATAAGGCTAAAAGAATGGCTTTGAATGTTGGTGTCACATCTATCAATGCTCCCTCCATTTCAAATAGAATTGATTATACGCCTGCTTTAAGTTTTGCGCTAAATTTCTGACTTCATACATTTCTTTGAGATACAATGAAATACACAATAAAACGATATTTTTTTAGTTTACTTTGCACCCTTATCACCTCGTTTTGTGCATACTCGCAAGACAACATGATTGTCCCACTTGATAACTCACCAAAAACATTCATATTAACAGACGAGTTAGATTCCGAATATGTAATAAATGCATCTGATAATTCTTCGGCGGTATCATCTTTGACAAGTTATGCAAATACCGCAAATTCAGTGACGAGATTTGATTATAAAAATACGCAGGAATGGAGTAAATACAAGGTTCTTCGTGCTATTGGATGGTCTTCTTTTGGCGTTGGTATCACAGCCACTTTTTACGGACTCATAGGATTAGGATTAAGCCTTAATGATGGAGGTAATGGACATCCATTTATTGCGATAATTGCAACAGGGGGTGCACTGACATTATCCAGTGTCCCAATTCTAATAATTGCAAATAAATATAAGAGGAAGGCAAAAAAGATGGCTCTGAATATTGGTGTCTCATCTATCAACACCCCCTCCATTTCAAATAGAATTGATTATACACCTGCTTTAAGCCTTGCACTGAATTTCTGACATATGATTTATAGTAATATCTTAACGGTTACCCTCACACGGTAGCCGTTTTTTGTGTCTTTTGTCCCCCTTTTGTACCATACGGCTGTAACAGTCTCATTTTATGGCTTGAAAATACTTGGAATCCAATTATTCGGATATGGGGATGTTGCTTTGGTAGGCTTCTACAACATATAAGTCGATGGTTGGATAATCTGAGTTTTCCTAGAATTTGTACCTAAATTTCCTGAATCTCGGTTTTGGGCTTGGACGGTCGACCTCGCTTAGGGGTCTTTGACTTGGCCTTGGAGGTGTATGCCGGGGCACATCCAACAGGTATGTCGAAGCCGAACGCCTTGCAGATTTCCACCTGTTCGCCCACAAACGGCGTGACAAATTTCAATCGTCCCTTGTGCTCTATGCATCGGATTGTCCTCATCTCGGCAAGTACGGATTCGGTTGATCCGAACTTCTTACGCAGGTAGTCGTTGGATTCCCATACCGATCTGACATACGAGGCAAGGATGAGGCCTACGAAGCATATGAACATCCTGCCATGCTTGGCGGACTCCGACCAGCAGCGAGTGCGATCCTGTCCGAGCGGCCCTTTCTGCAGCTGAAAGCATTTCTCCTGCTCGTCTCTCATGCCGTAATTGTCCATGGCCTGCAGGGGATCGAGATCCAATCCGACAGTCTTTGATGCGAAGAATCCTGACGTTCTGAGCCGCACGTCTCTTTTCTCTCTGTCCACCTCAAATTTTGTCAATATTTGCTTCTTGTCGTCTATCGTCAATGAGAGCATGTTCAGCTGTCTGGCCAATGACCTCTCGTCGGCAATCGTTTCCTTGGAATCAACGAGTCGCTGCGCCATTGCTGTCTGCTCGGCGATATCGTTTTGCATGGCCGTTATGGCGCGCGCCCTGCCCTCGACAGAGAAATACAGATTGATTTTGAGTCTGTCGGCTTCTATGACATTATCACCGTTGCCCTTTACAGAATAGCTGCAGTCGTATTGCGAGTAAAACAGCTCACTCTTTGTATCGTACGACATGCCCTCCGGTATGCCCGAACTAAGGTCAATCGCCTTGATTTTCTTCAGCACATCACCCTGGCCGACCTTGACGCTGGTTATCACCTTCTGTCTTCTCGAGATATACAACTCGAGATTTTTCAGAGACTCGTATCCGCGGTCAGTTATGAGAATCAGGTTGCGGAATCCGGCATGCTCGAGTTCCTTCATTATCAGCTCCACGGTGCGGCTGTCGGGCATGTTGCCGGGAAGTTCGAGATAGAATATCGGCATGTGGGACGTTATGGAATAGACCACCACCTCCACTGTCTGCCGCAGAGGAAGATGTTCCTTGTTGCGTCCCCACCGGATGTCTACGAGATTGAATCCGTATGAGGATATGCTTGTCGAGTCGACGGCGCAAAGTTCGTCCTTGCCGACTCTGGCAGCCCTCATGCGGAACAGGTCCATACGGTTCTGCTCGTTTATCGACTGGGTCAGTATTGTCACAGCCTTGGGCGTCATGCTTATATCCGTAGGAGCCTTTACCTCCTTCTGCCATCTTGCCAGTTGGGAATAAGACAGATTGTCAATGAAAGGGAAATAGGCCATCGTCAGTATCTGGCCCACCTTTGCTTCGTTGCCTCCGAAGACCCTGAGCAGATCCGCTTTTATGCCGGTCTCCTCCGCCACCTTGTCAAGAAACCATGTCGGGCCATATTGCCTGTCTACATCATCCTTGGAATACTCAACTCGCCCGCGTTTAGCCTCGCCTCGTCCCGTGGCCTCTTCAAGAATCCAATCCGATGGAATGATGAGCCTGGCACGCTCCTGCGGAGAGGCATTGAAATAGGTTGTGTTGGGATGAAAGCGGTTGTTGTCATCAACCGTGCCCCAATGCTTGTGGCGGGACTGTTTACTGCCATCTTCGCGGACTATGGTTATCTTGGTTGATGCATACCTTCTGCCACCGTTCGTATGAACGATTATCTTGTACGGTGTTTCTTTCTTGGCTGGTCTTCCTGTTCTCATTGGTGTCCGATATATAGGTACAAAGGTAACTATAATATCTGACATATCCAAATAATAAGGCATTTATTTTTAGGCTTTAAGCAACTTTTAGGTACTTTTTATAGAAAAACTCAGATGGATAAGCGGCAGACACTCTATTCAGGACATCTTTCACATCATCCCATTTCAAGCCACCCAATCCGGCACCAATCGCAGGGAGAGCGATTTTTGTCACATTTTCCCTCACAGCTAATTCAAGCATTGTTTTAACCGACTGCTCGATATATTCTATCCGTGCTTTTGTTCTCCATGTTGCCTGTGTGCCAAGGTTATATATGTGTCCGTCTCCATAATTGTAATCGAAAACATCACCGGGATTGTAAATCCCATCCTTGCACATCGCTTTATATTCCGAATACATTTCCGGGTATTTACTACGAAATTGCAAGGCAATTCCTTTACCCATCGCTCCGGCACAGTTGCATCCGTGGGCATAGCTGCTTACGCCACTGATATTGAATATATCACCTTTCTCAATATATTTAATCATCGTGAGGTTTATTTCAAAAGTTTATTATCCTTATCAACACGCTCATATAAACTGACGTCTTGGAATTAAATCTTTTCGATTATTAAATCTAAAGACCCATCTTCAAGAGAGTTATTCTCATCAAAGTGAAGGTGAGTTCCTGTCTGAACCGATGATTGAGATAAATTTAGCAAGTGATTTGCCAAAGAAACTAACCCATCAGTATTTGCTTCAATTAAGATACTCCCATTCATATCGGAGACCTTAATTTTGAAGTTACCTTCCCATTTGAGTGTCATTCCGGTATCAAAGGAATAGTTCGGAACATCTAATGAGACTTTCATTTAATTCTATTTTTATATTCATATTCTGAACTGTGATTTTGGCCATTTGGGGATAAGCGTTTGATTTCAAATGCAAAGATACATCAAAAATCAGACATATCAACGTATTAGCCTACTTTTCAGTGTGATTAAATCCGACATTGGCAAAGTTGGTGTTCGATAGCCTCTGCAAGATGTGTTTTTGTCGGACATTCGCCCTCCGAAAACACCCTTGCAAGGGGAAACCCCTCGACCCGATTTTGATACGCTGACAAGTGCGGACAGCCATTTTGGAAGTACCAATAGCAAAAAACAGCCCCAAATACACGGTTAAAGATTGTAAAGTAAAATATAAAATAGTTAAGAGATACCACTCTTTGTCAAAGTTTCCGTAATATTGTATCAACACTACCTAACGCACTGAAACACACTTTCTTCGGTTACGGCACGTCATTTTTAGCCCACACATAGGATTTTTGGTTCTCGGACGTACCGTTTAATGCTATTAAACGCTGACACATAACAATTTAACCGCTTCCACATGAACAGCGTCGTGCGTCAGTTGTTGGAACAGGACACGGACGTGGTGATGGTCGATACGGGCGATTCCTACGAGGGTATATGCGGCTATTTCGGAGGCACATATATAAGCTACTCAAAGGAGAAACCAATCTCGATGAACCCGTTTAAGGTGACGAGGGAGGAATACGACCTCAATTTCGGCGAGAAGAAAAACTTTCTCAAATCGCTTATATTCCTGATTTTCAAGGGTAGCGAAGCCCCGTCTAAAATTGAGGATATGCTTGTCAACCAGACCATCGTGGAATATTACGAGGCTTACTTCCACCCATTCGACTCATTCACTCCCGATGAGCGCGACGGCCTGAGGCAGAAGCTCCTTGTAGCTGCCAAAATGGAGAACGACTACGACAGGTACGCCGAAAAGATGGACGACATAGAGGAACAGATAAGCAGTCCGGAACCTCCGGCTCAGATAGAGAGCAAGGCCCTCGTGCTTCCCTCGGAGGAACGGAGGCTGAAACTGATACGCCAGTGCCGCGCCTTCCGCGCCGTGGTGCTTGACAGGGCATCTACCCCGGCAGAGAAAGAAAAGGCGGCCAACAAGATAGAGGTTTACAAGAAGGAACTCTATGAGGCATCAATGCTTGTGAAGATTGACAAACAGATCGACCATATCGAGGAACAGAAACGCAGGCTTAAAGTCAGAAGCCTGTCGTTCAACTCCTATTACGAGTTCGCCCTTGAACGCATACCGCAGATAACCTCTCTTGAAAAGATACATTTCGACATACGCGACTTCGCGGCGATACTCAAGCAGTTCTACCGTGGCGGCGAGCTGGAGATGACGCTTAACTCCGACATAGACGCAAACCTTTTCGACGAGCGTTTCATAGTCTTTGAAATCGACAAGATTAAGGATGACCCCGTTCTTTTCCCTATCGTGGTGCTCATAATAATGGACGTGTTTCTCCAGAAAATGCGTATCAAGAAAGGGCGCAAGGCTCTTATAATCGAAGAGGCGTGGAAAGCAATAGCCTCACCCACAATGGCCGAGTATATCAAGTTTCTCTACAAGACCGTCAGGAAATTTCACGGTATCGCCGGGGTTGTCACTCAAGAGCTTAACGATGTGATAGACTCCCCGATTGTCAAGGAGGCAATTATCAACAATTCTGACGTGAAGATACTGCTTGACCAGTCCAAGTTCAAGGACAGATACGACGACATAGCGGCCATTCTCGGACTGACCCCCATACAGAAGCAGCAGATATTCACCATCAACGCCCTCAACAACAAGGAGGGTCGCAACTACTTCAAGGAGGTGTGGATATGCCGGGGCCAGAACTCGGACGTGTTCGGTGTCGAGGAGCCGCCGGAATGTTACTGGGCCTATACGACAGAGCGATCCGAAAAAGAGGCCTTGAAAATCTATCTCGCCCACTACGGCACCATGCAGGAGGCAATCACCCGTATCGAGATAGACCGCAAGAAAACCGGAATCGCGAAATACCTCGATTTCGCCCGGAAAGTCAACCAACACCAAAAAGTAATGACGCTATGGGAAAATCAATGACAAACGGAAATTCACAATGCCTTATGCGCAATCTATTGGCTACGACGGCTATATTGTTGGCCGTTCATTCCGCCTCGGCATGGAAAGTGGTGATTGACCCTTACTGCCTAAAAGCGGTGACGACCAACCTCGCGACGCAAAAGGCGATAGAGGATCAGCACAACAAGAGGCTCGACTCCATATCATCCAAGCAGAACAAGCTGGAGCAGTACACCGTGAGCATGGCGACAATCACCGAGCTTTACAAGGTGACGATGGAGAACATATCCGGCTTCGGCACCGAGAGCAAATATTATGTGGAGATAGGGCTGTGCGCCTTCGATATTGTCAGGAGTGTGCCGGAATTGGTAAAGACCGTAGGAAAGGCCGATTTCGCGAATAAGGCCCTGTGCCTTAACGAACTCGGCAACCTCACGGCACAGACGCAGCAGCTTGTGGCCGACTTCATCAACATAGTCAACAACGGCAAGGTGAGGAACCCGCTCAAAGGAGCGGCCACCGCCGAAACCAAGTCCGACGGCTACAACTTCCTTGACCGCTACGACAGGCTGACGGTAGCCAACAAGATATATACCGACCTCCTGGAGATTCGCTACAAGGTGCAGGCTATGATGGCGATGGCGCAATATGCCACAAAGGATGACCTTCTTTTCGCGATAGACCCGGAGGGCTGGGCCAACATGAAGGTGATGCAGAATCAGGTCGGTATGCTCATTCTCAACTGGAACGGGCTTAATATAATTAAACAGTGATTATATGACAGCGCAAAAGTTCCCGGTCATTATACTGATTGCAATGCTTCTTCCCTTTAAGTCACTCGCCTTCGACTTCCCCAAAGACCTCCCGACATTCGAGGCCCTTATGGCACTCCACAAGGCGGTGAAGAAGGACGAGGATCAGGCCCTCGCCCGTATAGCCACCAGCTTCGGCGAGCAGTCACTTGTCACAAAGGGAGCGGAGAAGTTCAACGATGTTCGCTCGACGCTCGACACAAGGCTCAACAACGTATACTCATACGTCGTGCTTGCCGCCGCAATATCGTCCACCGCAAGCTCCCTTTATCTTCTTGCAAAGGAATACAAGGATTTTACCGCCAACACATACAAATATGTGTCGAAGAAGCCTTTTGTGGCATGGTACTATGCGGAGGCAAACGTGGCGATAACGAGGGAGATAAAGCACGCTCAAAAGCTATATGCCACGGTTGCCGCCTCCGGCATAAACCTTATGAAAGCCTCGATGGACGAGAAGCTGAACCTCGTGATGTCGCTGAAGGACACCATAGAGAACGCCCGGCGCATTATCGACAACGCCAACCTCTACTGCTACCTTGTGACCGACTGCGGCTGGAAGCCCGACTACATCTGGGAGATACTGACCTCGGATGTCAAGGACGAGATCGTGTCGGCGGTAATCGGCAGATGGAACAAAAGAACGCCACTTTAACAACAACGCATATATGAGATTCAGAATTTTCACGCTGGCGGCGGTGGCCGCCCTGATAGCCGTGGCACCTGCGGCGTGTCCGGCCAAGACAAAGAAAATACACGACGACCAGAAGGAGAAGCAATGGCTCTCGATGGAGAACGGCCCGTGGTGGTTCGCCCCCGACTGGTACTATTATTTCCTGCACAAGAATTATTCCGGAGCGGAGATGTACTGGAAATGGGCCGGCTTCAAATCCGGCTACCGGGTGAGGTTCAAGGAGGAGAAATCCAATGTCAAGCGTATAATGCCCGTGCGCGTCACGGCCGAGGAAACCCAGCGGCAGAAGCTCGCCAAGGTCGAGAAGGAACGCGCCCATGTCGAATCACTCTACAAGGAGGAGCTGGCACGCGAGGCTGACCGTGCGGTAGATGTCACCTATTCCATATACAAAGATGAGTTCAGCCGTATGCAGGACTGCATCGCCGACGGATTGCTCTACTGCCTAAACAAGAGCAAGGGTAAGATGAAGTACCAGGTTGACGAGCTTTCGAGGCAGAACGAGGTAATATGCGCCAACATAGCCTACATACATAAACAGGGGGTGGGATATGGATTGGAGAACGCGAAGCGTCAGCAGGCATACGAAGAGGCAAAGACCGCTATGGGCGAGCTTGTGAGCCGCACGGCGAGGCTTGCGGCGGTGGCTGCAACACATTACTGATGGCCGGAAATGATAATGACGATGAAACAATAATCCGATAAATACAAAATTATGACTTTACTTTCAATATTATGCACGATGGGGCTTCCGGCCATCGACGAGAGCCTTGACAGGCTTCTTGTGGCGATGGAGGCTTTTCCGAATGTGGCTATTCTCGGCAACACCATCGGCTTCGCCCGTGTCCTCGGCCTGCTTCTCGCGCTGTGCGTCGGCTCATACGAGTGCTGGATGATGATGCTCGGACGGCGCGGCATGGACGTGATGAAGCTGCTCAGGATAATAGGCATTTCCATGTGCATATCCTCTTCCTCATGGATATGCTCTGCCTTGCAGGTGCCGGGCAAGTCTTTGGAATCCACCACAAAGGCTATGGCTATGGCGAAAAACAGGGAAGTGGCGGCCCTGGAGCTGAAAGTGGCGCAGAAGCAGGGCGAATACCTTGAAAGGCTGCGTGCCGTACAGGATTCCATATCAACCGCCAAGCAGATAGCCGAAATCGGCGAGGACGCCAACTGGTGGGACAAGCTGATATACAATGTGGAGAATCTCGGAACAACAATCAACAACTACGCCCAGCGCGCGGCGGTGGCCGCCGAGACAAAGGTAAGCGAATGGATTAACGACGTGATACGATTTGTCGGGGAGCTGATTTTCCAGATGTCCTATTACGGCATACTCGTGGCGCAGAGGATATTCATAGCGATAATGATTGTGTTCTGTCCGATAATGTTCGCCCTGTCGCTGGCCCCGCCTTGGAACTCGGCGTGGAGCCAGTGGATGTCGAAGTTCCTCTCCCTGACACTGTGGGGGTTCGTGACCTATATGTGCCTTTACTATATCGACTTCATACTCATGTATAATCTCCAGGAGGATCTGGTGGCATACAACCACCTCCTGCACGGAACGGTCAACTCGTGGGAGCAGATAGGCGCGCTCGGCTTGCAGGGCATAGGCTCCAACTGTATGTACGCTATGGGTATGCTCGTGGGGGCGTATATAATCCGCTTCGTCCCGGAGGTGGCCTCATGGCTCATTCCCGGCGGCATAAGCAGCGGCGCGGCATCCCCGGCAGGGTCGGTGGCTATGGGAGCTGCCACTATGGCGGGTTCCGCAGCAGGCTCGGCTGTCGGCACCACCGTCGGCCTCGGTGTCAGAGGCGCGAAGGCACTTGTCAAATAACACTAACCGCAACACCTTATAAATATGCTTATCAAATCACTTGAACAGAAAACGCGGCTTGCGCTTATGACGGTCATGGCGACCGTCGCGGGCTGTGTCCTGATATGCGGATTCACCGTATGGCGGTGCGTGTCGCTTGTCAGCGAGGAGCGTCAGCAGATATACATCCTCGACGGCGACATACCCTTCCTTGCGGAGCGTGCGAAGCTGGAATCCAACTTCATAATGGAGGCGAAGGCTCATATCCAACTGTTCCACCAATATGTTTACTATCTTCACATCGTGTAAGTAATAGGAATAAATAAGAATGTAGATACTCTAATTATAGGATATTTAGGCTTGATTAAGATTTATGATTTGATTCCTTTGTTCCCTACTGGCAGGTTAATTTTGTTACTTTAATTGCTACTTGTTTGTTACTTTTGAAAATATTTTGTAATTTTGCATCTCTAAAATGACCATAGAGTAACAAATATAATTCTCATGAATCCCACCAAGGCAAGAGTAAACCTGAAATACAAAGAGATAGACGGAGGACGTAAGTCCCTCTATCTTGACTATTACAGTAACAGAAAACGTATCCGCGAAAGCCTGAGGTTGTATTTGTTACCCGAGACAAGCCGTAAAGCGAAAGCTGAGAACAAGGCTGTGATGCAAAAGGCGATGGAGATTCAACATCGCAGAATGGATGAGCTGACCGCTTCGGAGAAAGAAGTAGAGATAGAGACTTCTTTGCCGGATGTTCCACTTGCAAAGGCAATCAAAGAATATCATACCTTTATACTGGGTCGTGGTGATAAATCCACCGCAGGCAATATTATGGGAATGTCCCGAGCTGTGACAGCATATCGTGGCGAGGATGTTATGCTGTCAGATGTAGATGTCTCTTACTGCGATGGTTTGGTTGATTTTCTCCGATATGACTATCACAGCGTACACGGCAAACTGAAAATGACAACTGCAAGGTCATATATCTATCTTTTCAGCGGAGCATTGAATATGGCTGTTGAAAAGGGTTATATCTCCCGAAATCCTCTGTTTTTCGTAAAAATCCATGACCGTATAACACGCGAGCGTCCTCAGAAGCAATTTCTTTCGGTCGAAGAAGTTAGACTGCTTATGGAAACACAGTGTCCTGTCATATCGCGTCCGCAGGTCAAACAGGCATATCTCTTTTCCATCTTCACAGGGTTAATTGCATACGATATTGTAAATCTGAAATGGAAAGACCTGAAGACTTCCCCGGATGGAAAGTTATCTGTATGGTGCAGCTCCCGTAAGATATTCATTCCCCTTTCGTCAAATGCCTTGCGCTGGCTTCCTGATACTACCAACCACCGGGGTTTGATATTCAAAGGATTGCCGAAAGACACGGAAATAAACAATATATTGAAACTATGGCAGAGGAAAGCTGGGATTGAGAAACGCTTGAATTTTTCTCTGGCGAGAAACACATTCGCGTTCCTCATACTCTCAACGGGGGCGGAGGTCGCCACCTTCTGCTCCCTGATGGGCATATCGTCAAAAACGGCGAAATCTTATCTCGGCATGGTTGACCGCCAACCAGCATCAATGGATGAAAAACTTAAATGTCTGCAACTTGATTAAATCTCTCTTAATATGGCACGACCCAAGAAAACTGTAAAGGCTAAAGAACCTGTAAGAATCCGCTTCAAGGAATTGAAGAACGGCAACAAGTCAATCTATCTTGATATATACCGTGACGGCAAACGCACATACGAGTTTCTAAAACTCTACATCGTGCCTGAACTTGATCCTGCAAGCCGGGTATTGAACGAGCATAATCTCGCACTTGCCAACAAGGTGAAGGCTGACCGCATCATACAGCTAACCAACAATGAGAAAGGCGTTACAAACTCAATGCTTCACTCACGGTTGAAACTGATTGACCTTATCAATATGTATGAGCAATGGATTAAGGACAACGGCAAGAGTATGGGTCCGTCGGGACTGGCAAGCCTGAGGAAAGCAGTGGCGCAGTTCCGTGGGGATGGCGTGACCTTAAAGCAGATTGATAAGACCTACTGCATCGAGTTTATCAACTATCTCCGGAATGACTATAAGTCTCGGATGAAAAGACCGCTTTCCACCAACAGCATAGCGTCATATTCCGCTGCTCTGAGCGCAACTTTCAACTGGGCTGTGCGACATGATTATATCAAGGAGAACCCTTTTGACAAACTTTCCTCCAACGACCGCGTGTATCATGTCGAGAGTCAGCGCGACTATCTGGAGATTGACGAGCTGAAACGCTTGATCGCCACTGAGTGCCCCACACGTCAGTCCGTCAAACAGGCATTTCTGTTTTCCTGTTACTGCGGACTCCGTACAAGCGACATCCGTGCACTCCGATGGGGACAGATCCATAAAGACGGCGACCAGTGGCGCGTGTCGGTTGTGATGAAGAAAACCGCCACACCGATTTATCTCCCCCTTTCGTCACAGGCTATGAAATGGCTGCCGGAGCGTGGCGATGCTTCAGATGATGACAAGGTTTTCAGTCTGCCTACGACAAGCCGTGTCAGCATTATTCTCGGCAACTGGGCGAAAGCCGCTAATGTGAAGAAAGAAATCACATTCCACGTGAGCAGGCATACATTCGCCACCCTTATGTTGACACTTGATGTAGACCTTTACACGACAAGCAAGCTATTAGGACACAAGAATATAGCCACAACGCAAATCTACGCAAAAATCATCGACCAAAAGAAAGATGATGCTGTAAATCGTGTGGACGAGATTTTCAAATAATTGAAAGCGATTTTTACCCATTCTGAATTGCCACTATATTTTTAATTTGTTTTTACAAATATTCTCAGCGTTATGAAATAAACCGCAGATGAGCGTGAGATATTCGGGTAGATAACCGTCATTGCTCCATAGCAATGGGAAGCCAAATAGCTCTGATGCAGTCTTTCCGAGATCGAAGCCGTATGATTCAAGAGAAGGTCTCACCAATTCAGGGTGCCGGCACGGTTGATTGTCAAGCCTTGAACAAGTACCTTCGGGACAATAAAGGCAGCTTCCGGCGTAAGCAAATGCTTTTCCTCTGTAAGTGATTTCCATATCCCGCAATTTCTTTTCGATACGTAGTCGTTCCGGGCGAAAGAATCGGTTTACTTCCGAGAAAGGGATTTTCTTTTCATCGGGAATAATCTTGGTGGCTACTAAAAACAGATTGGCGTATTGACGCAGTTCCGCCATCGTATCATGCGAAAACGGAGGACAGACCCACACCTTACCATAATTCCGGCATTCTTTGCAATACTTTATGAAACACTCGGAATTACTGTATCTGCGTATGTATTCCTCTGTGGAGACGGTAACTGTGAAATCCTGTACCTGATATGTAAATTTCATTTCCTGTTCTGCCATAACAATTCTTCAAAGCTCAAATCCGGAGACGAGAATAATCTTTGTATATGCCCGCTTTTCACCATGTCCGTTACTGAAAGATGATGAAGCGCACCATTATCCACCAGTGCGATACTGTCACACATACGAAGTGCCACATCCAGTTCATGAGTTGAGAACAGGACACATTTAGCTTTTTTGTGTGCAAGTGTGCGAAGAAGCGAGACGAGTTCATAACGGTTGGGCATATCGAGGAAGGAGGTGGGTTCGTCAAGCAGCATTACCGGTGTATCCTGCGCCAAAGCCCGTGCGATCATAATACGCTGGCATTCTCCGTCGCTCATGGTATCCATTGTACGCCCAGCATAACCCTCCATCCCTACCGAGCGAATGGCATCCGACACAATGTTTCTGTCGATGTCCTGCATCCTGCCTATCCAGTTGGTGTACGGGGCGCGACCGATGGCTACGACATCCTCACAGCGCAGATTAGGAATACGTGTGCGTTCAGTAGTGACAAACGCGAGAGACTTGGCGAGTCCTCCGGGAGAGAGTGTACGTATATCCTTGCCGTCAAGTATTATATCTCCCGAATATTGTCTGTTCAGTCCGGCAATGGCTCTCAGAAGGGTCGATTTGCCTGAACCGTTGCGTCCGATAAGAGCAGTCAGTTCTCCTTTGCCGAAAGACGTATTCACCTTGTCGAGCAGGGTACGGGAGCCGAAGCCTATTGAGAAATCCTTGAGATGTATCATGCGGTAACGGATTTGTTGCGAAGCACCACCCATACTACCACGGGGATACCGAGTAGTGCGGTAATAGCATTGACAGGCAGTGTGAATAACTTGGAAACGAGGTCGCAGAGCAGCAGGACGGACGCGCCGGTAAGAACCGTACCGGGAATGAGGATACGATGGTCACTGTTGTCAAAGAGCATCCTCGTGACGTGTGGCATGGCAAGACCGATAAAACCGATAGGACCACAGAAGGCTGTTACCGTTCCTGCAAGCAATGTAGTTGACAGGAACAGAAGTCCACGGGAACTCCGGATATTCAGACCCATAGTGACGGCATATTCCTCGCCAAAAAGGAGCAGGTTGAGCGGTTTGATGGTTATAACCGCCACAGCCAGTCCAATCATCACCGCCGGGACAAGGACATAAAGCTGGGATAGGGTGACATCACCGAGCGACCCCATAGTCCATATGACAGAAGCCTTTAGTGATTCTTCCTTGCTGAGATACTGCAGAATCTGTACTATCGCACCGACTCCCGACGAGAACATCATGCCGAGAATGAGGATCACCATAATATCCTTGATACGATGTCCAACGGCAGCGATAACGATGAGAACAGCCGCAGCCCCGATCCATGCGGCTCCGGCAATGCCAAGTGAGGCAAAGGAAGCCGAAAGACCGAATAGAGGCGCACCGAGAATGAAAAGAGCCACGCCGAGACTTGCGCCTGAGCTTATGCCAAGGACGTATGGCCCTGCAAGTGGATTCCGGAAAAGAGTCTGCATCTGGAGACCGCTCACAGATAGAGCAGCCCCGGCAAGTAAAGCGACAACCGCCTTTATAAGACGAATGTTGAGAATGATTTTTGCCGTTGTCCGGGGACAATCTCCACCGGTGAGAGCAGCCCACACATCGCGCAAGGGCACAGCGACAGCCCCCACAGACAGATCCAGCATGAACAGGAAGAGCGTGAGGGCAGCCAAAACAATGAAAAGAAACGATGCTCTTGTCCGCATTTCCGTAATTTCTATTTCAGTTGCTTGTAATAGACGAAATCTTCTTCTACGAGTTCGGGATGGAAAATTTTTACAAGATCGCGCAGTAGAATATCGGGATTGACAACAGCAGATTCGTAATAGTCGTTACCGCCTGCTGCATTTGTCTTCAGATTGTTGTTCCAGACAGAGCCGTTACGGAAGCATCGGGTGTCTGAGAACTTCGGGCATGATGTCCTGAGTTCATCAAGAGAGTTTGCCATACCTACATTGAGCCACATATCCGCCTCAGAAGTCAGCTTATACGCTTCTTCAAGGTCGATAGGCAGTGAAGCATTCCCGGTATTCTTCTTATAAATGTAGTCACCTCCGGCATCCTTGACAAGCCGGGCCACATAGCTTTCGGTGGAAGGCATGAACCAGGAATCTCCATAGGGTGTGTTGAGCATCACGGAGGGAGCATCGAGCACGGTATCGGCGACTCTCTTTTTAAGGTCATTGTACCTGACAGGGATGCCTCCAAAAACCTGTTCGCCTTCTGTACGTTTTCCGACAACCTCGGAAAGAGCTACCATCCATTCGGCTTTGCCGAGCGGTGATTCCTCGAGATAGTCACCGACGTACATAAACGGTATTCCCAGTTCGTTGAGTTTCCCTTCCATCGAGCTTGCACCGTTCACTCCGTATAGGAGGACAAGATCCGGGTCGAGGGAAATGAGCAGTTCGTAATTGATGTTCCCTTCATAGCCTACGTCACCGATACTGTCACGGTTAGCGGAGATAACCGGATTGGAAATATAGTCGATGCCGGAAACACCTACCACACGCCCGGCTTCGCCGACAGCATCGAGCATGGCTATATGAGTGGAAGACATAGCCACAATACGCGAAGCATCGCCTTCGAGTACCTGACCTGTGAATCCTTCAGGAGCAGACTCACCGCCTCTTGCTATGAAGAGCTGAGTGGTTATGCTGTCCGCACCCTGCCACGGATTGGTGACAGTAATGATGGAGCTTTCATATCCGTCCGCACCCTTGATACTGAAGCCGGAGGCATATTCCGGGGTATAGAGCTGATTGCTGAAATCGCTGATAGAAGCGGTCTTTTTACCATTACAGGCAGCCAGCAGAACGATGAGCAGGCACAGACTGAGGAAAGATTTACACTTTTGCATATTCTGTTGATTTTTGGTTTGTTTCAATAATTATCCGTTTTCGGTTCAGTCTTTTTCTTTCCGAACTTTGGTGTTATTCCGACAAAGAACTCGAAGTTGATGCCGGGCATGGGACGCGACAGGACTGAAAGATAGTCCTCGTTGAAGAGGTTGTTCACAGCCAGTTTCAACTGTAAATCGACAGGTTTGAACTTCAGCCCTTTTTCAAGGGATACATTACTCATGTAATACTTAGGCAGGTGCCCTGTGATAGTATAGTCGTTGCTCGACATGGTGAACCTCTCTGAATAGTAAGCCCATTTATACAGGAAGCTCCAAGACTTCCATGTAAGACGCCCCGTGAACGAAGCTGAGTGCTTGGGGACGTAAGGTAGCTGCTTGCCTACAGACTGGTCAGCAGGGGACATCTTCTCACCCTCGTTGATGGAGGGTGTCCATGAATATGACCCGTTCAGGTCGAAAATCCACCCCTTGAAAGGTTCGAAAGCGATATTGAGCTTTCCCTCGATGCCGTAGGCGTGTACCTTCTTTACATTGCGCGGCGAGAAGAACCCTTTGGTTGTGGGAAGCCATATAATCCAGTCATCGATACGGCTGTCAAACCATGTGGCACTTCCACCCATCGACACCGGGAAGGGAGCTTTCCAACCCACATCGAACGAAGCACCGGCATCATACGACCAACCATGCTCGCTCTTCAGGTCAGGATTGCCACCGGGGAGAAAATAGAGGTCATTGAGCGTAGGAAACTTGTGGTTGCGTGATACGGACGCTTTCAGCATGACGTTTCCTTTCCTTGACAGAAGACCGTCGATGAAGAAAGCCGGGATAACGGGGGCCCATTTGTCTCCGAACATTTCCTGACGTAGCACAAGTGACAGTCCGAGCGGATCGGCAGGCTGCCATTTAGCCGAAGCGGAACCGGATAGTTCAATACGACCCTTGTCGTAACCGACAACGGCTTTGTCACCATCCTGAAGGATAATGTTCTTATCCTCGGAGCGGACAAAATGCTGATGTGCCGAGATGTTGGCGGTAAAATACCATTTCCTTGTGGGATTATACTCACCCTCTGCCTGACCGTAGAATGTGTTTACCCTGCTTCGTGAGCGTGTCATGGACGACCAGTTGTTTTCAGCGACCTCACGCTTGTAGTCATACGCCATCCAAGTGTGGATATATCCCCCTTTTGCCGCGAATTTCCAGCCATCGCGCCGATGATCCCATGAGAGGACGCTGCGGAGGGTCTGTTCACGCTGACGGTTCTCGAAGTTGCGCTCGTTGCCGTAGTCGGTGGTGAGCATCGGCAGTTCGCGGTTGGAGTTGATGTACCATGCGTTGAATCCGAAACGGTCACCCTTGTTGGTGTTGTAGTACACCTCCTGCAGCGCATGGAAATCCTTGTAGGCACCGCTGCGGTTCCGTTCCGTCGGATGATACTGACCTATTATGTTCTTGTCATCGTCGTAGATGTTCACCTTCTTGTCGTGGTTGATGTACTTGTAGTCGTTTGGTGAAGATGAATATACTACACGGCTTGAAACGTGCCAGTGTTCACTGCCATAGGTAAACCGGGCGAACTCGTCGAATGTGCTGAATGAGCCCACTCCCTGCACATATTGCAGATTGACACCTTCCGCCACATCGGGAATAGTTCCGAGTCTGACCAGACCGCCGAGACCTCCGCCTGTCTCGTTGACCGATGATGTGCCGTGGAGCAGCGATGCCTGGTCTATGAAATAGGACGGAATGGTCGAGAAGTCTGTCATGCCGAGCATGGGATTGTTAATGCGCATGCCGTTCCACGTCACCTGCGTATGGCTGGGGGAGGTTCCACGGAAGGCGACAGTGGAGAGCGTGGCACGACCGTAGCTCTTGACAAAAACAGAAGAGTTGAATGTAAGGATGTCCGCCATTGATAGGGCTATGTTCTCTTTGAGGGCGATGGAATCGAATGTTGTTTTCTGCACTCCGATATCCTTCATCGGGCGTTTGCCCCACACCACGACCTCACGCAGATTGTTCATCCTCTGTGTTGACTGTGCGTAAGTTCTTGTGCTAAATGCGAAATTCAAAATGCACAGAAAAAGATATATGTATGACCGATATATTCTCATAATAGCGGCTTAAAAAAGATTATAGTTCATGAACTGACGTTTCTCCTGCATCCAGCTCATTTTAGAGTGTATGGTATCCTGCTGTTCAATGTAATCGACCCAGAACGGCAGCCGGTCACGTTCGACAATAAAGGACAGGCAGCATTTGAGCCATCCTCCGAATCTTTCCATATCCAGAATGCCGGCAGCCCTGAAACAACTGATGTTCTTAATTTTCTCAATCAGCTTCTTCACGTTTTTGCGGAGCGGGATTTCTGTAAGGATATGGACATGGTGCATATCTCCTCCGACGGCATAAACCGGGCAGTGGCGGTTGCTGAAGAGAAGTGCGATGGCATCAAAGAATTCATCCCTGTGGAGAGGCGGTATCGCAACTCCAAAGTCTCTTGTCTGAAAAATCAGATGATATATGTTTCCTAATGCCTCCATCACTTCCAGCAGAATGCGCCGGGTATTATGCCGACATAAAATTCATCAATCAGTTTTCCTTCGGGCGAGTATCGGTAGATCATGCCCTGCTGTTGGTAGTCGATGGCATCGGCTACATACACTTCGCCGTTCACAGGATTTACGGTAAGTCCGTAATACTTCGTGTCGCGGTATTCGAGGAAAGGACGGACAGGAACACGGTTTGCCGTCACGTCCATACTCCAGATGTCATTGTTGATCCAGTACAGCTTGTCACGTTCGCCGTTGAGCTGCACCTCCGAGGGCCAGTCGCCCAGTTTGAACTTGAACTGCTTCTCAATCTTGAAAGTTGCCGCGTCGATGCAGTAGAGTGACGGAGCCTCATAGCCGTATGGAGATCCTTCATATCCACCGTCAGTCACAGTCCACATCTTGTCGTACTTATCCATTACAAGGGACGTGGGCTGTATGCCGACCGTCAGCTGGTCCACCACCTTATCCGTCTCGGTATCGATCTTGATGATGCGGTTCTGGTAGCTCCAGCAGTTGCAATACACATATTTGCCGTATTGCACCATCTGCTCCGTTGAGCCGCTCTCCATCGTCATGTCAGGCACCTGAATGTAGCCTGTAATTTCATACTTCTTGGGATTGACAATGAAGATGCGGTTGTCCCAAAGCTGCGTGACGTAAGCCTTTTCATCGCTCAGGAAGTGGATATATCGCGGAGAGGTCAAATCCTCGATACGTCCCACCTCCTTGAACGTATTGAGGTCGATGGCAAAGATGACATGGGAGTTGTTCACCACTATCCACCCTTTGTTGTCATATATGCTCATGGACTGAGCAACATCGCCGAGTTTCATACCGTTTGCACGGAAGAACACCTCGTTCTGAACCTGATTCGTTGCCGGATCATAATAGGAAAGCGTCGCATTGCCATACTGGAAGTTACCCTCGTTGGTAATGAAAAGTCCGGAGCCTGTTGCATTAAAGTCTTCTACCACATCGCCATAGTCCCATTCCATGCAGGAAGCGAGGGTGAGCGACAGCAGAGTGGTCAGGATATATAAGAGTTTCGGTTTGAATTTCATTCTAATAATTTTAAAACCTCGACCCGCTATTCAAGGTAATATACGAGCCGAGGTTTGGCAGAAAAATTTTAACTGTTTGAGTTTTATTCAGCAGGTTTGCAACGACCTTCCTTCATATCCTGATATGTAGGATTATAAGTGCAATTTTCAATCTTCCAATTAGATTCTGTTATTTGACCGTCATCAATGAATTTCTTAAAGAACGTGTAGTCAGAGAATTTTCTAACGGTGTCGAAATGCACACCTGAAAGTTTTAATAATTTTGGAAACTTCAGATGATCTGAAGAGATGAAATCTGTTGTCATGCCAAATTTAAGTGACCCGTCAATAACTTCAAGACTTGGAAATGAAGCAGATTCATATATTCTAAACAAAGTTAAGCCAGTGCCTCCAATATGACTTAAAACAGGGAAAAATGAATCAGTAATTGCCCCGTCCAAAAAGACGGTAAAAGCTCCCCACTCAATATTTTTTACTGGTGATCCAGGGAGAAGATCCTCTTCTATGTACTCTGGAGACGATGCACAACATACCGTAGTCAAACTGGGAAAATCTAATATAGCATCAACTCCAACCTGTAAAATAGACTGTCCACCAATGCTTTTAAGATTACTGGCTTTTACACTGGTAATAGAAAAACCTGTTATTAATAAATAACCTGGAATAGAATTAATACCAGATAAATCAATAGTATTCTTTGAAGATTGACCGCTAATTTGAATGATTGACAAATTCCCCGTTATACTTTGTAAAGAAGACTCAAAAGTATCTATATTAGCTTCATAATAAAAGTTGTTTATTTTTGTGAAATTTGTTTTTACAGCAGTGTTTAACGAGATAATCCTAACATCCACATCGGTTAGATCTTCTTTAGTTATCAAATTGTTGAACTTATTACAGTATTCAATTGTAATACAAGGATGTGTAGGTGAAGATGAAGTAAAACTAACATTACTAATATCTAGCGATTCAATTAGAGCGAGTTGTCTGATGACTACGCCTCCAAGCTGATTTAACCCTTGCAACTTGGGCAACTTCTCAAGAACATCAAAATTCTTTATGGACCATACTCCAGTTACTGATGTTAATTTATCGAACCCTTCAATAGATTTTAACTCGGTATTACCCATAAAGAATCTCATACCGGCAGTCTCCACTTCCCCATATATGCTCTCTATTGATAAATTCCCATTTACTGTAACAATATCGGGTACAGATATTGATGAAAATTCACGTGGTAAAACCTTAAATTCAAGAGATCCTGTTTCCTTAAGTAGAGGTAACGATATTTGTGTAAGTTTTGTGTTTTCATTGAAAATAACATTACCCTCAACTTTTTCAAGTTCTTTGAATTCAATTATTGATGCTCCTGAGCCATAAATTTGTATATCTCCTGTAACATTCTTTATTTTAGACATAGAAATCATTTCCAAGGACGTATCCTGTAATGGATTTTCTTCACTTCCTATAAGAAGTCCGCCAATCGAAGTAATATTGTCAAGACCAGTAAGGGTACCGCCAGTAAAGCTATTCTTGATTATGATGTTTCCTTCAACCTCCTTAAGAATGCTTAATCCTGTTATATCATTGATTATTTCGGCATTTTCAGCGTTTGAACCAATAATAAGATTCCCTTTTATGATTGTTACACCGGATTCAATAAAGGCTGCTACTTCTGAGGGTGTTTTGAGTTCAACATTTCCTTCACTTCTTATCTCATCCTTCACAACAACATAAGTATAATCATTTATAGTTCCATTATAAGAAGTTACACGGAAAGTGCGTTCAGTATTCCAATCTGTTATGGTTGCCGGGTCCGGGAATATTTTTGCTGATGGTGTATAAGCGAATGATGCTTTCGCTCCATCAAGTGAAACCGTGTATGGAACTGTCACAGTAATTGTATTGTTTTCAATTACCGCTTCATACGTTTTATCATTTACACTAAGTACCACTGATGTGATATAATTATCATCAGCATCAACTGGAATTTCGTCTTTGTCAGAACAGCCGACAGCAAAAATGCAGAAGAATAGGCTGAACAGCAAGTTAAATTTGATTGTTTTCATATTGAAGTTGTCTAAACTAATTTGATTTGTGAAATTTTTTAAGGAAAATAACGATAAAGGCAAGGAAGTTCCAACCTTTCCAACTGGAGACGGTGGTGTCGAAGCGGTTAAGAACTGCTTTGAAACCATCCATCCATGCGTTTGTCCTCTCGATTTTCCATCTCTCCTGATACATTTCCTCATCATAGAGCCAATCCTCTTTGGAATCACCGCCATTCCTCGGATTCGGACATACATTCGGAGTGATGCCGTGGGAAATCAGGGCACTTCTGAGTTCTTTCCCGTCAAAACCTGCGTCAAGGTCACAGAAAAGTCCGTCTACGGCGATAGATGCTTCGGAGAGCTGGCCGACGATCTCTTCAACCCTTTTCTCTATTTCGTAAAGATCCGCATGATTCCCGGCCTGAGGTTCGGACATGGCGAGAGGAATTCCCTGATTGTCCGAGAAGAAAAGCGCGTTGGTCGTGCACCGCTTCTTCCTTCCTTGATATTCAGCCTTTTCGCCGCCTCTGTATACTGGCGTATGGGAACCGTCGATATGGGAGATGGACAGGTCAAGCCTGTTTTTATTTCTACTCAGAATCCTGGAATATATCTTCTGCCATTCCTCTTTTTTACACCATTTGCGGTAATGGTGGAAGACAGTCTTCCAGCTCGGACCCTCGCCGGTGAAAAGATGCCCGATCGGGAGCAGGCGCCATTGGCAGCCACTCTTGAGCTTATAGAGTATGGCGTTTACCACCTCAATAAGATCAAATTTGGAGGCATAGCCTCTTTTTGCAATCGAAAGATAGGGCATTATTTTAGATTTTATTGTATCTTTGTCGAGTACAGCGTATTCTGGCATTGGTACGGTATATTAGAGTGTGGGAACTATAATATAGTGCGTCCTTTGCGGAATGCGCTGTATTTTAATTATTTTACTGTATCATTAACATATCGAAATAAGTTTAGACAACTTCATTGTATTTTTTTGCTTATTACTTAATATTTAAGTCTTGAAAAGAGAATACTTCAGTAGAAATCTCTCCTAGTGGACCGCTCTTTGCTAATACTCCACACTGAACTTTGATAAAATCAATATATTCCAGTTTGACTGGTGTTCCATCCTTAAATATGGCATTTGATATTTTAAATCCATTCATCTGACCAGTGCCATCATAGGAGTCCCCTCCAATACAATCACTACCTATATTGTCAACATAACCCCACTCATAGGCTTGGTTATTCCAAAAAACGGAAGATGGGATCTGAATATTTTTTGGCAATAATCTCGTGCCAGTCAGTGTGTATGATTCTTGATTCATCCAAAGAGGATAATAAGAGCTCTGTTGATGATACGAATTGTAATCAACAGACCCAGAATTTCCCAAATTATCAGTCCAATAAACATTTGAGTGTGCGGACGCCGGACGATAGTATGTTACTTCGTAATCTTGAATAGTTGAACCGTTACCAGTCTCACTACCTTTAAGCTCATACCATTCGTCGTCTGGAAGACCATTCCCATTTACATCTTGCATTACCCAAACAATGCCGGGCTCATTGCTTCCTCCTTGATCGCTTAAAAAAGCATTTCCTTGGATTGCAAAATCATATCCGCCTTTATTGGGAATACTATGATCAAATCCGACAATAACGTATCCTCCAAAAGAACCAAGGGAAACGTACTTTTTATTTGCCAGTCGCTCTGCAGCATATTGATTTGCAGCATTAAAAGTTATTTCATCACCTTTGAACCCGCCGGAATTCGTTTCATTCACAAATTGCCCGGGTGCAGGTAAAAATTCAAAGACATTCGTTGAATAAGCTGAGCTGGAGGTATTTGCTGCTCGATATCTTGATGACTGTGCTCCAGGCTCACATACAACTCTAATTTTTGATTCAACAGAAATTCCATTCTCCTCTTCTGTTACTACAACTGAAATAAGATACTCACCGTCCTTTTCAGGAGTAAATATTAATAATGGTTCAGTAGCTCCTTCTACAGCTTTGCCATTGACGGCCCACTGAAAAGCGGGATTGTCAAAGTATTCCAATTGAGGCTTTAAGAAAACAGAGCGACCTGCAAAAGTAAATTTGGTAGTTTCTTTTGCATTATAATACGGTTTTTGAAAAGAAACCGAATATGGCATATTTTCTACTACTTCAATCTCCAGCTCTTCTTCAGTAAGCCCATCTTCATTTGAAGCTCTAATAGTTATCGGATATGAACCTAAATTTTCTTCATTAAATATATAGGTTAGTTTATCCGACACAACAATTCCATTTCTTAACCATTCAATCCTGAAATCTCCTATATCTTGATTGGCGATCTCCGGTGCGAGAAGCAGGTCATGACCTTTTTGAACTTTAAGTCCTTTTGAGGGAATGAATAAATTAATGGCAGGTGGAAGTAAATCTTTTACTTCCACCTTAAGTTCTTCTGCGGCATATCCATTTTCATTATCAACTCGCAATGTGATAAATACATCACCCGCTTCTTCCCATGTATGAGAAAAAGCTTTTTGATTCGATACAAGTTTTCCGTCAATAGTCCAAGAGAACAAAGCATCATCCGCATTCCTATATGTAGGACTAATGCTTAATTCCTTACCCACCTTAACATTATAAACTCCACTCACATTATCAAGGATGATAATAGGTTTTAAAGTTCCATTATCAACAATTATATCATCTTTATTGCAAGAGCTTATAAAGGTGCAAAGTAAAACACATAAGGTTACACTTGGGATTCGCATTGTTTCTTTAAAATACAAATATGGTAAGCAACAATAGGATTAACCAAAGTTGCTTACCATAGTTAGATTATTCAATAGTAATATCATCAAGGCAAAATTAGCTCCGTCAGTTGAAGTGGTGTTGTACACACTCATCTGATTGTTATATGAATACCACCAATCGCCAGTTCCAGAACCGGTAATATTGGCACCATTACCAGGATTCGACCGATAGTTCCATTTAGAAAGAGCCAGACCGCCATTATAGAAGGCGGTAGAACCACCAATTACATTGATTGATGACTCAAAGATGCCAGAAGGATCTTTAATTGGCTCAAGCCGAAAACCCGGTGCATGAATTTTGAGAAAAGTGTTAAATTTGTGGCATGAAAACCGCAGATGCAATATGGATGTGCCTCCCTGAAGGGCTGGACGAGCTATTTGAGATGGTGCGCTTCGAGCGCACGGAACAGTCTTATGACATATGGCTTGACGAAAAGAAGAAACTGTCTGATGAAGACTATCGTAATCCAAATATCGTAGCGCGAGGCTATACGGATTACGTTACGATACAGGACTATCCGATGCGCGGACGGCCTGTGTTTCTTCACATGCGCAAGAACAAGTGGTGGGACAAGCAGACCAACGAAATCTTCAGTTACAATCTCGAACTACCCAATGAGGAAGGGACACGACTCAGCGCCGAGTTCGTGGCTTTTTTAAATATGAAGGTGGAGACGACAGCCCTGTCGATTAAACACATAGCGCAGATGCACTGCGTCAACGGCAAATATTTCGCTGACCTGTACCGCAATAAGCTTAGTGGATACGCAGAGTGGTGCAAGAACGAACTCTGCTGCGGGTTTTACTTCAACGGCGCGAACATCGGCCCGTACATGAGCCTCGACGAGACCTGTCTTAGCAACGGCGAGGTATGGACATTCCTCACAAACAAAGACGGTCACGGAGGTCGCGGGACGCTGGCAGCCGCCATACCGGGGACGAAAAGCGACGAGATAATATCGATACTAGTCGGCGCGATGGGCAAATCATTGAGACGCAGGGTCAGGGAAGTGACCTGCGACCTGTCGCCATCGATGATGCTGATAGCCGCCGAGGTATTCTACAACGCCCATGTTGTCAACGATCGCTTCCATGTGCAGCAGGTATACAACGAGGCCGTTGACGAGATACGTGTCGACATCCGGCGCAAGCTCATAGCTGAAGACAACAGCCGTGACAAATCAGAGCCTCCGGTTACATATTCCAACGGCGAAACCATGCGCCAGATACTCGCCCGCAGCAAGCACACCCTGATGATGGCACAGAACAAATGGACTGACACACAGCGTCATCGCGCCAACATCCTGTTCAAATACTATCCAATATTGAAGGCTGCATACAGCCTTGCGATGGAGCTGCGCAAGATTTTCAATGCTAAAATCTCACCGACAAAAGCCATGGGGCGGATGAACAAGTGGTATGAAAAGGTAATGGCTCTTGGTAACAACAACTTCCGCTCGGTAATCAAAACATTCAGGAACCACGCTCCAACCATCCTGAACTACTTCCGCCGTCGTGCGACCAATGCCTCCGCCGAGGCATTCAACTCTAAAGTCAAAATCTTTCGCTCACAAATGCGTGGTGTCCGAGACCGAGACTTCTTCATCTTCCGACTGGTCAAACTCTACGCCTAAAAATTTAACACTTCTAATTGCCCAATTTAACATATGCACCGTGCTTTCGGCTTGACCCCTTTAATTTGCTTTACCTGAGCATAGCTTCCGGTATTACCGTAATAGTTTGCACCATAAGAAGTGGGCATTGCCATCATGGTTGATTCAAAATCATCAAACGTGATGATTGTTGAATCGCCTTGCACGACCGCACGACTAACTGGGTTCTCAACCTCCATTTTGCTCTCAAAGTCGGCGAATGGTTCATCTTCACTGGAACATCCGGTGAAGACGGCTGCTGTGACCGCTACGGTCGTCAGAGCCAAGAATTTAGTAAAATGTTTTCTCATAACTAAACAGTTTTAGAGTTTGCAGATTGTTAATAAAAAAGTTACCCGATTGTGTACGACTTGATAATCGTAACCAATCGGGTATATGACGGTATATGTATATCCTAAACGGAAATCGGCGGAAAGCCAAAGCCTTGCCAATACTGTTTGAGATAATCGCCGAGTGCCCGCGGTACATTATCGCATCGTATTGAAGCAGGTCTTCTGACTCGTCCCCGTTGTCCGCGCCTTCTCACCCCGCGAGGGGCAATGACATTGTGCGGAAACGTTGCGTGGGACTCACAGCAGCAGGTACTGTCCCGGATTCTCACCGGATTCCCTTTCAATCCACTCTAGCCGACACCTCTGTGGCGGCAGTGGAACTTCAACGCCGCAAAATTACAAAAAATAATCTTCCCCACCTAATAAGTTTCCTTTTTTAACGAACCGTAAATCATTTTTTTTCGCAGTTATCTTGGCGATTAGACTTTTTGAGCTATCTTTGCGATGTCTTTTTGTGTGACAAGGCACAATATTTGACAATGGGCATTATGATAATACAAAGACCTCTATACCTGCGGAAGCTCATTTCTCGCAGACACAACGGAATGATAAAGATTGTCACCGGCGTAAGACGCTGTGGCAAATCATTCTTGTTATCTACCCTATACGCAGGGTGGCTCAGGGAGCAAGGTGTGGAAAACGACCACATCATCACGATCAATCTTGAAGACAGACGAAACAGGAAACTGCGCGATCCAGATGCGCTGCTTGATTACATCGACTCAAAACTGACTGATGATGCCGTCCATTATATAATGATTGATGAGATACAGCATGTCAGCGAGTTCGAGGACGTGCTCAACAGCTATCTGAATATGCCTAATGCCGACGTGTATGTAACAGGTAGCAACGCACGATTTCTTTCCAAGGATGTAATCACTACTTTTAGAGGACGAGGCGATGAGATAAAGCTTTACCCTCTCAGTTTCGGTGAGGTCTTCCCATATATGGACTTACAGAAAGACCGTGCATTAAACACCTATATGCTTTTCGGAGGTCTGCCGCAGGTTGTTCAGAAATCATCTGAGGAAGAAAAGAACGAGTATCTGAAAGGGCTTTTTACGCATACCTATATCAAGGATATAAAGGAACGTTACAGCATCAAGAACATAGAAATGCTTGATGAACTGCTCAACATCCTGGCATCTGATATTGGAACTTTGACGAATCCCACCAAACTGACAAACACATTCGAGAGCGTTAAGCATACGAAAGTCAACCGCATGACGCTTACGTCGTATCTGGAATACATCTGTGACTCGTTCCTTGTTGAGAAGGCAAGCCGGTATGATGTTAAAGGGAAACGGTATATCGACAGCCCGTATAAATATTATTTCACTGACTGCGGCCTGCGTAACGCCCTGCTTAATTTCAGGCAGACAGAGCCTTCACATCTGATGGAGAATGTGATATACAATGAATTGCGTGTGCGTGGTTTTAATGTCGATGTAGGTGTCGTGCCGGTACAACTTAGAAAGGAGGATGGCAGCCGGGAAAGGAAACAGTTTGAGGTGGATTTCGTCTGCAATATGGGCAGCAGACGCTACTATATCCAATCCGCCTACAGGATGCCGGATGAAGAGAAGATGAAGCAGGAGGAAGCGTCACTGCGCAATATTGACGATTCCTTCAAGAAAATCATTATCGTTGGCGAAGACACTCCTGTTTTGAGAAATGAGGCTGGGATTACCACAATCGGCATATATGATTTCCTGTTAAATGAAAATTCATTGGATTTGTAAGAAGTGTCAATGATATAGCTTTTTGATCAATTATGGTTGACCAGATTATACATAACCTATTGACGCGGTTAAAAGAAGTCAATTTTATTCTTGAAACATGTACAGACGGTACTATGCTTTTTGAACAGGCGAATGTCATTGCACGGTTCTACTACGACTGTCAGGATACAAACGTCCTTATCGACGAAGCCGAGAGGATGGCAACGGAAGATACCGAGGGACTTAGGGAGTTTGCCGTTTCCCTCAAAGAAGAAACCGCCACTCTCCTTAATAATATAGGAAGACTTGAGGGGATGGATTTCAAACAGATCGCCAACGCCCACTCCAAGCAATACTATTCCATATTTCAGGAAGCAGCGGAACAGCTAAATCCCTTTTGGAAACGGTACAGTGAGCTTAACAACCGCCTTGACTACCTCCCTCTCGGCTCTAAGGATTATGCCGAAATGGAGAAGGAATGTGAGAAGGCTAAGGCTGAACACGATACACGGCAGATTGAGGTTAAGAGACTTTATGCCGAATATGAGAAAGAAAACCAGCGAGCCGGATATGTCTTTTCCCTCAAAGCCTCCCATCTGTATGCCCTCGCCGCAAAAATGAACGGCATTGCCGGAAGCATAATCAACGACCTTGACCGTCTGGAGAAAGGGAACGGAGAATGAGCGGTAATCTCCTTTTCGAGACCTCTAAGTGGCGGGACATTGTGGAACTCGGACTGTGCATGGCGATATACGACGTATGCAACGACAACCAGTTTGATAACTGCACGCCACTTGACTTTGCCAACTTCCTTAACGTAAGGGAAGAGGCAAAGGCTATACCTGTTGTGCCGAAAGAGAAACTGAGGGTATGCTATATGGTCTATGCCGTGTCGCAGAACATCACCCCAAGAAAAGAGGCGTTGATATGGTCTGAGTTGTTCCTCAGTCGATGCGGCATTAACAAGTCTTACTATGACAAGCACCGCACCGACATCTGCGCCGACCACGCTACCGAGGACAACAAGAATTACCGCAAATCTATTGACAAAGCCATCAATGAATGGCGTTCAAGGCGTAGAATCCCGTAGAACTCCCGTTTCACCCCACCTGCGACATCTAAAGGAAACTTGCAAACGCACTATACGACTGAAAATCAGCGTACAGTGCGTTTGTCTTTTTTTACCTTTCCCCACGGAAGCCACATTGCACCCTATGGCGGCAGTTGTAATTTTGCATCGGAATCCAAAGGCTGACAAGACCATCAATCAGCACTGTTCCAAGATGATAAACATTAACTTAATAATAAAATTACCGATGCAGACAAAACGTAAACTTCTCAACTCACAGGAGGCAGCCGAATATCTCGGACTTTCGCTGTCCTACTTCCGCAAGATGATGATGAGACGTGTGATCCCCATGTACAAGCCGAGCGGCAAGCTCTGTTTCTTTGACCCGGACGACCTTGACGCATACCTGACGAGTATCCGCATATCATCGCAGAGCGAGATAGACAGCGAGGCTGAGCGTTACCTTGCGAACAACAGAAAATCACATTAACAACCTAAGCTATGGTAACAGACATTCCAAACAACACAAAGGGCACGAAGCCCGCGACCACCGTAGAATCAAAATCAAAAGATTATAAGACCACTGACCAGAAGAAAATCCGGATTATAATGGAGTTCCTTCAAGGGTGCTCACCTTACGAGTCCGATGCGCTCCGCGCCATGCTTGCAGTGGCAAAGGGCACGACCACAACAGAATCCATGCCTCAGTATGACCGCACGGCAATCAATCGCTATCTCAACTTCGGATGCGACAAGGAAACAGGAGGTGTTGACGCAATACGCGAACATCGGCAGTCCCGAAGCCTTGAGCTTATGAAAACCGTGTCGCAGTATGTGGAGAAGGAGGACATCATCAACATCACATCGGTGTTACTCGCTATATCTTCTGACAAAAAAGATATAGAAAATATTGTCAGCAACCTACCGAAGATACAGACAGCCGCCACCCCAAACACAACATCGGGCATACCGGGTAATAACGCACCTTCAAAGTAGATGAAGCAGGAGAAAATACATAGATCCATTTTCCCTACCTTTCCGGTTGTGCCTGTCTTATCTTTTCAAGGTTTCGTGACTTCAACAATATTGCCATCATCACAGAGTATGAAATTTTTTCTTAAAAGATGATGCCGTATCCATTTATTTTTTGAAGGAACAAGGAACTTGAACGAGACCTATCCAAGCCAATCATTGAAACGGAAAGTTCAGACTTCATAAAATCTCCAATGAAAATCACATCTTAAAAAATTACGCACATGAAGCAACAAAATATAAATCCATTTTCAAGCATCAGCCTGAAGCTGACGGCAGATGCCATTGAATGGTTATCGGGAACAACGACCGACAATGACGGTAACGAGATACGGAATATCGACATCTTCACCGGACTACTGAAGGAGATGAGAACCGCAGCCGGATATGACGGCACATACCGACGACCGCTCAACCTGAAGCCTGGTCAGGCGCAGTTCTCGGAGATAGGTCTCGCGGAGCGGTGGAAACTCGGGAGGAAGAAGATGCACAATATCCTCTCCAGAATGGAGGCTGTAGGGTTGGTGGAAATCTACAACTCACGCATAGGCTCGGTAATCACATTTTCCTGCGTCACCGGCTGGGAGACTCCCGATAAACCGATTGATGACAGTGAAATCAATGACCGATAGTCATTTTTCAGATGTACCTGCCCATTCAGGAAAACAGGGGTTGCGACAGCGGAAGTCAGGTAGTATGTTGCGAGATATGTTTTGGTGTTACACCCGGCTTCGCCCGGTTGCACCAAAACGCCTCGCCCCTCCCTACGGTCAGGGTCATGGCCGCTCGCAGGCTCGCACCGACAATCAGTTATACAAATCACGGAAAATCCGCTTATATATGAATAATACAGACAATAGCCCCGGCGATAACGCCGAAAAGACGAATCGAAAGAAGCTGCCGCCGGAGGCTGTGCGGTCGTGCACCGTCACCACAAAGGTGACAGCCGCAGAGCGTGAGAAGATACACGACATTGCCGCCGGATGCAACCTTACACCGAGCGACTACATGAGGCAGCGCGCCCTGGGCTACGAACCGCCGGCGGCACTGACCTCCGAGGAATCGGCATTGCTTCGCAACCTCGACGGTTGCCGTGTCGATATACTCAACTTCGCCAACGCCCTTGCCGGCATGAAACAAGACAAGAGAATCATACTTTTTCAAAAGGTCTCCTTCATGCTCGACTGGTACAGGCAAGTGGTACCGATAACCAACGCCGTAACAGAGTTCCTTAACTCCGTGATAAACGGTGGCCGTCTGAGTCCGCGCACAAGGAAAACCATCACAAAAATTTGAGAACATGATAGCGAAAGCAAAATCAATATCGCACGGCATAAATGCCCTTAACTACATAACAGGAGTGTCGGCGAACAAGAAACATCCCGAAAAAATATATCATATCTACGACAACTTTCTCCCTCCCGGCATAGACCCGTTGGGGATATGGAACTCCGTCAGGCTGGATTCCTTGTCCCGACCACGCATGAAAAACAACCTTATCCGAATAGAGATCAGCCCGGCATCTGAGCATACGCGCAACTACACTTCCGATGACTGGAAACAGCTTTGGCAGGATTTCGTGACCGAGTTTGACCGTCAGGAGATGAAGGACAAAACAGGCCGTTTGCTATCCCCAAGAACCAATCTCGCAGGGAGCAAGTCAACCGTATGGCTTCACCTCGAATCCGACAGCGGCACACCTCACCTCCATGCGGTTGTGAGCCGTCTTGACGAAAACGGGAACATCAACAATGACCGCAACATCCATCTTCGGGCACAACGGGCGGCGGAACGTATAGCAAGAAAGCGCGGCTGGCAGACAGCGGCAAATATCCATGACATAAACCGTCAGTCCGTAAGCCGGGACTGCCTTGATGTCCTTAGTCAGATGAGGGAATGGTCGCTTGAAGATTATTTCGCCCGGCTTGAGTCTAAAGGGTATGATGTCAAGGTCAGGACTGATGAGAAAGGCATAATCCGTGGATATATCCTTAAAAAAGGCAACGCCAAATTCAAGGCATCCGAGTTAGGCAAAGGCCGTAACCTCATGGCATCCAAACTTGAAGGAACATGGAAAAAGTTGCACCCGAATCATGAACAGCAGACAAAAGCCGACAGCAGGGAATCCGATATTCGCCCGGAATATGCCGATTACAGACCCGATATCCGGCGTGTCGAGTTCGAGCATGAGGGCAAATCCTATTCTTGTTTTATCCCGGAACAAGTCATGCGAGTGTTCGATGAAGAGTTCGACAGCCGTGAAATGGATAACTGGGCAGACCTTATCAACGAGGCGTGCTACCACTTCGCCGTGGCTATGGGCTATATGGCGTTCCTGAACATGCCGACCTACGTTTCCGGCGGTGGAGGGGCATCGAACAACGACCTCCCGAAAAAGCGTGATGACCTGGAGGAAGAAATCGCCCGCGCCCGTCGTTGTGCCGCCACAGCCCGCTCCAAGATAGGAATCATAAGAAAACGAGGATTCAGAAGATAACCGATTGTATTATGGCACTTAAAAAGATTGACATATCCGGCATTGACAGCACGATAGCCGAGACGAGAGAGGATGAGCTGCGGCAGAAAGAGATCGAGGCGCAGAGCGACCTCGCCTTACAGATCCGGCTCTTCATGAAAGAGACTCCCTACATCATCAATGAAATCCGGGAGGCAGCTTCTCCGATGGACGCTCAAAAGTTCTCATCGGCAGTCAGTGAGAATCTCCAGAAGTCCGCAACAGAAATGGCTGCGACATTCAACGCCAAAGTCAAGCCGATGGCCGATAAGATGGAGACCGCAAGAAACTGCGTCATCGTTCCAGCACTCGCCGCCTACATAATTCTCTTTTCCCTGATATGGCTGTTCGTATTTCTCGCATTGGTAATTTTCGCAAATTCCCAGGCCATACATTCCGAAGAGATAAATTCACTTGTCTCCCTGATAATCTTCTTTTGGGTGGTCTCAGTGGCACTCGTCACCTATCTCACCCGAAAATTCAAATGGCAATGAAAACGCAAACCGCAAAAATGTTACCCGGCCATTCTCCACATTCCGATACATTCCGGAAAATGCCGATAAAACACCTCCGGCGTGACCGCATTGTTACCCGATTGAAAACAACAGTTTGTTACCCATTGATAATCACCACGAAACATGGATATATTGAAAATTTCCACCAATATTTTTTCAACCTGCCTCCCGACAACGACTATATCAAGTGGACTGTCGGAAAGGCCATGTATATGGCCGACGGCACGGCCTTGAAGCAGAAGCAGGCCCTTGACGAGAACGGATTTTATTCCGACATAATATCGTCGTCGGCCGTATGCACCATAATCTGCGACTCGATACAGTTCGACGAGCATACACGCCGCTTCAACTACTACGGCACGCAGATCATCAAGAGGCGCACACGCGACCTGAAACGCTCCATGCTCACCACCGGCTCCATAGAGAACGTGCCGAGGACGCAGAACAATCCCCACGGCCTTATGATAACCAACTGGCGCACACTTGAAAACAAAGACCTCGATTATTGACAACGGTTATGAAATCATTAAGAAAGACAATACGGGACGGCAGGAGCAAGGCCGGGAACGCCTTAGGCTCATGGCTCCGTCCGAAGATGGGTGCCATAGGCGCACGCTACCGTCTGGCAGCGAGAATCCGCAAGGCCAACTCATGGGCCACCCGGCACCCCCGACGCACTTTCGGATACGTCGTCGGCTCCCTGTTGCTGATACTGGTGTGCGACATAATTGTTGCCGGGGCGCGCATGGAATCGAAAGACCCGAATCTTCACTCAATCGCCAAGGTGGAGCCTATCTTCAGCGGCTTCCGCACCATACAGGCCAACAAGGAGGCTCAGCGCAGGAGGCTACTGGAGATTACGGGCGACGGCCAGGCCGTGAAGCACGAGCTGGACTCGCTGATGGCGATTCCGCGCAAGACACACGCCGATTCCATCGGGATAATAAGGCGTTACAGGCAGCTCGAAAAGATTGTCGAATCACTCAAACAACACGATAATGAAAAAGATTAATTTCAAACAGCCGAAGTATATCTTTCCGGCGGCGATATTCGTTCCGCTGTGCTTCCTGATATACTTCGTAATGCAGACTTTCGGAGCTGGCGGTGACGACAGACAGGCCGTGGCGACCGACCGTATCAACTCGACACTGCCGGAGGCAAACGCCGAGGCTCCCGGTGACAAGATGTTCGAGATGTCGCGACGCTTCGGCGACGAGGACGCCTTCACAGCGGTGGGCGCGCTCGGCGAGGAACAGGAGGAGCGCGAGGCCCTGGAACACGGCTATTCCGATGACGAGCTTGACCGCATCGACGCCGCCGAGGCAGAGCGTATGCGCCAGCAGCAGGAACTGGAGGAACTGGAGCGGTCGCTTGCCGAATCACGGCGGCATATCAATTCCTACGCCTACGGCGACGGCTACAATCCGGCCGATTATGAGTCCGTCCTTGATCCGAGAAGTGAGTATGTCCGCGATATTGAGGCGATACAGCAGCGCAGCTACGAGAGGCAGAAGGCCATCGAAGCCGGGTTAGGTATCGGACAGCCTGACACGGAGGACAAGGAAAAGAAGCACCGGGCAGACTCCATCGCCAGGGCTAAGGCTGCGGAGCGCGAGAGGAACCGCCCCTTGCTTGTGCTGAAATCGCGTGACACCAACGCCGACAAGTTCAACACCGTGTCAGGCATTGCTGAAAATGCCGACGCTCCGCTCATACGCGCCATGATCGACAAGACCACCAAGGCGCACGAGGGCACGAGGCTCCGCTTCAAGCTCCTTGACGATGTGACTATACACGATGTGAGGCTTCCGAAAGGCACATATCTATATGGGACGGTAACGGGGTTCGGGCAGCAGCGCGTCCGCGCGGCCATAACCTCAATACTCGTGGGAGGAAAATTCCTGAAAGTTAACCTCTCGGTGTTCGACAACGACGGCATGGAGGGCTTTTATGTGCCTGAATCCGCTTTCCGTGACTTTATGAAGGAGGCCGGGGCAAGCACGGTGCAGCAGAACATCAGCTTTGAATCGGAGAGCGGCTACGGCTCCGGAATATCTGGCGAGGCTATAGCACTTCAGGCTTTACAGAATATGTATAACTCGGCCACTTCCGCCGTGTCAGCCAATATCCGCAAGAACAAGGCGAAAATCAAGTACAACACAATCGTTTATCTCATCAACTCAGACGAGGCTTATTGAAAGACAAACAACATATCATTATGAATATCAGAATAATTATCGCGGCTGCCGCGCTGTGCGCCGTCGCATCGCAGGCTTCGGCCAAGGAGAAAATCTATGTCAACTCCGATGTAACCACCCACATCGTCATGCCGGAGAACATAAAGATGGTGGATCTTTCCACCGCCAAGATTATCGGCAACCAGTGTGCCGACAACATAGTGCGTGTAAAGCCGTTCATGGAATCCGACTCGCTCCCCTCCGGCTACCGCGAGGGTGAGCTGATGGGGACGCTGACGCTCATAGGTGAGCGTCACCTCGCGCAGTACGAGGTGGTATATACCTCCGTACCCTCCCGTGCCGCCTCCATACACCGCGTTCCATATTCGGGCATGGACTCTTACATCAATCCGGAGGTATCAATGCCGCAGTCGGAGATGGCCCGCTATGCCTGGGCTGTCTATGGCAGCGGACGCAGGTACAACCAGGTCGTGTCTAAGGCTCATGGCATGAAGGCGATTGTCAACAACATCTATTCGGTGGACGACTATTTCTTCATTGACTACTCGTTGCAGAATCGGACGAAAATCCCATACAACATCGCCGAGGTGCGCGTGAAGCTCACCGACAAGAAGGAGGTGAAGGCCACCAACTCGCAGACCGTGGAGCTGACCCCGGCATACTCGCTCAATCTCGCCCGGAAGTTCAAAAAGAATTACCGCAACGTGCTTGTGCTCGACAAACTGACATTCCCGGACGAGAAGGTATTGCGCATCGAAATATCCGAGAATCAGATAAGTGGCCGCGTAATCACGCTCACTATCGAGTATGACGACATTCTCAATGCCGACGGTTTCGACTCCGACATACTCAGGCACCTGCCTTACTCATATACTCCCCACATCTACAAATAATACCGATAATACCGAATCATTATGAAGAAGATTATTCTCGCCATGATATGCGCCGTCGCCTCCCTCGGAGCCTCGGCGCAGGACAGCAAGCTCACCGTAAACGCCGGATTCCTCTTCCCCTCGACGCTCAACTCCACCGTCGGCTACGAGCGTTCATTCACCTACGGCAATGCCGTGGAGATATATGGTGAAATCGGCAATCACTGGAAATCCGGCCCCGATCAATTCTGGAAAGGATATTACTGGGACGGCGGCCTGATCTACAAGCACCGTCTGCACCGTTACAAAAACGGCAGCTTCCGTGTCCGCTTCGGCCCGCAGTTCGGAGCGGTGGAGCGCAGGTTTTTCATCGGCATTGAGGGCGGTTTTGAATATAACTATGTGTTCCAAAACGGGTGCGAGTTCTCAATCATACAGAAAAACAATGTGAATTTCCTGCATGGCGACACATTCCGGAACGGCCTCATGCTCGGATTCAAGATGCCGTTATAACCGGATTATCCGAATAGCTCCGAGTGGGAGCCAAGACGCACAAGGTCTATCTGGTCAGTGTCGGGGTCAAACCATATAAGGAGGAAGTCACTCTCTATATGACATTCCATATAACCCTTGTAATCACCGGTCAGCATGTGTGGGTTGTGCTTTTCCGGAATCGGATCCTCGTTTGCGAGCCTGTTCAGGATCTCTTTAAGCTCCATGACCTTCTTAGGGTTGTTTCTGAACCGCTTGTAGTCCTTCTTATATTGAGAGGACGCTTTCAGCTTTTTCATAGCCCCATGGATTTCTCCATTGCTTCGATGGAAGTCAGGTCAAGGGCGGGCTCATCACGCAACGCTCCGCTCTCGGCCTCCTTCATCGCGGCGAGAGTCGTGGCATTAGGCTCGTGATAGGCGGCGTCAAGCAACAGCGTTTCGACATAATTGTTAAGGCTGCGGTTCTGACGCTTTGCAATCCGCTTCAGCCGCTCGATCAGGTCAACGGAAAGACGGAAACTCTGATTCTTCTTTTCAATAGCTATATCCATATCGGTAATCTTTTATACTGCAAAGTTAATGCTTTTATATTACAATAACAACATCTTTAGAACATAAGTTGTATGGCTTTTGAGGAAACAAAGGAACAGCAGCAGATGTATAACTACTTCCGTAGCTGCATCTACATCTTCCTGATAATCGAGATTGTGATGAATCTGCCGATAACGGCGGACAACCGTGTGACGCAGTTCATCCTCGACCTGCTCGGACGCTTCAAGGTGTTCAGTTCCGTGGCAGGGTGTAAGGTAGCGGAGCTGATATGTATATGCGTCGTGTGCATCGGCACCAAGGCTAAGAAGGCTTTGAAGTTCAATCTCAGGACTATGGTGATATATCCGGTGCTGGCCGGGCTTACGCTTGTCGCACTGTGCTTCATCTTCCATGCCGGAGAATGGGGCTTGTCGATATTCGGCTTCCCGGCAAACCGCATAGTGTATGCCTTCTGCTCGGTTGTCGGCACCATGCTTGTGCATCAGGGGCTTGACGGAATCGCCAAATACTATAACCACAAGGTCGGCGAGGACAGGTTCAATTTCGAGAACGAATCGTTCCAACAGTCTGAGAAGATTGCGGAAACTCCATATTCGGTGAATATCCCTATGATATACTATTACAAGCGGCGGATGCACAACGGTTGGATCAACATTATCAACCCGTTTCGTGGCACGATAGTGTTAGGCACTCCCGGCTCCGGCAAGTCTTTCGGAATCATAGACCCTTTCATACGGCAACACTCCCGGAAAGGTTTTGCGATGATGGTATATGATTACAAGTGGCCCACATTGGCAAAGACGCTTTTCTACCAATACTGCAAGAACCGGCACTACGGCCATCTGCCCGCAAACTGCGGATTCCGTCAGGTAAACTTTACCAACGTGGAGTATTCAAACCGCATAAATCCTATTCAGCGCAAGTATATACCCGACCTTGCTGCGGCTTCTGAAACGGCGGCGACGCTGCTTGCCTCGCTAAACAAGGGAGGCGGCGAGAAGAAGGGCGGCTCGGAGGCGTTCTTCACCAATTCGGCGGAGAACTTTCTTGCGGCTATCATATATTTCTTCGTAAATTTCCATCCGACGGGGTTTCTTAAAGGGAAGAAGCTCAGACGATTTATCTCATATGAGGGGAAGAGGCTGGAACTTGTGATACGCAATTGGGACGACTATAACGCCATAGATGAAAACGGAGCGGTGGTGCTTGACTTCGTGGACAGCAACGGCAACGACGTATCGACCGACGAGGACAGGATGTTCGTTGACCTTGACGGCTTCTCTTATGTTGACCGCATGGGAAAGCTGATTCTCATAGACCGCTCTTGGTACGAGGATGAGCATGGAAACGAGGTCGTGCCGGACACGATAACAGGGGAATACTCGGATATGCCACATGTGCTGTCGTTTCTCGGACGCAAGTATTCCGAGGTGTTCGATATTCTTATGATGGATGACAAGATAGCCTCGCTCATGGCTCCGTTCAAGTCTGCTTACGAGAACAAGGCCAATGACCAGTTGGAGGGCATGGTGGGAACCCTGCGTGTCAACGCTGCAAGACTTGTTTCCCCTGAAGCCTACTGGGTGTTTACCGGCGATGATTTCGACCTGAAGATTTCCGACCCTGACAATCCAAGCTATCTTGTGATTGCCAACGACCCGGAAAAGGAGCAGGTCATTGGCTCGCTCAACGCTCTTGTGCTGAACCGTCTGATAACCCGTGTAAATTCCAAAGGCAATATCCCGGTCAGCATCATAGTTGACGAGCTTCCAACTCTGTACTTCCACAAGATTGACCGATTGATTGGCACGGCTCGAAGCAATAAGGTTGCTGTCACGCTCGGCTTTCAGGAACTCCCGCAGCTTGAGGCGGATTACGGAAAGGTTGGTATGCAGAAAATCATCACCACCTGCGGCAACATATTCATGGGCGCGGCACGAAACAAGGAAACCCTCGAATGGGCGCAGAATGATGTGTTCGGTAAGGCAAAGCAGACCTCAACCTCCATAACGATTAACGACTCCAAGATTTCCACATCCATATCGGAGAAGATGGACTATCTTGTTCCGGCGGCGAAAATTGCTGATATGGCTACCGGTTGGCTCGCTGGGCAAGCGGCACGCGACTTCACGGCCACCGACGAGAAGATGCTGTCGAACTTCGACATCGAGGAATCGGAGGAGTTCAAGACTACCAAGTATTTCTGCAAGACGCATTTCGACATGAAGCGCATCAAGGATGAGGAATCCCGGTATGTGGAACTGCCGAAGATATATTCTTTTGCCGATGAGCGGGAAAAGGAGATTATGCTGAACCGCAATTTCAAGCGTGTCAATCAGGAGGTGGAGAATCTTGTGAAAGAACTTCTGGGAATACAGTGATATATGACTGCCATGAACACTTCACCGACAATATCAATCCCTCTATCAATGCGCCTTAGCGGAAGCGCGCTGAAGATTATAGCCGTCATATCCATGCTGGCTGACCACTGCGCCTATTTCTTGCTGTCTCCGGAGCATCCGCTATACGGTATGCTCCGCTGTTTCGGTCGCATTGCTTTTCCGGTGTTCGCTTTCCTTGTGTCGGAGGGATTCGCTCATAGCCGCAACCGCATGAGATACTTTCTGGTTCTCCTGCTTGCCGGTATCGTGAGCGAATTGCCGTGGCGTCTGCTCAACGGTGCTGACGGAAGCCATAATGTAATGTTCACCCTTTCCCTCGGAGTTTTGGCACTCGCCGTATTCGACCGTCTGTGCGAGCATGGGCCGTTGTCTTTTATCGTGGTGATCGGAGTCGCTGTTTTGGCATGGTGGCTCGGAACGGATTATGACTGGAGAGGGGTGCTTATGATTGTGTCGTTCTACATCCTGCGTCACCACACCATCAGGCCGTGGCTGGGTCGTTCTTCGGTACATTTCCCCTCACAGGCCATTCTCCAGATAATCTTCACCTTTCCCCTCATGGCACACTACGGAATAGCCGGAGCTATACTCGCATCGGCCGTGCTGTTCCTGTATGACGGCACTCGCGGTTGTATCCGAGGCACTGCGGCCAAGTATGCCTTCTATACTGCCTATCCCGCACACCTTATGCTTATCGTGGCTGCATTATGAGACTGTATTTCCAAAACAAGAGGTGCAATTTAAGACTTTTGGATATATAATTTAGGTCAAGAAGCCAAACATCTACATGTTTGACATCTTGACCTAATTATAATTAATGTCTACCTCTTCCACCACCTCCTATTGGTGGACGAGTACCACCTGTACCCGGACGAGAACCTCTATTATTACCACTGGTTGTAACAGTAAAAATTGAATTGTCCTTTGTATAGAATCCTTTGCAGTATATTGGCAAACCATAGTGGTTTTCCGAGTAAGATATTTTGAAAATATCTTTAATTTTGTCAAATGAATCAAAATATTGGGTGACAGTTGATTCATCCGAAATTACACAAATTGTAAATGTCGCTTTTTGCAATATTTCTTTATCTTTAGACGTGAAATTAGCTCCTCCGGAAAATAAGTTAAATTTAACTCCCGCTTCTATTGCTTTCTTAACTTCTTCAAAAGTGTATTCACTTTCTATGGCCATTATCGCCACCTTGCCATAAGAAAGAGACCTTATATAGACAGGGTTTTCTGCTCCAGTATCATGAGATTTATCTTTGAAGAATCCTTTTGATGGCACATCCATTGTTACAGTGAAATTGCGGGATATGAGTTGGGCGAACAGACGGCTTTTTATATTGGTCTTTTTTGAACTACTCTGTACTTTCGCTGAAAATATTTTAGCAAACCCTGCATTAGAAGACAGTGCTTTCTCAATATCGGAATATGAAAATACCTCTGTACACTGAAAATCCAATCCTTCTCTTCCTCCACCTTTTAAAAAGTTTTTGTATTCAGAAGACCTAACGATCTCCTTCATAAACTTCTTGTAACCCAAAGCTCCTGTTTCCTTGGTAATCTCTCCAATATATGGGTCGGGGAAATTCGTATATACATCTATCGGGTTGCGTGGATATAGAAGTTCCTTAGAGTAATCTTTCGCAAAAGTGGATTCAGGAAAAGCCGCTCCCACATACACTATATTGGGATCAACAAGTAGCATTTGGTCAGTGGTTACAGATGTACTTGTTCCCGGTCTATGGTTTCCAGTACCACTTCCTCCAGGACGTGTTGTCCGTCCACGACTCACTAACCTCTTTGAAGTCTCAGCTGAATCCACGGTTTCCACGGGATAGATTGCAAGTCCCTCTATATCCTGGAGGGAATCCGTCGAAAATGAATAATCCCATTTGAAAGGTTCGTTATCAAATCGACCCTCTTCTTGAAAAGGATCTGATGACCTCGTAGTTGGTTCAACATCTGAATATGACAATTCCGGCTCATTATATTCAGAGCATGATGAGATGAAAGCAAGTCCCATCATCATCGTCAAATAAAAAAGAATTGGTTTAATTTTCATTGTTAAAATGTTATGTGTTTAATTGTCAGTATTAAAGTGAAAGAATGAATTATCATCAAGATAACAGCCTGTGCAATAAATCGGGTAGCCATAATCGCCATTTGTATATGGGTTTACCATAAATGTATTCAATGACTCAAACGATGTATACAGGTTGGCTTCCTGATCAAGAGACGAATTTGCAATCAAAATTATGGACGATTTAGATAGTATCTTAGATGAATTATCGACAATATTCGGATAGAACATGGCCGCCTTTACATCATCATAAGGGAGATTGCTTCCAACAACAAAGTAGGCGGTTGCGCCATATGTCAGGCTACGCACATATACAAGTCCCTTTGTCTCCATAGTGTGGTCTACGAGCAACCCAAATCCATCAGGGACATCCATTGTAACAGTAAATCCTCGGAATACAATCTCACCAATCAACCATGTCCGGAACTTATTATCTCCCATCTTTTGATTTACGATGGTCAGCAATGTGTTTGCAAGAGAAGGGTTTTCAGGGAAAATATCTGTGATGTTGTCCGTAGTTCCAAGGTCTGCAATTCTAAGCAGATGCAGATGTGGCTTCATATTCCCGACATACTCCTCAGACTTGAGCATATTTTTTAGATAATGCTGATAATTTACTCCAGATGGATGATCTATTGTAGCTATATACGGATTGCTGAAGTCTGTGTAAAGGGTTATCGGATTCTTTGCGCTTGCCACTTCTTTGTCAAAAGTGGTTGCAAAAGATTCTTCCGGAAAAATTGCAGACGGGTAAATCTGAGGTGGATTTCCTATGCAATCTCGATTCTGAACACCCAGGAACTGACTCCCTATATATATTTCATTTTTCGATATTTGATTGCAGACAATATTGTCCCAACGGATCTCCTCCTCAGAATATGCCGATTGGTTCAGAATTATGTGGCTGACCCAGTATCCGAATCCCAATTGAATGTCAATCTCTCTCATTGTATTTCCTCGATTGGGGCTAATCCTGAACTCAATGGAGTAAGGAGGTGTGTCTGTCAGATATTTTATTTCTCCCCATTCTCCTTTAATAATATAATTTGGAGAATCGGGATGCGGGGGACGCCAATCTCCAGGCATGCCCTCCACTTCTTGAAGCTTACCGTTTATGTGCATTGACGAGACATATACATTGGCGGCATAGTCTCCTTTGCCTGTGATAGTGAATATAGATTCGTTTGGTGGTAATATTCCACCAAACGAACCGTTCTCACGATTATAAGATATGTCTAATCCTTCAACATCAAACTGCAACGAATGAAAAACCTCTGCTTCGTTTTTGCAGGATGATAATATTGAAAGTATGACTAACAAGATACTTAACTGTCTCATTTATTGGACAAGGATGGCATTTATAGTTTTTGAAACTTTATTGTTTGAATTTCTGGTTGAAGAGAAGTTTGTCATCTTCATATTTACTCTCGGGGAGTAAACACTTGCCAATGAATACAATTTCCAAGCCCCCTTGCCGTTATGGATTCTTGCCTTTTCAGCCTTGCCGTTGCTCCAGATTTCCAAGTCTCCATCGTAACAGCATTTCTTGTCGGATTTCTTGAAACCAACAATCCTACGGTATGTTTCAAGCTCGAAAGCCATGTTCTGACCGATACGGCCAAGCCTGAAGTAACTTTTATATTTGCCATTCTTTACCGTAACCTCTGCCTTGTATTTTATGAAACTTCCGTTATAGACAGGACCGGGGGCCGCTTTAGGAGCGACAAGTTCATTTGCTATCATGACATATCCTTTTTTGTTTCCGAGAAGCTCAGCATCCTCATCGACAAATGATAGTGACGGTGTTACATCCGACGGGTCGTTCTCATTGAAATTAAGAACGTTGACGTACTTCTCAACACAATCTCGGATAATCTTCACACCGGAAATAGAATCCACTGTCTCTGCAAGGTCAAATGCAGCATCAAGTTCCTCGTCCGCTTTATTGATTAGCATATATGCACCCTCAAATCCGATCTCCTTGAAGAATTTTTGTTTGGAGGCATCATCCATAGCCTTTACAGAGGACAGAGTGCGCTCGTAAGCCTCTTGATCCTTGAATTTCAGGACCACTTCATGTGTGTTACTGTTTTCTGAAGCCGATCGTGAATTTGGAGTATTCTCCTCGATTGTAACGACTTCAAAGTCTCGATGTTGAGAACCGACATTCATTTCTGGTTCATCAGCGTTGCTACATGAGCAAATGCTGCATGTCATCATGACGATGGCAAAATAAGAGAAAATCTTGTTCATTTTCTTGATTTATTAGTTGTGTTTTGTGGATATATTCGTTGCAACCCAAAACGAACTATCCTATGGTCTATTAGGGTTTGCGTGTTATGTCTATGTTGGTGGTGTTGGAATCCTTGCCCTCAGTTCCGTCTATCTGAAGTATTGATTTGGTTTCTTTGAAACCTTCGGGCATTTTATCAAATGTGATTTTGATTGTTCCGTTTCCGATAGACTTGGCGGTGAAATGGCAATCGGGATCAACATACTCGCCGTTGCTGTTTGATTGTCCTTTAAGCACAAGTGTCTTGTAATTTGTGCAGACAAGAGTGGCTTCTCCGCCATTGCCATCAGCGGTGATTTGAATCTGATGATAAAAACTTGGATCAAAGGCAGCTTTCACGTTCTCGGCAGGAGTAGCCGACACTTCCCACAACATCTTTGCAGGTTCATCCTCGCTGCAAGATGCAAGCGACAGAGTGGCGATAATAGCCACCATCAAAATTTTAACTCTTGTAATCATTGATTATTGTTTTTGTGGTTTGTTATTGTTTCTTTTATAAAATCTGATAAGTCGATGCGATATTCGTCTGTTGACTGTGCCGCGACAACCCCTGCTCCCGACGTGCAGTTGCTGTAACCCCAGATAGGATTTCCAAAACCGTAGTCGCTCAATTCGTTCAGAGCACCATTGTCGCGTTGCCACACATAGTTAGCCCAGTTGTAGTACGAGGAAGAAATTGAATTGAGAGTTAGTATAAAATCGCAGTCTGGCATTTCGTCAAATGTACCACTGAACCAACAGTTGTTGAACTGAAGGGTGAGGGTATAAGACTTTCCGGCAAACTGTCTATCCGTGAAGAAAGAAAAAGCATATGCGTCCCCTCCCATGACTGACTCAAAAATGCCTATATGTTCGCTGAAAATTGGTTCAAGGTCATATTGAAGGTCTGTTACGGATATATATGGGGTATGGGAATTGGACTGATTGTCCTCATCTTCGTAAATATTGTCCGTATTCGTATTTTGGAATGAGAACTTGTAATAATTTTCACCGGCAGGGTCAGATATGGTAAGAAATACCTTTAACCGAAATTGGATATTGTAGTAACCGTAATCATTCTGCCAGCAGTTTACATCGTATGTTTCCCATTTCACTCCTTGAATTGGAGTAGCCATTGGCACAAAGACTTCGGCATCAGCCGTGCCAAAGGATTTACTTTGAGCCACGATCCTTATATCATCGCCTTCCACCGGGATGTAAGAATCGAGCTGAAGTTTTCCGTTGGCGTAGATATTCACCACGGCATCCTTTACCTCTGACTTATCGGCCGAATCGGTGTATAGACGCGACTTGCTGACAGACACCTCGATTGGTTCGCCTGCCGAAACAAGAGAGTTTACGCACAATACGGGAGTATGCGGCAGATCTGGAGTGAAAACCTCCTCGCATCCCGCAAGCACCGGGAGAAGCAGTATCGGAACTATTTTATTCAGAAAAGCCATGTGTACGAAATTGATGGGATTACAGGTAAAAGTTTAACTCTCTTGAACACCGGTTCGGAAGTGGTGTAGACTCCGTTTTGCGTAGTGACTGTCACATCCCTGTAGCCACGTTTCACCGCCACGGTATTCATATGGCAATACGCATTGTAAAGACTGAAAGTCCAGTAACCATGCCTGTTGTTCACAACACAGCTCAAGTCGAGTCTGTGATAAAATGGCAGTTGGTAGCTGTTTATTTCAGCACGCAGAGGCGATTCACCACCCATCCACTCGGCATCATCAAATGTAGGGCCATCCCATACTTGATTAAGTAGCGTGAAGCGGTTGCCGGAGTGTCCTGTCCATGATGCGTTAAGTTTCACCTTGTCATTTATCTTCCAGTTCAGCATCACGTTTATGGTATGGCGGTTGTCGAACTTTGCAGGAAAAGTGCGTCCTCCGTTCTTTTCGGCAAACGTGCGGTCAGCCCACGCAAGAGAATAGGCTATATGGCCTGTGACTTTGCCAAACACTTTCTCCACTTTGAAATCAATACCCTTTGCAGTGCCTTTGCCACGGCAAAGCTGCGCGTTCCACATATCGAGAGGCGGTCGCAGATAATACTCGTCGCGGTAATCGATGAGATTCCGCATCCACTTCCAGTATCCCTCCACCGAGGCGGCAAATACTCCGTCAGGCGATTGCCAGTAGCCTCCGGCTGAGATCTTGTCGGATGTCTGAGGCTTGAACTTCCCGGTTATCGGAATCCATTGGTCGGTAGGAAGTGAGAGATAGCTCTGGTTCAACTGATGCACATATTGGGTTGTGCGGGTGTATGCACCCTTGACAGCCCAGTTTTCTGACGGACGATAGCTTATGGAAAGTCGGGGAGAGATGCCGTGGTTTGTCTTGCCATTTATATGAAACAATGATGCGTGCATACCGACATTCATTCTGAACCGGTCGTTTATTTTCCAGTCATCCTCTATGTATGCGTTGAACTCGTCAGCACCGTATGCCCATGTCGAGTCCCGTGATGCCATCTGTGTGGCACCAACCTCGTAATGCCTTGTAGTGCGGGCCGGAAGAAACGAGTGTCGCACATAATTGGCACCGAAACGCACGCGATTATTATCATTCGGATGCCAGTCAAAATCTCCCCGGAATATCCAGTCGTTGATATTGTTGTCGGTATTCATGACACTTTTGCTCTCCGTAATTTGGTTCTGCATCCGGTCGATATATCGGTAGTCATGCTTCATGCTGGAGAAGAATCTTGTGTAGGCCGCCGTAAATTCAGCCGACATTCCGGAATTAAAGCGTTGGTTAAGTCCGGTCTGCACCAAGAGGTTGCCCCAGTGCATATCATATCTGTCATCCTCGAATGAACCCCAGTCGTCCGTCTTGTCTATTCCTTTGTCCTTAGTTCCGGTCTTCAGTTTGTCATCACCGAAATAAACGTTGATGAATGCCGTTGTCTTTGGAGAGAAACAATGAGTCACACGGGCATTGAAATCCATGAAATAGTAGTTGAAACGTAGTTTCTCATCCTCGTTCTGGGAGTTGGCAATCGCTACAAGCGGGATACTGAGTACATCGAACCATGAGCGGCGCAGTCCTACAAGATAGGTTGTCTTTTTGCCTATCGGTCCCGATATATTGAAAGCTCCCGATGTGAGACCGAGTCTCGCACTGCCGTGGTGTCCTTCCCGGTTGCCGTTCTGAAGTCTTACATCCATGAATGAGGACAACCTTCCATCGTATTTAGCAGGAACCGAAGATTTGAAGAAATCTATATAGCGGATTATATCGGTGTTGAACGCCGAGAATAGTCCGGCAAAATGATTCACTTGATATAACGGCACATTCTCAAGCATATACAGGTTCTCATCAGCGTTGCCACCATGCACATACATACCAGCCATGCCTTCGGTACCCTCAACCACGCCGGGCTGTGTCTGCAACGCCTTGATTACATCAGCTTCGCCGAACAATACAGGGGTATTGCGCACTTCGCTTGCCGTAACTTTCTTCGCTCCGATTTCCGATGTCTCGACAGCAGGAGCTTCGAGACGTGATACTACCACCACCTCATCAAGCATAGTGGGTTTGATTGGAGGCTGCACCGGCATACATTGTGATGTACGGACATGGTTGGGCTTCGTTTTTGCCGGAGACTTCTTTACTGTATTCCGTTTGAGTATGATATTATTCCCTTTGATTTTATATTCGATGTCCGTACCAGCAAATATTTCGGACAGTACCTGTTTCAAGGGCTTATCCTTCGCTTTTACAGACACCTTCATGTCGCGTAGCAGCTCGGAGGAATACACGAAATTCTTTCCTGTCTGTTCGACAAGCGACCGGAACACTTTGGCGGCCGGCAGGTTGTTCGCGTTGACAGACACATTCTGTGCGCCGACTCCCAATGCCATTGCGGAGAAAAACACCAATAAAAACAGATACCGTTTCATTCCTTGATTGCCATTTTGATGTCGAGAATGTCATTGATGGTCTCGACAAGTTCAACGGGGTTACCTTCATAATGAAGTGACAGACGATATTCCTCCGCATTTTCCGGCAGACCTGTCACCTCCACACCATACACTTCCTCAATCTTATCCACCACTACCGGGAGAGGGGTATTCTCAAAATCTATGACTTTGACAACTTCTTTTGGATCCGCAGGTATGGATTGTTGAATTTCGATATTTGAAGCAGGGATAGAGACGTGACGGTATATGACCGCGGCAGTGGCAGTCAATATGGCAAATGACGCTATCGCGGCAGCTATGCGCATACGTCTCACACGGAAAGACGGTGCTATGCCTAATCGTTTCCATCCTTTGTCCGCAGAGAATCTGCCTTTGCGGTACCGTTTAGCTATGTAGGATATTTCTTCCTTCACTGGTGTTGTCAATTATTATGAAGTCGGCTTCGTTGCCTCTTCACCTATATGACGCAGCCCTTTGAAATAAGTCCTATCGTGTGAAGGAAAAAATTACAGAAAAGGCAAAAAGAATGGTTTGTGTCCGGTCGACAACGCCTCGCGCAGACGGCTCAATGCCTTGGTCATCTGGTTTTTGACAGTTTTTATTGATATACCTAATTCGTCTGCTATCTCTTGATTGGAAAAACCATCGCGCTTGCTCATCAGAAAAACCTCCCTGCATTTTTCAGGGAGTGAGTCAATAGCTTTCCATATTTTTGCATCACGGACAGAAGTGTCTATCACCTCGTCACTGATTTCCGGAACAGAATCAATGTCCTCAAAATCGGTTTTCCTGCGCAGGAAGCTCACGCACTCGTTCCTTACACTCCGATAGATATATGAGTTGAAGTTTTCTATGACGATTCCGGAAGATATTGTCTGCCACGACTTCATGAAAGCCTCCTCGACAATATCCTCCGCGTCATCGGCATCACCCACTATGCGGAGGGCATACATACCCAACTGGAGATACAGTTTCCGGAATTGATATTCAAATTCTCTTACAGTCATAGGCAGAACATCATTTCTTCAGTACATGGTACAGTATCTGGCCCACAGGCAGTCCTATCTTGACTTTGGATTTGCCACTACCTGTTTTTATATATGGCGTGACAATAGGTTCCGGTTCGTATCTTGATGTCCCAATACGCTGCACAGTCTGAGCGCCTGCCTCAATGCCAAAATGATTGGATATTTCATAATCAACATATCCTCCGAATCTTGAGGTATTGTAAAAGCCTATCATCGCCGGCGGCATCGGCATCCCGTTTGACATCAAGGGAGGCCGACCGAAATAATATGTGCCGAAGACATTAGCCGAAAGCCTGTCGCTGAATCTATATGAGAGACTTCCGTTAATCCCATATTGCGTGTGCAGTCCCTTGAAATATCCATATTTGTTGGCTATCACTCCCGAATATAAAGAAAAATTACCGAGATTCTGTGATAGTCCTATTGAACCGCTGTCAATCTTCATCAGTCCGGGATATACCGATGAAAAACCTTGCGCCACAATTCTACCACTGCCCCAGCCGAAGACAGTTGCCTCTCCGGGAATGAAAGAATAGAATGGCAAGGTTAATGCTGGATAATTGCCCTCGTATGTTGGTGTGCCGAGGTATAAAGGTGCAGGTTTATATTCAAATCGATAGTATGGTCTCTTGATTATCGAATCATTTACCTTCGTTAGATAAGTCTGCGCATCAATAATCGTCGCTACGCTATCAGTGGGTATGGTATCTCGAAGTGCGTCAATTCTATCCTTCTGTGCATGAACACAGAAGGACACCAATAACAGACAAATCACATGAATATATTTCATTTCCATAATATTAAGTGCCCTTATATTGGTATGACGCACATTGTCTAAAAAAGTCCTATTCTATCATGAAAAATTTTTAAGGAGTCTTTGTCCTTGTATCCTTTTTCCACATCAACGGCGAATAATGACCCCACGATATTACATTCATCTATGTATGTCGGAAGTTCATCCATAATTTTGCTGGATACTGAATAAAGGCTATGACTAATAGACTCTCAATATTCCTTATAAAACAAGACGGGCCCAATCTAAGAGACTGGACCCGATTTGATCTTTTTTATAGTGCAGTTGAACGCTACTGGGCCTTTCAAGTACACTTTTATGTCGCAAAGTTAAGCATTTATATTCGTATAAACAAACGCCACGACTTTTTAGGTGAATTTTTAACACTTATTTGTTAATTTCTGAATGTTGAGTGTGGTCAAATATCTTCAGACGGGAGACGTATGCCCGTCTTCTGCTCTATCAGACTTCTCACAGATGGAGCTTTAACGTATAATTCTCGGGCTGCATCATATATTTCATTCCACATATCAGTTATCCGATTGACGGAAATTCTGCTTAAAAGATAATTGACCACAATCAATGCTTCTCGGAATGTATGGCGATGTATTCCTTGAAAAGCTCCAGCCTTTCCGCTTCTAATACCGAAAGACAGATTCAAGTCAAATAACGCTTTTCCATGAGCGCAGGCGTTACGCACCTCCCTGACAGCGGAAAGGTAGCTTTTGAAGGTTGCTGTCGCAGGTTCACCGAAACGGTTGCTGACAAGTTTCTTGTCTTTGTCTAATATAAGGCTGTCATAAAGAATCTCAATGTTGCCGAGTGTCATGTATTCCATAGTTTTCCATGCGGGAGCATACTGTCCTATATATTTATGATGATGCCGTTTTATGACTTCATTTTTCTTTATGGAATTATAGGCGGCTGTCGGGAAATCTGAAATGAAATCAGCAGTAACCACATTTGGATCTACAAACCAAGTTGGATTGTCTATGTATTTGTTGGAAAGCTCATAAATGAATATGTTTCGTATGGCCACCTCAATCCGCGAGAGATACCTGTTTAGGATGTTCCTTAAATCCAAATCAAAATAATATAATGCCACAGCATCCTCAATCCGGGTACCGGGATACACATTGTGGCTTCGACCGGAAGTAACGCATGGATATGTTATTTCAAACGGATGCAGATAAAAGCCGAGCCTGTAATAACCCATGTCGGCCAGACATTCCTTGGCTTTAGCCTCGTCCGATATGACAACACCGTGACGGCGCAGATTTGCAATCTGCTCGTCGTATGTGGTGGCCCGTTTGGTATATGGTATTTTTCTTTTTGCCATTGTGTTGAGTTTATCTGCAAAATTACTCAAAATAATTCAGTATCTCACATCTATTTGTTGGCAGGCAACACTTTTAGTACATTATAGCAATCTCATCACCCGGATAACGGCGCGGATGTAGCCCGGATCCTCTGCATAGCCGATTTTTTTCAGCCACAACAGGTAGTTGCCACCCTTGTAGCGATACTGTACTTTCGTATAGTATGCCCGGACACTCTCGGTCCAGTGATTGAACTCATAGTATTTCCCGGTGCGAGGGTTTGTCAGACCGAAAAGGTTATGCTTGTTGTGGCACACCGATGATGTGAGCCAGCCGGTTTCCAAAATGGCCTGCGCGAGCACGATCTTCGGGTATCTTATATTGTTCCTCTCTATCTCGGCAATCAGATTCGGCACGGTCAGTTCCGGCAATCCGGCGATAACCGCAGGCATTGCATTAAATGACTTTGATATATTGCCACCGCGTGCGGATGCCTCTTTGCGATGCTCTATACGGCCTTTGATAGCCGTGTCGCATTTTTCTTGCACTATCGTTGAGGTATCTGTCTCATTAACAATGGTATGTTTGTTCGCGGCATATTCTCTCGCAGTTATAAGAGAGCCTTTTGTAATAGTATGGAACTGCGCGTAGGATACCTGTACGCAGAAAATCGCGGCCATGCACGCAACAAAAATGTTCGGAATTTCAGATTTAGCAATCATACGGGGATAATTTTGGGGCCGACAAGCGGTTACACCGCAAAATTACAACCACCAATCTACTGAAATGGAAATCCCGAACAAAAATCAGCAGGACATCCTGCCTTACGAAAAACTCGCACTTCTGGGGATCGACCGGGAAAAGGCCGACAGTCTTCCGCAGGATGTGAGACATAAACTTTCATCCGGAGAAGTCACGCCATTGCTTGAGGTATCCATAAATACCGGAAACGGCACTGTCATAACGCTCCCCCTCAAACTCCAGCTCGCCGCAGATAAGGACGGCAATCCTACGCTTATCGCATACCCGATGCAACGCGATATGTCGCTTGACCGGGACAATGTGCTGAGGCTGTCGCAACAGGAAAAGGACGCTCTCATGCGTGGAGAAGTGTTGCATAAAGCCATCGACATCAACGGAGAGAAGACACAGCAGTATCTCCAGCTTGACCCTGAAACCAAATCCGTAATCCATCGCCGTATAACCGAAGTCCAGATAGAGCAAAAGCTAAAGGATATGGAGAAGGTCAACGACATCGAGCTTGGCTCGCAGCAGAAACAGCAGGCACGCGAGGGAAAACCGATTGAGTTGAGCGTCGGGGGCGAAAAAGTGTCGGTAGGCATTGACCTCCGCGAACCGCAGGGTTTCCGGGTTGTCAAAGGCGACCTCAAGGAATGGGAGCGTCAGCAAAAAATCCGTTATGACGAGCAACACCCCGAATACCTCGGTTTGGTAATGACCGACAGGAACCGCTGGGAATATCAGAAAGTGGTTGACAAGCAGTCCAATGAGCGAGCTATCAAACTCGACGGCCAGGAAAAACGGTCTTTTGGAATGAGTCTATAATGAAATCAGCCATACCGAAAATGGATAAGGAACTTTCAGGGATTCTCAGGCAGCACGACGAGATGAAACGCAAGCATCCCGACGCCATACTCTTGTTCCGGGTGAAGAACACCTACATGACATTCAAGGATGACGCGGTTAAGAGTGCCGAAATTCTCGGCATAGCCGCTTCCGACAGGCAATTCGAGAAAGGACAGATTGCAAAGACTGCATCATTTCCGCATGAAGCCCTTGACACCTTTCTTCCGAAACTTGTACGTGCCGGTATGCGTGTGGCCATCTGCGAACAGCTTGACAATTCCAGGCAGAAAAAAGTGGAGAATAACATACCCCCAAACAACAACGATATGCCAAGAAAAAAGAAAGAAGAGTCTCCCAAAGAGGAGCAGCCCAAGGTTCAGGCAAAGGAACCCAAAGCCGAGGCGAAAACAGAAGCCAAGGCCGAGAAAAGCGAGCAGCAGGAGCGCAAGCCCCGCGAGCCACAGATGGTGACGGTCAACGGCGAGAAAGTGACACACGGCCATGCCTACCAGAGCAAGACCAACCCGGAGGACTGGTTTTTCACAGCCAAGATCGACGGACAACAGCTCAAGCCGCAGAAGATGGATCCCGCAGACCTCGCCGCCTACCAGAGCAAGGAGATGACCGTGCCTCAGCTCATGGAGAAGTATTATCCCACGAAGCTCATGCAGAGGGTACCCGAAGTGGCTTATCAGGTGCCTAATGTGCTCTCCGGTCCCGGTGGCAACATGACCATCGACAAGTTCAATGTTTACAAGGAGACCGACGAGACCCGCGCCGACTACGGCAAATATAAGTTCTACGCACAGGTGGGCGACAAGAAGATGTCAACAACGGCCTCACGTGAGGACCTTAACGCCTACTTCGACCGTGTGGCCACACCCGCGCAGCTTGTGGAGCGCAACTTCGGCGCACGGCTTCACCTTCCCTCGCATTACGAGCAGTTCCGGCTTCCGGAGGGTGTGGACCCCAAGGGCATCCGTGTCGGAAAGGACAAGGAGGGCAAGTGGGGCGTGTCAGTGGACCTCGGCGAAGGACGCGGACGCACCTCCCGACAGGAAATCTCCTTCGACGACGGCTATTCGCTGTTCAAGACCAAGAGCGCAAGCCGGGAGCAGATAGCCGCCAAGTATCTGGGGCAGGAAATCTCCGCGAAGCTGGCGCAGCCGCTCGGAATGGAGAAATCAGCCTCCATGAAAATGTAATCCAGTTTCACACAACACTTAAGAGAATACCACTATGGCAAAATTAGAATACGACGAGCTTGTGCAGCTCCTTCAGGACGGCAACATCGGCTTTCTCCGTTTCATGCTCGAAAGCGACAATGCGGAATCCTACCTCGAATGGTGCCAGCTCCACGGCATCGAACCCTCGGAGGAATCCGCCGAGTTCTATTACGACGAGACCGAGATAGACATGATGGAACGTCAGCTTATAGACGACGAATGTTATGGCATCTGGAACTGACGGATTTTCAGGAAATGCAGGGCAGCAGGCTCTCGACCGCTTCGCGCAGATGATGATTGAGCGCATGGAGCGAATGAAGGCCGACGACTGGAAGCAAGGATGGATCGGCGGGGCAGGCTCCGCCGGCCTCCCGCAGAACGTCATGGGACGCAACTATTCAGGCTCCAACTCCTTCTTCCTGCAACTCCATTCCGCCACGAAAGGCTACGAACTCCCGGTGTTCCTAACATTCAAGCAGGCTCACAACTTCAAGGCTCACGTCCTTAAAGGCGAGAAGGCTTTTCCGGTGATATACTGGGACATAATGGTGCGGGACAAGGACGGAAAGAAAATATCGTCCGACGAATACCGCTCCATGAGCCGCGAGGAGCGTAAGAATCTTGATGCCATACCGTTCATCAAGGCTTTTCCGGTCTATAACCTCGACCAGACCAATTTCCGCGAGGTTCAGCCTGAGCGTATGCAGAAGCTCATCGACAGGTTCAAGGTTCCGGAATTGCGCGACACGCGGGGTATGTACGCCCACGGCGCGCTCGACAACATGGTAGCCGGGCAGACATGGCTCTGCCCCATACAGGCCGACCGCAAGGAGAGCGGGGCTTACTATTCATCTTCGCGCGATATTGTTGTGGTACCCATGAAGGAGCAGTTCAACAAGGGTACGACACCGCAGGAGATATACCGCGACGGGATGGAGTTCTATTCGACGATGCTCCACGAGATGGCCCACTCGACGATGACACCCGAAAGGCTCAACCGCGAGGCGGGGTCGAAGTTCGGCGACCCGAAATATGCCAAGGAAGAGCTTGTGGCGGAGCTTACCGCCGCGATGATCTCCCACTCGATGGGATTCGACACGAGCGTCACCGACAATTCGGCCGCCTATCTCGATTCCTGGATTACGGTGCTGAAGCAGGAACCGAAATTCATAGTGTCGGTGATGGCCGATGTCAACAAGGCTTCGGAAATGATACTCGACAGGGTGGACGCACAGCGTCTTGCCCTGGGCGAGCAGCCATATCTCGCGAAGAATGACCCGTGGGTGCCTCCGTTGGAGGACGAGATATGCCCTTTCAAGAACGCCTCCATAGTGAAGACCCGCTCCGGCGATTTCGCCATACGCGCCTCCTACAACGGCGTCGATCTCGGAATGAAACCGATTGAGCGGTCAACAGCCCGTATGTATTTCCAACTCACGGACGAGCGCGAGAAGCACGCATTTCTCGGCAGCACCATCCGCAAGCACTACGGGTCGGAGATTGCCGGCATAGAACGCAAGGCGTCCAAATCACTGTCAATCGCATAATCCTATGGCACCGGGTGACTACAGAATAGATTTCAAGGCGTTGAAGGCGCGTGTCGGCATCGATGACGTGGCCTATTCGCTGGGCTACCGCCTCGACCGCAAGGCCGGGGTCGGACGCTACATAGAGCTTGTGCTGGGCGAGGGCAAGGATAAACGCGATACGATAATTGTAAGCAACCGCCGTGACAAGGCTTCGCAGACATTCTTCCGGCGCGACGGCTCCAAGGGTGACGTGGTGAGCTTCATACGCGAGAATCTCAACTCATTCAACGCCTCCGGGCAGAATGAGTGGCAGCGCATAGCCAAGGTTATGGCGCAGTTCGCCAATATGCCTGAACCTGACTACGGCAGGGAGCGCGACTATGTGAGGGCCGCGTCGGCACCGCAGGTGTTCGACTCGAAGCGTTACAGCGTCCGTCCGATAGACCCCGACCGGATTCCATGCCTCTTCTCGCAGCGCGGCCTCTCGGCTGATACGGTTAAGGCACTTTCTCCCTTTATCTACCTCGTTTCAGACCGCCGCAACGAGAATTTCAACGGCTTCAATATCGGCTTTCCCTATACTGCCGCCGACAGCGACAAGATAAGGGGCTATGAAATCCGGGGTATGTGCGGCTACAAGTCCAAGGCGGCTGGCACCGACTCTTCCACCGCCGCATGGGTGGCCGACCTCTCGCACGGCAGGAACGGGCTTGTGCGCCATGTGTTCTTCTGTGAATCGGCCTTCGACGCTATGGCCTTCTTTCAGATGAACCGCACACGGCTGGGCGAGGACATCGCCCTTGTGTCGCTCGGCGGCACTTTCTCCGACCGTCAGGTGCAGGGGGTGATGGAGCGTTTTCCCAACGCACGGGCGTATGACTGCTTCGACAACGACCTTGCCGGGCGTGTCAACGGCCTGCGCCTCATGGCACTGGTGGAGGATATTCCGCTGAAAATCACCAAGACCGACTCCGGGCTTATGGTGGAGGCGAAAGGAAAGAACTTCGATGTGTCACCTGAACGCTCCATATACACGCAGGTGGGCACCCATATCCCGGTGCGCTACCGTATGGGGCAGTGGCAGCCTCCAAAGGATTTCAAGGACTGGAACGACTGTCTTTTAGGCAGACGCACCGAGCCTAAGATAATGCCTACCAAGCATGAACGTGACGATAACCTTGCCGAAAGACGCAATTCCGGCATTAAAATGTGACTGACCGATGAAGATAACGACAATATTACAGCCATATAAGGTCGGGATTCCGGCGTTGCTCGCTTTCTCCCTCCTGTCGGTTCCGGGAGCGCAGATAACGGCGCAGCAGACCGACCCTACGCTCACGGCGGCGGTGATAGCGCAGACCGCCGAGCTGAAAAGCATACACAAGAAGCGCAAGACCACCCAGGAGCGGATAATAGCTGCCGAGGCAGCCGTGACAGTGGCCCTCGACCGGGTTCACTCCGTGGAAAACAAGATGCTGGAGTATCTTTCCAACGCCCAGGGCGCGATGCAGAACCTTTATCAGATAAAGCGCGCGGGCGAACTGGTGCTGACGGAGATCCCCAAAAACTGCGACCTGCTGAGAAAATCGGTGCCGGGACACCTCAAAGGCACGGCGATAGCCCTGCTGGTGTCGGACGAGCTGACCGACGCGGCGACCCAGATGGCTGCTCTATATCCCTTTATGAAACAGCTTGTGACCTCCGGGAGCTACACTGTGACCGGAGCCGACGACAGCAAGGAAAAACACAAGGTCAACCTGCTCAACTCCGCCGAGCGGTACTATATCGCCAACGAGGTCGTTACGCGCCTCGAAACGATAAACACCGACCTGTGGCTGCTGGCATGGCAGGTGCGCACGCTCTCATGGAACGACCTTTGGTTTTCTCTCGACCCGGACGGCTGGGCCTCGGTGATGTCGGGAAAGGCTATCGCCGAAAATCTTGTGTGGGAGTGGAACACCATCAAATACAGATAACGAGAATACAGTTGAAGACAATCAAATTTTTTACATTTCAATATGGATAACGAAACAAAGATTATCGGCCGCTGCCCGGTGTGCGGCGGCAACGTGGTAAAGACCTGCAAGGGCTACCGCTGCGAGAACAATACCGGGGAGGACGGCAAGTGCGGCCTCTTCATCAACGGTGTGATCGGCAACCGCAAGATGTCCGATGACGAGATTGCGAAACTGCTTGAGAAGCGGAGCATATTGCTCGACGGCTTCGCCACCAAGGAGTGGAAGGCTTTTCCAACGGTGCTTGTCATGGGTGACGACGGGGTTATATCAATGGAGTCTATTGTGGCGCGTTGCCCCCGGTGCGGCGGAGAGATCCGTGTCGGAGCAAAGGCGTTCAACTGCTCCAACTACCGTCAGGAGGGGAATCCCTGCGATTTCGTGATATGGCGCAACATAGGCGGCCACCTGATGACGCTCGACGACGTGCGCGAGATATGCACCGACGGCGTTACATCACGCGAGATAGAGATGTATGGCGAGAACGGCGCGATATACCGCCGCAAGCTCGGCCTATCACCCGACAAGACAAAGGTTATCAAGGTATGAGGCCGGGAACGAAACTCGCAATAATGCTCGCCTCCGGCGCGTTGGTCTGGGGGATTATAGCGATGGCCGTGTGCTGGCGCGAGAAGCCGCAGAAGCGGGCCGTAAGAGTGGCGCAGACCGCCCTCCATGCCTCGGTTGACAATCCTGAATCGGTGAAGGTGATTGCCGTCAGCGATCCGGACAGCGTTTTCGGACGCTGCTACATCGACGACGAGGAAAAGATGGCGATAGCCGTGTCTATGATGAAGGTAAACGAGAGGGTGATGTCGCAGACCGACAACCTCGGCAGCATGGACTTTGACAATCCCGCCCTCCGGGAGCTTGTCGAGAGGCAGATGTCCTCTATGTCGGCCATGCGCTCCCTTATGTCGTTGGAAGGCCCGGACGCTCCCCGAAAGCCGTTCAGCGGCTGGAAGGTCAAGATAGAGTACGAGGCCGTATCGGAAAGCGGCACTCCCTACCGCTCGGAATACTGGTTTATCACCGACCGCGACGCGCAGTGCGTGGTAAGCTCTTTCGAGATACCGTTGCTGTAAACAATATTCATCATTCAACCAACCCGTAAACACGATTATATCAACTCCAAAACAACTAACGCTTATGAAGGATCTTCTTAATCAAATCGAAACTCTCACCACCTCGTTTATGAAGGACGCCTCGTCGCAGCTTGACAAGGGTAACAAGGCGGCGGGGCTTCGCGCCCGTCGCGCCTCCCTGGAGCTGGAGCCGCTGCTAAAGCGGTTCCGCAAACTGTCACTGGCGGCTGCAGCCTCCGGCAAAAGACAAGATTAGCATCAGGATGTTCTGGCAGGGACATTCATTATCCACTCATTATTGCGGCTTCCATTTTACTGCCATTCCAAATAATAGGACAATTTCTTTGCTATCCGGGAATCTCTGTGCGCGAGCATGGGGATTCTCTCTTCTGTCGGCCCGTGGCTCTCGCGCCCGTGTATTTTAATTATACAAAGTTACTACAAAAAAGTGAAATGCGGAAAGATATAGTGATAGAATTGAGTTACAAGGGTTTTGGTTTAAGTGGCGAAAATTCGTGAAGCCATTACAATCCCTGCCGAAGCCAAATCCTGACGCCGCAACGTTACTTGTTCGTAACCATGCCCGATAATGCGACAAACGGGTACGGATAGAGAAACAAGGCGCAGAGGGATAGTGAGTTACCCACAACTCACGCGAAAAATCCGGTTACGGAAAAAGATTGCGCCGTTCCTCACCGTTTTGCGTACCAGAGAAGGACTCTTCACCAACTAATTTTGAAACCAAAAAAATTAAGGACGATGAAGAGTACATTTTCAGTTATCTACTATCTCAAACGGCAGGTAGTGAAGAAAGACGGGACAGTTCCCGTCATGGGACGTATCACGGTGGACGGCAACCAGACACAATTCAGTTGCAAGCTGAGTGTCGATCCGAAGCTGTGGGACACCAAAGGGGGGCGTGTCACGGGCAGAAGCACGGCGGCACTCGAAACGAACCGTATGCTTGACAAGATGCGGGTGCGCATCAACAAGCACTATCAGGAAATCATGGAGCGTGACAACTTCGTCACGGCAGAGAAGGTCAAGAACGCTTTTCTCGGACTGGAGCACCGCTACCACACGCTGATGCAGGTGTTCCGCCAGCACAACGAGGACTATGAAAAACAGGTGGAAGCAGGCATGAAAGCCAAAGGCACGCTGCTGAAGTACCGCACCGTTTACAAACACCTGCAAGAGTTCCTTGACATCCGCTACCATGTGAAGGACATCGCACTGAAAGAGCTTACCCCGGCTTTCATCTCCGACTTCGAGATGTTCCTGCGCACGGACAAGCACTGCTGCACCAATACCGTGTGGCTGTACGTCTGCCCGCTACGGACGATGGTGTTCATCGCCATCAACAACGAGTGGCTGACACGCGACCCGTTCCGCGAGTATGAAATCAAGAAGGAGGAAACGACACGCAGTTTCCTTACCAAAGAGGAAATCCGCCTGCTCATGGACGGGAAACTGAAAAACGCCAAACAGGAACTGTACCGCGACCTCTACCTGTTCTGCGCGTTCACCGGGCTGTCGTTCTCGGATATGCGCAACCTCACGGAAGAGAATATCCGCACCTACTTCGACGAACACGAGTGGATAAACATCAACCGCCAGAAAACGGGCGTGGTGTCCAACATCCGCCTGCTTGACATCGCCAACCGCATAATCGGCAAATACCGGGGTCTGTGCGAGAACGGCAGGATATTCCCCGTCCCGCATTATAACACGTGCCTTGCAGGTATCCGTGCCGTCGCCAAGCGTTGCGGCATCACCAAGCATATCACGTGGCATCAGAGCCGCCACACGGCAGCCACGACGGTGTTCCTCTCCAACGGCGTACCTATCGAAACGGTCAGCTCCATGCTCGGACACAAGAGCATAAAGACGACGCAGATTTACGCGAAGATAACCAAAGAGAAGCTCAATCAGGACATGGAGAACCTTGCGGCAAGGTTGAACAACGTTGAGGAATTTGCAGGTTGCACCATCTAAAAAGAGAAGCCATGAAACGTGACATAATCATCATAGAGGACAAAGCGGTCAGCGTAACCGGTAACGACGTGTGGATGACCGCCACCGAAATCGCCGGACTGTTCCATACGATCGTCCCGGCAGTGAACGCAGCCATCAAAGCCGTCCGCAAGTCGGACGTGCTGAACGACTACGAGGTGTGCCGCTACATGCAGCTTGAAAACGGGCTGTACGCGGACGTGTACGCGCTTGAAATCATCATTCCGATTGCTTTCCGGCTGAACACCTACAACACCCACCTTTTCCGTACATGGCTGGTGGGAAAGGCTCTCGCAAAAGAGAAACGGCAAGCATACGTGATGTTCATACAGAACGGAAAAGCCGGGTACTGCTGATTGCACATACCCCATAAGACAAGGAAACGGGCAGCACCACAAAAGGTGTCGCCCGTTTCCTTTTTCATGTTGGCCGCCTTACTCCAGCGGCTTGCGGTAGTTCGCTTCCAGTACCTCGCGCAGCCCCGTTTCCGGGTAAAGCACCTTCCCTCCCAAAAGTATGAAGGGCAACACACGGTTGTTGCGGTATTCCTGCAAGGTGCGTCGGCTCACGCGGAGCAGTTCCGCCACCTCGCCGTCCGTCAGGTAACGCTCCCCGTCCAGCGGAGGACGGTAACTTTCCAGAAATGCGGACAGCCATTTAGAGCCTTTGCGCATATCCTGCACCACAGAGGCTATCGGCTCGTCTTCCATCGTAAAAACATCGTTGTTCTCGTTCATCATAACTTCGGATTCAGTGGGTGAATAAATCAAATCATCTGCCGTGCGGATAGAGCGTGCCGACAAGCGGTATCAGCCGCTTCACCTCCTCCGGCTTGTAATAGAACCTTCGGTTTATCTGCGAGTAGCCGATAAGCCGCCTGTCACGAAGCGTCTGCAACGTGCGCAGGCTGATTCTCAACTGCCCGCAGACCTCCTCGCCCGTGAGCCATTTTTCCATGCGCCCCGAGTCGCTTTTGCGCCTCAGGGCGGCGATCTTCTCCGAGAGTGCGCCGAATGCCGCCACCATCATCTCGAAAGTCTTTTTCTCGATAGATACTATTTCCATATTCATAAAATTATCGGTTTGCCCGCAAAGGTAACGACGCAGCCCTTAACACGTACCGTTTTCCGCTGAAAGGCTGCCTGTTGCGCCGTTTGACCGGGTTACGGAGCCATCTTCCGTAAAAATCTTACGTGAGTCACGTAGTGAGTTGTTAAAGCCCCTTTTGTTTATTGCCGAATTTTGCCGCAGAAACAAAAAGAAAGGACTGAATATGAAAGTGATAACGATGGAAAGTTCCGCCTTCCGGTCATTGACGGAACAGATAGCGGAGATTGCGGCACACGTCCGTGCCGTCTCCGGCGACAAGAAAGCGGCATCGCCCGACAGGTTGCTCACCACACGCGAGGCGGCGCACCTGCTTAACGTGAGTACCCGCACCCTCCAGCGTATGCGCAGCGAGCAACGCATCGGCTATGTCGTGCTGCGCGGCAAATGCCGCTACCGGCAGTCTGAAATCGACCGCCTGCTTGAAGCATGTGCCGTCAACGAGGACGCGGCGACACCGCAGGAACTGAAACGGAACCACACGCTGCGCACGGGCGGCAGCCCCAAAGGACGGAGGACATAGGTCATGGAACTGCTCACACGAAACAACTTCGAGGTCTGGATGCAGAAGCTGATGGAACGGCTCGACCGTCAGGACGAACTGCTGCTGGCGATGAAGGCTGAGGGGAAACAGCCCGCTATCACGGAAAGCATCCGCCTTTTCGACAATCAGGACTTGTGTATGCTGCTCCAGATAAGCAAGCGCACCCTGCAACGCTACCGCAGCGTCGGCGCATTGCCTTACAAGACACTGGGCAAGAAAACCTATTACAGCGAGGAGGACGTGCTGACATTCCTTTCCAACCATATCAAGGACTTCAAAAAGGAAGATATAGCCTTCTACAAGGCTCGTATCCATAATTTCTTTCATAAATAACCCATTAAAACATTTTTCAGATGGCAAAGAAAAAAGACGAAAAGGACGTGCTGGTAGTCCGTGACGAGAAGACGGGCGAGATCAGCGTGGTAGCCGGGCTGAACGTGGACGGCACACCCAAGCGCACCCCCGCGAAAGCGGAGAACGCGCAGAGTTTCCTGCAATTCGACCGACATGGCGACGTGCTGGACAACTTCTTCAAGAACTTCTTCCGGCAGTGCAAGGAACCCAGCCGCTTCGGTTTCTACCGTATCGCGGCGGACCAAGCCGAAAATATCTTGGAGGTGATGAAGCAACTGCTGAAAGACCCGGAAGGGAACAAGGAACTGCTTGCCCCTCACAAGGTGGACACCTCCGGTTATGAGAAGAAGGTGCAGGAAGAACAGACTTCACAACAGGTAGAAAAACAAGTACCTCAAAAACAGGAAAACATGGAGCAACAGAAAGAACAACAGGAAAACCCGCAGCAGACGCAGGGCAAACGGGGCTACCAGCCCATCGACGAGAGCAAAATCAACTGGCAGGAACTGGAGGACAGATGGGGTGTGAAGCGTGACGACCTTGAAAAGTCCGGCAACCTTACGAAGATGCTCAACTACGGCAAGTCCGACTTGGTGAAGGTCAAACCCACCTTCGGCGGCGAATCATTCGAGCTGGACGCCCGCCTCTCCTTCAAGAAGGACGGCGAGGGAAACATCAGCCTCGTGCCGCACTTCATCCGCAAGGAGCAGAAGTTAGATGAATACAAGGAACACAAATTCTCCGACGACGACCGGAAGAACCTGCGCGAAACGGGCAACCTCGGCAGGGTCGTGGACATCGTGGACAGGGAAACGGGCGAGATTATCCCCTCCTACATCAGCATCGACCGCAAGACGAATGAGATCACGGACATCCCGGCAAACAAGGTGCGCATCCCGGAGCGCATCGGCAAGACGGAAATTACCAAGCAGGAGCAGGACATGCTCCGCGCCGGACTGCCCGTGCGCGACAAGCTCATCGAGCGCAACGACGGCAGGAAGTTCGTCACCACCCTGCAAGTGAACGTGGAGCAGCGCGGTGTGGAGTTCGTGCCGGGAACCGGCAGGTCGCCCCGTACCGCACAGACGCAGGAAGCCAAGAGCGACACGTCGAAAAGTCAGGCGCAAGGCGGGGAGAATGCCGCCCAGACCAAGAAGGAGCAACGCCGCAACACGTGGACGAACGAGGACGGCAGCATTCGCCCCATCAGCAAATGGAGCGGCGTGAACTTCACCGACCAACAGAAAGCCGACTACGTGGAGGGCAAAGCCGTGAAGCTGGAGAACGTGACCGACAAGCAGGGCTTCCATGCCACGATGTATATCAAGTTCAACCCGGAGAAGGGCCGTCCGTACCGCTACGACACGAACCCCGACAACGCCCAGCAGGTCGCCCCGTCCAACGAGAGCCGCACGCAGGTGGCGGTGAACAACGAGGGCAAGACCAACGAGGCGACAAAGAACCTGAAAGAGCCTTTGCAGAAAGGTCAGACCGCCCCGAAGACCGCCAGCCAGCAACAGCAGCAGGATAAACCGAAGAAAAACAACAAGGGCATGAAGATGTAATCCCGTGTCCGCCACTAAATCCAATCCAAAGTAAAAAAAGTAATCATTAAAAAAGAAAAAGCATGAAGACAATCATTGCAGAAAAGCCCTCCGTGGCACGTGAAATCGCCCGCATCGTGGGCGCGACAAAGAGAGAGGAAGGATATTTCGAGGGAGGCGGCTATGCCGTGACATGGGCATTCGGACACCTCGTCCAACTTGCCATGCCCGACGGCTACGGCGTGCGCGGCTTCGTCCGTGACAACCTCCCGATTATCCCCGACACCTTCACGCTCGTCCCCCGTCAGGTCAGGACGGAGAAGGGCTACAAGCCCGACAGCGGCGTGGTGTCGCAGATAAAAATCATTACCCGGCTTTTCAATGGGAGCGAACAAATCATTGTGGCAACCGATGCCGGGCGTGAGGGTGAGCTAATCTTCCGCTATCTCTACCACTACACGGGATGCAAAACCCCGTTTGTGCGCCTGTGGATCAGCTCGCTCACCGACAAGGCTATCCGTGAGGGGTTGCGCAACCTCGAAGACGGCGGCAAGTATGACAACCTATACCTCGCCGCCAAAGCGCGGAGCGAATCCGACTGGCTCGTGGGCATCAACGGCACGCAGGCACTTTCTATCGCCGCCGGACACGGCACGTACTCGGTCGGACGGGTGCAGACCCCCACATTGGCGATGGTGTGTGAACGCTACTGGGAGAACCGCCGTTTCACGCCCGAAGCCTTCTGGCAGCTCCATATCGCAACGGACGGTTGCGATGGTGAGGTCGTGAAACTCTCTTCCTCCGAGAAATGGAAGGAGAAAGAGCCGGCTATGGAGCTATATAATAAGGTAAGGGCGGCAGGCTACGCAACGGTAACGAAAGCCGAGCGCAAGGAGAAGACGGAGGAAACTCCGCTCCTGTACGACCTGACCACGCTCCAGAAAGAAGCCAACGCCAAGCACGGCTTCACGGCGGAACAGACGCTTGAAATCGCGCAGAAACTCTACGAGAAGAAACTGATAACCTATCCGAGAACGGGTAGCCGTTACATTCCCGAAGACGTGTTCGCCGAAATCCCCAAGCTGCTCGCCTTCATCGGCACGCAGCCCGAATGGAAAGACAAGGTGCGGGCGAAAGCCGTCCCGACACGCCGCAGCGTGGATGGCGGCAAGGTGACGGACCACCACGCCCTGCTCGTCACGGGCGAGAAACCGCTCTTCCTCTCCAAAGAGGACGGCACCATCTATCAGATGATTGCCGGACGTATGGTCGAGGCATTCTCCGAAAAATGCGTCAAGGACGTGACCGCTGTCACGGCGGAATGTGCGGGAATGGAGTTCACCGTGAAAGGCAGCGTTGTCAAACAAGCCGGATGGCGTGCCGTATATGGCGAGGAAAACAAGGAGGAAACCACCATCCCCGGCTGGCAGGAAGGCGACACGCTGACGCTGAAAGGCTCTTCCATCACCGAAGGAAAGACCAAACCCAAGCCGCTGCACACCGAAGCCACCCTGCTGTCCGCTATGGAAACGGCGGGCAAGGAAATCGAGGACGACGCGCTGCGTCAGGCAATGAAGGACTGCGGCATCGGCACTCCCGCCACACGCGCCTCCATCATCGAAACGCTCTTCAAGCGCGGTTACATGGAACGCTGCAAGAAATCGCTTGTCCCCACTGAAAAGGGTCTTGCCCTCAACTCCGTTGTCAAGACGATGCGCATCGCCGATGTAGCCATGACGGGCGAATGGGAGAAGGAGCTGGCACGCATCGAGCGCGGGGAACTGTCCGCCGACACCTTCCGCAAGAAGATAGAGGCGTACACACGGGAAATCACCTCCGAACTGCTCTCGTGCGACAAGCTCTTCGGCAGCCGTGACTCCGGCTGCGCGTGTCCCAAGTGCGGCACGGGCAGGATGCGGTTCTACGGCAAGGTGGTACGCTGCGACAACACGGAGTGCGGACTGCCCGTGTTCCGGCTGAAAGCGGGACGCACCCTGTCCGACGACGAAATCAAAGACCTGCTCACCGACGGGCACACCAAGCTGCTCAAAGGCTTCAAGAGCAAACAGGGCAAGAGCTTCGATGCCGTGGTCGCCTTTGACGGGGAATATAACACGGCTTTTGTGTTCCCGGAGGCTAAAAAGGGCAAGAAATTTTCAGGACGGAAGAAATAATGCTAACTTTGCCACTTGTTCAGAGTAATGAATTGTTCTTCGATACCGGATTACACTCATACTTTGGATTTAGTGGTGGCACTCGGAGGGATACCGAGTGCCTTTTTCTTCCTTTTTCCAACCGATTATCCCGTTAAATATCAATCCACTAAACTCCAAAGTAATGAACAACAAGAAGAAAAACGAGGGTCAGACCGACTTTTCCTATTACGGTCTGTACCTGCTGGACTATCTCCGCACGAACAAGTTTGAACAGGCTTCCGATGCCGCCTTCATACGGGAACGCGCCGACCGTGCCGCCGAAACGTATGAAAAGGCAAGGCTCGAAGGCTATCCCGCCGACGGTGCGCAGGAGCTGGCGATGGACACGCTGCTGCGCGGGCTGCGCTATTCCCGGTACGCCATGCTCCGCGAAGTCGTGGAAAACGAGTTTGCCGATGAAGTGCCGGAAGAGAAGTGCGAAGCCTTCATACAGAAACTCCTGCCGCTTGTCGGCAACGTGTTTTCCGTCTATGACCTCTCGGACGACAATTTCGCCCTGTCTTCCGATTACGACCTGCTCTACACGGAGCTGACGGGGGCAACCGCCCTTTATATCGGGGAATATGGCGTTTAACCGCAAACAGAAACTGCGGGACAACATCGAGGCGATACGGACGGCATTCATCCTTGACAGGGAAAACAGGACAGTGACAACCGAAGAGCGTGCCATACTTCAAAGGTACTGCGGTTTCGGCGGTCTGAAATGTATCCTCAACCCTGCAAAGGAACTGACGGATGCCGTCCGCTGGGCGAAATCCGACCTCGAACTGTTCGCCCCGACGGTGGAGCTGCACAGGCTTATCCGTGAGAACAGCAAGGACGAAACGGAGTACAAGCGGTTTGTGGACTCGCTCAAAGCGTCCGTACTTACCGCTTTCTACACTCCCAAAGAGATAACCGACACCCTCGCGGACGTGCTGGCGGATTACAGTGTCCGCCCCGCCCGTATGCTCGAACCGTCGGCGGGTGTCGGCGTGTTCGTGGACTCCGTGCTGCGGCACAGCCCCAATGCGGATGTGATGGCTTTTGAGAAGGATCTGCTCACGGGTACAATCCTGCGGCATCTCTATCCTGACCAAAAGATGCGTACCTGCGGTTTTGAGAAAATCGAAAAACCGTTCAACAATTATTTCGACTTGGCGGTGTCCAACATTCCCTTCGGTGACATCGCCGTGTTTGACCCTGAATTTCAGCGGAGCGACTCATTCGGCAGACGCTCCGCCCAGAAAGCCATCCACAACTATTTTTTCCTCAAAGGGCTGGATGCCGTGCGTGACGGCGGCATCGTGGCGTTCATCACCTCGCAAGGGGTATTGAACAGCACCAAGACCTCCGTGCGTAACGAGCTGTTCAGTCAGGCTGATCTGGTATCCGCGATACGCCTGCCCAACAACCTGTTCACGGACAACGCGGGGACAGAGGTGGGCAGCGACCTGATTGTCCTGCAAAAGAACCTGAACAAAAAGGAAATGTCGCAGGACGAGCGGCTGATGACCGTGATACAGACGGACACGAAAACCGGCCTGACAGACAACGCCTATTTCATCCACCACCCGGAACGCATCGTGCATACGACGGCGAAACTTGACACCGACCCCTACGGGAAGCCCGCTATGGTTTATCTGCATGAGGGCAAGACCGCAGGTATAGCCGGGGACTTGCGCCGTATGCTCGACGAGGATTTCCATTACAGGCTCGCCATGCGTCTGTATTCGGGAACAATCCGGCAGTCGGGAACGGAAGAAAAAGTTATTGTTCAAAAGGAGGCGGAGCGTCCTGCTGTAACACAGAAAACGGTATTTTCACAAACAGTTGAAACTCCGACGGAGAAACCGCAACCCACAGAGGAAAAGCCGGAGATAGAGCCACGTCCGAAATATTCTGATGGGGTGCAGCTATCATTGCTCGATCTTTGGGGTATGACGGAAGAAGTCAGCCAATCGAAAACCGCCAAGAAGAAAAAGACGGCAAAGAAAGAAAGCCCTACAAGGCGCATTTCGCCTAAGCCGCAGGTGCAGGCAACACCGAAAGTCACTGCTATACCGACTGCTTCCACACCTAAGACTGTAACGGAGAACAAGGAGGTGAAAGTGGACAATGCCGCAAAGCCTGCCGACCCGGACGACATCTATGCCACGCTGGACTGGGATACCAATCCTCCCATCAACGGCTTCTATGAGATGATGATGGGTTTGACACCGGAACGCAGGAAGGAACTTCGGGAGCTGGCGAGGCAGCATAACGAGAAACAAGTGGCGGCGGAAAAGACGGAAGTGAAAGCCGTGTCGGAAGCTCACCGTGAGCAAACACGGCAAGAAGAAGCACAGCCGGAGGCAGTCGCCGCACCTGCCGTTACAGATACCCCATCGGAAGCAGTGGCGACTTCCCTTTTCCCCGACATCGAAGCGGAGAAGCCGAAGGAAGGAAGTCGTGGACCTATCGCCCCGTGCCTACCACCGCACACCGGAGATGCACCTGCGCGAAGGGTCGCTGGTGGCTGACTGGGGACGTCATAACATCGGCTACCTGAAGGACATCACCCCATACGGGGCGACATTCCAGCCGCTCGACCTGAAAGGCTACCAGAAGGAAAAGGCTTTGCTGTATGTGTCGCTGGCGTGACGCCTACGAGCGTCTGTACCGTTATGAATCGAACAGGCACGAGGCGAATGTTCCGTGGCGAGAGCATCTGAACACCTGTTACGATGAATTTGTCATGCGTTACGGCAACCTCAACGCCAAGCAGAACGTAAAGTTGGTGATGATGGACGCAGGCGGTCGTGACATCCTTTCGCTGGAACGGGCGGAGAACGGGAAGTTCGTCAAGGCGGACATCTTCGAACGTCCCGTTTCCTTCGCGGTGGAGAGCCATACCAACGTAGGTTCTCCCGAAGAGGCACTTTCCGCGTCGCTCAACAAGTTCGGCACGGTCAATCTCGACTATATGCGGGAGATAACCGACAGTACGGCGGAGGAATTGCTCACAGCCCTGCAAGGGCGCATCTATTACAATCCGCTCGTGACCGGTTACGAAATCAAAGACCGCTTCATCGCCGGGAACGTGATAGAGAAGGCGGAGCGCATAGAGGCATGGATGGGCGACAATCCCGAAAATGAGCGTATGCCGGAAATAAAACAGGCGTTGGAGGCTCTGAAAGATGCCGAACCGCCGCGCATCGCCTTCGAGGATCTGGACTTCAATTTCGGGGAACGATGGATTCCTACGGGTGTCTATGCCGCCTACATGAGCCGGTTGTTCGATACGGAGGTGAAAATCGCCTACTCCGCCAGCATGGACGAGTTTTCGGTGGCGTGCGGATACCGCACCATGAAAATCACGGACGAGTTTCTGGTGAAGGGGTATTACCGGAACTATGACGGTATGCACCTTCTGAAACACGCCCTGCACAACACCTGCCCCGACATGATGAAGTCCATCGGCAAGGATGAGCATGGCAATGACATCAAGGTGCGCGACAGCGAGGGCATACAGCTCGCCAACGCCAAGATTGACGAGATACGAAACGGCTTCTCCGAATGGCTGGAAGAGCAGTCGCCGCAGTTCAAGGAACGGCTGACGACGATGTATAACCGCAAGTTCAACTGTTTCGTGCGCCCGAAATATGACGGCTCGCACCAGACTTTTCCCGACCTCAACTTGAAGGGGCTGGCAAGCCGGGGCATCAAGAGCGTCTATCCCTCGCAGATGGATTGCGTCTGGATGCTGAAACAGAACGGCGGCGGAATTTGCGACCATGAGGTGGGAACCGGAAAGACGCTGATAATGTGCATCGCCGCGCATGAAATGAAGCGTCTTAACTTGGCACACAAGCCGATGATTATCGGGTTGAAAGCCAACGTCGCGGAGATTGCAGCCACCTATCAGGCGGCATATCCCAACGCACGTATTCTGTACGCTTCGGAGAAGGATTTTTTCGACTGCCAACCGTGTGCGTTTCTTCAACAACATCAAAAACAACGATTACGATTGTGTCATCATGTCGGCACGACCAGTTCGGAAAGATACCGCAGTCGCCGGAGTTGCAACAGCGCATCCTGCAAGCGGAGCTTGACACGGTGGAGGAAAACCTCGAAGTGCTCGGCAGCAGGGAAAGAACGTGTCGCGGGCGATGCTGAAAGGGCTGGAGAAGCGCAAGCACAACCTTGAAGCGAAGCTGGAGAAGGTGGAACACGCCATAAAGTCACGCACGGATGACGTGGTGGATTTCAAGCAGATGGGCATCGACCACATCTTCATAGATGTGAGAGCCACCAGTTCAAAAATCTGACTTTCAACACGCGCCACGACCGTGTGGCGGGATTGGGAACAGCGAGGGTAGCCAAAAGGCACTCAATATGCTTTTCGCCATACGCACTATACAAGAACGTACAGGCAAGGACTTGGGAGCAACTTTTCTTTCCGGCACGACCATCAGCAACTCGCTGACGGAACTGTACCTGCTGTTCAAGTACCTGCGCCCGAAGGAGCTGGAACGGCAGGACATCCGCTGTTTCGATGCGTGGGCGGCGATATTCGCCAAAAAGACGACGGATTTTGAATTTAACGTGACGAATAACGTGGTGCAGAAGGAGCGTTTCCGCTACTTCATCAAAGTGCCGGAGCTTGCCGCTTTCTATAATGAAATCACGGACTACCGCACGGCAGAGGACGTGGGCGTGGACCGTCCCAACAAGAACGAGATACTGCACCACATACCGCCCACACCCGACCAAGAGTATTTCATCAAGCAACTGATGGAATTTGCCAAGACGGGCGACGCCACTCTGCTGGGCAGGCTGCCGCTTTCGGAAACGGAGGAAAAGGCGAAGA
>PDYJ01002312.1_pt1 | contig 81370 bp, 79 predicted proteins | sample 1430841 | NCBI WGS metagenome assembly PDYJ01 (sample SAMN07237672, study PRJNA390542) | Gut metagenome, whole genome shotgun sequencing project. | isolation source: fecal pellets | host: Mus musculus | place: USA: New York, NY | collected 2016-10
ACATGAATACTCGTCCATCGAGGATGAATAGGCAATCTTTATGTCGGTGCCATACAGATTGCTCATGTAAGCGGAGTATATGCCGGTGGGTATCCACTCTCGCCGAAATTGAAGTCAAGTTCGGCGAAAGTGATTTTTCGCGGGGTGGCTTCTTCAAAGTGCTTTGAGAGAATCCTGCGCCATAGCGATATATGGCTCGATGCCGTCATATCCGGGGAAGTTTTTGATACGTTCTTCTTCGCGGTCAATCCATGCCTTGACATCCTCGGCTTTCTGCACCACGTTTCCGGCGATAAACCTGTCCTTGATTTCATAATTCTCCACCAGAGGGTTATAATATATGTGTCCCTCCAGACTCTGAATCAGATTTTCCTCGGACATATCCACTAATCCGGTCATATAGTCCAGATTGACGGCACCGAACTTGTTGAGCGATGCAGATAACGCCTCCATAGGAGTATCGACACTTGTCAGTTCATCCACAGCGAATGAAACAGGATGATCGAAGATGTCAGCCTTGACAAACCTACCGTTCTCGCCGCGCTCCAATGCCAGTGCGTCACGCCCATTGGCGTCCATGAGGATAAATCTCACATTCTGTTTCTCGTTGAGATTACCGTATTTCTCCACAAACTCATCATAATACTGATTGAGGTGTTCGCGCAGCTCGGCACTTGCCTCGTGCGTTTCAGCCTCGTAGTTGTAGAGTTGCTGGTATGTCTCCGACAGGGTGACATAGAGGCATGGCGCGTTTCGCCTGTTCCGGCTTCAACTCCAACGGATTGAATGTTGCTCCGTTCTTGCGGACTTCCGAGAGGAATCCGACCATGCCGTCCTGAACGACCATACTGCCGTTATGGTGGAAGAACTGAATGTCCTCCGAGAAAGGACGGGAGACATATCCCTTTCGACAGGCTCCGGCTTTTGTGGAACCACTCTTGGCTGTCTGCCGGGTATGAAGTCGCCTTCGGTTCTTTCAATGACGGTGCCGCTTTCGTTGATAGTCTCGCCATTTGCAGCGGCTTGTTTGGCGGCTTCTTCCGCCTCACGTTCCAGACGAATTTCTTCAAGCTGGCGGTGGGCAATAGACATCATGGTTTCGTAGAATCCATTGATGGGCGGATTGTCCTCCAGTTAAGAGAGCCATAAAACTCCAGCTCCTTTTCATTGAGCGGACGGAATTTCTTTACGGTATGTCCTTGACTTCGACACTCGGTTTCGGCTTGGGGGCATCCTCAGCCTGTTTCGGGCTGAACGGCGGGGTTTGCCGATAGGCTCCAATTCGCCGAAGAGATTGTAGGCAAACAGGCGAGGGTCGGGATTATCGGTGTAATCAGGACTGCCGTCGGTCTCTATATCCTTGGCTGGTTCCATTTTTGATGAATCAACAGGAGCGGGGGCAGGCTTTGGTTCCGGCTCAGGCTCCGCTTTTGGAGGCTGATTGGGTGTAACCGTTTCAACCACCTTCTGCTTAGGTGTCTTTTTCAGCTTCGGGTCTTCCAACTGTTCGCAGATTGCCACACGTTTGCCGGCCCGCACAAGTTTGGGCAGATATGTGTCAAGAGCATGATGCGGAAAGCCAGCCAATTCAATATAATTGTCCCTGCCGTTGGCTCTGCGGGTCAAAGTTATACCTAATATTTCCGAGGCTGTCACGGCATCCTTGCCGAATATTTCATAGAAATCACCCACACGGAAAAGAAGTACAGCATCAGGATGTTTCTTTTTCATCTCCTGATACTGTTGCATCAGAGGTGTATTGGTATGGCTCGACTTTTTTTCAGCTCTTGGAACTTCCACCTTCGCATCCTGCTTGGGTGTAGGAGTTGGCGTAACAGGGTCAGGTGTAGGCGGCTTAATGCCTTTGGAATTATACAATTCCAGATTCAGGCGCAGGTGCAACGACTCGTCGAGTGCCTTACGCAAGTCTTGTGCAATGCCATCGACACCTCCGTCATGGTGGTACACGATAGCAGGTTTGCCATACTGGTCATTGCCAACCTTGGCGTCGGTGCATATAACATTCTGCGGAAACGCCTGAAAGAACTTGTTGCCTGGCACTTTTGTACCCCGGTCAACTACCGATTGAATGAAAAACTCTTCATCAGCCGACAAAGACTTCTTTTCGGTGTGCTTCTGGAAAATAATCAGGTCAGAGCCGACATCTGTTCCAGCATTTTCGCTGAACGTATTGTTGGGCAGACGCAGAGCCGCCACAAGGTCAGCCTTTTTCACAAGCTCCATTCTTATGAAAGGCGAAGCGGCGTTCATTACACCCTGCGATGTGATAAAGGCAATCAGGCCTCCTTCTCTCACTTGGTCAAGACCTTTGAGAAAGAAGTAATTGTGCAACGACTTGGAAGCCTGACGATAGCCAATCTCCTTGCTAACGGCATAAGCCGGGTCTGCAACCGCGAAATCTCCGAAAGGAACATTGGAGGCAGCAACATCAAAGTAACCGTTGAAGTCACTCTCAATCTTCTCGAACCTCTCTATGCGTGTCAGCATTGACGGGTGCAGGGCTGACAAGATTTTACCGGTGAGCAAGTCCTTTTCGTAAGCCAACACCTCGGCTCCGGGGTATCTGTCATTGCGCAGGAAAGAGTCGATAAACGCTCCCTGTCCGGCAGACGGTTCAAGAAAACTTTTTATCTCTACACCCTGATATTTAAGCGCATCGGAAATAGCATCAACAATACGGTTGTCGGTATAGAATGCTGTCAGCGTTGACGCCTTCAACGACTCCATATAGCGGTTAAACTCCTTATCATCACGAGAATAATCGTGAATCAGCCGACGCAGCTCTACCGTAGGCGCGAACAGTTCAATGTCGCTCTTGCTCCACTTGGCGGCATCCGCCAGTTCATTGGCATCGTTGAGAATACACTTCAACCCACCGAATCCGGCATACTTGCGCAGCACTGCAATCTCCTCGGCAGTCTGCGCCCCGCGCCCCTTGACACCGAGACTAAACGCCATCCGTATCGCCTCGATGTTGTCGCGCATTGTTTGTAGTCTATTGTAACTCATTGCGGTATTGTTCTAAAATGTCCGCAATGGTACCCGCTAACTCGTTCTGTAGCCTCGGGTAATCTTCTCTGCTGAGGAAGTCCCCGTTGACTTCATACTTGTCAAGTATGGCGTTGACGTAACGGAGTCCGAGCAGTAATTCTGCCCACTCAATTTTTGCTTCTTCAGTCGGCAGGTCGTTGTGGAACAGTTCTTCAAGGAGGTTGAATATCACATCCCAACGGGACACATAGTGACCTTCGAGAAGAACACGCATGGCGAGTTCCTCGGCTACGGACTGACTGCGCCCTTCGAGGATAAGGTGGGTCATGGTCTTATATGCTTCGCCGGCGCGGGTATTGATAAACTCTGGGTCTGTTAATTCGGGAAAGCGGTGGTCACGTAGGTGACCGTAGAGATAGGCTGCGAAATAGTCCATCTCATTTTCATGAGATTGTTTCATTATGGTGGGGAATTTAGTGGTTTGCCGAAATCCTGTTTGCTTAAAGTGGTGTATGGTAGGCATATAAGCAAAAGGACACCGGGTTCCCGCCCGATGTCCAACCACTAAATCCACGTCAAAAATGAAACAAAAACATTATATGACGTTGAATCAAGTGCAAAGATACAAAATCTTCGGGACATTCGGGAGGAGTTATTGATATTTTAGCTGATTTTCAAGCCTCTTAACCCGCTTTCTTGTGGGATTTACGCTTCTTGCGGGCTTTCTTCTGAAAATCATTCTCGTCGGGGGTGAAGGCCTCGATGACTCGCTTCACGATGAGGTTGTAGAGTTTTTCCTCGTCACGGCTGAGGTCGGTGGGATGCAGCCCGGTCGTGACTATGCCATGACCGTTATAGGGCGTTTCGCCATTGTGGAAGGTGTTGCGGGTGCTGAGCCATCCCACTTCTTTAGCCATCCGGCCGTAGCAGGGGTTGTGTTCCAGCACACGGAAGTCACGACGCATGGAGTCATAAACATTGCCGGGGATGCCGTTCTGGTAGAGGTAGGGGTATGAGATCAGCCCTTTGGCGTAAAGTTTGTGGGCGATGAGGAACGTCGGCTCAAAATCGTAGCCGAGTTCCATAGTGGCATCCATCCACAGGGTGACCATGTTGTGAAGAGTCTGACCCTTCACGATATTCAGTTCCACGTCGCCGCTTTCATCGGCTGATTCGTTCTCAGCCGATTCGATGTCGAGGTCTTTTCCTGCGGCCTCGGAATTGGCTTTGAGAAAAAAATTCACGAGTTCCTCCGCGAGCCATGCCTCATGCTTGTCGGGAGAATATGTGCCGTTCTCGACAGCCCGGATGATGATGGGCTTACGCAGACGTGGAAGCCATGCGCGGCGCACAGTCACCGGCATACGGAGATACCAGTACAGGTTCAGGAACGCCAGTTCTCCTTCGAATGTGGGTTCCATGGCGTTGACGACGACATTGCTTTTTGCCCACAGCGTCTTGATTACGGAGAGTTGGGCTTCGTCGGCTTTCGACTTCTCCCAGCCGAGCAGCGCATCATAGTTGCGCATCCTGAAATTGAAGTGGTGCGCGTACATCTGGCGCATGTCCTGACCGGAGTTCATGACGAACTTTTCGCCATGCTTGTATTCGGATTCGATGATTTCGCCGTTGGTCCATGTCACGGCATAGCCGTTGCCATGATAGTAGCCTTCGAGTTCGGAGGTTGCGCCGATTGCGCGGGCAATGGTCTCAGCCATGAAACGGTTGGCGGTTACGACTGTCACGAGTGTCTTCTTTGTCATATTTGAAATGTTTTTATTGTGAGTTGGGAATTTTGAGACGAAAGCGTCGGGAGGTTCCGGACCCTCCCTAGGCGTTTCATCCGCGTGGGTTCAGTGGTTGTGGATTATACTCTGCTGTGGGAATCAGAGTCGCGGGCCCTTTGGCTTACGCTGCTGCTTTTGCTGGATTTCGTCCTTCGGCTGGGTCTGTCCCTTGGTCAGAGGGTCGGTGATGTTCTTCGTCTCCTCGTTGGTGAGACCGTCGTTGTTCACCGCCTTCTGGGTGCGGGATTCGTCGGCGACCTTGACACGCGGGTCATTGAGCGATGTCACCGGACGCTGTTTCTCCTTGTCGAAGTACAGATAGACAGTGCAGGGCTGTCCCTTCTCATCGACCATGTTGTCGAGCTTGGCGACACGCCCGTTGGCGTAGTCTTCCTTCTGCTGTTCGGTGAGCGGAATCTTGTTCCATTGTCCGAGAGGCTTGATGCTGCCGTCTTTGAGTGTCCAGTTGGGTTTCCTCTCAGCCTTCTTTTCCGAAGCCTCGGTCGAAACGGATTCGCCTTTGCCTTCTTTCTTGGCTTCGGCGGCACGCTTTGCCTGCTCCACCTTCTCATACCAGTGTATGCCGTTGGGTACAAATTCGACAGCCTTGCGGTCGACATTGTACTGGAGTATTCCCGTGCGGGTCTTTCCATCGCGGCATACCACCTCTTTGGGGGGCAGGGGAAGACCTTTCTTCAGGGTCATGATCTCCGGCATGGTCAGCTTCGTCTGGCCGAAAGTGTCACGGATTCTGACATCCTTTGCCGGGATTGCCAGCAGCTCGTTGGTGTAGCGGTCCCGGCTGATGAGCGATGGAACTTTCTCTCCGGTGGCAGGGTCGATCAGTTCTACAATACGACCGAGGTTGCCGTTCTCTTTGAGATTTGCCTGATCGATTTTGTCGAATTTGTGTCCCATGAACTGGTCGAGCTTCTGTTCGCTCTGGATGAAGTGAGGGACAAGTTTGACGCTGCCGTCGGGGTCAGTGCGGAAAGAGAGTCGAGCCTCGATGCTGAATTTTTCTCCTCCGAAGGTCGGGGTGATATTCACCAGCTTGGATTTCCGGTTATAAAGCATCTCCCTCAGGTCGCCGGAGGCTTCGAGAGCCTCTTTGTCGATGCCCCATTTCTCTTTGAGCATATCCCAGTCGATTTTCGACTGGTCGATAGCCTGCCACTTGGGTTCCTGCGACATGGTTGTCTGAGATTGAGCTTCATCCGCTGTCTGCTCCGATGGTTCCGCAGAGGTTTCTGTCTGCTTGGACTGCTCGACTTTCAGAGCCGGGAGCGCCACATCGACCTTGTTATCTTTGAGTATCTCGGCATTCGCCACAGGGTCTTTGGCGAGGTCGCCGATTACGGTGCCCACCGTGTCGTATCGGTCGGCGGGTACGCGGAAGAATCCGAATGTCGAGGGGTTCTTGCACTGGCGCACGAAGTTCGACATAAAAGCTTCGAGAGGGTTCTGGCCTTTTGAGAATTTCACGAGGTCAGAGAGTTTCGCCGACTTTACATCGGTCATTTTGGGTGTGCCGTCCTCGTTGAGTCCGGTCACCGCGCCTACCTGCCCGGTGTCGTTGTTGCGGGCGATAAGGACTTCTTCTTGATTCAGCTCTTGTGCCATATTAATTAGAAGTTTTTGGGGTTGGAAACTTGTGCCTGAAAAGAGGCACGTTAATTATTGGTGTATGGTGGTATGGTTTTTATCTTCTTGTGGTTTCAAATGCGATTCTGGCATCTGCCCAGCGGAAGGTCACGCGGGACTGGCGGCTGTCACCGGATTTTATGAATGGTAGTGTACCGTCAGCCATCATGGATTCTATTTTGGTTTTGCCGACATTATACATTTCCATGAGCTGTGCCTTGGTCAAAACTCTTTCTTCCGGCTCAATGATACCCTGATTTGTCAGGACAGCATAAATCTCTTTGCTGGCTTCCTTGATTTCGCGTCTGATTTCACATTTGATTTCTGCTCGAAGATCATCAATTATGGCTCTGAAATCAGAGAGGATTGCTCTTTTCTCTAATACTGTCATATCAATATCGGGGTAATCGGGTTACACGTTTCATTGCTTTCTCGTATGCCACCGGATTCCAAGGACATTGGAACTTTTCGATAGCCTCCACAAGTTCCTTCAGGAAGTAGTGGGTTTCTCGACCGACCTTCTTCCATTTCAGCACCAGCCGTTTTCGGATGCGCTGAAGGTGTCGGGGTGATACACAGAGGATAGCAGCGGCCTCATCCTTGCTCACCATAGGCTGGTTGGGAAGCCGCTCATGGATAAATCCATATTCCTCGGCTTTATGAATTTTCTCATCCTGAGCCGCGAGAAACTTTTCAAGACGGCTGAGAGTGCCTTGCATTCTCTGTACCTCTTGTGCCAGATCGGGATGAGGGGGGAACATAACGTAATTGTCCATATCAGGTGGGTTTAGCGGTTTGTTTGTGATGCAAAGTTACTTCGGGAAAAGGAGGTGCATCTATGATAACTCCGGGATAGAGTTGGGATAAGTGTAGGATAAAAAACGCTTGATTTTCTAAAATCCGCAATAATTCATCGTTGAATAACAGCGACTTATACAAATACTCTTAATGAATGTTAAAGTAGAAATTTGTGGAAATTTTTTTGAAAATCTCACGTCAGGACACAGCGAGTGCCGTCCGAGCATTCCCGAACGGCACTCGCAAGAGGCTTATGGAATGTTCAGCTTAGAAATCGAGATTGCCGAGGTTTTTGGAAAGAATGTCCATATCCTTTCCGATTTTGTCGGCGGTAATTCTCGCGTAGATCTGTGTGGTCTGGATATTTGTGTGGCCGAGCATCTTTGATACCGACTCGATGGGCACTCCACGGCCGAGGGTCATGGTAGTGGCGAAGGTGTGCCGGGCGAGATGGAACGTCAGGTTCTTCTCGATGCCACAGATGTCGGCTATCTCCTTCAGATAGCAGTTGAGCTTCTGATTGGTGATTATCGGCATGAGCTGGCCGTCGGTGTAGCAGCCCTCATATTTGTTGAGGATTTTCAGGGCCGGCGGAAGTAGGGGTACCATTACCTTCGTGTTGGTCTTCTGACGGTGGGTGACTATCCACAAGCGACCGTCGAACATCTTCTGGATGTTGTCGACACGGAGGTGGGCGAGGTCGATGTATGCCAGCCCGGTGAAGCAGGCGAAGATGAAGATGTCGCGCACCTGTTCCAGTCGCTTGGAGGCAAACTCTTTCTGCATCATCTTGCAAAGCTCGTCTTCGGTAAGATAGCCACGGTCAACACGCTCGATGGAGATTTTGTAGCCGTTGAAGGGGTCAACGGTTATCAGTCCGGCGCGGATGGCTTTGTTGATTACCTGCTTGAAGAACTTCATGCACTTGTAGGTGGTGTTCTGCGAGTATTTATACTCGGTACGGAGGAAGAACTCCAAGTCCACGATGAACTGATACTTTATCTCTCTCAGGGGAATGTCGGTGATATTGTACTTCTTCTTCATGAACTCCACCACGCGGCGGTACATTCTTTCGTACTTGCGGTAGGTGGGGTCGGCTTTGCTGAGTCCGACGAGCTTCTTGGTGTCCTCCAGATGCTGCTCATAGAGTTTCAGGAGTGATTCCTCCCGCTGGGTGATGCCCATGTAGGCGTTGCGCACCATTTCTACGGTAACGTAGCCGTGACGACGCTGGATGTCATAGAAATGATTGGTCAGAATAGTCTGAATATCCTGAAGATGGTTATTGATCTCAAAAGACTTGGATGAACGACCGGTGGCTTTACCGGCTTTCCCATCCCATCTTTCTGGCTCGCAAACCAATTTTGTGCTCCAGTCCTGTCTTTCTCCGTCAATAGACACGCGCACGATGATGGCGGATGTACCATCCTTGTTGACATGATTGCTTCGGAGATAGAACAGAATCTTAAATGTGCTCTGTTTCATCTTACATTTGGATTTGGTGGTTATGATTGCGCAGGGTTTTTACCCCCTTGCAAAATTCATAACGAGTTAAACTTAATTTTGCTTAGACTCACCTCGGCCAATAGAGGACGAATAGCGGACATGATGTCCTGCGTATTCTGACGGAGTGCATGGGAATAGAAAATTAGGTATCAAATGTAAGCTTCGGACTATGCCACCGGACTCCATTTCTTGTGTGCCATCAGATGTCCGATTTTGGCCGCTATTTTCCGACTTATGTCAGAGTTTCGGTTTCGTAAAGTGCTGCACAAAACATAGTTACGACACTTACTGCTACACAACTGCTACATTTGGCATCTCACGATTTTTGTGTAGCAGATTTGCAACCAATGGGTGTCTTGTTCAGTCTTTTTTCTGTCCGATGACGGTCCTGAGTCGTCATTTTTAGGCATTAAAAAACCGCACAATAAGTTGATATTGTGCGGTTTAGTCTTGTTTAGACTTTTGTTGGCCGGAATCTGTCCGACCCGTCAAGTGGAGCTGGAGGGGATTGAACCCTCGTCCAAACGTGGAACTAATGAGCTTTCTACATGCTTATTCGCGACTTGGTTGTAGGGCTGTGACAGGATCGCGACCACCAATCGCAGCCTTAGCCTTTAAGATTTCAGCGCCGGCTCAAGGCAGGCCGTCGCCTATTCCCGATTTAACTGCACCGCCATGTCGATCCGTCTCGGAAAAAGGACAATCGGGCGATGTCTCGTCCTACGCAACTGTTGCGGGGATAAAGCTAATCTACTATACTTCAATTAGGCAGCGAGAGCGTAGTTGTTTTCGCCATTTAAATTTTTGATGTCTCTGATTAAAGAGCGTGGGCATCATCGCTCTGCATGCTTACACACCACCTCTACACGCTGTCAAAGCCAGTCAGCCCCTTGGTTGTGATGTAAAATCGAACAAAGATAGTGTTTTGCAGCCGAATGTGAAAGAAATTTGTGGAAAAACGCTCGTAGAGCAAGCGCTTTTTAACAAAAATAAAGTTTTAGTTAAGTAAATGCTATGATTTAGGTCTAATGTTTGTATATTTGCAATGGAAGAAATACTATAATATATTTATGAAAAAGTTTTTTGCAATGTGCGCGCTACTGATTACATCGACGGCTGTGGCGCGAGGCGATTCGGGTTGGCTTATTGTCACTGATGCAGGAATGCGTATTCCGATGGAACATGTAGGTATGCTTGTTGTCGCGGATAATGCCAGGACATTTTCTGTAATCCGCACTGTCGGAGAGGCTGTGAGCGGTGTCACTTCAGTCACGTTTTCCTACGACCCATCTTCATCCGGTATCACTGAGGTAAACGCAACTGAAGTCGGCATTCTTCCCGATACTGTGTCGTCGACAGTTACGCTTATGGGCTGCAGGGGGCGTCGGTTTACTGTGTGCGACATGTCGGGACGTATTTATATTTCGGCTGTAATTGTCAACGATTCAGAAACGGTGGATGTTTCCGCTCTGTCTGGTGGCATCTATGTGCTTAGTGTCGGAGAGAGCTCTGTTAAATTCATAAAAAGATAAAGTCATGAAAAAGACTGTATTGTTATCGCTGGCTGTCATGGCTTCGTATATTTTGGCAGAAGCCCAGTTTGTAGTTACTCCCAAGGTGGGCGCGCCAGTCGAGGTGTCTGGCAACGTTTCGTTTTCGGCCAATGCCGACAACACATCGTGGTCTATAGGGGAGAGTTATGATTCGTCGTTTGATTTGTCGCAGATTGCGTCTATTTCGCTCGCCGAAGGTGAGAACAAGGCCAAGCCTGGCGACTTTTTCTATTCCGACGGCACATGGTCGACCACCCTCGATGTTTCGAAAACGCCAATCGGCGTAGTGTTTTATATTGGCGACCCTACCGAACACGATGCCGCGCTGCGTGCTGCGCACCCTGAGTGTGTGCATGGTCTCGTTGTCGGCCTTAAACAGAAAAAATGTGAATGGCAGGATTACTATTCCGACTTCGATGATGAGGTGGGGATGTCGGTCGGCGAATGGATTGAGGAAAATACCGATTATGTGTCGATTACCACCAGATCGGAGGCTCTTAACAGCGTTTTCAATCAGATAATGGGCTACAACAACACCTGCGGCATAGATGCCTTCAATGAAGAGTATGGCTGGGATTATGAGGTGCTCGTCGGGTCGGAACTGTCTGCGGTAGCTACCGGCGCTGAGGCTCCTGTTTCCACGAGTGGATGGTATGTACCGTCTGTCAAGGAAGTGTCGTTGCTATGTTCCGGCGATTTGGGCGGGAATATCGGCGATCTTGGCTATGGAGATGTGCCTGACAATGCAAATGCTGTGCTTATAAATGAACGGCTTGCGCAAATATCCGGCGCGGTGTCATTGTCGGGAGTATATTGGTCGAGTACGGAATATTCCGTTACCCAGGCCCATAGCGTGCAGTTCAGCAATGGCCTGGTGATGCAGACCAGTAAAGGCGGCAGCAATAATCTACGTCCTGTGCTTGCATTTTAAACATGCTCTGAGCATCTATAGGATAATATATATTGTAACCCCGATTGCATATGTTGTGCATGCGCAATCGGGGTTTGGTTCGTATAGATACATGAATATTTGGTTATGTTATTGGGAGTGTCGTCAGAAGTTGTATCCGAGAGATACCTCGAAATAGTTCTCGTAAAGGGTAGAGTACTTTATATCGCTCATGTTGAGTATGCCGATTCCACCTCCGACTCCGAGATAGTAGTGGTCATAGGATAGGCCTGCACCGAATTTCCAGTTGCAGTTGCAGCGATGCATCGATATGATTGCATTATCGCCGTAGGCCGACGGGGCTGCATGCAGTTCCTGGTTGGCTACGCTTACGGTCATATATTGGTCGTTGGAGAATCCTACGTCAAGTTCCGGGCCGGTAAATACGCTTACCTTTATGTCGGGAGTGAAGTCGAAGTGGTAGCCAAACATCAATGGCACTCTGAATCCGAATTTGCGCATGGATGCATGCTCCACGTCGAACAGGGCTCCATCGGTGTCTACCATGCTGCCCATCGCTTTTATTGACTCGGTGTTGTAATAGAGGGTGAGACCCGGCTCGATATAGAGATTGGCAACCATCGGCACATTGTATATTAAGCCGACACCTACGCCTGAGCCCTTGCCGAGCAGACCGATTTTGCCTACGTTGTCGAATTTCATGTCGCCGGGACACTTTAGGTTATACATGGCTCGTATGCCGAAGTATGCCTCATTGTCGGGGTTGTTGAAGATGGTGCTTTGGGCGCTTGCGCCGGCAATGGTGGTGGCTGTGAGTGCTGCCGTCAGTAGTAGCTTCTTCATAATTGATGTATGGATGTTTTATTATACGGTTGGATTATTATAACAATGCGTAGGGCGTATTTGCTCGCTTTGTGCTGATATTTGTGGGCGCGGCATATTAATGCGAATGATTCAAAGTTCAGATTGATAATAAGATAGCTGAATATTACTGAATAATTAACATTTTTTCACGCGCATAAATTTGCATCGAATGGAAAAATCGGCTAACTTTGCACTCGCAAAACAGAAATATCGCGGGATGGAGCAGTGGTAGCTCGTTGGGCTCATAACCCAAAGGTCGCAGGTTCGAGTCCTGCTCCCGCCACTAAGATGACAGCCCCGAAGGCAATAGCCTCCGGGGCTGTTAATATGTACGGACATTTTATTGCCTATGAATGCGGAAAGCATTAACTTTGCATAAATAATTTATACAAGATATAGATGGGCTTTTTCAATTTCTTCTCAAAAGAGAAAAAGGAGACTCTCGACAAAGGGCTTGAACGCACCAAGCAGGGGGTGTTCTCAAAGTTGGCACGTGCCATAGCCGGCAAATCAAAAATCGACGACGAGATTCTCGACAATCTCGAAGAGGTGTTCATAACCTCTGATGTAGGCGTGGAGACCACGCTTAAGATTATCGAGCGTATCGAGAAACGTGTAGCCCGCGACAAATATGTTAACTCTTCGGAGCTCAATTCGCTGCTTTGTGAGGAAATCACCGATCTTCTTGCAGAAAACAACAACGAATCGTCGTTGCCCGACTTTACTGTCCCTGCCGACCACCAGCCTCATGTGATAATGGTAGTAGGCGTAAACGGTGTGGGCAAGACCACTACTATAGGAAAACTCGCCTCACAGTTCAAGAAAGCCGGCAATAAGGTGGTGCTTGGTGCCGCCGATACATTCCGTGCCGCCGCCATCGAGCAACTTGACGTATGGGGTGAGCGTGCCGGAGTGCCCGTAATCAAGCAGAAACTTGGCAGCGACCCTGCATCCGTGGCCTACGACACATTGCAGAGTGCCAAGGCTACCGGAGCAAATGTCGCAATAATCGACACCGCCGGCCGTCTTCATAACAAAAAAGGGCTCATGGACGAGCTTACCAAGATACGCAATGTGATGCAGAAAGTAGTTCCCGACGCACCCCACGAGGTGCTCCTTGTGCTTGATGGCTCTACCGGACAGAATGCTTTCGAGCAGGCACGTCAGTTTGTGGCCGCTACTTCGGTCAACGAACTGGCCATAACCAAGCTCGACGGTACAGCCAAGGGCGGCGTTGTAATCGGCATAAGCGACCAGTTCCGCATCCCGGTAAAATATATAGGCCTTGGAGAGGGCATTGACGACCTGCAGGTTTTCCATAAGAAAGAATTTGTAGAGTCGCTCTTCGGCAATGCCGGATGACATACCGCGTGTATATCCATTAATGAGAAAGTCCATTTCACCACGGTGTAAGAAATGACATCTGCAAAAAAAAGAATTGATGTAGTGACGCTCGGTTGCTCCAAGAATCTTGTCGATTCCGAGCGACTGCTGGCAATGTTGCGCCGCAACGGATTCACACCACGCCACGACCCGCCTGAAGGGAGTAGCCCGGCGCCTGTTGTGGTAATCAACACTTGCGGTTTTATCGGCGATGCCAAAGAAGAATCGGTCAATACCATTCTTGAATATGTACAGGCAAAGACCGAGGGCCGGCTTCGGCGACTATTCGTTATGGGCTGCCTGTCGGAACGTTACCGCGACGAGTTGAGGGCCGAGATTCCCGAGGTTGACGAATGGTTCGGTAAATTTGATTGGGCCGGAGTGATTACGCGTCTCAACGGCGAGTGTCCTGCGGTGTCGAGCTACGACCGTCTTATCACCACGCCCTCCCACCATGCCTACATAAAGATAGCCGAGGGGTGCAACCGCTTCTGTGCGTTCTGCGCCATTCCATTGATTACAGGACGGTTCAAGTCGCGCCCTGTCGACGAGATACTCAGCGAGGTCAGCGACCTTGTGGCCCGCGGGGTCAAGGAATTCAACGTAATAGCCCAGGACCTCTCGAGCTACGGAACCGATTTTCCCGAGGGGCGTATGGCTCTTCCCGAACTAATCGACCGCATGGCCGATATCCCCGGAGTGGAGTGGATAAGGCTTCATTACGCATATCCCGCACAGTTCCCTATGGAAATAGCCGATGTGATGGCGCGCCGTAAGAATGTATGCAGCTATCTTGATATAGCCCTGCAGCATATCAGCGACAATGTGCTTGCCAATATGCGACGACATATTGATGGCAAGGCCACACGTGAGCTTCTCGACGAGTTGCGCCGCCGTGTGCCGGGCATACATATACGCACCACTCTTATGGTGGGTTTCCCAGGAGAGGGTGAAGCCGAATTCGAGGAACTGCTTGATTTTGTCAGAGAGCAGCGCTTTGAACGCATGGGCGCATTCGCCTACTGCGAGGAGGATGACACATATGCCGCCCGTAATTTCCCCGATTCTATACCACCCGAAGTCAAGGAAGAGCGTCTGTCGAGGCTTATGGCCATACAGGAAGAGATTGCCTACCGGAGCAATGCCTCCAAGGTCGGACGCACACTTCGCGTTGTCATCGACAGGGAGGATGCCGACTACTATATAGGCCGCACGGAGTGGGATTCGCCCGAGGTCGACCCGGAGGTACTTGTCAAAAAAACGTGTACCCTTCATCCCGGTGAATTTGTCGATGTTACTGTAAACGAGGCTCTTCCTTTCGAATTGATAGCAACCCCCAATGTGTGATTCTATTAGAGGGCGTTTTTTGTCTCAGAATGCATACCACGGTTAAATTATCAATTGAATTACATGATTATAACCTCTCGTGACATCAGCCCTTTAGTTTCGCATCTTTGGATGTGTTTCGCCTTTTGATACAGTCGCATAGCCCGCTATGCTACAGAATCCGCAAGGCAAAATGCATCTCAAATCTGCGAACCCGAAAATAACTTTTGTTATGAAACACCCTCTTAAAGAATCGGTAGGCAACGCATTGCGCCGCCGTATTCCGATGGCTCTGTACGCATTTCCCGGAATCGATGAGCATTACTGTTTCTTTGAAGCTGCCACTGTTGGCACTCTTAACGATGAGGAGCATGATTTCGGCTTTTTTTATGCTCCGTTTATCAACAAAGGTGAGGCTCCGCGCATTATCATTCCTTGCGACAATACCGATTCTATGTCCGTAGACTCTGTCGGAGACATTCGATTACCGGTTTCTACAGAGTTTGGCTTGTACAAGGAGCATGTATCCGCTATTGCAGCGCACCATATGGCACAATCCGGCGGCAAGACTGTATATGCGCGTCGCATATCCGATCCGGAGGCTGTTGTCGACTGGCCCTCGATGGCTTTCGACTATTTTTCCGCTTTCCCCGACACATTCAGGTTCATGTTTGCCACCCCTGATGCCGGGTGCTGGCTTGGTGCCAGTCCCGAACTCTTGATTCGCCGCGACGCCAGCAGTTCGCTCCTTACCACAATGGCTCTCGCCGGCACTTTACGCGACAATACTTCGGAGTGGGATGAGAAAAATATAGAGGAGCATGACTATGTGACACGTTTCATACTTGATGTTTTCGCCTCGTTAGGAATAGAGGCGGCTGTATCCGGAGCCGAAGATGTGCGGTTCGGCTCCATACGCCATCTGTGCCATCGCATTACCGCACACTATTCCGGGCCAATTATCCCATTGCTTAACGCATTGAGCCCTACGCCGGCTCTTTCCGGCTCTCCTCGTGCCGAGGCCATTGATATGATTTCCTTACTTGAGGGTCACCGCAGTCTGTATGGGGGATATGTCGGTGTCAATTCTCCGTCAGGCATTCGTGCGTTTGTCAATTTGCGCAGTATGAATTTCAATCACAAAGGAGGATATTGCCTGTATGCCGGAGGCGGCATCACTTCATTGTCGCAACCATCCGACGAATGGCTTGAGACCGAGGCCAAAAGTGCTGTCCTGCGCCGGTGCATATCGGCTCATACCATAAATCCATCATCTGCATATCCGAATCCGGCCTATGAAACTCCCTCATGATCCTGGTCGAGCGTCATATATACTGCTCGTATCTCTCGCTATCGTGTTTCTTGTCTCCCTGTTGCCTTTAGGGAGACTGTCGGGTGGCGTTCTGCGCGATTTTTCGTTAATCGACGATATCTTGTCAGAGCAGCATCGTGCCGCCGGCATCGACATCATTGAGGATGAGGCTCCAGTCGACAGTGCGCTTACAGCCATGCAGCGCGAACTTGAGGCCGAGGAGAAAGCCGCGTCAGCTGATGCATATACCCTGACCATCCGCGACGATGAGTATGTTGATTCGGTTTTACCCGCCGATACGGCCTCGGTAGAAGTACAGGAAAATTCTCCCGCACCAACTGTTATGCCTCAGCCTATTGATCCGCGACGCGACGGCTATGTCGCAATCGAAGATTACACTCCCGGCGGAACAGGAATATCGCGCCTACGCGATGCTTTTTCGCAAAGTCGTGAGCGCTGTGTGCGGGTTGCCTTCGTCGGTGATTCCTATATAGAGGGTGACATATTTACTCAGGATGTACGTTCGCAGCTTCAGGATATCTATGGCGGCGCCGGAGTGGGGTATGTCAACATGTATAGCGAATTTCCCGGCTTCCGTCGCTCTGTGCGCCAGAGCGGTAGCGGGTGGAATGTACGCGTAGCAGGGCGCAAGGGATTTATGCGCCGGTATGCTTGGCTTAGCGAGCAGTATTCTGTGGTAAAAGCCGGAGAGGCAGCTTCCGCAAGTTATTCAGGTGTTAAGAAGGTGGCGCATGCATCGGCATGGTCACGTTCTACGATAGCATTCTGGGCCCCAGCAGGGGGCACCGTAAGGTTGCGCGCAAACGGCGGTGCTTGGGATACACATACGATGGATGCGTCTGAAGGTGTCCGCACTCTCAGTGTCGACAGTGCTTCAGTACGGTCGTTCGAAGTCAGTGTGCCTGCAGGAAGTGATGTCACCGCTCTCGGTGTATGGCTTGACTCGTATTGCGGCGTTGCAGTCGATTGTATGTCGTCGCGCGGCTTCTCAGGAGTTACGCTTCGCGATATTTCTCCCGAAGTGTGCCGAGCGCTCACCGATGCCGGCCTGGGCTACGACTTTATTGTGCTTGAATTCGGCATCAACGCCATGTCAGCCGGCCAGACCGATTATACTTCCTATGGAAAACTCATGGCCAAGGTCGTAGAGCATATCCGTAATTGTTATCCCAATGCCGTGATAATGCTTATGGGTATCGGCGACCGCGGACAAAAACAGGGCGCGGAAGTCCGCTCTATGCCGTCGGCTGTACATATGGTGGATGCACAGCGCCAGGTGGCGCGCGCTACCGGCATTCTGTTTTGGGACACCAGAGAGGCCATGGGGGGCGACGGTGCCATTGTGTCGTGGGCAGGAGCTTCACCGCCGCGTGCCAACAAGGACTATATCCACCTCAATCACCATGGTGGTGCGGTACTAGCAACTGAATTTGTAAAATCACTTAAAAATGCACTCAATCCTTAAATATATATTATGTGTGGCTGTAGCAGTCTCGGCCGGATATTTGCCGGGGGGCGCACAGCAGCTCTCGTCGGAGACATCCGACGATGATGCGGACATCCGCATCAATCCTGAAGTCGATTACAGGCAGACAGTCGACGACGAGGAAAAAATCGAGATACCGTCTTTTATAAAAAGAGACGCCGACACCATACGTATGAATGGCGCCGACTGGAGTGTGTTGCGTCACAGGCTTGCCCATGCCGATTCCTCGCGTGTCAGTATTGTGCATATAGGCGATTCTCATCTGCAGGCTGACATGGCGACCTCGGTTGTGCGCCGCCGGTTGCAGTCGGTATATGGCGATGCCGGACGCGGACTTGTGACTCCATTGAAGATGGCCGGTACAAATGAGCCGAGAGATTATGCCCTTAAGGGTATTGACGGGGTGTGGGTGTCGTCAAAACTTATGAAGCGTCCATGGGCTACCCGTATGGGATTTACCGGAGTATCCGCCACGCCAATGTCGGGAAAAGGTGTGATAGAGGTGTCCACACTGTCGCGTAACGATACTCCGCAATTATTTGACCGAATAGTGCTCTTCCACAGTGCACAACCGGAAATAGAACCCTCGGTACCGTTCGTGGCCGATGCGGTGAATGGCGATTCACTCATGTCGGTTGTGACTCTTCCCAAGCCGGTGTCTATTATTGGTCTGGATATCGAGCTCCCTGCTGAGGAGGCTGTATACGGTATGTCGCTCGAACGTGAGATACCGGGCGGTTTGCTTTACCATGTTATCGGTAATAACGGAGCGGCCTATACGAGCTATAATGGCATAGATGGCTTCGGCTCCGGTGTCGCTCTTCTGGAGCCATCTCTCATTGTGGTAAGTCTTGGCGCCAACGAGGCATTCAGCCGTATGACAGCCGATGAGATGTACAGCTCCATCGGAGTGATGGTAAGGAATCTTCAGATGGAATGCCCCGGGGCGCAGATTCTACTCACTACGCCGATGGAATGTCAGCGCTCTACTATGGTGAGAAGGAAAGGACGCCGCAGGCGTGTGCGCTCTTACTCCGTTAATCCGCGTGTATCAGCAATGCGCGAGGTAATATTGCGTTACGGTCGTGACCACGGCATACCTACATATGATTTCTATGAAGTGGCCGGAGGCGCAGGCGCGTCGGCAAAATGGATTTCCGACGGCATGATGGCCCGCGACCGCATCCATAATTCCGCAAAAGGCTACAGTGTGCAGGGCGAGTTGCTTTACGAGGCCCTGAGAAAAGCATTTTCGGCTGAGTAGAGCTTATAAAAAAGTTTACAGATAAATCTCCTACACGAAAACAATGTCACAGCTTGAGATTGTCACACCGCTTCATCATATATGGGAAGTAATATCGTCGTGGATAGATACCGAGCGACTGCGTGCGGTAATGCTCTTTGATCCGGTCAATCCTCTGCTATTCAATACCGGTCTGTTCCTTCTGCTGGCAGTGGCGTTTTTCTTCCTCTACCGGCTGCTCAGCCGATGGTCGGGAGCAAGAATGGTATGTATCATACTCTTCTCGCTGTATTTCTATTATAAATCAAGCGCCGAGTGCTGTTTCATACTGCTTGGCGTATGTCTGTCCGACTATCTGCTCGGAATCATTCTCGGCAATGTGCGCAACCGCATTTTGCGTCGTTGCATAGTGGCCGTGAATGTGATAGTCAATATAGGTATGCTGGTTTATTTCAAGTATCTCAATCTTATATTCTCCACATTCGCTTCGATAGGTGGCACTGATTTTGATGCCCTCGACATAATTCTCCCTGCCGGCATATCATTTTTTACTTTCCGCTCGATAAGCTATATCGTGGATATATACCGCGGCACATTGCGTCCCGCCACCAATCTGCTTGACTATATATTTTTCCTCACATTCTTTCCTCCGTTGCTGGCAGGTCCGGTTGTGAGAGCAGCCGACATGTTGCCGCAGATTAAGCGTCGTCCGGTGGCCACACGCGCCATGGTCGGGGCCGGTCTGTTTCTTATCATATGCGGCCTGATAAAAAAAGTCATTGTCGCCGATTATATCAGCGGCAATTTTGTCGACCGTGTGTTTGACAATCCAGCCTTGTATACCGGTCTGGAGAATCTGCTTGCTGTATATGGGTTCACACTACAGTTGTATTGCGATTTCTCGGGTTATTCGGATATGGCTATCGGACTGGCCCTGTTGCTGGGATTCTCATTTAAGGACAATTTCAATGCTCCGTTTAAGTCGCAGAGTCCCACGGAATGGTGGCGCCGGTGGCATATATCTCTGTCGACATGGCTGCGCGACTATCTGTATATTCCTATGGGAGGTAGCCGTTGCTCCGTAAAGCGCTCTTATGCCAACCAGTTTAATACGATGTTGCTCGGTGGTCTGTGGCACGGAGCATCGTGGATGTATATCATCTGGGGTGCCTGGAACGGTATCCTTCTGGTCGTACACAAAGCCCTGCGCAAGGCGTTTCCCGCTCCTCCCGGTGTAAGACGCGATCAGTGGTGGCGGCGTGTGGCCAATATATTCCTTACATTCAATCTGATGGCTGTCGGATTCATGTTCTTCCGTGCGCGCTCAATGGAGCATGTCGGGCAGATGGTCGGACAGATATTCACAAATTTCCATGTGTCGGTGGCTCCACAGCTCATCGAGGGATACCTTGCTGTAATGCTCCTGATGCTTGCCGGCTATCTGATGCATTTTGCACCGCGCCGCTGGTCGGATACTCTCCGCGACCACTATATTGCTCTTAGGCCGATATGGCAGGCGGTGATTCTCGCTATCGTGCTTCTGGTTATTATACAGGTGCGCTCGTCGCGTATAGTTCCTTTCATATATCTACAGTATTAGGCGTTTGGCCTAAATAAATTGATATCGATACGGGCTTATATCAATTTAATTATTAAATTTGCATCAAGGTTATAGACTGCCCGCGATTGTCGGGTTGTACGACCATTATATAATAAAAATCGACACTATTTATTCTATACTATTTATATGGAAAAGAGATTACGTATAGCCGTGCAGTCAAAAGGTCGCCTGTATGATGAGACAATGGCGCTGTTTGCCGAAGCCGGAATCAAACTGACAGCTGTCAAGCGCACGTTGCTTGTGCCCTCTCGAAATTTCCCTGTTGAATTTCTGTTTCTGCGTGATGATGATATCCCCGGCACTGTAGCTGACGGGACTGCCGATCTCGGCATTGTCGGACTCAATGAAGTGCTCGAAAAGGGGAGTGCTGTCGACGTGGTCAAGGAGCTTGGTTTCAGTCGTTGCCGCCTTTCGCTCGCGATACCACAGCATATTGAGTATAATGGACTCCAATGGTTCAACGGACGCAGGATTGCTACATCATATCCTGTAATACTGCGCAAATTCCTAAACGAAAACGGTATACGCGCGGATATTCATGTCATTAGCGGCTCTGTGGAGATTGCTCCCGGTATCGGTCTGGCCGACGCTATTTTCGATATCGTTTCTTCCGGTTCAACTCTTGTCAGCAACAATCTTGAGGAAGTACACTCCGTAGTTGAGTCGCAGGCTGTGCTGATAAAGGGCGCGGGCGTTACATTGTCAGACGACAAGGCCGCGATTCTTGACGAGTTGCTGTTCCGATTTGAGGCAGTAAAAGCTGCCGAAGGCCGTAAATACATACTTATGAATGTGCCCCGACAGAAACTCGACGAGGTGCTTGCGATTCTTCCCGGCATGAAGAGTCCTACAGTCCTGCCTCTGGCCAATGCCGACTGGTGTTCTGTCCACTCGGTGCTTGACGAGAAGATGTTTTGGCAGATTGTAAGCCGACTGAAAGCGGCTGGAGCCGAGGGAATACTTGCGCTCGACATAGAGAAAATGATACTCTGAGATATGGAAATACTGCGTTATCCCGACCGGCACGAATGGTCCCGGCTCACCGCAAGGGCCATGGCATCACAGGCGTCGCAGGTAGCTGCGACTGTCCGTTCCATTATGGACGATGTGGCTTCGCGTGGCGATGAGGCGCTACGTGAGTATGAATTGCGGTTCACAGGCTCTTCTTTGTCTGATTTCGCTGTAAGCGACGAAGAGATTGAGCGTGCGTCCTCATTGCTGTCGCCCGCTCTTCGACATGCTATAGAGAGTGCCGCACAGAATATCGCCGATTTCCATCGTGCCGAGATACCCTCGCCGGTGACGGTCGAGACTCAGCCGGGGGTAATATGCATGCAGCGGCCTGTGGCAATAGAGCGTGTCGGGCTATATATACCGGGTGGCAACTCGCCGTTGTTTTCCACAGTTCTGATGCTTGCGGTTCCGGCTGTCATAGCCGGCTGTCCCTATATAGAATTGTGTACACCTGCCGGATCGGATGGTAATATACATCCCGCCATACTCTATGCCGCCAAAGTGGCCGGGGTAGGGCGTATATTCCGCACGGGGGGCGCGCAGGCCATTGCCGCCATGACTTTCGGCACTGAAAGTATTCCGCGTGTCGACAAGATTTTCGGCCCCGGCAACCGCTATGTGATGGAAGCAAAGCAGCAGGCAACTCTGCACGGATGCGCTATCGACATGCCGGCCGGGCCCTCGGAGGTGCTTGTCATCGCCGACAGCAATGCCAATCCGACTTTTGTCGCCTCCGACTTTCTGTCGCAGGCCGAGCACGGACCCGACAGCCAGTCGATATTGCTTACGACATCAGAGAAGTTGCTCGACATCCTCCCCGGCGTAATAGATGAGATGCTGGACGCTCTGCCGCGGCGCGACATGATGTTGCACTCGCTTGACCACAGCCGTCTCATTCTTATGCACGACGATGACGAGATGATGGAGTTCAGCAATCAGTATGCTCCGGAGCATCTGATTCTCAATCATCGCGACGCCGACCGTCTATGCGGAAATGTGCGCAATGCCGGTTCGGTATTTATCGGTCCATGGTCGCCCGAGAGTGCCGGTGACTATGCGTCGGGCACTAATCACACGCTTCCGACATCCGGTTACGCGCGCGCCTACAGTGGCGTGAATATTGATAGCTTCATGAAGAAAATCACTTTTCAGAAGCTGACCGCAGAGGGTATCGCCACCCTTGCACCTGTCGTAGTCGCCATGGCCGAGGCCGAGAGCCTTGACGCGCATGCACTCGCTGCAAAAGTGCGTACTTCGGCCGGGAACCAGATACTTCAATAACATAACAGAACCATACATGACACTCCAACAGCTTGTCCGTCCCAACATATTGGCCATGCAGCCTTATACCTGTGCACGCAACGAATACTCAGGCGAGGCACGTGCATGGCTCGATGCCAATGAAAACAGCATGATTTCAGGACTCAACCGTTATCCTGACCCATTGCAGACGGAGGTAAAATGCCGTCTCGCCGGGATACGCGGAGTGGATGTCGCCAATATATTTCTTGGTGTGGGGAGCGATGAGTGTATCGATATTACCTACCGCACATTCTGCCGTCCGGGTGTCGATAATGTTGTGGCTATAGAGCCGACATATGGCATGTACAGTGTATGTGCGGCCATCAACGATGTGGAATACCGGCCCGTGCTTTTGCACGATGACTTCTCGATTGACGAGGAGGCTCTTTTTGCAGCTGTCGACGCAAATACCAAGGTGCTGTGGATATGCTCGCCCAACAATCCTACAGGCAACGCATATCCCCTTGAACAGCTTGAGCGTATAGCCTCGCGCTTTGAGGGGATAACAGTGGTCGATGAGGCTTATGTCGACTTCTCGACGATCGGGTCGATGGTGCCGCGTCTGCGACGTCTGCCGAGGCTTATCGTCATGCAGACATTTTCAAAGGCGTGGGCGGCTGCCGCAATGCGTCTGGGTGTAGCCTATGCCCATTCCGATATCATTGGCATATTCAACAATGTCAAATATCCGTATAATATAAATATCCTCACACAGCGCGAAGCCCTTAAAGTGCTCGATGCCGCCGATGAGGTGGCCCGTGTGGCCGGGTCTCTTGTCAGCGAGCGCAATCGTCTTGCCGAGACCCTTCTCCGGCTTTCTGTTGTTAAGGAGGTATACCCCTCTGATGCCAACTTCCTGCTTGTGGCCACCACCGATGCCGATGGCCTGTACGCATGGTTGCGCGACAAAGGCATAATCGTGCGCAATCGCTCGCGTGTGGCGCTATGTGAGGGATGTCTGCGTATTACCGTCGGCACACCCGATGAAAACGCCATGCTGATTGATGCCATGGCCGCTTTCCCTCATGGCTGAACAATCCTATAATATTTCCTTCATTCTGTATATTTCCATTCATCCTGACATAAGATACAATGAACAACGAGAACACACTGCCGCGTGCGCTTTTTATAGACAGAGACGGGACTCTCATAGTAGAGCCTCCGGTGGATTATCAAGTCGATTCCCTTGAAAAACTGGAATTTGTACCCGGTGCACTGCGTGCAATGCACTTTATCGCGGGACACCTCCCTTACAAGCTCGTAATGGTTACAAACCAGGACGGCCTCGGCACACCCTCTTTCCCGGAGGAGACTTTCTGGCCAGCCCACAACAAGATGCTCGGCACTTTTGCCGCCGAGGGGGTGAAGTTTGATGATATTATCATCGACCGCACTTTTCCCGAGGAGAACGCACCGACACGCAAGCCCGGCACTGCATTGCTTGGCGAGTATACTTCGGGAGGATACAATCTCGCCGACTCATATGTAATCGGCGACAGGCTTACCGATGCAATGCTTGCACGCAATCTCGGTGCCAATGCCATCCTCCTGGCCGAGCCTACCGAAGCGCTGTATAATGAGATTGCATCCATGGGACTTGATTCAACTGTAGTGGCTGTGACACGCTCATGGGATTCAATTGCCGCAATACTTCAGGGTGGTGTGCGCAGGGCCGGATGGTCGCGCGCCACTTCGGAGACAACTATTTCCGTAGAGGTAAATCTCGACGGAAACGGACACACGGACATACATACCGGGTTGGGATTTTTCGACCATATGCTTGCGCAGATAGGCAAGCATGGCGCGTTTGACCTTAAGGTACACGCCGACGGCGATCTCTATGTCGACGAGCACCATACCATCGAAGACACTGCAATTGTGCTCGGGCATACCCTGCGCGAGGCGCTTGGCGACAAGATGGGTATCGAGCGCTACGGATTTGTGCTGCCGATGGACGATTCGCTATGTACTGTCGCGCTTGATTTTGGCGGACGTCCGTGGATTGTGTGGGATACGGAATTCCATCGCGAGAAAATCGGCGATATGCCTACCGAGATGTTTTTCCATTTTTTCAAGTCGCTTAGCGACGCTGCCGGGATGAATCTCTTTGTGCGCGCCGAGGGCACCAACGAGCATCACAAGATTGAAGGTATATTCAAGGCGTTCGCACGTGCGTTGCGTCAGGCCGTTCGCCGCGACCCGATGCACTTCACCTTACCCTCGTCGAAAGGTACACTCTGACGTGAGAATGACTGTGGCATCAATGGCATAATTGTATTCGTATGCGCAATATTTGACTGTCTTTCGCCGTTAATCATGCATATATGAACAGAATAATCGCACTCTATATATGGGCTGTCGGCATGTTCTCAGCTATCATGCTTTCGGCATGTGTCGAGGATGGTTTTTCGACCAATCCTTCCGACCAGCCTCAGCTTTCCGCCGACATACTTCGCCTCGGACTCGTATTTACCGGAGAGGGCACTCCGACCCATTTGTTTAAAATCCATAACCGACACGACAAGGGTATGATTGTGTCGTCGTTGCGTGTGCGCGACGATGCATGGCGCGATGTGTTCCGTTTCAATGTCGACGGGATGGCGGGGCGCGACTTTACTGATGTTGAGATTCGCGCCAATGACTCCATATTTGTGCTCGTCGAGGCCACTCTTCCGGAAAACGGCGCACAATTGCCGGTAGAAATCAACGCTCCTGTCGACATAGTTGTCAACGGCGTGACATCGACAATTGTGCTTAACGCTTTCGGACGCGATGTGACACGTATGCACGAGCCGCGTATTCAGTCAGATACACGTTGGGAAAGCACGAAACCGATACAGATTTTCGACAGTCTTGTGGTTGAGCCTGGCGCTACACTTACGCTTGGTGCCGGACAGCAGCTCTGTTTCCATGCCGGAGCTTATATGCGCGTCTACGGCAGGCTTGTGGCCGAAGGTACTCCCGAGGCTCCCGTCGACATTGCCGGTGACCGTTTCGATCAGGTGGTAGGGAGCATACCCTATGACATTATGTCGGGTCAGTGGGGGGGCATAGAGTTCATGCCCGGTTCGACTGGCAACCGCATGTCGCATACAGTAGTGCGCAACACCACATGGGGAGTAGAGGTGTCAGGCGAGGGAGCAAATCCACAACTCCCTGTGCTTACTTTGGTCAATTGCCGTCTGCGCAACTCCGCTGCCAATGTCCTTACTGTTACCGGTGCGTCCGTGCGTGCCATCGGGTGTGAGCTTGCCGAGGCCGCCGATAATGTGGTGGAGGCAGGCGAGGGGAGCCATCTGGTTATCAATCATTGCACTTTGGCCAACTACTACCTGTTTTCAGCCGTAAACGGAGCCATGGTATATGTTGCCGCCGATGATGCCGCGGGTGATATAAGCAACTCCATCATATACGGTAACGGGGGGATTGTTTCGCCGGGCGACCTTTTCGGCTACGATTTCTATCTGCGTACATCGTTGCTGAAGCCTAACGGCTCTGACGACGACAATTTCTTGGCAATCATGTGGGGGCAGGACCCTATGTTTTATACCGTGCGTTCCGACTATTACTTCGATTATCGCCTGCGCGAGGGATCGCCGGCCATCGGTGCCGCTGATCCGGCTCTCACACTGCGCGAGGCTGCGGTAGATTTCTTCGGCAATGAGCGCGGGGCCGAGCCCGATCTTGGCGCATATGTGTATGTACCCGAGTCTGATTCTTTATGACATTCCGCATTCCGGCCAATAAAACCACACTATCTTTCCTACCCACCTTTATGACATTTCTCCGACAGATAATAGCATATATGTGCATGCCGCTCTTGTTTGCGGCGTGCAACAACGATATATTTAGGGATATTCAGTTAATGGCTAATTGATTGCTTGCTAATGTCGTAGATATTTTGTAACTTTACAAATAACCCCCGATGGACCCATCACGGGCTTATTCGGGGGTAATTCTTAAAAAAAATTTGTACGTGAAGTTACGAAAAATTTCTGATATTACGGCCACGTTGCCGTTTACCGAGTTCGATTTCATGCAAAAATATCGCGAGAGTTTTGCCGTAAGCGAGCTCGGGCGTATCCATGCGCAACTGCCATTGAAAGAACTGGCAGAGAAAATCCGTATGCATTTTCCCAAAACGCATCCTCAGGGCAATACGCCGATGTTCCCGCCGGAGGGTGAGGTGGCGCTGATGTTCCTCAAGCCATATACCGGACAGTCGGATGACGGCCTGATCGAGATGCTCAATGGCAGCATACACATGCAGATGTTCTGCGGAGTGCTCATAGACCCGGCCAATCCCATAAAGAATGGCAAGATAGTCAGTGCCATCCGTCAGCGCATAGCCGAAGTGTTGGATATCAGAGAACTACAGAAATTACTGTATGACAAATGGGGCGGTTCACTGAAAGACAAGGATTTGTGTCTGACTGACGCCACCTGCTATGAGAGCCATCTGCGGTTCCCGACAGATGTAAAGCTGTTGTGGGAATGCTGCGAGTGGCTTCAATCTCTGTTGAAAAAGACCTGCAAGATACTGAAGGAACGGCTGCCTCGCAACAAGTATCGTGACATTGACCGCGCCAGACTCACCTATGCCAAGCATCGCAAGCACAGCAGAGCGGCCACCGCCAAACTGCGGTGCAGATTGCTGAGCTTGCTTTCCAAACAGATAGGGCAATGGAACAGAATCTGCAAAATACACACCGTCGACATCGCGCTCACCTCAGAGCAAAGCAAGCGTCTGGACGCATTAAAAGAAGTGTATCGCCAGCAAAGCGCACTTGCTCAGAAAAAGGAGGTGAAACACCGCATTGTCAGCATCGACCGTCCTTACATCCGTCCCATCGTCAGAGGTAAGGAGAACAAGCGGGTGGAGTTCGGAGCTAAGGTCAACAACATCCAGATTGACGGAATATCATTCATCGAGCACCATTCTTTCGAAGCCTTCAACGAGGGCGTGAGATTACAGGAGTGTATTGAATACCAGCAAGAACTGACCGGAGTCAAAGTGGCCAAAGTCGGAGCAGACACCATCTATGCAAACAACGACAACCGGAGGTACTGCACCGAAAACGGCATAACGACCTGTTTTGTCCGCAAAGGCCCGAAGCCAAAGAATGAGGACGCCGACATAAGCACAGCCCGGCGTATGATCGGGACACTGCGTTCGACCGCCATGGAGGGCAGCTTCGGCAACCAGAAACAGCACTATGGCGTCGGCCGGATAGCGGCACGCAACTCACGCAGCGAGACACTGTTGCTCTTTTTCGGCATCCACATGGCAAACGCCGCAACGCTTGCCGCCCGGCAACTCGCCGCAGAAGAAAAGGAGAAGCTACGCCAAAAGCGACGAGCATGAAAATTCAGGCTATTTCTCAACCTCCGAAGCTCTTCGGAGGCGAATCGTTGTATCCGTTCCGTTAAGAAATGCTCTATTTCATGCGCTGAGAACTGAAAATTTGCCCCCACAATCAAAACGGCACAGCAATAGGACAGACACGATCCATTTTAAGCTTGAATAATCAAGCCATTAACTGAATATCCCTATTTATTGATACTTTCGACATCCCTGCCGAGGATTCGTACTCCATTCCGGGGAGTGGGGGAGAATGCAGTTTTTTGCTCCCTGCCGACAATATGACGATGGCCATATATGTCGAGTCGGGCGACTACGATATAGACGCCACGTTGCCCGGTGGCGAGCATATGACCAACTGCAACTGGCTTGAGGGGGACGGCCGGTTTACCGTGTCGCATCCGCGTGTCGACATGACAGTCGAGCGTACCGGACGTCGTGTCGACGTAAAGGTCAGCCGCTATTATTCCCGGCGCGATGAAAGCGTGGAGATTGTATTCTCTACCGAGTACCAGTCGTTTACCGACACCATCAAAATACCCGCATATAATCCGTATGAATTGCGCGGGGTAGAATATCAGTTTCAGAGCACTACCCTCTATGATGACATGGGCTCATCGTCGACAATATTCAACGGAAGTATATCCAATCACAGCGACATTCCGATGAAGTTTCCGTTTATACTTTCCGAGGCCACGATACCGGTATTCTACAAATGCCGGGTAGAGGGGAGTGGTGAAATGTATTTTGATATGGTGAAAGGTGCGGAGTTTCCGATACCTTCGAGCCTCACCGATGACCCGTGGATGTGGAGCTGGGGACTGCTTGGTGACAGCGCCGATCTCGCTTCTGAAGGAGCCACGTTGCTTACTCATTATCCGCCGCTCCCTTCCATAGATCCTATTCCGCCGCATACGACTTCGCAGATAAGGCTTGCGTCAGACAATGAGCTGATGCAGTTTGTCGCCATACTCGACATATACAATGCGCATACCTCGCAGTCTCACCAAGTATATATGTGGCTATCGATTGATATTCCGTTTGACTACACAGTTTCCCGCAATGATATTCCGCTTGAATAGATATATTAATGTACGCGCTGTGGCTATTGCCGTCATGATGATGATGACGGCGGCGCTGCATGTTGTGGCACAGAGTCCTGCAGCCGGCGATACATGCCGTCGCAATGGCGTGTCGAGCGAGTTGTCGATAGCCGCGACACCATCACTGGTGCTCCGCTCCAATCCTTTCCTGCGTGGACATAACCAATTGGGGAAGCCGGTGTCGGCATCATTCTCCGGGCGTCTGCAATATGCCATGCGTTTTGCGCCGGATTCGGAGTACGGGCGTCTGTATCCCTATGCATGGCAGGGTATCGGGCTTGGCGTCACATCCTTTTCGGCCTCCGGAGTACTTGGTTCGCCGGTGGCTCTGTATGTGCTGCAGGGGAGCCGTATCGCTTCGGTCACACAGCGTCTGGCCGTCGACTACGAATGGAATTTCGGAGCATCCTTCGGCTGGAAGCATTCGTCGTCGACCGATGCGGCCGACCGTCTGCTCTACGGTGTCGGTTCGTCGGTCAATGCCTATATCGGTCTGGCGTTCATGCTGTCGTATGAGGCTACCCCCAGGCTCACATTGCGTTTTGGCCCCGAGATAGCCCATTATTCCAATGGCAATACCTCACTGCCAAATCCTGGAGTCAATCGTGTGGGATTACGCCTGTCGGCCACATATCGTCTGCATGGTATCAGGCCTCGCAGTCTCTCGGCCGACTGGAGCGGATTCCGCCCGGGCATGTCATACGACATCACTTTGTGGGGCGCATGGCGCAAATGGGGCTACAGCCCCTCGGTCAACGAACCGTATACCGGCTCGGGAGCGCTTGAGGTGCCGGGACGCTGGCTTGTAGGAGGGTTGAGTTTTAATCCGCTCTACCGTTTCAATCCGGTGGTGGCGGCCGGTGCCGCTGTCGACCTCCTGTATGACGACGGAGCCAATCTGTCGGCCCATTTCGAGCCATCCTCGCCATTTGAGTCGCCACGCTTTTACCGACAGCCGCTAAGTGAGCGTATCATGGGTGGAGTGTCGCTGCGTGTAGAGATTTCCATGCCCATATTTTCGGTCAACATAGGCATCGGCCACAGTGTGTATGCGCCGACCCCACGGCGGCACGACACGGTATATTATCCCTCGGACGATGACCGTCTGAGTGCCGTCAAGTCTGACCTACGCGGATTTTATCAGATGTTCAATCTCAAGACACGCCTCTACCACGGCCTCTACCTCAATACCGGCTACCGGCTGGTTGACTTCTCCAAATCCGGCAACCTCATGCTAGGCCTCGGCTACACCTGGCGCTGAACAAATCTCAAAAATTATTGGTAAGTTGCATCAGATACCAATTTATTGAGAATGGGAGTCGTTAAACTCAATACAATCAAGGCTGTGCTTGCCGAGACAGACAAACATGGAAAATGGTTGGCTCAACAACTTAGCAAAGACCCCACAACGTTCTCTAAATGGTGCACCAATATCCAAATCTTGCATCTTCAGTCGTTCTTATAAAGTTCGTACATATCCGAAATCCAGCCTTTCATCTTTTTACGGAGTGATGTCGGACTTACGACTTCAATCATTGCACCGACATGGAGCAACTTCATTATAAAGTCATATGTCGGCGATAGATACAACTCAAAATCAGCATATTCGCCGTAGTCCTCAATAAGTCGCTGACTATGATGTAGAGGTAGTGATTTAAGGTAATGTTTATGGTCTTCGTTGGCACGAATCACTATTCTTTCGGGTTTGACATCGTAGCCGATAACTACACCGAATTTAGTTGCGAAATACTCTGTCGCATCAAAATCTTTTGGTAACTTGAAGAGTGTTTCTGTTGGTTCTACGTTCTCCAGACGGTCAAGACCGTAAATCTTTATTTCATCACGGTTGTTGTGACCGAGCACATACCAGCGGTTGTCAAACAGTTTTACACAATACGGCTCAATGGGAAAGCTGTAGCTATGCTCCTTCTTAAATGGACGATATGAGATATTCACGACCCGGTTCTCTTTCATCGCTTCCAGGATGGTAGTCAGATGATCGCGTCCGGAAGGAATCTCGTCAACCAATATTCGTCCTTTCAAAGAGAGATTCTCTCCGATGACATTGCCGACGGCAAATGAATCAAGCATCCATTTTTTGAGCTTATCCTCGTCAATATCCTCCGGATTAGAGATATAGTATAGATAACCGCCAGCCTTTTGGCAGTCAATCATAATACCGAACTGCTCATATATAGCATCGCGCCAACGGTTGAATGTGGCACGGTGAAGTCCGTGTCCGTCACTGAAATCTTTATTTCGCGACCAGCGGTCGGAAAGATCCTTGTGAGAGATCTTCCCGGCACGGCGGATTGTATCAATTAGCCAAGTGTATTTTTGCAGTTGGTTCATCTTCTAGAAGAACAAAGTTCACAAATTTTATAAACGATACTTATTCCTAATTCCTGATTATAATTCAAATATTTGGGGTGATAAATTCTAAATGATAACTCGGGTAATTGTGGTGACACCACTTTTACCATTTGATTTTCTTTGAAACCCTCAATAGGTTTGAATTCTACACTCTGAAACTTTTTTCTATATACTTATCATATCTTGGTCCAGATGTAAATATACATACTTTGGGGGCCAATACCGAAATCTCTCCACCAAGTATATTGAAGATATCGTTTTCAGTTTCTATTATTTCTGCAAGAGCTGGTCCTCCATTGACATCTGATATTTTCTGTAAATTTGTATATAGGAACGGATGAGCCCCTTTATATCCGAGTTGTTCACTTATCCACCATACCCATTCCCAAAAAGGAGAACTATAACTTTCTCCTAAATTAAATTTTTTATATTCTTGCATTAATTCACCAACGGTTTCTCCACCATCCCATCCGTTAGGTTCTTGGCCAATAAACATTAATTCTGGGATTTTTTCATCATCCCATAGCGCCATAAGCTGAGGATATGAGCATCTGTCATACACACCTTTCTTTTTCAACGTATCATACAGAACCGCAAGGTCTTGTGATTTTGAATTGTAAAAAGTTTCAAGTATATTCATAAATTTGAAGTTTATATATAGTCAGATATTATATGGGGTCGAATGTATGTATGCAGTTGGTTCATATTGTTTTTTTACACCGCAAAATTAATCAATTTCAGTATTATTTAGCGATACATGATTAAGGATAATCATGGATTATAGTCAAAATATCTTCATTTGTTCCATCGGAAATAAGGAGGTTAAAGATACTCAAATATGTATTCACACAACAATCATCCTGCCAAAGTGCTACTTCGCTGATTGTAAGCTGTCCATCTGTATTGGGAATCTTATCTCTTGCAAAATCATCTAATGAAGTATGTGACTTGACAAGATTATTAAGGAACGCATGACGTTTTCGCATCCAGTTGACACGCTCCGCATTTTTCAGCGCTATTAAATCCATGCTCCATAAAGTTCTTTAGGGTCATCATCCGGGCAGGTATTGTCCTGCGTATGTTGTCGAGCCTTTGCCAGATCTTCTTCTGTTGTCGGTGGTAACTCAACCATAAAGACATTGCACGAACGTTGCTTCATTCCAGCTTTATAGCGAAGCCAGAGATTTTCTATCAGGAGCGCTACTCCGTCGGGGGATTGTATAGTTTTCATTTTGATGCCTTGAAGTTAAAGATTGGACGAATGATAGTGTCAATATTGACTGTTTCACCGATGTTGGCAATGATTTCCTCTGCCGGTTTATAGACCATCGGCGATTCGTCACGAGTGAAGTCGTTGACTGACTCCGAATAGATACCCTGCATGGATGCCTCGAAGTCTTCCATCGTAATTTTCTCGTATGCCTGAGTGCGGCTCAAAACTCGCCCTGCTCCATGAGGCGCCGAACAGTTCCACTCCGGATTGCCCTTGCCGGTGCAGAGCAATGAACCGTCGCGCATATTCAGAGGAATGATACAACGCTCACCATCGGCAGCCGAGATAGAACCTTTGCGGATGATATTCTCATCGCTGATGTAATTGTGGACGGATTCAAATTCCTCCTTTACCTCCACGCCGGGGAAGAATCGCATAAGCAATAGAGATATAAGCTTACGGTTGAGCACAGCCCATCGCTGGCAGAGACGCATATCGTGGAGATAGTGCTCACGCCCTTCACCTTCAACATAGCATAAATCAGCGGGCAGATTCGGCTCGGCGTCCTGATGTTCCTTACGCAGCTTCTTTATGACACTCTGCAATTCAGACCGACGACCTGCTGCCTTGTATTCCTCAATGGTGCGTTTGATAGTTTCCTCAAACTCGTCGGCACCTTCTGTAAGATGTTTCACGGCTTTTGCCTGATAGATGTCAGCAACCTGCTTGCCGAGGTTGCGTGAACCGGTATGGATAACAAGATACACATTGCCCTCATCGTCCTTGTCAAGCTCGATAAAATGGTTGCCACCGCCGAGCGACCCGATAGCCTTGTTGATACGACCGGAGTCTTTTATCTCACGGTAGCAGTAAAGTTCGGTTACAAGGTGCTTAGCCTCACGGTAAATCTCCATTTCCTCTCCGACAAGGGGCTTGAAGCCACGCTTATCCTCACGAACCCACATACCGGAGGGCACATTGCCGAGAATATGCTCGTGGAATGCATGAAAGTCAATCTCGGAGAGTTTGCCGAGATTGAGGATGCGCATACCGCAACCAATGTCAACACCTACTATATTGGGAATTACCTTGTCTCCGAGGTCGCCGGTGAACCCTATGACGCAACCGGCACCGGCGTGTACGTCGGGCATGATGCGTATTTTCTTATCTGAAAACACGTCAATCGAAAGCAGTTCCTTAATCTGTTCCAAGGCCTTCTCCTCGATGTTATCCGTAAATATCTTTACGTCATATCCTTCTATTGCGATGGGTATTGATGGCTTTGCCACTGCGCACCGGCTTTTAGCCGACATGCACTTCAATCCCATATGCGAATCTTCATTTGTCTTCATATTCTGATGTTTTTAATATTTCTATGCAACGACGGAGTCCTCGTGAGTCAGCCGAGAGCATATGTCGGCAATGCCGATACGCGGTGGCTTGCCACTCGGGCTGACCGCAAAGTTAGATTGTTGTTGCGCAGTCATTTTGCGCACTGCGATTTTATTACGACATTTTTTCATGAGCGCAAAATTACACCAAGGGTGGCGCATTTTGCGGTACAGGACAATGAATAACAAAAAACAAATCCTGTATCCTGCAATTCGGGAGCGGAACTCCGGAGGCGCACTGATTTCGGCATGGGCGCCGTTGCTGAGGATGAGTCGCTCCAGTTAATTGTTTATAACCACCTTTAGCGATAACTGAATTGAGCCGTCGCGGAAACATTGCTCAACATTCTGCGATTTATGAAATGGCTTTGACTCAACGTATGGTGCCTGTTGTCGATCAATCTTGATAACTACACGCCGCGCCTTGTCGAATATTCCCTTAGCCACACCGATTGTATCATCAAAGCAGTGTCCCGGATCAAAATCAACACATTTCTTAAACGGATGCTACTTGTCAACAGTAATAGACTGAATACGGTCGAGAGCAAAGATATTGACCTGCGGTACGCGGTCGGTGGCTTTCTCTCCAATTAGAAACCATCGGTTGCGATACACCTTCAATAAATATGGATACACCACCAATGCCTCCGATTGTCGGGCCTTGAACGACTGAGATTCTATTATGATAGTCTGTCGCTTGTGTAAGCATCAGATATGTCGCCTATAAATTTTGCCCCCTTATATCCTGCCACATGCTACATATTCATAGCCGGGAACGATGTGCCAGTATGGCGCGAAATCTGCTCGTTGAGCTTGCTTATTGTGTCGATAGATGAAGCCAACTGCGGAAATCCCTGCAACTGTCGCAATAATCAGATATTTTCCGTAAAAATAGCAATTTTTTCAATGGTGCGCAAATCCTTTGCGCACATGCATTTCAACTTTGCGGTGAATCTGAATGGCAAGCCACCGCGCACGGACAAAGCCGACATGCGTTTTCAGTCCACTCGCGAGGGCTTCGCCGTTGCCGCAAACACAGAACTATATGATAATTACAGGAAAAACGACATCGGCTGAGATTTTCACCGATAATATAGAGCAGTCGGCACTCGACTGGGTAACTGAATTGTGCGACCATCCGGCAATGGAGGGCGTGCCTATCGTGCAAATGCCCGATGTCCATGCCGGCAACTCATGTAATGTAGGCACAGCCTATCCGATAGGAATGTATGTCAATCCCGACCATATCGGTGTTGACATTGGTTGCACTATCTCGATGCACCGTCTTTCGTGTGCCGCCAACCCCGACGACTTTCCGCTGCTCGACCACCGTATTCGCGAGGCAATCCCGACAGGAACTGAGATTTGTCCGAAGAACTCACTCAATGAGAAAGAACTGTTTCGCTTTCTGAACTCTCAATATCAGAAGGCCCGCTCGGCGGCTCCCGAACTTATCAATGAGGCGCCTCGTATAGATGCACGATTCATCACAGATTTCTGCCGCCGTATCAAACTTCAGGAGGGCATCTTCTACAAAAGTCTCGGCACACTCGGTGGCGGCAATCATTTCATAGAATATGGTGAAGACACCGAATCAGGTGACGGGTGGCTGACCATTCACTGTGGGTCTCGAAATCTCGGAGTCAAAGTTGCTAATCACTGGCGAAATATTGCGCAGAATCCCAAACGTGCGAAATACATCGGCTATCTTTGGGGCGATGCACTGTGCAGCTATCTCTCAGATATGATTATAGCCCAGGCCTATGCACTCTATAATCATCAGATTATCCGTGACCGCATTTTCGCCATTCTCAAAAAACTGTGTAAGGCTAAGTGTGTTGAATCTATCTTTACCATACATAATTATATTTCAGTAAGCGATGAAATGCCAATGTTGCGAAAAGGGGCGATTGACGCTTCCGAAGGTCGTAAAGTGGCAATCCCGTTCAATATGTGCGACGGCATTGCTATCTGCATCGGGAAAGGAAATACTCAGTGGCTCTATACCGCTCCTCATGGTGCCGGACGCATCATGAGCCGCGCCCAAGCCAAAAAACAAATTTCAATGGACGATTTTCAGGCTTCAATGACAGGAATCTATTCATCATCGATCTGCACAGGCACACTTGATGAATCTCCGATGGCCTACAAACCCACCGGGGAGATACTCGAACTTATCCGTCCGACAGTCGAGGTCATAGCCATGATAAAACCTAAACTTAACATCAAAGACAACGGAGAATGAAAAAATATATACAAATCACAGCCGGACGAGGTCCGGTGGAATGTGCCAGAGCCGTCACACTCGTTGCCCGCGAACTGCTCAAGGCAATCCCGGCGCTTCAACTTGCAGACTGTGAACGCCACAATCAAGTTGATGGTTGTTTCATGTCTATGATATTTGCTTCTGATGTAATAATCCCACAGGCTATCGTCAATGAATGGCAGGGCACGATACTTTGGCGTTCAACGAAGAATCCTTATCGTCCGGTACATAAGCGCAGCAACTGGTTTGTCGGCGTTAACTTTTTTGATGAAGTGGAACTGCCGCATATTGATGAATCGGATATTGTTTATGAAACCTGCCGTTCCGGTGGCAAAGGGGGACAGAATGTCAACAAAGTAGAGACCGCAGTGCGGGCAACCCATATTTCAACCGGACTATCAGTAAAATGCTCTGATGAACGCTCACAGTTGCAAAACAAGTCTCTTGCGAGAGAACGACTGCTGTTGAAGCTCCGTCAGATAAACGAAAAAGCTCTTGCTGATTCTCAGGCACACCAGTGGAGCAATCACGACAACCTTGAACGTGGCAACCCCGTCAAGAAATTTTCAGGACCATTGTGATTTTTATGTGCTGTATCGGCTTTTGATACAAGCGGGGCGTAATTTTGTACCGTAAATCAAAGACAATTTAAGCAATGAGAGAATTAGACCTTCATAAAGCAAAAACCGCTGACAAATCAAAACAGAAGAATGAGGCTAAGAATGCTAAACCCAAAAGCGTTCTGGAGTCGTTTGAGTATATCGTTGAACTTGCCGAAGATTCTAATCTCGACAAGGAATTTTTGGAGAAAGCCTCGACTCATATAAAATATGCAGCCCGCAAATTGAAACTAACTGCCATGCAGGTGGTCTTACTCGCCATGTTCGTTGACAGAAGCGAGGATAGCCGCATCATGATCTCAGAAATTGCCAAGTATGCCGGTTGTCGCACTACCAAGATACTGCGACTTTCCGACGACATAGATATTCTTGAATCCAAGCATTATCTTCGTGCATCCCGGTGTCGTAAATCGTTAAGCTACCGTGTTCCTGGAGCCGTTCTGAAATCCTTGCGCAAGAATCAGCCATACATTCATGAAGAAGAGCCTGTGGCTGATACTCAGACTTTCTTCGATAGATTCGACAAACTGATGAACGAAAAAGATGATGATGAACTGACCCACGATTCGTTGATGGAGCAGACAATGGATATGCTTGTGGAAATCAAGGATACCAAGTTTGCCACGGAGTTGCGTCGCTGTGGTTTTGGCGATGAAGACACTCTGTTGTTTGTCTTTATGGCTCATTTGTTTGTGGAAAATAACGATGATAATATCGGGTTCCATGATATTGACGACATTTTCGACGACAATGAAATTCCGAGTTGGGTAAAACGGGAATTTCGCACCCGTGAATCGGAACTCTTTGAGAAAGAGCTTGTCGAGAATGTCAATGAAGACGGCATGGCACGTTCTGATGCCTTCAAACTGACCGATAAAGCTAAAGAGGAACTCCTTTGCGAGCTTAATATCAACGAAGTAGGCAAATCTGTCAAGGGACTTATAAAAGCGGAGACTCTTGCAGAAAAGAATCTTATATACAACACTTCTGAATGTGACCAGATAACTGAACTGTCATCCATACTTTCAGAAAGCCGGTTCAGTGAAGTGCAGTCCCGTCTTCGCACAGCAGGCATGAGGTCGGGATTCTGCTGCATTTTCTACGGCGCACCCGGCACTGGTAAAACCGAGACTGTCTATCAGCTTGCACGACAGACCGGTCGTGACATTATGCGCGTCGATGTTGATAAGATAAAGAGTTGTTGGGTAGGCGAAAGCGAGAAAAACATCAAGGCTCTTTTTGACCGTTACCGCAACATCTGCAAGAACTCAAAGCTCGCACCGATACTGCTTTTCAATGAGGCTGACGCCGTGTTGGGTGTAAGAATGGAGGGGGCAGCACGCGCCATTGATAAAATGGAGAACTCCATTCAGAACATAATCCTTCAGGAAATGGAAACCCTCGAAGGCATTATGATAGCCACCACCAATCTGACCACCAATCTTGACAAAGCATTTGAACGTAGATTCCTTTACAAAATACGTTTCGACAAACCATCTGTCGAATCACGTGCAAAGATTTGGCAGACAATGCTTCCTGATCTTTCGGAACACGATGCTCAGACTCTTGCGTCACAATTCGACCTCTCAGGTGGCGAAATAGAAAATATCGCACGCAAACATTCGGTCAATGCAATTCTTAAAGGCAATGATTCTATTGATGTTCACGAGATAATAAACTCATGTCGGTATGAAAGATTATCTCAGAACAATCGTCCCAAGATCGGTTTCTAATATTTATAACACACAAAAATCTCCCGCATAATCCATGCTGATTATGCGGGAGTAGTCTTTATGGTTATATTACACGCTCTTAATTCTCCAAATGATTACTCCCAAGATAGAGTATTTGATTGTGAACGAGCTAAGACAATATGAGAAAACATAGATACGATACATTTCAATTAGTTCGTAGGGTTAAGACGCTATGCGCCTATTGTGGCAAACGTACATTCCATACACAGAACAATTACGTTCATTCCATCCTCTCCGACAGATACACCAATTTCAATTTGGAGCAATGTTATTTTGGGAGCAACCTTATTGTTGAAACGGAACATCAAGCCGACCTCAACAATACCGAAAGACGCAGATTGAATATTGACAGCGAGTTTCATCCTACCAATTTGCTTTTTGAATCAGAAAAAGCCGCGGTTATTGTCGCAATAGCGTTGATGTGGGGTGGCGCACCGTTTACATTCATTCCAATGGCGACTTCGGGATGCGGCAACCTTAATCCGACCTTTGAGGCAAAGCGTAATCCCAACCATAAAATCCAAGTGCTTAAAAACAGTAAAGTCGTGCTATTCCCCGATGCAGGGAAATTTGATAAATGGAAAGCGCAGGACGAAAAGCTGAAAGGATTTTGTCAAGAGATTTATATAAGTACGGTTATGGGGCAGGATTTACACCCTGATAAGGTTGACTGTGAGATAACCAATGGTGACCAACGAGTTAAAGGCCCTCATAGCGGAGCAAGGCCCGACAATGCCGATTTCCGAATGGTTGTGTGTCGATGATTGGGATTCGCCTCTGCTGATGCCCTTCAACCTCAATTGACCTATGAAATGCAGGATTGCCGTTGTTGCGACTTCGGCAGTCCTGTTTTCTCCATGCAGACAAACATGGCCCTCCCGGTAATCAATAGAATCAATGCTGAAAGTCAATAAAAATCTTGTCGGGAAGCAATATAATTGATTGAGGGGTAGGATTGACATCGAAAATGATAGGTCAACATACACAACAAAATCAGATTACAACAACAATCAACAATTTTATTTTCAGACTTATGGCACGCAAGAAAACAGGAAAATCGGCTAAAAAAACACCGTGGGAGATAGCATGGGAGCTTCGCACATACCCTGCGCAGCTCCCCGAAGCGAAGCATAAAAATATGACGAGGGCAGATGTGGTATTCGCCTTAATGATGTGGCTCGGCATGAGCAAAATTGATGCTTACCTAACGGCTTATCCGACCAATGCAAGCCGTGTCAGTGTAGCGGCTATGGCGACTCGAAAATCACAGGAAGAATGGATTACTGACTACCTCGATGCGCTTTGGAAAGCGGAAACTGACGGTAAAATTAAGTTTAACCCGCTGCCCTATTTCTCTCCGCACACCAACAATGCCTACAATTTTGACAACAAGCGAAACAAACTGCGCATAATCCTTTGCCAATCGGCGAAATATCGCTAAATTTGCGGTGCAGTATTCCTTTGGGGTATTGCACCCTTACATATTAGCTCAATCGCTGTCTGAACCACCACCTCGACCAAAGAACGAGCTATTACAACCTACATTGGGATTCGTGCCATACGGCGCGGACTTATCCCATAGTAGATTGTAGCCTGTGGTGGGCTAAGACAGCGTATGGCGAAAGTCTGCGCTTTTGTTTTATATGCAAGTGCGTATACCAAGTCAAACAATATAATGGCAATAATGCTCAAAACTATAATAAACTGATAAATAAAACAAAATGAAAAAGTTACTGGCAATGATGCTGATATCGCTCCCGATGTCGCAATTCGGTTTAGTCGCAGCCGTTCCTGAAAGTGTCAAATCAATTGATTTGGGACTTCCGAGTGGGACAATGTGGGCAAACATGAATATCGGAGCAAGTTCCATGATTGAGTATGGAGGCTATTATGCATGGGGGGAGACTTCTCCTAAATCTAATTTATTCTTTTCGGAAGATAACTACAAATACTTCCACACTGAGGATGTCTCATACACAAACGAAGAAGGATTTGTAGAATCTGTAACATATAAAGGGTACACCAAATACGTTCCTTCTATAGTCTCAGAAACGGACGGTTTTCGAGGATTCTACGATGATAAATCAGACTTGGACAATGATGATGATGTGGCGTGTGTAGAATGGGGTGATGAATGGGAGATGCCTTCTGTGCTGCAATGTGAAGAGTTAAGCCAGTTTTGTATATGGGAGAAAGTTAAAATGAATGGGGTGTCAGGCTATAAGATTGTGGGGCCGAACAAGAATTACATATTTCTACCCTGTGGTGGCTTTTGTTCTACCAGTTGGATTCAGAATAAAATAGAGGAATATGCTTGTTATTGGACTTCATCGGCAATTCCTTATAGCGTAGAATCATATTCAATGGATTGGACTGGTTCTCCATATAATGGAGTAGCACAACGCAGATATATTGGACGTCTAATAAGGCCTGTTTTGAAATCAAAGAGCAGCTCCATCAACCAAGTGCCTAACGATAGCAGAGTGACCACATGCCAATATTTTAATATTTACGGGCAATCCGTCGAATTAGAATCATCAAAAGGCCAAATCATAATAAAAAAAGAAGGCAACAAAGTAACAAAATTTATCAATCGCTGATGCCCTCTCCCAAGACCTACTACCGCATACGCGAGGTGTCGGCAGTAGATATGTACTCAACTCAACATAATCTCCCATGAAGAAAATCATCCCAATCTTAACAGTTGCGTTGTTAGCTCTCTCAACCGCTTGCGGTGGAGGGTCAAAAGGCAATGACAGCACAATCTCCGCAAATGATTCTATCGCCAACGATACGGCTGTGGATTCACTTGCTATCGCACTGAACCGCTTGGATAGCATACAGAGTAAGGGACAGCTCGTACACTTCGACACTTGGAAAATCGGTAATCTCAAAGGCGTGGAGGTACAGGCACAGAAATTCTCCAGCGAGAATGACAGCATTGTGTTTATAACTCTCCGCAAAGATTGTGGAGGCGAGTATTATTACTCATGGGAGGAAGCTTTCATTTTCCAAAAGGAATTGCCCTCGCTCTACGAGGCCATAAACACCATCAAGAGCAATCTCAACCGAGAAACCGACCATAACGAAAAGTATGCCTATACGACTAAGGACAATGTCGTGGTATATGCCGAGAATCCTGGCAAAGGATGGAACTTGAAACTAAGCGTTGACGCTCACAAGAGCAATTCCTATATCAACCTCACTACGGCAGAACTTGACAAGTTGGTGGAGTTGCTTCAACAGGCTAACAAGAAACTTGACGAAATAAAATAGCAGCTATGTGGATATTCGCATTGATATGCGCAATCTGTTGGCTTGGCCCTGCACTTAAAGACGGAGCAAAGATTAAATAAAAATTTTTCTGGCTCGCACCACTGCGCCACAGAGAGGGCGACCTGTTCCCCCGGCACCCCTTACGGGGCAAACCTAAACAATCATTCAGAACTGACAAGGTGAGGCTTCCGCAATCCGTGGAGGCTTCGTTTTTTTTATAGATAGACCGCTGCAAAATTGTGTGCGTTGATGTCAATCCCAAGCAGTCCAATATCGGGACAAAAGTAGATAGTGTGTTGAAAGTTGCTTACTGGTTGCTTATTGATAAAATAAAAATAGCTGAAAAGCAAACGATTAACAGCTATTTGTGGTGCCCAGAACAGAACTACCGATATTGCTTTCTGATATTTTCAAATATATTTTAATTATGCTGAATATTAGCGTATTACAATTGGGTATTTTTCAATTGAGTTTCTTTCAATGTAAGGAAAAGTAAGATTTTTGCACGTAAAATTGCACGTAAAATTTATTCGTTGTATCTTTGCAGAGTGTAACCTATATACTCTCCCAAAGATGGCAACATTTAGATTTGAACTCGACCATAAGCCAACCCGCAATAAGACGTACAACCTCTATCTGATGGTGACGGCTGCGGGTAAACGAACAAAGAAGAAGACCGGTATTCAATTGAAACGCATTGACGATTTCAATCCTCAATGCAAGGGCAACAACTGGATTCGTGCGAATGTTCCCGACGCCAAAGTTCTCAATGAGCAGTTGCGCCTCATGCTTGTGCAAGCTCATGAGGCTTATCAGGAATTGGCGTCAGATGGCGATGTTTCATCCGCTAAGGTTATAAAGAATCTGGATGCGGAATATGTATCGCCATCTTTCTTAGCGTTTGCGCGTGAGCGGGCGCAGATGATATATGATAACGGTGGCTGGCGCAACTGGCGTAAGTATTGCGGACTCATCAATAAACTTGACGCATTTCGCAAGAAACGCCGAATGGCTGATATAACTGTCGATGACCTGACTGTTGACTTACTGACTCGTTTTGACAATTTTCTCCACAAGTGGGAGAATGAGCGGGAACCGGGAAAACTTCTGCACCCCAATACAATCGAGGTGCAGTTCAATATCCTGCGGACACTTGTACATAGGGCGATTGAGGTAGGAATAATGGAAGCATCGAAGGATCCCTTCCTCGTATTCAAATATAAGGGTGTAAAGACAACGAAAGAAAAATTGAGCGATACAGAGATGGAGCGCATTATCTCACTCGAATTGGAAGAAGGGTCGTTGATATGGCACTGTAAGAATTATTTCCTGTTCAGCTATTATTGTGCAGGTATTCGTGCGGCTGATTTGATTCAACTCCGCTGGCGTAATGTAACGGAGAATGGTAGGTTGCACTACCAAATGGGCAAGAACCATAAAGACCGAGACCTCTTGCTTGTCGATCAGGCTTTGGATATACTTCGGTATTATCATAATGATGATGTCAAGCCCGATGATTACATCTTCCCGCTGCTTGACAATGAAGCACCGTTTGCAAAATTTGTCACCCAAGCTGATAAGGACAGAATGAAGCCGGAATTGCGCCACCAGCTTTACCAACAGATTTCAGCCAAGAACGCCCTTATCAATAAATATCTGAAAAAGATTGCGGAGAAGGCAGAAATCACAAAGAATCTTACTATGCACATCAGCCGCCATGCCTTTGCACATATAGCGCAGGAGGCCGGAGCCGAATCGTCTGCAATAAAGAATATTCTCGGTCATAGCAATCTCGCTACAACCGAGCGATACATGGGCAGCTTCGATACATCCAAAACCGACAATACCCTGCGCACTCTCTTCAAAAAGAAATCTGAGCCCAAGATGGCGCCACAGGAGGGAGCTGATAGTTCAATGTCGAAAGAAGAGAAAGCCATCGAACTGCTGAAAGGCATGACTCCTGAGCAAATAATGGCTGTGATTTCTGCAATCAACAAATAGCGGTTGCGTAACTGGCGAATTATGAGTAAATTTGCACATATAATTACAAAAATATGCCTCTGACAAAAGATGAAATAAGGTCGCTGTTGAGCGACATAGAGAATGAGCGCGTGGAGCGCACGTTATCCACCGACAACACCAAGAAGATGTCGGAGGCAATCTGCTCGTTTGCCAACGATATACGCAACACGAGGAAACCGGGATATTTTCTTATTGGCGCCGATGATGACGGAAATCTCGATGGGCAGACATTCACTGATGAGCAGTTGCGTTCATACGCAGGGCTTCGCAATTCCGGAACAATACTTCCACCGCCGGCGATGATGGTATATAAGGAGTCTTTTCCCGAGGGAGAAGTTGCGGTTATTGAAGTTCAGCCAAGCGAAGACACTCCGGTCAGATATAAAGGTGTGATCTGGATTAGAATCGGAGCGAGGAAAGCGGAAGCGAACACGGAGGAGGAACGTATATTGACCGAAAAAGGGCAGGTACATAGTTCTTCTTTCGATGGCCGTCCGTGCCGCGAGGCCTCGATTGATGACATTGATGTGGAGTTGTTCAAGAATGAGTATCTGCCAAAAGCCGTGTCGCCCGCGACATTAGCTAAGGATAAGCGCACGCCTATCCAGCAGATGGCATCGTTGCGCCTTTTCGACACACGGTTTAATTGCCCGACCAACGCCGGGTTACTTCTGCTCGGACACGACCCCCAATATTTCATTCCCGGCGCATACATTCAGTATGTTAAGTTTGCCGGGACAAACCGTGCCACAAAGGTTTTGAAAGAAAACCGCTTCAAGGGGAATCTAATTTCAATGCTAAAAGAGTTGGAGTATTTCATTAAATATTCCATTGAAAGCAAGCGCCCTGAATTTGTCAGCGTGTTGCGCGAAGAGCCACGCATCAACTATCCGTGGGAAGCTATCCGCGAGCTCGCTATGAACGCCGTGATGCACCGTGCCTATAACGGCAACAATTCCCCGATAAAATTCTACGAGTATAGCGACCGTATAGAGATTGACAATCCGGGCAACTTATATGGCAAGGTGAACTTAGAGAACTTTCCCAACGAAACAGACTATCGCAATCCCAACATAGCCGAGATAATGCTCAATCTTGGTTATGTCAACCGTTTCGGCAGCGGTGTGAATACCGTTTCAACACTTCTCGAAGAAAACAAGAGTAATCCCGCTGAATTCTTGCTTGGCGATTACACAACGTTCAAGGTAGTAGTTAAGAATGCCGATGTCATAGAAAATGGCACCAATGTCATAGAAAAAACGCCTCATGTCATAGTAAATACAGCAGAAAATGGCACTAATGGCACCAATAAATCTGAATTTGGCACCGATAATGGCACCGATGGCACCGATAAAATATCTCGTGAAGATGCGATTGTGAATCTAATGCGTAAAAACAAGCGGATAAGCATTAAAGAAATCTCAGCCCAACTAAATATTCCGAGAAGGACCTTATTCCGAATTATTGATGCACTTAAGACATCTAACCGAATAAGAAGGATCGGATCTGAGAAATCCGGCACATGGGAGGTCATTGAATAAATATGGGTCGACACCCACAATGGGTCAAATCGTCGGTTGCGACTGACGATTTGGTAATACTGTTGTTATCAGATGGATATATTTCGGTAACCGTGAATACCGAATAAGATGCAATGCGCCATCATCGACCAATGTATCGGCTGGTACGGCAGCGTCAATCTCATCGGTCGTTCTCTTGCTGACACCAATGTTATCCGCATGGTCTCATCTGATTTGGCGAATGCCTTAATGGATGCTTTGAGGTTATAAGAAAACATGGGGACTGCGACTTCGGAGCGGTCCCAAGCCCCGGCACGGCAAGGTTATTTCGTGGTAACGGCAGAGTTACCCGAAATCCAAACGGTTACTGTTTGGACACCTTGCTGTGCTCCAATGAGCACACTCTCCAATAAGGAAACCTGAACGGATACCCCTGTCGTAGTCCCTGTTCAGAGGCTGTGCGGATGCTGAGGACGCAGTTTCCATTGCTCGATGCAAAGTTACGGTGATTTTCCACCGGATGGTGCTATATCTATTGTTTATAGTTATATACATGTACAACCTTATGCTATATCCGGCCAAAAATGTTTGGTGTGAATGAAAAATTATCCCTTACTTTGCAACGTCAACGACTCGAAACGCCTCCGACGGGAGGCTCCCAAATCGGGTCGATGATACGAGATGTCTCTTAATAATACTATGACACCTGACGGTGATCGACTGATTGCGGTGGGTCAAGCCCACACGCGAGCACTGCGTGGTTGACTAATCAGTCGCACAACTGAATCTCCGTCAAGTCACCATTGATTCTCAGCGCAATAGACTCCGCTCTATGCGTGGATGGTAAATATTACCGCCCCTATGACCGTCGATTGCTGCCGCCTATATGGTTGCATGGCAATTCAATCGACACTTCACCCAACTGATTATACACCTACCCAATCAATCGCCTACCCAATCATCTGACTGCACAGTCGCGCGATTAACCGGTTGATTGGTTGAAGACCTGATTAGTCAGCACTTCAACCAATCAGTCAATCGCCTGTGTGACCAGTTAATTGAGTGGTCAGGCAGTTGCGTATTCAGTTGAGTGAGCGGTCAAGCGATTAAACAACTGAATTATCAACCGGATTCTATCTTTTTTGTAGATGGAATCAGAACCCTTACGCCCGAATGCAAAGTACACCGCAAAATATCACCCCATCGACATTGCTGTTCGTAGTGCCGGAAGAAGAGTGGCGCAACCTCCATGCCACGCTGGAGCAAATCATCGACCTCATCACCCGACGCAACGCCGATGACTCCAGCAGCGAATGGATAGAATCCGAAACCGCCCGCAAACTCCTTGGCATCTCCCCCAAGACGTGGCAGAATTACCGCGACCAACGCCTCATCCCCTTCTCGCAGATAGGTCGCAAAATCTACGTCAACCGCGCCGACCTCGACACTTTCCTCCGCAAGCACCGCATCGCTTCGAGAAAATAGCAAACTTTTCAACGGCAATCGGTTGTGTTTTACGACATAACCGATTGCCATCTCGAAAATTCTTTGTAACTTTGTAATTAGGAATAGTAACGCTAATCTGGAAATGACCAAGTAATTATCACAAAGACATACGGCGAGAGCTGAGAAAACTTTGAGAACCCCTTCGTAGTCGTTACAGGCTTTGGTCGGCCTTCAGATGCTACTTGGGTGTTCTCATTTTTGTATATGGCAAGAACTAAGACCGAGGGCACAAAAAAGTCCTCTAAAAATAAGAAAGAAGATAAAGGGATGGCTCTTGAGTCCATTCTCTTTAATTGCCGCGATTATCTGAGAGGCAGCGCAGCCCTCAATGATAAACGCGACATAATTCTTACTCTTGTTTTTCTCCGCTTTATCGGAGAAAAATTTGAGGATGCTCAGGCCGAAATGCGGCAAATGTGCCTTGACCGTGGGCTTAGTGAAGAAAAAATTGCCGCTTTTCTTAATTCGCCATCACGATACAAGAATATCGTCTACGTTCCCGAGGCCGCGCGGTGGTCGAAGATAATCAATGTGCCGTCTAATCAACTCAATGCTGCTCTTGACGATGCTTTACAAGCCATCGAGGATAGCGGCGACGCTTTGAAGGGATGTGTTCAGCTCAGTTTATTCACCAGAGTAAATATACAGCCCAACGACTTAAAGAAAGTCGTGGACGAGGTGAATAAAATATCTCACAAGACATTCGGCGAGGAACGCGATCTGATAGGGCGCGTTTATGAGTATTTCTTGAAATCGTTTGCGGTGAACGCCACCAAAGAGGACGGCGAGTTTTACACTCCTCACGATATTGTCGAACTCATAGCCGCTTTTATCGAGCCTTTCGACGGCACGCTTTATGACCCCTGCTGCGGTTCCGGCGGTATGTTTATTCAGTGTGCAAAGTATGTCGAAGCCAAACAAGGCGACATTACAGGTGTGAACGTGTTCGGTCAGGAGAAAGAACCTGCCACCTTCCGCCTTGCCAAGATGAACCTTGCCATGCGCGGCATATCCCACCACCTCGGCGACTGTGCCAAATCCACTTTCGAGAAAGATCATCACGCCGGATTAGCTTTCGATTACATAATGGCCAATCCGCCTTTCAACCTCAAACACTGGTTCAAGGCCGGGATAACAGAGGGCGTGAACTGGGCTGACTATGGAACGCCGCCCGAAAGCAACGCCAACTACGCATGGATTCTCCATATGCTTTCTAAAATCAAAGCCGATAAGGGCATTGCCGGATTTCTGCTCGCCAACGGTGCTTTGGGCGATGAAGATGCGCAAGCTATCCGCCAAAAACTCATCGAGAAAGACAAGGTGGAGGCAATTATCGTATTGCCCCGTGAGCTATTCTATACCACCGATATATCCGTAACGCTATGGATATTGAATCAAAACAAGAAAGGCGGTCTGCATCACGGACGCCGTCTGCGCAACCGCACAGGCGAAATTCTTTTCATGGATTTACGCTCATGGACTGAAAACCCAATAAAGGGAGAGCAGAAAAAGAAAGTGGAAATCAAGCCCGAACAGGTGGAACGAGCCAAAGAGATTTACTTCCGCTGGCAGCAGGAGGGAACCGACGGCGAAACATACGCCGAGCCGGAACTTTACCGTTCAGTCGGACTTAAGGAACTCGGCGATAACAACTATTCATTAGTGCCGAGCCGGTATATTGAATTTGTCGACCGCGACAAATCCATCGACTACGACCGTGTGCTGAGCGAAACCGCCGTCGCCGTCGGCGAAATGATAGAACTCCAAAAGCAGAATCAGCAAGCACTCGCCGAGGCGTTTACCGCACTTGGCTACGCACTTCATAAATAATCGCCGATATGTCAGAAACCAAAACGACAAAGAGGGTTCGCCTCGGAGATTATATTGAGGTATTCGACAAAAGGAATACTGACGGTAAGCCGCTCCCTTTTTACGGCATAAACAAGGATAAAACGTTTATGCCTACTGTTGCTGATACCAACGAATTAGACAACTCGAAATATAAGGTTGTCGAAAAAGGTGTTTTTGTTTTCAGTGGTATGCAAACTGGCCGTGATGTTTGTATTCGCATAGCTTTATTTGATGAAGAAAATCCAGTAATTATCTCTCCTGCTTACACTACTTTCAAAATCAAAGATACAACCGAACTATTACCTGAATTTCTTTTTTTGCAGTTCAACCGAGAAGAAAGCGATAGATACGGCTGGTTCCTTAGTGATGGAAGCATAAGATCAAATCTTGACTGGGAGCGATTTTGCGACATCGAAATCCCATTGCCTGATATAGAGGTGCAGCGGGAATTGGTGGCAACATATAACGGTCTGAAAGCCTTAGCCGAACAGAATGAAGCCTTGTTGCCTAAACTCTCTGCCGCTTGCCATGCCTATATCGTGGACTGCCGCGCAAAATACCCTGCCGTTCCTCTCGGAGAGTATATAGAACAATGCGATGAACGAGCCGGTGATAATTTTACTGTCGATGACGTTATCGGCATAAGCACTGACAAAAATTTCATAGCCACCAAAGCAAACATGGATGGAGTGTCACTTAAATCATATAAAGTAGTGCAACCACATGAATTTGCTTATGTGGCTGATACTTCAAGACGCGGTGATAAAATTGCATTGGCACTCAACACGACTGAGAAGCCGGTCTTAATATCGTCTATTTATACGGCGTTTCGCAGTAAAGATACAGATCGACTTCTCCCAGGATATCTTTTGTTGTTGCTCAATCGTACAGAATTTGACCGCTATACTCGCTTCAATTCCTGGGGCAGTGCAAGAGAAACCTTCGACTGGAGCGAAATGTGTCGCGTTGAAATCCCGGTGCCTCCGATAGAACCACTAAAACTGCATTCTATTACTTTCTAATACTCTTGTATAATGCTTTATATTAGCGTATTAGAAAAATATTTCGAATTTTTGAAACTCTTTGAATTGCTTAAAATAGCGGAATTTTGCCTGTAAATTTGCCTGTAAAAATATTTTGAGTTATCTTTGTAATCGTATTCGGGTTGAACCGCGTGGGCTTTGCCTGCAAAGTTGCCTGTAATAGTAATTTTAACTCTTATAATCTCTCCAATGGCGACATTCAGATTTGAACTCAACGGACGACCTACCAAGAACAAGACATACGTAGTGTATCTTCGTGTGACGGTTGGCGGCAAAAGAAAACTTATCAAGACGATGGTCGAGATTGCCCGGCCATCCGATTTCAATGCTAAATGCAAGGGCGAGAATTGGATTCGTGGCGGTGTCCACGACGCAAAGGTTCTCAATGCACAACTGGCCGACATTCTCGCCAAGGCGAAGGAAACGTATAAGGAACTCGACAAGGAGGGCGAGGTCACGACTGTCGCGCTTGCCAAGGAGATGAACACCGAGGCTGTTTCACCTTCATTTCTTGCTTTTGCGCGTGAGCGGGCGCAGATGATCTACGATAACGGTGGCTGGCGCAACTGGCGTAAGTATTGTGGTCTAATAAATAAGCTGGACGCATTCCGAAAGAAACGGCGTATGGCTGACATTACTGTTGCCGACATGACGGTTGAGCTATTGACTCGCTTTGAAAACTTTCTTCACAAGTGGGAAAATGAGCGCGAGCCTGGAAAACTGTTGCACCCGAACACTATCGAGGTGCAGTTCAATATACTACGCACACTGGTTCATCGTGCTATAGAAGTCGGTATAATGGAGGCCTCAAAAGATCCGTTCCTCGTATTCAAATACAGGGGTGTAAAGACCATCAAGGAAAAACTTGATGACTCGGAAATGGAGCGCATCATAAATCTGGAATTGGAAGAAGGTTCGCTGATATGGCACTGTAAAAATTATTTCCTTTTCAGCTATTATTGCGCCGGTATCCGTGCAGCTGATTTGATTCAGTTGCGATGGGGCAACGTCACCGCCTCCGGAAGATTGCATTACCAGATGGGCAAGAACCATAAAGAGCGCGACCTTCTTCTCGTTGAGCAGGCCATTAAAATCCTGCGCCATTATCAGCGGGAAGATGCAAAGGCCTCGGATTATATTTTTCCATTGCTCTCAAATGATGCGGAATATGCCGGATATGTGACGCAAGCCGACAAGGACAGGATGCGCCCGGAGCTGCGCCACAAGATGTATCAGGATATTTCATCAAAGAATGCCCTTATCAACAAATATCTCAAAAAGATTGCAGAGAAAGCGGAAATAGAGAAACCTCTGTCAATGCACATCAGCCGACACTCATTCGCACATATAGCGCAGGAGTCCGGGGCGGAGTCATCTGCGATAAAGAATATCCTCGGTCATAGCAACCTCGCCACAACCGAACGATATATGGGTAGCTTCGACACCACCAAGACCGATGAAACGCTACGCAACGTCTTCGCCAAGAAACAATCCTCGGCAACAGCGCCGGAGGAATCAGGGGCGACAAAAGAAGAGCAAGCCATCGAATTGCTAAAGGGCATGACCCCGGAGCAAATAATGGCTGTGATTTCAGCAATCAACAAATAATCAGTAAATTTGCAGTATTATGGCAAAGGAAGCAATTATACGACAAGATACAGCAGATTATAACTCTGCTGTTCAGACAATAAAAGAAGCGATTCTTCGCAGTCAGTATAAGGCAGCGAAGTTAGTCAACCGGGAAATGCTGTCTCTATACTATGGTATAGGCCGGTATATCTCAGCGAACTCTCGTGAGGTCTTCTGGGGAACTGGAGCCATAAAAACTATCTCAGAGCGACTTCGCAAGGAGCTGCCGGGTCTAAAGGGCTTTTCTCAGACCAATCTCAAATACATGAGAATTTTTTATGAGGAATGGTCACCTATTATCGAAGCCAAGAACCCTAAATCGTCAGCCGTGGCTGACGAAATTGACACAGACTCTCTTTTGCCTGTTAAATCGTCAACCACGGCTGACGATTTGGAAAAATTTCTCAATTTAAGCTTCAGCCACCATATTATAATCTTGGCAGAAGAAAAGAATATTGAAAAGCGTTGGAAATATATCAGTCTGGCAATTGAAAATAAATGGGATAAGCGTTTCCTTAAAACACAAATAAAGGAAAATGTTGCCGATAAGTATGGGGCTATGCCATCAAACTTTGGCGTAACAATCAAGGACAGCCGCGATGCAATCAAAGCACTCAACATGTTTAAGGATGAATACCTTCTTGACTTTATCAATACTGAGGAAATCGGCATAAGAGATCTTGCAGATATCGATGAGCGAGTTGTGGAACAAGAGATAATCCACAATATCAAGAAATTCATAATGACCTTCGGTCGTGATTTTGCGTTCGTCGGAAACCAATATCATCTTGAGGCATTTTCAGAAGACTTCTTTCCCGACCTATTGTTTTTCAATCGAGAACTGAACTGTCTGGTCGTTGTGGAGCTTAAGACCGGAGATTTCAAACCCGGTTATCTTGCCCAGCTTATGACATATCTTCGCATTTTGGATGATAAGGTGAAAAAGCCGCACGAGAATCCCTCGATCGGCATAGTGTTATGCAAGAACGCTAATAAAGACTTCGTAGAGTACGTTATTCAGGATTATGCCAAGCCTATGGGCGTAGCAACATATCGTCTCAGTGAGGAAATGCCGGAAAAATTGCGCGAGGCACTGCCGGATGTTGAAGAGTTAAAGAAATTACTCTGATTAGGAATTGTCGTCTCTCTTCAATTGCAATCGTCTCATGTCATAGATGGTGCCATATAGAATGTCACCAACAAATTCTTTGTTGTCATCAATAATGGCACCGATGGCACCAATAAGGTCACCAATAAATTTGAGATTGGCACCAATAATGTCACCAATCCGGCACCAATGGAACAATCCGGAACGATAAACGGAACGAAGAGTAGAGAGAATTAACGTCGGCAAGGAGGTCGCTCCCTGCCGATGTTTTCTTTCGCCGTTCTTATTTGTCCTGCATGGTTTGTTGCCAGCGATGGTTGAACTATTTGGTTAGTTTTTGGTTGTCTATACATACAGACACCAGCCTCATCGTTGCTTCTCGCAGCCTCTCGATGGCGGCATTGCATTTCTTCTCGCTGAAATTCTCGCGAAGCGTCTTTACCAGTGTGTCGTAACTGACACCGCAAGTCCGATAGAGTGCGTTCAGCGAGGACAACTGATTGATGAAAATACGTGTGTTTTCATCGACAACAAAGACCTTGAAAAGCTTCTGGAAAAGAAAGTTTTTGATGAAGGCAGCCTTGTTGATGGCTCCGGACTGCTCGAACATTGAGAGGAATCGAGTATTTCCCTCTGCGTTTGTAGAGTCCAACAGCAAATGCAAAGTTAACCGACATTTGCGAAAAAGCGCTGTTTTGGAGAGTCAAAGTTGATTTTCTCGCGAGGACGACGGTTTAATTTCTTCTGTATCTCCATTATTCGTTTATCGGAGAAGTCATCGAAATTGGATTTTTTAGGGATATACTTTCTTATGAGTTTGTTTGCATTCTCAATGGCGCCTTTTTGCCATGAGCAGTATGAATCAGCGAAGTACACGATAACTTTTTCGCGATTTTTCATACTGAGCAGACGCGTTATCTCAAGATGTGCAGCGAACTCGCATCCATTATCAGTGGTGATTGTCCTCAAGGAGTCACGGTAGGGATAAAGAAGCCTTGCCACAGTCTGTGCCGTGGGCATGGCTTTGCGTCCATGATGAAGTTTCTGCATAAGAATAAAATTGGTGGATCGTTCGGTCAGGGTTAATATGACATGTCCGAACGAATCGACAATGGTGTCCATCTCCCAATCGCCGAAACGCGTGCCGTCGGCCTCTTTGGGACGTTCATGTATGCTTGTCCTGTTGGCAATGTTGGTCGCCTTTGTGGGGTGTAAGGCCTTGGTTCTCCGGGTGTATTTCAGCCTGTGAGGCATATGCGCGGCCAGTTTTCCGGATCTATCGGCATGAACATGATTATATATGGTCTGCTTTACGATATGGATGCCTTCCTTGCGTAGAACACCGGCAATCTGGGCCGGCGACCAGTCTTCGTCTATAATCAACTGCTCTATACGCCACCAGAGTTCAGGTGACTTACGGTGGTTGCCCTGAAGTCCATGTTTGCGTGCCTCTGATTTAGCCTGGGCATTAAACCAGACATACTCGCCATTGGAGTTGACATTGCGTGTCAGCTCCCTGCTCACTGTAGAGGTGCTAACGCCGATCTCTCTTGAAATGCGGCTTCTGCTCCAGCCCCTTTTTCTTCCAAGGTAAATTTCGTACCTTTGTTCCGAGGTTAAGTGTTTCATAATTAGCAATACAAAATTACTTAATCTTAGGGAGACTTCGGTCTCCTTTTTTTGTATTGCTGTTTACCTCTACAACATATCCTTTTGTCTGAGTTCGCTCTTGGGGGCGGACTCGCCCGCCCCCGCCGCTTAGGCATCCCCCTCCGAGGAGAGAGAAATACCTTTATTCAGCGAACTGCAACATAAAAACTGTGCGTTTCTATTTGGATTCTTCATTTCCCTCTGCGTTGAACCGCACGACGTAGCGGTTCACGGAAGGGTCGGCCTTGGGTCTGCGACCTCTGTTATTTGAGTATTTACCCCTAAAAATAAGAGATGGCATCGCAGAGAAATGCCGCAGGCGTTGAAAGGGGGTTCCGACTCTGGAGGAAACCATTCCCTCGGAGAGCAAGGGTTGCGAGGCACCGGTTTTATTTCGAGTGCCTTGCAACATACCTTGCTCATCCATGTGGATGCCGATTTTCAATGAGAAAGCACATCCGGCCTTGGATGTTTCCACGAATGCCATATTAAAGATACGAAAAATTTCCGAAACTGCCAAATTCCGCTTCCTCCTGTCTGCATGTGGCGAAAATCTGATTGAACAAGGCTTGAAATTCGACGGCCAACGGACGTGAGTCGTTTGAAATCTCTATCCACTTTCATGACCGCGTAGGGGTTCCATATACGAATTTCGGTGTAACAGACGGCATTTGACGGCAGATTTAGGCACCCGATGCCCGATAGGTTCAAATATTTGGACTCGCGTATCTATTGATGTTAACTTTATCATATTCTTATGTATAGACAAGGATGTCAGTGTATATACCCTTTTGAGCATACATCCTATTGCAGAAATGTATAAATAACTTAACAAACATCTATGAATCAATTTACGTTTATGTGCTTTCAGATATAGTTATAAACATAAATCCTGATTGCCATATTTATAAATGACTGTTTGAGAGTGCTGACATGACAATATATGAATATCCATTCGCAAGAACGCAAAGACATATATCGGTCTGTTCATTTATTCAAACATTTAAACGTATAAATGCGGATTTGCAGCCACGCAGCTTCACAGCCACAAATCGCGACAGTTTGAGGCAATGCGAGGCGACATAATCCCGACAGGTCTAAAAGTTTGGACAGACAGAGAGCGTCATGTTATCTTTGTCGTAGAATTTCGGCCTTCTCAGATTCCGCCACCGGAACGTTTGAGAAAAAGCCACGGAACTCGCGCTTGCTGAAATTTGCTTCCCGCCACATACCTGATTCTTTTGAATCAGCATATTTACCCGAGTGCATACGCCGTCACATTCAGTTGATGAGTTTTGGAATGATTGACCGCCATATGTTGAAAGGAATATGCTGTTCAGAATGAACCCTGCACCCATCATCCGGACTTCAACAGTAAGCTCGGATAGCCCGAGGTGTGTAGATGTGGAAGCGTCTAATAGAAAAGGCAAGATGTATGTTAAACCGCAAGAAATAGTGAATTATGGCAAAAAGATATGACAACGACTTTGATGCCGAAGCCTTTGTGGAGAATTTTCGTGCTAAAGAAGCACCGCTTCCCACTTCCCATAACAACGCCGAAAAATCAATTTCCACAGCACAAGAACCTATTTCCACGGAGCTATCTAACCACAAAGGAAGTTCTGCATCAAAGTCCCGCAATTCGGCTCTAACGGCACAAGCGGAAGAATACAGACGAAAATTCATTGATAATCTGACGTATCTATGTCCACCCTCCGGATGCTCAAATGTAAGAATCTGCCCTGAATTTGTAAAGCAGATCAGACAGTTGCAACTTCTATGTGGAAACCGCAAGGCTAACCTTACAACCTTCATCAACAACCTGCTCAGACAGCACTTCGACGAATGCAAGGACGCAATCGTCAAGCTCTCTAAAGAATATGACAAGTCCCTTGAGTAAATCTCAGTTAAACTCCACCCTGACATCGCTCATGCTTATGATTCCACAGGATGAGTGGCAATCACTGCATGAGAAACTCGACCGTCTCATTGAGATAGTCGAGAAAACCCGGATTGGAAGCCCCGGCAAAGACTGGTTTGAGTCCGACGAAGTCCGCGAAATCCTCGGCATCTCCCCAAGACGTGGCAAAACTACCGCGACCAACGCCTCATCCCCTTCTCCCAGATAGGTCGCAAAATCTACGTCAGCCGCGCCGACCTCGACGCTTTCCTACGTTCACACCGAATAGGTTCAAAGACATGAACAACGGAGAATTTTAGTAAATTAGATGAATTTTATTCGTTGCGCGAACAAAGAGTTCGCAAATTATTATTAACTTTGCAACGTCAAACGACAAGCGAACTTTGAAATTGATGATGCCAAACAAATTTTGACTCCCGTCCGACGTGTGTCGGATGTCATTCTTTCAAAAAAAAGAATGATAACCCAACGGTATATTTTGTTACAGTCAGAGACTGATTTATTATTGATATCTTGAATGTAAATTTCAAAAAGACAAGAATAAAAACAAAGAAGATAGTATTGGCTCATCAATTTCAATTCGCATTTTTATTATGGAGAATTCAGACTTAACCAAGAAACTCAAAAAGATAAGTACGGCAGGAGACTTAGCTGCTGTACTTGACGAAATCAAACAGCATGAGTTTGGTTCGGTTCGCTATAGCATTTCAATTAAGATGCTTAAGCACTTCTCCTCAGATACAATCGCGCCCAAACGTTTCCGCACATTCCATATACGCAAAAAAAGTGGAGGCCTTCGAGAAATAAAGGCACCGTGCAGTCAATTGGATGTAATCCTTACCTGTGTCAACATCTTGCTCAAATCTATATATGAACCATCAGATGTTGCAATGGGATTTACTTCGGGTCGGTCAGTGCTCAATAACTCTCAAATACATGTAGGACATAACTATGTATTTAATATTGACCTTAAAGACTTCTTTCCTTCGATTCCTCAGGCCAGAGTATGGAAGCGTCTTCAGTTAGCTCCATTCAATTTCCCACAAGAGGTTGCTAATATCCTTGCAGGCCTTTGTTGCAGTTTTGATGAAAAAGTAAACACAAACGTATTACCTCAAGGCTCACCTGCTTCGCCTTTGCTCACAAATGCAATTTGCGATAAGCTTGATCGCAGAATGAAAGGTGTTGCAAGGAGATTCGGGCTTCATTATAGTCGTTACGCAGATGATATGACATTCTCAAGTATGCACAATGTCTATCATGAGGGAAGCGAATTTCGCTTTGAGATTCAGCGCATAATCTCTGAACAGGGGTTTCGTATGAATGAGAGTAAAACTCGGCTTCAGAAAACGGGTTCAAGACAAGAAGTTACAGGGTTGACAGTTAACGCCATTGCAAATGTATCCCGTAAATACATTAGTGATTTGCGTTGGATTCTGCATGTCTGGGAGAAAGAAGGCTATGCCAAAGCATATGCTATGTTCTACCCCAAATATAAGCATGAGAAAGGATATATCAAGAAGGGCGAACCTGTGATGGAGAATGTTATTGGGGGCAAGCTTAATTATCTCCGTATGGTGCGTGGTGAAAATAATCCTGCATATCGTAAGCTACAAGCTCGATATGACGCACTGCAAGAACTTGTATTTGTTGACAATGAAACAGACAAGTCCAAGTCTTATGTATACATACAGCCCTACACTGTCGCTGATTTTCAAGAGTTATTCGGCACTCAGATAACACTTGCCGTCACTCGCGAGAAAAAGCTGGTTGGCAAATGTGTGATTGACAATAGTGAAAAGACGTTAGCGATAAGCAAATCCACACAGAAAGCACTATGCCCCAATCTTGACAATTTGAGTGCCGGCGACATGGTCATTTCGGAAGAATTGGCTAAATGCTATGTAACCTTATGTAGACACAAGGGCAAGAATTTTTGGCTAATTACCAAGTTTGAGCCCAAGCGTTCACGTTGTCTGAGCGTTCAGAATCTTCAGATAGAACCGGATGAACTGTTGACTTTGTGGTCTGATTATGGATTGGAAAGTGCCGCTGAGGAACTTGCCATGTATATACAATTCGCGAATCCTGGAGATTCGCTATTAGATTGGAATCCATTGGAAAATTCTGAGAAAACATTGGATCGTGGCAATTTCAACATTTCCAAAGATGACATTATTGCATTCTTCTTAAAGAACAGGAATGTGACTTCAGCGCACCGCAAGAGGGCTATGCGGTTAATGATGGATAGTATTCCAGACAATACTAATTCGCAGGATATTGATGTAGCTAAGCTCCTTGAAATCTGGGAAATGGATGGTCTTGACGCCGCAGTATTGGCATGGAAAGAAATGTCAAAGAAAAAATTGAAGTCTCGACCCAACGATAACGCTGCAGAAGGGAGAAAAACATCTTCTAAAAATAGGTTTTTAGAAGAAATGGGAATCTCGCCTGAAGATTGGGCGGCTCTCAAGAAAGAGATAGAAGAAGGTGAAGGTACGCATGTTGACCTCGTTGACATGGAAGAATTATCTTTTGAAGATGATTAAGTAATCACAGGAGAATTATAAGCATGGCCGACATATCATTAACCAAAGAACAACTCGACTTCATCCTCTTCATTGCAAGTAAGGTTGAGAAATCTTCCGAACTGAGTAAGAAGATGGATAAATGTATGGAGTCAATTGAAAATCCTGAGGTTAATCGCAATCCTGCTAAAGAAACTCTTGAAGATATAAGGAAAAAGCATAACCCCGGACTAACTGCCGAGTTTTTATCTCTCTTTGAGACCCCAAGCGGATTAAAATTCCTTACCCACGATTTTGACCCCGACTCTAATATGACTATGGGCACGGTCATAAAACAAGCCCGTTCAATCATATCCTCACAAAAGTATAAATTTAAGCTCCCTGTTAGTTTATATGCTTTGATTATCAACTTCCTAAATGGAGGGAAGATATGGTATGATTATAATAATGTGCCACATAATACAAATTTAAATTCCGTAGGATTGAAAACATGGATTGATTCCAATTCCACATTACATCCAATATCGTCTCCTCAATATTGCAACGAAATTCAAGATTTTAGGAAAACTGTGCGTGTCTTTAAGCCGGTATTACCTGAATTAATTTCTTCCGTTATAAACAAAACAACAAGTTTGCAAAATTTACACATTAAAACGGAGAAATTAGACAAGGCCGACTTTTACACAAATGTCAATCGTTTTATAAATTATATAATAGGTAAAGTATTGAAGGATATTGCGCAACGGAACTCGGTTGCAGAAGTTGCGATATCCTATCAACGTTCCTCCTGGAATGAATATCGCCTATGTAAAATCCTTATTACACATATGAACTCCGAAGCTAATACTTTTGACGACGTAAAAAGAAAATTGTTCTCAGGTGGCGGAGCTTTATATGAACTTGCTAAAAATTGTCAAGGTTATTGTGATTGGACAGTTGAGGCTAATTTTGAAGGAGAGTATAAACGATGGAGAATTTTGTCTGCTCAAAATCTTCCTGAAATTGAAACTATAGACAAAGAAGAAATCAAAGGATTTACCCATATATTCACTTTTTACAAATATTAAGTCATGAAATCTATTCTATTAATTGATGATAATTCAAAGAAGCAGCGACAATCTTACGGAGCGTCCTTTGTTGATGACGAAGTATTTGAATCCATACTCAATCATATAGAGTGCGTAAATAAAGATTTTGACTTATCCATTTTGGATGAATATGGGTGTGTTATGGTTCATGATTCACTTGAAGACTTTATAGATGATTCTTTCAACGAAAATAGCCATGTTGCAAAAGACCTTATAATCGGATATTTGGACGACCATCATATACCATATGTCTTGTTTAGTGATGGTCATGAAAGTACGGGAGTTTACGATCTCAGCCATAATCTGGTAAGTTTAAAAAAATCAGATTTCTATAGCCGTCTTAAATATTTCCTGAATTTCTATATAAATGAATCTGTTCTTCAGTTTCATATTCTTGCATATGGTCCCAATTTCCGTAAAGCATTGGTAACAAGACACATTAAAGCACTATTTCAGAAATTTGACACAAAAAATTCGAATGACATAATTACAATCCGTGACCTTAAACCATCCAATAGCAGCGAAGAGCACTATTTAGAAGAAATTATCAACCTCTCTCAACCAACTTTAGGAATGGATTATAATGACATTCTTGATTATATTGAGGATAACGAAATCAGTGTTCGAGATTTTAAATTTAAAATTAACAACATTCTAAGCTCAATTTCTAAATATGGCAAAAACACTTATACTTGGGAATAATCCAGATAAGACATGGATTAAGAATCTTGGGCTATCAACTGTCGCAGTTCCAAATATCTCTATAGGTAGGAGCGCTGATATCGTTGATTTTGTTAAAAGGCTTCCGACAGACCTTGATTGTGTGGTAATTGATTCAGATTCTTTCAATTCTGAAAATCCGGAATTACCACTCGACATAGCTCTCTATATTAGGATGATGCTTCATGATTGCTTGAAGACCGCATTGTCAAAGATTGTCATTGTCTCAGACTTTACCATAGACTCTTTTGTGGATTATGGAGTTAAAAGTATGCTATTGATGACAAAAGGCGTAATGTTCACAGATGGTGAGAATGTTGGTTATGCAGTTGAAAATGCGGCCGCTCTTACGCCTTCGGAATATGTAGACGGCTTCTTGAACCTGATTAAAGTCAATCCTCAAGAAAAGGTTGAAGGACGCCATTCCATTGCGAATGAATGGGGTGCAGACGCATTATTCAACGTAATATCCGGTGGAATAAAATCGTCATTAATTCCGATAAAAGCAGAATCATCATTATATTTTAAGTACTCAAGTGTCGTCCCGCTAGATGCTGAGGATGTTGTGGCCATTATTAATGGTCGTACTCTCAAGTTTCTTATTTCGAAAACGTGTATTAATGACGCAATCAGTTACCTTATTATCGATGACGAATCTGATAAGGGATGGGATAAAGTGTTAATGTCATTACTTCCAAATGCGAGTCAAGAAGTATGGAAACAGCCTATCAAAACGTATAATGAATTATCGGAAAATATTCGGAGTAAAATATCCAATGGATATTACGACATTATTTTTTTAGACCTAAGAATGTCTGGAATTGTTGAGGACAATATAGTGAATCCAGAGCATTTTTCAGGAATGAAGATTCTCCGATCAATTAAAGAAATTAATAGGGGGATACAAGTTGTTATGCTTACGGCAACCAATAAAGCATGGAATGTGAAAGCTCTTTTAGATGCCGGCGCCAACGGATATTACATGAAGGAGTCTCCTGAATATCACTTCCCTTTGAAGTATACTGAACAAAACGCATTAGCTTTTGTCAAAACCATTAAGGATTGCATTCGAAATTCTTATTTACAGAATATTGTGTCTAAGGCTTCTTCTTTACAGAAAAGCTTGCCGACAGATAGCGAGTTGACTGATGATATTATAAATCAGATTTCAGTAGCACTATCTCTAATTCTTAAGGCTAAAACGCCAGATGAATTTGCTTTCGCTTATATCAGTCTTGAACAGATTTTTGAAATTTCGGCTGCTTATTTAATTAGACAAGAATCGAGACAGAGAAGTTGTGAGTATTATTTTACTGAAGATTCATGCGAACAATGCAAACAGTATGAGAATGGGAAAGTTGTCGGCTTTATTTCCACTTCTAAGGGAAATAAAGTACCTCCTGTTTGGATGAGAGTATCATCTATATATTATCAATTATATGGAGGGGCTGATTTAGCATTCGATAGTAAGGTGAAAAAATTGATTAATCTTAGAAATAAATATATACATCCGAAAGATGGGAGCAAGCCTGTAATTACTTCCGAGAATTTTATTGAGCTGTTCGAAACTATGGTTGAATATTTATCTGTATTCAAATGAGTAATCTCCAGTTGACCCAATCTCAGCAATCTGCCATCGCAGCCTTCATGGATTTTCTTGAGGGCGATGAGCAGGTGTTTATGCTCAAGGGCGCTGCTGGAACGGGCAAGACTACTCTCGTGTCGGAATTTCTGAAAATTCTTGAGAACCAGCAACGAGAGTATGGATTGATGGCACCGACCGGTAGAGCCGCCTATATCATAGGAAGCAAAACCGGGAAACCGGCTTTTACCATACATCGGGGTATCTATGGCCTATCAAAGCTGAAATCAACAAGTCAAAACAAGGAGGATGAGGATGATGGTGGACTGCATCTAAGATTTGGATTAAAGGTCAATAATGATTCGTTAAATACGGTGTATATTGTTGATGAGTCCTCGATGGTGTCCGATAATTTTTCTGAGAATGAGGCCTTTTCATCTGGCTCGGGGTGTTTATTGACGGATTTGTTCGAGTTCGCCCGCGGCCGTAAAATCGTGCTGGTTGGCGATTATGCACAGCTTCCGCCGGTCGGGATGATTTTCTCGCCTGCCCTTGACAAGGATTATATAGAAAATAAATTCAGCTGCAAAGTTGTTGAATTTATGCTCCGCGAAGTGATGCGCCAATCCGACGGGAGCGTTATGCTTTCCAATGCATTGAAAATCAGAGATGCCGTGGAAAGGAGATCCTTCATTGAATTCAGCCTTGATCAAGGAGATGATTCAATTGCCGAAAATTTGGATTTGCTTTCGCCATATTACCTATTATCTGAAAATAAGCCGAGCGTAAAAGCTGTTGTGATTGCTTATAGTAACAAACAGGCGTTAGATTACAATCTTGCTATCCGTAGGCATTATTATGGCGATACAGCTCCGCGACTTAAAGTAGGTGATCTCTTGATGATCTGTCGCAATAACTATGCCCACGAGTATGAATTGTTCAACGGCAATATCGTTCAAGTAGAGGCATGTCAACCTGATTCGGAGGTAACAACGCGTTGTATAAGAGTTAAATTGGGGAAGAATAGAATTGAGCAAGTGGGATTGCGATTCCGCCGAGCAACGATTTGCTTCGCTGTCCGCGGTAAGCGAGTATCATTAAATGTGATGTTGCTCGACAATTTCCTTGATGATTCTTCCAGTTCGGTGGGTGGGTTGTTGGCCCGTGCATTAATCGTTGATTTCAACAATCGCCTGCCGCAGAATATCAAATCCAAAGAAAGCGAAATCCGCCGGTTGCTTCAATCAAAGGAGAAACTTACAATCGAACAACAAGAAATCTGTGACGAATATATAAATCTACTAAATAAGGATCCTTATTATAATGCGGTAATCTGTAAGTATGGTTATGCAATGACCTGTCATAAGGCGCAGGGCGGCGAATGGGACAATGTATTTGTGGATATGTGCCGATTCGGAGGTACTGCCAACGAAGATTATTTCCGTTGGGCTTACACTGCACTTACTCGCGCAAGCAAACGGATTTGGCACTTCCGTTCTCCAGATTTTAACTATATCAGTAATCTGGTGGTAGAGGCGATTAAGCTGTCGGCCAATATAAAGGTTAGCAACTACTCTGGTGACGGAAACTTCTGCAATTCAAGATTTGAGCGCTTGACCATTCTTGCCATGCAAAATGGGCTATCTGTAAGCGAGGACAGATCCAAGCAGTATCAGCATATTATCACGTTTGCAGACAAAAATGGGGCAACGGCAGTGTTCCAACTTTGGTATAATGCGAAGGGCTATAGCGCCAAGGATGTGCTCATGTCTTCAACATCGGAGGAGCTGACTGTTTTGTGCACACCATTGATTGATGCCTCATATGCTCCGGGGACTATCCCATTTTCAGCCCCCGACAGACCGTTTGCTGAAAAGTTAGTGAATTTTGTTAGAAGTCAGATAGAAGAGGTCGGTATCCAGCTGCTCGACATAACTCAGGAGAATTATCAGGATGTTTTCCATCTCAAAATCGATGGCATTGCACAAATAGGCTTAACCTATACTGCTAAAGGTAATTATACCTATATGCGATTAACTAGTTCGCTAGGTTCTCTTGACACTAAACTCAAGACTCTGCGTGAAAGATTCATTTAAGAGATTCGCACTGAAAACTCAATATTATGACAATTAAAGAGATTACGGCACTTCGTAAGTCAGGTCGGCTTCAAGAAGCATTAGAAGCCGCCGAAAAGGAGTTCGCACAGAGCGTCAACAAATATACAGTCGGGGCACTGTTTTGGTGTTTGAATGATTTATACAAACAGCAAAGCAGTGATGATGCCAAACCTACGATAAATCGGATGAAGTCTTTGTATAATGATTATTGCACCGGCGATGAGTATATGCTTAGATCTCTTGCGTCAGCTGAGCGTCATTGTTTGCCACATTTCCAAGAGATAAAAGAGTCTGTTGAAAATGCAAAAAGAGGCACAGACGCTATCTCAGCGCATCAGCAAGCAACTGTATGGTATCACGAAGGTCAACTAGATAGACAGCTTTACTCAGATCTCGGGTGGCTTACCTTTTGTGCACTCAAGCAGACCGCACTCGGTGAATCTCAAAAGAGAAAGGTATTACTCAACCAATACCTTCAATTAGATTTGCCCAAACCGTCTATTCTTCATTCTCTTATTCTTGGAGAAGCGATAAAAGTAGAGCAAAACACGCCTCTCCAGTTCCGTATCCGAGATTTTATCCGCATCTGGGGTCTTGAAAATCTTCGTGAAGAAGATTGGGAACAATATCGTTCTGAAGAAGGTAATACGTTGCCGTCAACAGTTGAAAAACTCATTGGCGTCTATACAAAAGAACTAAAAACAGATGGAGTCGAATCCCCTGATGATTTCGCCCTATTGGTTGATAAGGCTCTTGCAAAGTATCCCAAGAATCAAAACATGCCGTATTTTAAGGCTGCTGTCCTTATTTCTCAAGGCAAGTCCCATGAAGCATTGACTTATTATAAGAATTTGATCCTTCAATTTCCGTCAAAATTCTATTTGTGGAATCAGACAGCCGAGTTGGTTGAGGATATTGACACGAAGATTGGATTACTGTGTAAGGCTCTTACCTGTGGCGCTGAAAATGAATTCCTCGGAGGTGTGCGTCTAAAACTCGCGTCTTTGTTATATCAGAAAGGGATGAGGGGAAACGCAAAACATGAACTTGAAATATATAGAGAGACTTACCAGAACAAAGGATGGAATTTAAAACCAGAATTTTGGCAAATCTATAATCAGGTAAGTCCTGTGGAAAAGGCTATAGATAACGATATGGTCTATGCTGAATATACTGTCAAAGCTGATGAATTCATTTATAGTTCACTGCCCACAGTAGTAGCTGTAAAGGTAGCTGAAAGTCTGAATGAAGATCGTAATCATCCCGGGCGTAAAATTACGACATGGATTCTTCGCACAGCCGGCGATACTATAAGATTGCGGAAACCGACTAAATTCCGACTTAATAGGCGCACTCCCAATGGAGCAATTTTCGATGTAAAGTTACAAGACGGAAGAATTGTTTGGATTAAAGAGCATCTCGGTGACTTATTCTTCTCATGGCTTAAAGAAGTAAGCGGTGAAGTATTATTATGTACCGATAGAAATGGGAAGAAGTATGCAATAATATCCGGCACATATGTTGGTGAGAACTTATTGAAAGGCATAAATGACGGCCAAACAATAAAGGTGCTATCAGTCCAGCAAAAGGATGGACGTTGGTCGGCTATATCAATTTTAAAGTCATAATATCTCAGAAATGCCAGCTACAAAAAATGCAATGACCCGTTATGCACTAATTGATAGAATGCTAGCCAACCGTAATAGGGCATACTCTATTCAAGATATAACGGATGTTTTAAATGAAAAGTTGCCGGAATTCGGCCAAAAATCCATCTCGAAACGATGCGTTGAGAAAGATTTGAATTATTTAGAGTATGATAGCCCTTTCGACGTGGAGATAGAAGAGTATTGGATTGATGCATCAGATAAGAATGACCGTCCATACAGAAAGCGTTGTATTCGATATGCAGATCCAACATTCTCTATATTTAAGCCAAAACTAACGGATGATGAAAAAACAGTATTGTCAACAGCTCTTGATACCCTTGGCAGCTTTGACGGTCTTGATAATTTTGAATGGCTCAATGACTTAACGATTCGCTTGAATTTAGAGCAGCACGAACCTATTATTTCGTTATCCAAAAATTTGCTAACCAATTCCACTCTTATTGCAAGACTTTTTACAGCAATTAGACTTAAACAGGTTATATCCCTGCAATATCACACATTCAATAATGACGAACTTCGTAGTGTTTGCATTTCTCCCTATTTACTTAAAGAATACAATAATAGGTGGTATCTGATTGCATCTGCATCGGACACCGGACGAATATTGACATTTCCATTGGACCGCATTGACGATTTCAGTTTCAATTCCAATGTGTCGTATTTATATGCCCCTGAAAATCTATATGAACGTTTTGAAGAAATCATCGGGGTCACATATAACGAAGACAACCCAGTTCAGAATATTATAATCTGGGTATCGGAAAACTCCAAGGATTATGTAATCACCAAACCAATACATGGCTCTCAGAGAACCATTAAAGGAGAGAAGGACTCACAACTTCGAGATGCTTATCCTCATCTCAAAGAAGGTCAATTCTTTCAAATAGAGTGTCGCGAGAACTATGAGCTTATCCGAGAATTATTTTCATTTGGGAAAGATCTTGTAGTGATTAGCCCGTCACAAATAAAAGAATCAATTAAGTCTAAAATTGAACAACAATACACTGCATATAAATATAACTCATAATTGATTCCCTTCGTTATGCAACAAGCACATTTTAATAATATCAGATCTATAATAACGCCCCTTTTACGTGAAGCTCAAAAAGAGGTGGCAATAGCGATGGCATGGTTCACAAGTGCTGAACTTTTTTCAGCCATAATGTCATGCTTGAATTCGGCAACAAGTATATTGTTGATGACAATGATACGCACTCTGGATTTGGTCGCCATAAGAATAGTTACTCTCGTTATGACAATCACGACTATGGCTATTCACAATCATATGATGATTTCCATGACGAGCAGGACGACTACGACATGATGGGCGATGACTTTTAGTGAATGATTGATATGGATAACGGACAGATAATATTGTTTCAGACGCAGGGTGGCGAGACGAAGATTGAGGTTCGGCTCTCCAATGAAACTGTGTGGCTCACGGCCGACCAAATGGCGGAGTTGTTTCAGCGCAACAAGTCGACCATTTCAAGACATATTAAGAATATCTATGAAAGTACTGAATTAGAGCAAAATCTAACTGTTGCATTTTTTGCAACAGTTCAAAACGAGGGCGATAGAAAGGTTGAGCGCAATATTGCGTACTATAATCTCGATATGATTATCAGTGTGGGGTATCGCGTAAATTCACATCGGGGCGTGCAGTTCCGGCAGTGGGCTACTCAGGTGTTGAAGGAGTATATGATTAAGGGTTTTGCGCTGAATGATGACCTGCTGAAAAATGCTGGACAAGGAAACTACTTTGATGAGTTGCTCGCGAGAATCCGAGATATACGCAGCTCTGAAAAGGTGTTTTACCGTAAGGTGCTTGAAATATATGCCCTCAGTATAGACTATGACCCTCGTACTTCCATCACGCAAAAGTTTTTCAAGACAATTCAGAACAAGATGCACTTCGCCGCTCATGGCCACACTGCCGCCGAAGTAATTTATGACAGGGCGAATGCCGAAAAAGATTTCATGGGTCTGACAACGTGGCGTGGGGCAATGCCAACCAGGCATGAGGCAGAGATTGCAAAAAATTATCTTTCAGAAGAGGAGGTCGATATGCTAAACCGCATTGTCAATCTTTATCTTGACTTTGCCGAGCTGCAAGCCAAGAGCCATGTGCCGATGTACATGAAAGATTGGATTCAGAAGCTCGATGACTTCCTGAAGCTGTCGGGTAAAGAATTGCTCACTCATGCCGGAAGCGTTTCAGCCGAAGTTGCCAAACTCAAAGCCAACGAGGAATACGACAAATTCCGCGAGCGTGCCCAGTATCAGCTCTCCCCGGTCGAGATCCATTTCCTCGAAGCCTTTGAAGCCGAACAAAAGCGACTCCGTGCAAAGAAATAAACACAAGAATAATGAATGCATCTAAAGAAATATCACAACTGATAGCCAACGCAAACGAAGATGATTTGCGCGACATTGTTTCAGGATGGGTCGACAAATATTCTGATTTTAGGGATTATGTTCGGAATTGCCTGTGTCCTCCGGTAGAGGACGTGGATTTTGGGCGTAAGCTCAGTCAGGCGATTGACCGCGAGACCAAAGAGTTTTTCTCGCGCCATGATGTCAGAGAGGCAACAGACTGGGGGAATGTCTATAATGACTTGATAAAGCCATGGAGCAAGAATGCAGACTCACTGTCCAGTGAGAAACTGTATGACCTATGTGATGTTATCGTCAAAGAGGTCGGAATGCAGGTAAGAGACGAGGATTTTTATGGCGATGATTGGTATGGCGATGATTTTTCAGGCTATATTCAGGATATAATGGATGTGCTGGGAAATGTTGCCGGACTTCTGATTATTCGCGAAGATGTCAACCATGAAATTCTTGATTCTTTAAAAAAACTCATTAAAGCGGCTAAAAAGAAGGATGTGATAGACAGCTATATTGATTCGCCATACGATTTTATTCTTGAACTTATTTCGCTACGACAAAAGGCAGATGAAGTCACATGTGGTATATACGATGCGTTGATTGACGAAAATCTGGGTGATGAGGCCGGAACTTGGGTATGCCGTAAAATTGATTTCATCCGTTCAATGGGTCTTGAAGATGAAGCCCATAAATATATGGAGGATGAAATCGAATATCCTGATGTATGTCTGAAATATTATAATGAGTTGCTTACCGCCGGCAACTGGCAGGAAGCAATCGTTCTGCTTGACAAGGCTCAGACAATTAAAGACAACGGCTCTTACTTTTATTCTCCCAGGACTCCGAACTGGCTTGAACTGAAACAGCAGCTTCTTGTTGAACATGGCACCCTGGAAGAACGCATAGAGAATCTGAAACGACTCTTCCATAACAGCTACAACGATAAAGAGAAGTATTATCGCCAACTAAAAGAACTCGTTGACGCAGACCGATGGAACGAATTCTATCATAATCTTCTCTCTAATGTAACCGGTTATAAGGTTCTTGATGAAATCGCCCCATTCCTCATTGAAGAAGGTGAGTTTGACTGGTTGTTCCGCCTTGTGTCGGAATCAACGGCAAAGGATTCGACTGATTATCGGACTCCGTTAAAGTACGCCGGAGCATTGCGTCAGACTCATTTTGAAGAAATGCAGGCGATCCTAATCCGTACAGTCCGTGCATACGCTGCCGACCGTTTTCCTCCAAAGAAAAAGGTCAATTCATCGAAGTACTCATATTTTAGGGCAGATTTGGAATCGTTGTCAGAACTTGGGTATGCAAAAACGCAAAAGGAGATTGTCGAATTTTTACTGCAGGAATATCGATTCCGGCCATCTCTTGCTAAAGAATTGAGGTCTATAAAACTGGTTACGGACAATGAGTAAGAAGTCGATAGGGTTTTTCAATGACCGCGAGGTGAGGGCGGTCTGGGATGACGAGAACAACTGCTGGTGGTTTTCGGCTACTGATGTGGTGCGTGCTATCAATGATGAATCGGATTATACGAAGGCCGGTAATTATTGGCGTTGGCTAAAGCGCAAGCTGAAACAGGATGGCGCTCAGTTCGTGAGTGGTACTCACAAACTGAAAATTGTCGCTGCTGACGGTAAGCAGTACAACAGCGATGCGCTGTCGGCTGAGGATATTATTCTTCTTGCCAAGCATTATCCAAACAACCGGGCGAGCGGGTTCCTCGACTGGTTTACCTATAGCGACAATACTATCGACGGTCAGAGCCGCAAGAAGGCATATACTCTGTTTGAAAGCGGGTTGCTGAATTCGCTTGAACCGAGGAGCATGAAATGTCTGCAACAGATTCACGCCTACTTGTTCGGCGGTCTCTATGAGTTTGCCGTACAGATAAGAACCAAGAACATATCAAAGGGTGGTTTCACGTTTGCCAACTGCCTACATTTCTCAACTATCATTCCGACCATTGAACGTATGCCGGAAACGACGCTTGACGAAATTGCCGACAAGTATGTGGAGATGAACGTGGTTCATCCGTTTATGGAAGGCAATGGGCGCAGCACACGCATCTGGCTTGACCTGATGCTCCGTCGCTCACTCAAGCGCTGTGTGGACTGGAGCCGAATTGACAAGAACGAATATCTGGCAGCGATGCGCGAAAGCGTCGTTGACCCAACCCATATCAAAGCCTTGCTGAAAGGAGCACTGACCGACAAAATCAACGACCGCGAAATGTTCATGAAAGGCATCGACTACTCTTACTATTACGAAGAAGAGTGAGCCTAACTCAAAGTTGCGTGCAGACCTTTTGCACGTAATATGCACGTAAAAATAAAAGGAAGCGACTTAACTTAGTGATATTCACTTTGCTAAGTCGCTTTTGCTGTGCCCAGAACAGAAGCAACCAAATGAAAGACTATGCAAGGATATGGAAGTGGGTTCGAGTTTTGGAAAAATTGACAAATATTTGTATATCATAATATTACAAAATTGAAATTGTAAAAATAGGTGTCATTCGCTTTCATAAAGAATCGGTAGAAATCAAATAGGAGGACAAAAGGAGGACAAAATATTTTGCCGTTAAAGAATTAATTGCTAACTTTGTAAATGAGGATACGGAGCGTTGATGCGGCATAAAACGCATTTTAACACTTAATTTTTTGTCCTCTCCACCATAAAATTTTTGTCCTCCATGGCAAGTATCAAACGTTATTTATCTTCCAAAGTGGAAGGAAATGGCAGGTCTGAAATACAATTCAGGCTTAGCCTCACCAAAGACATAAAACTCCGCCTGAAGAGCGGCATATATATCAAGCCGTCACGTTTCAATGCAGGAACGATAGTCAAGCCTCGCGCCAACCAGGAAGAGATTGCTGAATTGAAAGAACTTGAACGAAAGATTCGAGATCTTGAAGATTACATCTATGCGTTGTGCGAGGACAATCCCGTAGAGCGTCTTACCAAAGAATTTCTTACCAAGGAGATCGACCGCTTTCATCATCCCAAGCGCGAGCGCAAGCCTAAGGAGGTTGAGGAGAAGCTGCAAAAGAAGTTCATCGAGCTTGTGGAGGAATTTCCGACAAAGCGCGGACTTTCGGAGTGGCGTCACCGCAGATATGGTGTATTGAGCCGTAGCCTGCACAGGTTTGAACTTTACCGGAAAGTGAAGCGTCAGCTACCTGCAAAACTTGACTTCGAGATGTTCACAACCGACATACTGGAGGATTATGAACGTTTCCTGCGCAACGAGCCAGAGATATTTGACAAATACCCCAGGATATTCGAGCAATACCCGGCGGAAACGAGAAAGGCGCGAAAATCACGCCGTCCGTTCCCCAAAGGCGACAATACCATAATAAACATATTCGCCTGTCTGCGCACATTCTTCCACTGGGCCATTGAGGAAGGACTTACCACCAACAATCCGTTTGTGAAATACAAAGGTAAGACCACGGAGCATTACGGCACACCTTACTACATAACTCTTGAAGAACGCGACCGCATTGCGGATTTTGACCTGTCGGCCAACAAGTCGCTTGCAGTCCAGCGTGACATCTTCATATTCCATTGCTGCATAGGCTGCCGCATATCCGACCTTATGCGCCTTACTCCGGCCAACATTATAAATGACGCGGTGGAGTATATCGCCAGCAAGACCAAGGGGGAGCGTCCTAATGTGATACGTGTGCCACTTACCCAAAGGGCAAAGGATATTCTCGAACGCTACAAGGGAGAGGACAGCGAGGGGCGGATCTTGCCGTTCATAAGCTCGCAGAAATACAACGTGGCCATCAAGAAGATATTTAAGGAGTGTGGGATAACGAGAATCGTTACGATTCTCAACCCCACCACCGGGGAGGAGGAGCAGCGTCCTATAAACGAGATAGCAAGCAGTCACCTTGCCCGGCGCACATTCGTAGGCAACCTTTACAAGAAGGTGAAAGACCCGAATCTCGTCGGTGCGTTGAGCGGCCACAAAGAAGGCAGCAGGGCATTCTCGCGATACCGCGACATAGACGACGATATGAAGAAAGAGCTTATCGGGCTTATGGAATAATCGCATAGGGAGGGGATAATTCGCGGAATGCGAACATTTCCCCTCTTATTGTGGTTGACAAATAAAATATATTTACTAACTTTGTCAACTAAATTATAGCATGGATATGAACAAGCAAGCCAACGATATATTTTCACGCCGGTTGCGTCAGGCAAGGCTGATGAAGGGATTTTCTTTGGAAAAACTCTCTCAATCAGTCACTCCGGCAATTACTCGCCAGTCCATAAACAAGTATGAGAAAGGTCTTATGATGCCTGACAGTCGGGTGCTTATAGCACTCGCCGCCGCGCTGGGTGTCAAGATTGACTATTTCTTTCGTCCGTTCACTGTGGAGGTCAATCATGTGGAGTTCCGCAAAAAGCCGCGTTTCCCGGAACGGATGGCCTCTGCCGTGAGGGAGAGGGTACGAGAGGAACTGGAGCGTTATCTGGAGGTTGAACAGCTTTGTGGCTGCTCGACCGATTTCTCCATGCCGCGCAAGACAGTGCGTACCGCCGAAGAGGCTGCTGTCCATGCCATGGAGATAAGGAATTATCTCGGACTCGGCAATGACGGTGTTTCAAATGTCATTGAGGTTCTTGAAGAAAACGGCGTCAAGGTCATAGAGATTGCCGAAGACAAGGATTTCGACGGACTCAGCGGATATGCCAACGGCTCAATACCTCTCATTGTCATAAACGGCGGTTTTGTCACTGAGCGCAAACGCTTCACTGCCCTGCATGAACTGGGGCATCTTCTGTTTGATATTCCTGATGACGTTCCGTCAAAAGAGGTGGAGAATATCTGTAATGTTTTCGCCAGTGAGTTCCTGCTGCCTGTAAGCGTACTGAAGGCCAAGGTCGGCAATACCCGACATGACATATCATTGTCGGAGCTTACCGACATACAGCGTCAGTTCGGAATATCGGTGGATGACATAATGGCTGCGCTCCATGCGAATGGTGTCATTACTGCCAAACGTTATTCCGGCTACCAGACCAAGAAGAACAGGCTGCCCGATTTCAAGGCGTTGGCCGAAAAGTCACGGGCTGTCGCCGAGAGATCCGGACGCTTCGCCCGTATGGTTTATCGCGCGCTGGCCGATGAAGCCATTACCTTCTCCAAGGCCGCAGTGTTGCTGAACACCTCCGTCGAGAGCGTCAAGTCACATCTTCAATTAGTGTGACGGGATGGAGATAATAGTCAATGACACAAACATATTCATCGACCTGCATTCAATCGGGCTGCTGGATTGTTTATGTGAACTGCCCTATGAGATCCGCACGGTGGACTTCGTAATGGCTGAGATTTCCGAACCACGGCAACGCGGGGAAATGGAGCGTCTGGCGGCGGCAGGCAAGATAAAAGTGGAGAGTTTCACGCCTGAGGAACTGATGGAGATTGTCGATGAGCATTCGGCGGTGTCCGGCAATCTTTCAATCCCGGACTGCTCGGTATGCTATTACGCGAGGAAACACGGTATCACCCTTCTGACCGGTGACAGGCAGCTCCGGAAATATGCCGAGGCTGAAAAGCTGACTGTCAGGGGCATATTGTTCGTGTTTGATGAGCTGGTGGCATATTCCGTTGTCTCATCGGAAGTTGCCGCAGCTAAACTTAAAGAATTATACTCTATTAATGTCCGCCTCCCGAAATCGGAGATACAGCGTCGTATAGACCTATGGGACAAAGCTGAATGAATGTATGGATATTGATGTAGTGGAAATACAGCACAATCTTGGCTGCATTATTGCTAAACTTGGGCTGATACATAATGATACTGCTTCCGTTTCAACTGACAGGTTGCAAAGACTGTCTGACTATCTTATAGATAATCAGCTCGCGTTTGAAAAGGCCATACGGAACGAAGTCCGGGATAAAGGCAGTGATTATTATGTTACACAGCTTTACAGGTCGCTTTCATCATATCTGAAATGGTATGTGGCCGAACATGGGCGTGAAAGCGCGAAGATGGCTGTTGCAAAACGGATATATGACCGTATTGTGTTCCTATGGATGCCGCCTATTGAGAGCCTGTTTCCTAATGTATCCAAATCGGCAGGGATTGTTGTCAACCCTATGTCAGACAATAAAGACCCGAAAGGATATAACAAGCTTTTTGAATTGGCCGGAGAACACTACCGAAGCATCCGCTATGACATTACTGAGAATCCGGATTATCCCCACCTCACATCCGATGAGATATACAGGCGACTGAAAGAGCTGGTTGCCCCGGTGTGCGGTGAGGGGGTAAGAATCGGAATGATACTCAACATCGCGATAAAACACCGCCTTCTGCTGAAAAAGCCACAAGGCAAATCATTGGAGCGAGAGCTTGGAATGACCTGCTCGTATCCTGCCGTTGCAAATGTGATCGACACGCCGAGCGATTACTTCAACATTGACGACTGGGGAAAAGGATATGGAAGCCAAGTTGCTGAAACAATAGCCGTTCATAACCAACATATATCATTCCGCGTTGTCGCTTATACTTTAATTGCTTAAATAAAAGCGTTAGCGGAAAAAGTTAAAGGAGTCCTGTACGTACAGGGCTCTATTTTTGTGCCGTAATTCAAAACAATAGATTATGGCAGCAGAAATAATCAGTTCCATACTGGACGGCCCAAAGGGCGTATATCTGGTAGTTGACGCCACCGACATGAAGGCGGCGTTTCAGGAATTTCTACGCATTACACGTGAAGCCGAGGACGAGCAGAGGGCTTATGACGACGAGCTTGCGACGGTTACGCGCGAGGAGGCCTGCAAAATTTTCAACCGTTCATACAGTACCCTTCTCCGCTGGGAGAAGGACGGTTACCTTGTGCCCGTAAAGATAGGCAAGACACCGCTTTACAAGATGTCGGATATAAAAGACGTGTTGAATCAGAAATTCGGTAACTCGTGAGATTCCGGGTTGTAAAAACTTTAGCCGAGCGCGACTTATTAAAATTTAATTAAGGCTCCATCCAGGAAAGTCTTGGTTCCCTTATAACCTGACTCACGATGATAGCGGATTGTTTATATACACTTGGTGCCGAATCTTCTAAAAAACAGGCATATGTCCTGTCGTATTTGGAAGATGCAGACTCTTGTGGTATCCGTGTCCGGAATTATCTGGGTTCTGGAGTGTCACTGCTCTTTAATAGAGAATGCGCGGTATGTCTGATAGTTTATTTGTTCAATCCATTCCCAGTTATAGGGAGTGCAGCCGCCGGAATAATCATTCGACTGGTCTGGGTGGAACCGGCGGGTTTATCTAAAAAGGATAAGTATTCAAAGTGCGATCAAATGGCTTCACTGCAAAAGGAAACTGCGACCGATGGATGTGAGGCAGGTATTAACCCGCTTGCCATTTCATTATGGAAGGCACAACACTTATGCTTATGAGAAATTCTCTACCAGCCGTTGAGCCGTCGCGACTCTACACCCGTCAGGAGGTTGCAGCCATGTTCGCCCTCTCCGACATCGAATTGTTCAGCTATGCCAGTGATCCTGAAGGATTGCGCTATGAGATTGTTCCGGCCAGTCCTTACCCGCTTTTCCGTGGAAGCGAACTGCTGCGGTTCTTCTCAAACACCTACAAGCTATGCCAAGATGGATGCCTGTCTATGAAGACGATATGACACACTGGCTATGGGATAACGCGCAACGTTACCAGTGGTGGCTTGAAATAAGGTTTCGAGCCGCCAAGACTCCCGGCATGAGGTATGTGGGTGACACAAACATCCGCATACGGGTGACTTACGGAGAATGGCCTGTGACTATTGCCTATCTTGGTACGCGATGGCACGCAGATGAGAGAGCTGTCATATCTTTTCTGGAGGCATTGGAGGAGGACGGTCTGATTACCCGTAGGAAAAACGGGCTTGTAACCGTTATATCCGTCTGCGGCTTTGAAAAGTATTGCTTCAATATGCAGAACAACGGAAAAGCACCATTGCCGGAAGGTTCGGTGGATATTGAGTATGAAATGCAAAATCCGGAGCATGATACTCCGCTGGGCTGTATATCTGATGAAACGCAAATCGAAAAGCACTATGCAACGCGGAGTGATACGGCAGACGAAACGCAGAGCCGGACGCGGCCATATTTACATAAAAGAAAAGAAATAAAAGAACTTTTAATTGATGGTAAACGCGAGCGCGAAAAAGATTTTTTAGAAAAACTGAAAAAATCGGAATCCACGCTTGAAGGGATGGCTATGAGCCTGCACTGCGAGTTGTCGGATCTGCTGGCGGTAGCCGATGATTTCAGTAATGCAACAATCACTACCGAGGACTGGCATCCCACGTTCTCGGCTTTCAAGAAACACTTTCTCAACTGGGCCCGGATGAGAATAAAAAAATCAAAAGATGAAGTACCCCAAAAGAATAAATCCGCAGGAGGCTATCAGCCAAATGCGGTACGCCGCAGAGGGCCGGTTACACCCGATTGCGGACTTAACGAAGATTGACGCCTACAAGCAGTTCTTCCTTGGATGCGCAAAAAAGGTATGCCCTGGCTATGTTGTCCGCGACGACCAGCGCAAGATTCTCAACGACATCGTGCATTGGGCGTTGAAAGACTATCACGGCAACCTCGATCCGGACCGGGGGCTATTGCTGTGGGGCGACATAGGCACCGGAAAGTCAACGCTCCTAAGGGTAGTCCGGCAATTCTGCAACGAGGTACACCCTCCCCGTGACGGTATGCGCTACTGGTTTCGCATGACAAACGTAATCGACATCTGCGCCGAGTTTTCCGATGAATCGCGCGACGGCGGCTATTATGCCCTCCAGACATACATCACAAGCTCCCGCCAGGCTTTCGATGAACTTGGTAGCGAAACAATACCCACCGGACGGTGGGGCAACTTTGAGAATGTGATGCAATATGTCCTCCAGCGGCGTTATGACCTGCGCGACAATCAGTTCACACACGCCACTACCAATCTTTCCCTGCAACAGCTTTCTCAAGTCTATTCACCCAGAATCTATGACCGCTGCAAGGAAATGTTCAATTTTGTGGAGATTCGCGGCAATACTTTCCGAAAAACCTACACTCCGGGGGGCGATGGCTAAACGAAGATACGAAAAAAAGGTCAATATCTCTATGATTGACCGTAACAGGCTATATACCATTTCAGAGGTGGCCCGGATAATCGGAATCAGTCGGTCGTATTTCTACTATTGTTTCGACCATGACGAGCGGTTTCCCAAACCAACGTTCATCAACGGAATCACACGCCTGACAGGTAGCGACCTGATAGAGATTATAGCCCTGCGGCGGCGCAAGGGGCTATAATCCCGGTTCAGTTCCAGATATGCCACGGCGGGGTGCGGCGTTCCGGGGAGGCTATGGTCTCCGACAGCTCAACGGCGAGAAGCCATGCCTCGGTTCGCATATCGTCCATTTCCGCCAATGCCCTCGCTTCAAGGCTATCCCCGGCACCCGATAGCTCGCACCACTGCCGGGCAAAGGTAGAGGGTTGGAAAGCGTCTATGAACGAGAGTATCTCATCAAGGAGTGTTGCCGGGTTGCCGCCTGTCATGTCGGCGCAAAAGCAGAACGGCACGCCGCTCCGAGTCCTGCGCCGGAAATCGAAAGCGGTACAGTCGATGTCTATCACGCTGACGGTCACGCTCCAGCCGCATTTGGCGGCAATATCTATAATGGTCTGTAACAACATATCTAAAAACATGGTTATGTCTGCCACAACCGAAAAGATTGTGGCAGACCGGGTTATATTTCTGAACGGGTCTATTCCTCCGTCGGGTCGAAATCGGTTTCTTCAAGGGCGGCGAGCAGGTCAAGCACCATGCTCTCCGCGTCCTCCATATCAGCCACTATGTCGCGGATATGGTACGGTGCGCCGTTCCTGCCGTGTCCGTCCTCGCCTATCCAGAGGTAGGCTTCCTCGTCGGGGTCGAAGCCCTCGTAATACTCCCTCACTGACTTTATGAGGCTGTCGGGGTCGCCGTCTTTCATTTCGGCGGAGAAGTTGAAATCCTGCCCTGCCTTGGTGGATTGGGATAACTCGAACTGCCATATCTCGGCCTTGGGATTCTTTGATGTATGGACGCTCCAGCCTTTGGCTTCGGCACACTCGGTTATGCGGTCTATCGTGTCTTGAATATCCATGTCGTTATCGGATTGTGCCAGCCGTGGCTGTTATGCCACGGCTGACGTGTTATCGGTCATTCATCGGACGGGTCATGCAGCCGGGAGAGGAAAGACTGCAACCGCTTGTCGGCTATCTCCCCTATAGGTCGGGGATTGAAATACGGCACCTCCGTTATTTGGAGTATTCCGTAGCCCTGCTTGCGGCAGTCTATCTCAATCCCGGCAAGCTCGTTGAGCGAAACATAGCCGTATTCGTCCTCGGCGAGTCCAACGACAATGCAGAACATTATCGTGTCGTCGCCCTCCTTGCTCCCTTCAAGCACAAACCACCGGGCGTTTCCTATGGCGAATATCGCTACGCATACGGCGTCCTTGCCCTTTCCGTCCTGGGAGTAGAGGGGGAAGCCCTTGAAGGCTTCCTCCAGTCTTGGTGTCATCAGTCTGTTCATAATCAGTCAAATTCTATTTCATCCTCGTATAATTCTATGGTCGCTCCGCTGCTCACCTCTATTATAAGGCGGTAGCCGTTGCGACCTACAACCGTTCCTCTGCGGTAGCCGCGCCACGGCTCTTTGAGGTCGCATTGCCGTCCGTATTCTGGAAAGTCGGTATCAGTATCGTACATAGTCGGCGGCGTTTTTGAGTTCAGCAAATTCGGGGTCGTAGATGAGTTCCTTGTCTATGAGGTGGCTGTAAGCCTCGGCAGCGAGGCGCGAAGCCCACTCGTTGCGGTCGTCATAGTGTCCTTGTCGGTAATTGTAGGCGAGAGCTTTCATGTAGCCCATGAACACCTTGAATGCCTGCTGTTGCAGGTAGCGGTGCATGGTGGTCATTGCCCTGCCTGTCTTTTCGGGGCTGCTCACTTTGCCGTTGACAAAGTTTTCAAATTCACGGACAAAAGTCTTGTCGCCCTCGGCGATGTTCATAAAGTCGATGTCGGTATTCATATTGTTGTGATTTATAGATGTGCGCGGTGATAGATTTGGGGATTTTCGGTCACGTTGTAGATGTAGTTTCCGCAACGCACCAACAAGGCGTGTTCGCCGTAGTAGAGCCGTTTCATTCCGATAATTGAGCCGGAACGGTGGAAATTCGGGTAGCGGTCTATGTTCCACCGCTTGCCCTCTTCAATTGTCATTCTTTTAACTCTCATGGGTATGGGGTGTTAGAAATAATAGTCGGCTATTAAGCCTGCATACAGTCTGTCACCCGGATTAAGCAGATTTATAAGGCGCATAAACTCGATGGAGCGTTCAGCCACACCGTAGCCGGTGCCGTAGTCGGTTATGAAAAGGCAGTTGGTGTCAAGCGGATTGAAGACAGCCATTTGGAGATTATAGACAGGGCCTGTCCACGTCATTGCTTTGTCAGGGGTTATTGCCTCCGCTTTCTCCTTTATAAGCCCCGCATAGGAGAGTCGCCATTCATCAATGCCTCCGTTGTAGGTAATGGATAGGTCATGATTGAGTGTGAGCATTCCTTTGGGGAGTATTTCTAACAGCTTTTCCAACTGTGTTTTACGTTCCCCATGCGCCACCTCTTTGGCATAGTCGAAGCCTACGGTGTCGCCCTCGGTGATGTGGTCGGGGTTGATGTAGTTATACTCGCTAATCGGGCTTGTTCCTAATTGATAGATTGTGCTGTGCATGGTCTTGAAATGTTTGAGTTTCTAATTTTTTCCCTCTTTGTGAAGCTCTTTGAGCTTCCCGGCAGGGCTGGCCGTTTTTCGTGCAATTCGCAACTGCGGCCAAAGGGAGGATAAGGCAAGGGTGAGGTCAGCGGCAAGACCGGGATACCCAAATTTTGGAGGCACGAGAAAATTTGAAACCGAAGGCTCGGTTTCGAGCTGAAGGTTGCGGAGGCTCACGGGCGCAGTCCGCCGACCTCAAACGAAGTGGCCTTTGCCGTTCCTCCCGGACGCGGTAATTTCGCACGGAAAAACGCCAATCCTGTCGGCAGCGAATAATTCACAGGAAAAAATCTTCATAAAAACATCCGCTCCAAAGCGTCAGCCTTGAAGCGGATCAGGGCCATCGTTCCGAGAGCGGTCATCCAAAGACCCGGCGGCACATTGGTATTCCATAGACCCGCGCCCAAAACAGCAAGGCGTGACACGTATATACGCCTCACGCCCCACTGTTCTATAATTCGGGTACTGCCAGCCAGCTCACATTGTCGCCTTGCGGCATGGGTAGTAACGGGTCATACTGCATTAGCTGATATGAGGCTATCTTGAAATCAGCCTCGATTACGGCATATATTATCACCTGTCCTTTTTCCGGCACACACTCCGAAAACCTATGCCATTCGGGACATGGATTTTTGTCAGCCCATTCCGCGCCCTCTATGAAGCAATACATATTAGGCACACGAAAATCGCTGTCCTTATACCGCTCGGCGGCTTCTTTTCGTATTTCCTCTTTTCGGTTCATAATCGTTTCGCTTTGTCAATCAAACCATTCCGGATTATCCTCTTTAAGTTCCTCGATTAATGCGTCATCGGGCAGACCGAGGTTGCTGTCAGCGGTATAGAAGAAAATATCTTCATCGACCTTTTCAGCCTCCTTGTCGGCGAAGCCGTCCGAGCCGTCGGTTGCAGGATAAGGCATAAGGACATCAAGCAGGCTTGTTCCCGCGATTATCAGTTCCTCGCCCTCGTTGCTTCTCACGATACGGCAGGTGTATTCCTTGCCCTTGTAGTTGATTTCAGTTGTAATCATATCGGTATTGTGTT
>PDYJ01003095.1_pt1 | contig 78716 bp, 66 predicted proteins | sample 1430841 | NCBI WGS metagenome assembly PDYJ01 (sample SAMN07237672, study PRJNA390542) | Gut metagenome, whole genome shotgun sequencing project. | isolation source: fecal pellets | host: Mus musculus | place: USA: New York, NY | collected 2016-10
GTAGGGACCGTAATGGCTCGATAGCTCAGTTGGTAGAGCAAAGGATTGAAGCTCCTTGTGTCGGCGGTTCGATTCCGTCTCGCGCCATTAGGAAGCAAGAAGTTGCGGGTATAGTTTAGTGGTAAAACGAAAGCCTTCCAAGCTTTAGTCGCGAGTCCGATTCTCGTTACCCGCTTCAAAGGAAAGGGGCCTATAGCTCAGCTGGTTAGAGCGCACGCCTGATAAGCGTGAGGTCGATGGTTCAAGTCCATTTAGGCCCATTGGAGATTTACTCAAGTGGCTGAAGAGGCGCCCCTGCTAAGGGTGTAGGTCGGTTTATACCGGCGCGAGGGTTCGAATCTCTCAATCTCCGCTTTACAGATATGCTTCATTAACTACCTTAATGAGGCATTTTATTTTCCTTTGATTAAAATCTGTAAAGTAATACATGCTGTTTGAGGTAAGCGAAAAGAGCAAATAAAAAAGTTCAAAAAAAGCTTGCCAAAGCGAGCAAAAGATGATAATATTATAAAGCTGTAATTTGAGAGAGATGAGAAAATTAAAAAAAGTTCTTGGTCAAAGCTTAAAAGACATGATATAATATAAAAGTTGTCACATGACAACGGTAGTACCTTGAAAACTGAACAAAGTTTCGCTGAAAGTGTGCGGGATATAAAAATCCCAAAACAAAAGCGAAGTCAATTCGCAAGCAATAAATTTGAGATAACTCAAAGAAAGTTTTAGAGCTAAACGATAAAAAGCTCATTTTTCAAAAGGAAAATGAGAGTTTGATCCTGGCTCAGGACGAACGCTGGCGGCGTGCCTAATACATGCAAGTCGAGCGAGCTTGCCTAGATGATTTTAGTGCTTGCACTAAATGAAACTAGATCAAGCGAGCGGCGGACGGGTGAGTAACACGTGGGTAACCTGCCCAAGAGACTGGGATAACACCTGGAAACAGATGCTAATACCGGATAACAACACTAGACGCATGTCTAGAGTTTGAAAGATGGTTCTGCTATCACTCTTGGATGGACCTGCGGTGCATTAGCTAGTTGGTAAGGTAACGGCTTACCAAGGCAATGATGCATAGCCGAGTTGAGAGACTGATCGGCCACATTGGGACTGAGACACGGCCCAAACTCCTACGGGAGGCAGCAGTAGGGAATCTTCCACAATGGACGAAAGTCTGATGGAGCAACGCCGCGTGAGTGAAGAAGGGTTTCGGCTCGTAAAGCTCTGTTGGTAGTGAAGAAAGATAGAGGTAGTAACTGGCCTTTATTTGACGGTAATTACTTAGAAAGTCACGGCTAACTACGTGCCAGCAGCCGCGGTAATACGTAGGTGGCAAGCGTTGTCCGGATTTATTGGGCGTAAAGCGAGTGCAGGCGTTCAATAAGTCTGATGTGAAAGCCTTCGGCTCAACCGGAGAATTGCATCAGAAACTGTTGAACTTGAGTGCAGAAGAGGAGAGTGGAACTCCATGTGTAGCGGTGGAATGCGTAGATATATGGAAGAACACCAGTGGCGAAGGCGGCTCTCTGGTCTGCAACTGACGCTGAGGCTCGAAAGCATGGGTAGCGAACAGGATTAGATACCCTGGTAGTCCATGCCGTAAACGATGAGTGCTAAGTGTTGGGAGGTTTCCGCCTCTCAGTGCTGCAGCTAACGCATTAAGCACTCCGCCTGGGGAGTACGACCGCAAGGTTGAAACTCAAAGGAATTGACGGGGGCCCGCACAAGCGGTGGAGCATGTGGTTTAATTCGAAGCAACGCGAAGAACCTTACCAGGTCTTGACATCCAGTGCAAACCTAAGAGATTAGGTGTTCCCTTCGGGACGCTGAGACAGGTGGTGCATGGCTGTCGTCAGCTCGTGTCGTGAGATGTTGGGTTAAGTCCCGCAACGAGCGCAACCCTTGTCATTAGTTGCCATCATTAAGTTGGGCACTCTAATGAGACTGCCGGTGACAAACCGGAGGAGGTGGGGATGACGTCAAGTCATCATGCCCCTTATGACCTGGGCTACACACGTGCTACAATGGACGGTACAACGAGAAGCGAACCTGCGAAGGCAAGCGGATCTCTTAAAGCCGTTCTCAGTTCGGACTGTAGGCTGCAACTCGCCTACACGAAGCTGGAATCGCTAGTAATCGCGGATCAGCACGCCGCGGTGAATACGTTCCCGGGCCTTGTACACACCGCCCGTCACACCATGAGAGTCTGTAACACCCAAAGCCGGTGGGATAACCTTTATAGGAGTCAGCCGTCTAAGGTAGGACAGATGATTAGGGTGAAGTCGTAACAAGGTAGCCGTAGGAGAACCTGCGGCTGGATCACCTCCTTTCTAAGGAAGGCGAAAGATGATGGAGAGTGCGAGAGCACTAAGAGAAGTCATCGAGAAAGCCAAGCGGAAGCACACTGAGAAACTTTGTTTAGTTTTGAGGGTAATACCTCAAGAGCTAGTACATTGAAAACTGAATATAATCAAAAGCAAAAAAACCGAGACAATCGAAAAAACAGATTGAAGAGCGACCGAGAAGAGAGAGAAACTCAACTTGAAATAGGTCAAGTAGAAAAGGGCGCATGGTGAATGCCTTGGCACTAGAAGCCGATGAAGGACGTGACGAACCACGAAAGGCTTCGGGGAGCAGTAAGTAAGCAATGATCCGGAGATATCCGAATGGGGGAACCCAATACCGCGAGGTATTATCATTAACTGTTAAGGTTAATGAAGGAAGACGCAGTGAACTGAAACATCTAAGTAGCTGCAGGAAGAGAAAGAAAAATCGATTTCCCAAGTAGCGGCGAGCGAACAGGAAAGAGCCCAAACCAGCTGGCTTGCCAGTTGGGGTTGTAGGACTGCGATATAGTACTTGAAGTGATAGCAGAATTATCTGGAAAGATAAGCCAGAGAGGGTGAGAGCCCCGTACGCGAAATTGCGGAGAGACTTAGCAGGATCCTGAGTAGGTCGGGACACGAGGAATCCCGATTGAAACCGCGAGGACCATCTCGCAAGGCTAAATACTAACTAGTGACCGATAGTGAACCAGTACCGTGAGGGAAAGGTGAAAAGAACCCCGGAAGGGGAGTGAAAGAGAACCTGAAACCGTGTGCCTACAAGTAGTCAGAGCACATTAAAGTGTAATGGCGTGCCTTTTGTAGAATGAACCGGCGAGTTACGTTATGGTGCAAGGTTAAGTCAGAAAAGACGGAGCCGGAGCGAAAGCGAGTCTGAATAGGGCGAAAGAGTATCATGACGTAGACCCGAAACCAAGTGACCTACCCATGACCAGGTTGAAGGCGTGGTAAAACACGCTGGAGGACCGAACCCACGTGAGTTAAAAATCGCGGGGATGAGTTGTGGGTTAGCGGTGAAATTCCAAACGAACTTGGAGATAGCTGGTTCTCTCCGAAATAGCTTTAGGGCTAGCCTCGTGTGAATGATAATGGAGGTAGAGCGCTGTTTGGACTAGGGGCCCGTCAGGGGTTACTGAATCCAGATAAACTCCGAATGCCAGATATCAATGCACGGGAGTCAGACTGCGAGTGATAAGATCCGTAGTCGAAAGGGAAACAGCCCAGATCACCAGTTAAGGTCCCCAAATCTATGCTAAGTGGAAAAGGATGTGGAGTTGCGTAGACAACTAGGATGTTGGCTTAGAAGCAGCCACCATTTAAAGAGTGCGTAATAGCTCACTAGTCGAGTGACGCTGCGCCGAAAATGTACCGGGGCTAAGCATAGTACCGAAACTGTGGATGCATATATTATATGCGTGGTAGGAGAGCGTTCTAAGTGCGGCGAAGTTAGATCGAGAGGACTAATGGAGCGCTTAGAAGTGAGAATGCCGGTATGAGTAGCGAAAGATAGGTGAGAATCCTATCCGCCGAAAGACTAAGGTTTCCTGGGGCAGGCTCGTCCGCCCAGGGTAAGTCGGGACCTAAGGTAAGGCCGAGAGGCGTAGCCGATGGACAACAGGTAGAAATTCCTGTACTGAAATTGTTCGATATGAGCAAAGGAGGGACGCAGGAGGCTAATGACGCATGTTGCTGGAAATACATGTGCAAGCAGTAAGAAAAAAGATGAGTCAAATGCTTGTCTTTAGATTTCAAGCTGTGATGCGGAGCGAAATAAAAGTAGCGAAGGTCATGATGTCACACTGCCAAGAAAAGCTTCTAGCCAGAACAATTTTACCCGTACCGCAAACCGACACAGGTAGTCGAGTGGAGAACACTCAGGTGAGCGAGAGAACTCTCGTTAAGGAACTCGGCAAAATGACCCCGTAACTTCGGGAGAAGGGGTGCTGATAGTAAAATATCAGCCGCAGTGAATAGGCCCAAACAACTGTTTATCAAAAACACAGGTATCTGCAAAATCGTAAGATGACGTATAGGTGCTGACACCTGCCCGGTGCTGGAAGGTTAAGAGGAGAGCTTAGCGCAAGCGAAGGTTTGAATTGAAGCCCCAGTAAACGGCGGCCGTAACTATAACGGTCCTAAGGTAGCGAAATTCCTTGTCGGGTAAGTTCCGACCTGCACGAAAGGTGTAATGATTTGGGCACTGTCTCAACGAGAGACTCGGTGAAATTATAATACCCGTGAAGATGCGGGTTACCCGCGACAGGACGGAAAGACCCCATGGAGCTTTACTGTAGCTTGATATTGAGTATTTGTTAAACATGTACAGGATAGGTAGGAGCCAGAGAAAGTAGGACGCTAGTCTTACCGGAGGCAATGTTGGGATACTACCCTTGTTTGATGGATCCTCTAACTCACAGAGCTGAGCGTTCTGGAGGACAGTGTCAGGTGGGCAGTTTGACTGGGGCGGTCGCCTCCTAAAGTGTAACGGAGGCGCCCAAAGGTTCCCTCAGAATGGTTGGAAATCATTCGCAGAGTGTAAAGGTATAAGGGAGCTTGACTGCGAGAGCTACAACTCGAGCAGGGACGAAAGTCGGGCTTAGTGATCTGGTGGTACTGCATGGAAAGGCCATCACTCAACGGATAAAAGCTACCCTGGGGATAACAGGCTTATCTCCCCCAAGAGTTCACATCGACGGGGAGGTTTGGCACCTCGATGTCGGCTCGTCGCATCCTGGGGCTGAAGTCGGTCCCAAGGGTTGGGCTGTTCGCCCATTAAAGCGGCACGCGAGCTGGGTTCAGAACGTCGTGAGACAGTTCGGTCCCTATCCGTCGTGGGCGTAGGAAATTTGAGAGGAGCTGTCCTTAGTACGAGAGGACCGGGATGGACATACCGCTGGTGTACCAGTTGTCTTGCCAAAGGCATCGCTGGGTAGCTATGTATGGAAGGGATAAGCGCTGAAAGCATCTAAGTGCGAAGCCCCCCTCAAGATGAGATTTCCGATGCGAAAGCAGTAAGACACCTTAAAGACGATGAGGTAGATAGGCTAGGAGTGGAAGCATAGCGATATGTGGAGCGGACTAGTACTAATCAGTCGAGCACTTGACCAAAGCTCAAAGGTTTAAAGGCTAGAGATTATATTCAGTTTTGAGTGTAAAAGCTCAGAAAGAGTACGGTGGCGATGGCAAGAAGGATACACCTGTTCCCATGCCGAACACAGAAGTTAAGCTTCTTAACGCCGAGAGTAGTTGGTGGGAAACTGCCTGCGAGGGTAGGCAGTCGCCGTACTCTTTTTTAATATTCCGGCTTAGCTCAGTTGGTAGAGCACCTGACTGTTAATCAGGTTGTCGTCAGTTCGAGTCTGACAGCCGGAGTAAAGTGATGAGTTAAAGGAAGAACGAAGAGAATTATCTTTGTTCTTCCTTTTTTGTATAGTTATTATTTTTCATGAAAAAATCCTCTAGTTTTCTTAACTAGAGGATTTAATATTAATTACTTTTTTTCTGTATAAAGTGAGTTAGACATACTAAAACTGTAAAAATTATTCCTGCACTTATCATTGGAATTCGATAATTTGGAAATATTAGTAACACAATAATCATTGCTATAAAAAATATTAGTACTGCTATATCTGATATTGGATATAACGGCATTCTAAATGTTGGAAGTTCATTCTTTGGTGTCTTTTTACGGTAAGTCATATGAGTCACGATCATAATTGACCAAATTAATAAAAACATACTCGTTGCAGTGGCAGAAATAAAGGTAAAAGCATCCTTTAAAAAGAGATTTAAAAGAGGTGCTAATGCAATTAAAACTGTTGAGAATACTAAAGCATTTTTAGGTAATTGTCGATGATCCAACTTACCTAAATGCTTACTGATTTTGTTTTTACCATTGTAATTTATTGAAAATAATAGACGGCCCGCACTATAGATAAAGCTATTAGTTGATGAAATGGCTGCACTTATAACAACAAAGTTAATTATTGAACCTGCATTTTTAATTCCTGTTGCACCTAATGCTTGAACGAATGGTGAACTTGAAGTTGAAACCTTTGTCCAAGGAATTGCTAATAAGATACTTAGAATTGCAAGCACATAAAATAAAATAATTCGAACAGGCAGTTGGTCAATAGCCCGTGTAATAGTTTTCTTTGGTTCTTTTGCTTCAGCAGCAGTTAAACCAATTAACTCAACACCGATGAAACTAAAGATTACCATTTGAAAACCTAATAAAAAACCTTTAGGACCTTTGGCGAAAATACCGCCATCAATCATCATGTTATTCCAGCTAACATGCCCATACTTTGTTGAAGAATTTGTAATTAATAGGTAGAAGACAAGAATAACAAATGCAATAATTGTTACAATTTTAATAATTGCAAAACTAAATTCTAAGTTTCCAAATACCCGTGCTGAAATTAGATTAATACCTAATAGTACTAATAAAGTAATTAATCCGGGAATCCAACTTTGCAGGTTGGGCCACCAATATTGAAAATAAATTCCTAGGGCAGTAATTTCTGCCATAGCGAGAGTCAACCAACTGAACCAATATAAATATCCTGTTGTTGTTCCAATACTTTTTCCTAAGTATTCTGAAATAAAATCAATATAGGTATTTTTCTTAATATCTGAAAGTATCAGTTCTCCGAGTGCTCTCATTAACAGAAAAAGAAAGAATCCAACTAAGCAATAGATGAAAATTACTGCAGGACCAGCTAGCTCAATACTATTTCCAACTCCTAGAAATAGTCCTGTTCCAATTGTTCCCCCTAATGCAATTAGTTGAATATGGGCATTTGTCAAACTCCGTTTCATAGTTTTAACCTCAGATGATTCTGAGCTATTTTTTGACATTAAAATATAAAACTCCTTTCATAGTTTATTAAAATTTTAACATAAAAATCTATAATAACTGATAAAACGTATAGTGTTTAAGATTTTTTATAAGATTATGAATAAAAAAATTACTTGATATTTTTGTGAAATATTTTTCAATATTATAAAAAATGTAACCGATAACATTATTGAAAACAATTATTTCTTACTTTTTATCATATTGTGAATTTGTAAAAAGATGCACAAAGTCATTTACAAGTGTTGGATATAAGGACTATACTGTCATTGTTCAAAAAAATATGCCTAGATTTCCGAGTAGGAGGCCCAATTAAATGGTGCAAGATAAAAAGGCGACAAAAGAAGAAAAAGCAATTGATGTAAATAAAATGATTGATGGCTATGTAGAAAAAGCCCATGTTGCTTTAGATGAGATGGCCAATTTTGATCAAGAACAAGTTGATAAAATTTGTGAAGCTATCGCAAGTGCAGGGGAACAGAATAGTTATTTACTTGCAAAAATGGCTGTTGAAGAAACTGGTCGTGGAGTAGTAGAAGATAAGACTATTAAAAATATGTTTGCCAGTGAAAACATTTGGAATAGTCTTCGTCATGAAAAAACTGTTGGTGTTATTGAAGAAGATAAAGAAAAACAATTAGTTAAAATTGCAGAACCTAAAGGCGTAATTGCTGGAGTAACTCCCGTTACTAACCCAACCTCAACTGTAATTTTTAAAGCTATGCTTGCTTTAAAAACTAGAAATGCTATTATTTTTGGCTTCCACCCACAAGCACAAAAGAGTTGTGTAAAAACTGGTGAAATTATTCGAGAAGCAGCAATTAAAGCTGGTGCTCCTAAAGACGCAATTCAATGGATTGAATATCCAAGTCTTGAAGCAACTAGTACATTAATGAATCATCCAAATGTTCAAACAATTTTAGCTACTGGTGGTCCTGGAATGGTTAAGGCTGCTTATTCATCTGGTAAGCCTGCAATCGGTGTTGGTCCAGGTAATGGTCCCTCATATATTGAAAAGACCGCCAATATTCCAGAATCCGTTTACGATATTGTTCTCTCCAAGACTTTTGATAATGGTATGATTTGTTCCTCCGAAAATTCTGTAGTAGTTGATGAGGATATCTATAACGAAGTAAAAGATGAATTTAAGTCTTGGAATTGTTATTTCTTAAAACCAGATGAAATTAAGAAGTTCGAAGAAAAATTCATTGATCCTAAGAGAGGAACTGTTGCTGGTCCAGTTGCTGGTCGTTCGGCTTATCAAATTGCAAAATTATGTGGAGTAGATGTACCAGAAGATACTAAGGTAATTATTGCCGAATACAAGGGTGTGGGTAAAAAGTATCCTTTATCTGCTGAAAAGCTTTCTCCTGTATTTACCATGTATAAAGCTAAGGGTCATGAAGATGCCTATAAGATTTGTACCGACCTTCTAAATTATGGTGGACGCGGCCATACTGCGGGGGTTCATTCTCAAGATGAAAAAGTAATTGATGAGTTTTCAATGAAAATGGATGCATGCCGTATTTTGGTTAACTCTCCAGCTTCAGTTGGTGGTGTTGGTGACTTGTACAACAATATGCTTCCTTCCCTTACTTTAGGGACCGGTTCATATGGTGCTAATACTTTTTCACATAATATTGGTGCTAGAGACCTGCTTAACATTAAGACAGTTGCAAAACGTCGTGATAATATGCAATGGATCAAGGTTCCAAAGAAGACATATTTTGAACATAATGCAGCAAATTATTTAAAGCACATGCCTGATGTTGAAAGATTCTTCATTGTGACTGATGAAGGTGTAGCCAGCAAATACATTAATGAAATTACTGATATTATTAGTCAACGTCGTGGTAAAAAGAGCTATGAAGTCTTTCAAGCAGTAACTAAGGATCCGGATACTGATATAATTGCTGACGGTGTTCACCGAATGAATATCTTTAAGCCGGATGTCGTGATTGCTATTGGTGGTGGATCTGTAATGGATGCTGCTAAGGCAATGCGATTATTCTACGAAAATCCAGATATGAGTTTTGAAGATGCTTATTCAAAATTTTTAGATATTAGAAAAAGAACAGTAAGATTTCCAAAATATAATGCTATCCAATTAGTATGTATTCCAACTACTTCAGGAACTGGTTCAGAAGTATCACCATTTTCAATTATTAAAGATGCAAAGACCGGAATTAAACACACTCTTTGTGATTATTCTTTAAATCCTGATGTTGCCATTGTTGACGATCAATTTGTAGAAACTATGCCAAAGGAATTGATTGCTCGCTCTGGTTTTGAAGCATTAGCTCATGCAGTAGAAAGTTATGTTTCGACTATGGCTACTGATTTTACTCGTGGCTGGTCGATGAAAGCTATCAAGTTGATTTTTGAAAACTTAGAAAAATCATATAATGGTGATCAAAATGCTAGAAGCAGAATGCATAATGCAGCTACTTTAGCTGGTATGGCATATGCAAATGCATTCTTAGGTGTAGGACATGCAATTGCTCATACAGAATCATCTGAGTTTGGTATTCCAAGTGGCTTAAGTGATGCTATTGCAATGCCATATGTGATTAGATTCAATTCTAAAAAGCCTAGAAAGCTTGCAATGCGCCCACATTATTCAATTTTTAGAGCTGATAAAGATTATGCAGAAATTGCACGTAGTCTGGGACTAAAAGAAAATAGCGACCAAGAACTAATTGATGCTTTAATCAAGAAAGTTGTTGAATTAGGACATGCTGTTGGGATGAAGTTAAGCCTTAAAGCTAATGGAATTAGTGAAGCTGATTTTAATAATAAGGTAGAAAACATGGCTGTTGAAGCCTATGGCGACCAAAACGTTGTAACAAATCCTTCTGCGTTATTGATTAGTGAAATTAAGAATCTAATGAAAGAAACATACACTGGAAAGGGTATTGAAGCTTAATTTTTTCGTATCTCTCTTGAAATATTAATATGAATTCGCACGTAAAAGGGGAAGCAATGTATTGCTTCCCCTTTTTTATGTGTGTCGGGCATGATATTACATCTAGTCCGTTGAAATACGGATCACGGGTATTTGTCGCCAAGTGTAGTGAACCACAAGCTGGTAACGGTGACGTTATGAGTGAAGGAAGTGGCTAGCGAGTTCTCCGAGCCTACGAACAGAAACTTAGTCAGGCCAAATGGTGGATAAGACTGCATAACAAGTCGAAGTCCAGAGGACAAACGTAAAACCAAGACGGTAAACTAAGAGGTTATGGAAAACAAGAGATGAATGTCTTACCCCGAGAGATCTTATGGACAGGTTAAGTCGAGTAAACTTTAAAATCAGTGATCGTAAAGCCTGGTCGAAAAAGGTTAACCATGAGAAGTCAGCTGAGGTCATAGTAGCGATGAAGGTTTTGTAATGAATCCAGATGCGAAGGACCTAATGTTTGTAAGAGAATATCCCGCTATAAGCAATGTTCAGACAGTTCGAATAAGAGGATAGCCTAGTACGGAGAGAACGTAACTCACCGATGGTGAAAGTAATTGGAATGATTCTGAATATATTTACAAGTAGAAAAGGAGATATCACGAGCAATGGAATTAATTGATCAAATACTAAGTCAAAGTAATCTTAAAGAAGCTATCAAAAGAGTTAAGGCTAATAAAGGAGCTGCAGGAGTAGATAAAAGAACAATCTATGAAATTGATGATTACTTTAAGAAACATCAAGTAGAGATTAAACAATCTATTCGAGCAATGAAATATAAACCACAAGCTGTAAGACGAGTTTATATTCCTAAAGCTAATGGTAAGAAACGTCCTTTAGGAATTCCAACTGTAGTAGACAGAGTAATCCAGCAAGCTATATCTCAAGTTTTAATGAAGATCTATGACCCTGAATTTAGCGCCTATAGTTATGGCTTTAGACCTAAGAGAAGTGCTCATGATGCCATGGAGCAAGTATTAGAATACTTGGATGAAGGATATCAATGGGTGATTGATCTAGATATTGAGAAATACTTTGATACAGTAAACCACGATAAATTAATTTCAACCCTAAGAGAGCAGATAAATGACAAAACCACCCTCCACTTAATCCGGTCATTCTTAAAAGCTGGGATAATGGAGGATGGTTTAGTTAAGCCTAATAAGCTAGGTGTGCCGCAAGGAGGACCTTTATCTCCAATATTATCAAATATCTATTTAGATAAATTTGATAAGGAATTAGAAGAAAGAGGACTACATTTCGTTCGTTATGCCGATGACTGTAATATATTTGTGAAAAGCAAAATGTCTGCAGATCGGGTAATGAAGTCAGCCACCTCTTGGCTAGAAAGAAAACTCTTCTTGAAAGTCAACGCTACTAAGACTAAAGTAGTTAGACCTACTAAGAGTAATTTCTTAGGATTCACTTTCTTCAAAACTGGAGAAAAGTGGCAATGCAAGCCAGGAGATGATAGGAAGAAGAAGCTTTATGAAAAACTCAAGTTAGTCCTATGTAGAAGAAAAGCTGTCGCAATGCCTCTAAGCCTAATCTTTACTAAAGTAAATCAAATAGTTAGAGGCTGGATCAACTACTTTCGCATTGGCAGTATAAAGGTCTTTCTATTTAAGTTTGGTCAATGGATGCGGCACAAAATACGGGTAATCATTATCAAACAATGGAAATTACCAAAAAGAATATACACCAATCTAATGAGAATAAACAAGGTATTTAGGTGTGGTTTCAGTGATGAAGATATCCATAAAACAGCTAACACAAGATTAGGCTTATACAAAAGATGTACAGGAAATGTAATCAATTATCTGCTTAGTCCCAAAGTGTTGGGAATAAAGAAAGCGGAACGACCAGGCTTGATCGATCCGCTAGAATATTATTTAACTCGTTAATAAATTACAAATGTAGCGCCGTATACGGTTCCGTACGTACGGTGCAATGAGAGGGGCAAACTAGAAAAGTTTCCTCTACTCTATTTTGATCAAAAACAAAAAGAATGATAATTCTTTACCAAAGAGGGTAAGGAATATATCATTCTTTTCCTGTATGTATGTAAATTAAACTATAAAACTATTACTATAAATTAGACTAATTTAATTTGCCGGCTTTCTTCAAGATGTCTTGAGCCTTTTCAAGATAGTGGTGTTCAGTTCTGAAAGCATCAATATCTCCACCGTTGAAGTCATTTAACTTAGCAAGTTTGTCATCTAATTCTGCGAAGTCCTTCTTTAGATCGTTGATAACAGGTTCTTCTTCTTCTTCATAGACGTAGTGGTTTTCGGTTGAATCTTTAGGACCTTCACCTTTGAACTCTTCGATTTTGTCTTCGTCTTTGTCGACTTTTCTTGCGTGCTTAAGAATTGATTTAATATCCTTAATTGTTTCATGTTGAGCGGTGCGATGTTTCTTATCATCAATACTATCTTCAATCTTTGTTAAGTGACTTTCTGCATCTGAAATCTTCTTAGCAATTCTGTCTAATGCTTTCATTTCTCTTTTTGCATAATCTGTCATAACAATATACCTCCTGAAATCTTTCTATTAACTTAATCATCTTTACTATAAAATTTAATACTTATAGTTTCAAGAAAAAAGATGTTATTTTATAAAAAAGCGTATAGGTTTGAAATAACTAATGGTTTGATAAATATATATGTGAACATATTAGATAAAATGATAACACTAGTTACTATAATGTTATTTATAAATCTATGCTTTAATAGTATGTTTTTGCATGCATATAAAGTAGTTTTAAAGGCAAATGATCCTGAAGGTTGGGAAAGAATTAGTCATTTTACTTTTGAGGAAGTACAAGATGATATAGACTTACCAAATAAAATAAAATTATTATCTAATTTAGCCTATTTGTTAGGGATGCAGGGCCTAGAAGAATATCGTTTAATGCTTCCAGTTGCTCTTGATAATGGAGTAAGTCCGGTTGAAGCAAAAGAAGTAGTCTATCAAGCAGTTGATTATTTAGGATTGGGACGTGTGATACCATTTTTTGAAGCAATAAATCAAGTTTTGCTCAATCGTGGTGTTAAATTGCCATTACCTAGTCAAGCTACCACTACTATGAAAAATCGTCTTGAAAAAGGTGAAGAAACTCAAATTAGATTATTTGGATCACAAATGAAAGATTTTGCTAAAAAAGGAACTATTAATAAGTGGTTAATAATTGCTTTGGAGATTATTACACCCGAAATGGCCTAGATGATAAAGAGAGAGAAATGGTAACTTTCTGTTATTTGGCTGCTCAAGGAGGGTGTGAACCACAATTGTTGGCCCACGCCAAGGCTAATGTAGGTCTAGGAAATGATCAACAATTTTTAACTAAGGTTGTTTTAGCTAATGTTCCCTTTATTGGCTATCCTCGTAGCTTAAACGCAATTAATGTGATTAATCAAGTAAAATAGTGAGGCTATTTAATAGCGTTGAAATCATTATGGTTTCAGCGTTTTTTATTGTACCTTCGTGGCTAGATAAATAAAAATATAGTAGAATATATGTTCGAAAGGAGCGGGGACCATGAATACCGATGAATTATTAAGTTATGCTATACGACATTTTGGAAAAAAACAGTATTAGTGAAGTTAATGACAATCCTAATTTGGTAGCTTTTAGTTCACCGATTACTAAAAATTGGTTTGCTCTTTTAAATTTAGATCCTAAAAATAAAAGTTTTAAACATTAATTGTGGAGATTTTGCAGCAACAATTAAAGACTTACCCGGCTTTTCAGCTTCATCCCTAATAAAAGAAGCTAAGTGGGTTGAAGTTAGCTTAGGGTTAAGTAATCAAAAAATAAAAAAAGCATTGGAATATGCTTTTTAAAATCGCTCTCATGTCCAATAAACGACCTAATCCTGAAAAATTAATTTATATTCCTGATACTATTCAAAATGGTGAAGAAAGGGTCTATCAGGAACAAGAATTAAACTTTAAAAATTGGAAAAGGTCATCTAATATACTTCGAAAAGAAGAAAAATCTACAGAAGAAATTAATCTAAATTTTGAAGATACCCAGCTTGTTCCTAAAGAAATAAAAAAGATGATTGAGTCCTATCAATATTCTTTACCAGGATCGGTTCGTAGAGAACAGAATTTTTATTTACAGGGTAAATTAGTGGCTTCATACGAAGATCACTATGAAGGAAAACAATCTTTCTTACGATATTATCCAACTTACCATGACTTAACAGTGGGACAGGCAAGGACGTATTTCACTTGGCGTACGAAAATTAGACAAAATATCTATGAAAAAATTTCAGATTCATATGCTTACATTTATTTGTATGAATTACTAAATGGAATTGGAATTAAGGATCCAGAAGAAGGATTAGATAAGTTAATTACTTTTAATAAAAATTATGCTCAAAAATTTTCACCGGAAATGAGTGCTTATCTTGAAAGATGGATTCGCGATTATATTATTTTTTATAATATAAATAAAACAAATAATACGTTTTTTGTTAAAGAACAGACTAATGACAAAAAGTATGAACAATTGTTATACCCAGATCAATTTTCTAACCACGAAGTTGCAAAAAACTTAATGAAGTTATCTAATTATAAGATTAGCAATTGCCCCTTGTATAAAAAGAGTATAGAAAAATTTGAATATCTTTTAGTTCTAATTTGGCACAAAATTTTAGATTTACGTAATGATGGATTTGATTTTTTTTACTAGTTATATTGCTTATAAGAATCAGATGACAATTCAACTATTTTCAGCTGCCGTATTTAATCATCAGCTAGAGCCAAAGACAACTAGCTATGAAATTGATCAAATTAGAAAATATTTTTATGATGAAGAAAAGAATACCTGGTATTGTGAGTCTTACTGGGATTGACTGGTCAAAAAAGTATTATGGGTAATTTTTTGCATGAAGTAGATCGCGAAATAAGATTATGTTTTAATTTGGGACGAAATTTAAAACCTAGAAAAATAGAAAAGCATTATCTTAAGGCTATTAGGGATGGAATTAAGGAATATCAAATAGAGGAACAAAAATTAAAACAGCCTAAAATTGAATTTAACCTGTCACAGTTATCTACAATTCGAGAGGATGCAGCGGGAACTCGAGACAGTTTATTAACTGAAGAAGAACTTCAAGCTGAGCAAGAAGAAAGGGAGCAAATTGAAGAAACTGTTGTAAACGATGAGCAGGAAGACTATGGGTTGAGCTCAGAAGAAATGGCCACCATAATTTTGCTTTTAAAGGGAAAAGACCTAAACAAATATCTTAAAGAGCATCATTTAATGGCTGCCGTTATAATTGATAACATAAATGAAAAACTTTTTGATGAATTTGGTGATAATGTCATTGAGTTTATAAATGATATACCTACAGTAATTGAAGATTACCAAGAAGATCTAGAAGATATGTTTTTGAAAGGAACAAACTAAAGTATGGCTATTAATAAAAATAGAAAAGTGCCTAAAAGAATAGCTCAAACTATTTTGAATTCTTTAAAAGGTGGAGTAGTACCTAGAATCGGATTACCATACATTACTGTTGGAAGAAAAGCCGAAGTTGAAGCTTTATTACATGATGTAGAGCTAATCAAAGACGGAGGAGCTTCTTTTAGATTTATAGTGGGTCGGTATGGCTCGGGGAAAAGTTTCTTACTTCAAACTATTAGAAATTATGTAATGGATAAAAATTTTGTTGTGGTTGATGGTGATTTATCGCCAGAAAGACGGCTGCAGGGTGGAAAAGGGCAAGGATTAGCAACTTATCGAGAACTAATTCAAAATCTTTCCACCAAAACTAGACCGGAAGGTGGAGCATTAACCTTAATTTTGGATCGCTGGATTAATTCGGTTCAAATGCAGGTTAGAACAGAGACAGGATTAAATGATGATACTCCCGCCTTTGAAGACGCAGTCAATAAGAAAATTTATGCAGTAATTTCTAATCTTTCTGAATTAGTGCACGGGTTTGATTTTGCAAAGTTACTTGAAATGTACTATCAAGCCTATATCAATGATGATGAAGAAACAAAAGCCAAAGTTGTTAAGTGGTTTAGAGGTGAATATGCCAATAAAACACAGGCTAAGAAAGAATTAGGAGTCGATATTGTAATATCTGATGACGATTGGTATGAGTATTTAAAATTATTCGCATCATTTTTTAGACAAGCTGGATATGCGGGCTTGATGATTATGATTGATGAGTTAGTAAATATCTATAAAATCCCGAATAGTATTAGCCGCCAATATAACTATGAAAAGATATTAACAATGTACAACGATGCCTTACAAGGAAAGTCGAAGTATCTTGGAATTATTATGGGTGGAACCCCGCAGGCAATTGAAGATAAGAGACGCGGAGTATATTCATATGAAGCATTGCGCTCACGTCTTGCTAGCGGTAAATTTTCTGAAGCTGGCAATAGAGATATGTATGCACCTGTTATTAAGCTTGATCCTCTTACCCCAGAAGAAATGCTTGTCTTAACTGAAAAACTTGCAGAGATGCATGCTAATCTATATGGGTATGAAAAAACAATTACAGAAGATGATTTACAAAAGTTCATAAAAATTGAATATTCACGTGTGGGAGCATCAACAAATATTACGCCACGTGAGATTATTCGTGATTTTATTGAATTATTAGATATTGTTTGGCAAAATCCAGAGACTGACGTTGAAAAATTACTTAATTCGGATAAGTTTTCTTATGCCGAATCAGAGGCGGTTTCTAATGAAAAGTCTGATGATTTTGCTGAGTTTAGAATTTAAGTGAAAAATGGATATTTTTACACGTTTTGCTCCCTTTATTCAAGATTATATTTATGAACATGGATGGAAAAATCTCCGTTCAATTCAAGTTGGAGCAGCAGAAACTATTTTTAATAGTCGAGATAATGTCTTGCTAGCTGCGTCGACTGCTTCTGGTAAGACGGAGGCTGCATTTTTCCCAATTTTAACTGATCTCTATGAAAATCCTCCTCAATCAGTGGGTGTACTGTACATTTCACCACTAAAAGCATTAATTAATGATCAATATGAACGTTTAAACGAACTTTGTCAGGATGTTGATATTCCTGTATGGCGTTGGCATGGCGAAGTGACCCAGACACAAAAGAGAAAATTACTTAAACATCCCTCTGGTATTTTACAAATCACACCGGAATCTTTAGAGTCATTGATGATTAATAAACATATGGATATTCCTAATTTGTTTCATGATCTGAGATATATTGTAATTGATGAATTGCATTCTTTTTTAAGATCTGACCGTGGAGGACAAACTTTTTGTTTAATCGAGAGATTATCTAAAATGGCCGATGTTGATCCTCGTCGTATTGGACTTTCTGCAACAATTGGTGATACAAAATCTGCGGCTGAATTTTTAGGGGCTGGTTCTAAACATAAAACTACTGTTCCTAAAGTAGAAGGAAGTGGACAAGTTTGGCGGCTATCAATGGAACACTTTTACGATAATGGCCCACAGGCTGATAGTAATGATTTTGATCCCGCGCAACCAGTTTTAGATGAGAAAAGTGATCAAGCTCCAAACACAGCTGATCCATCAATGGCTTATATTTTTGAACATACACGCGGCAAAAAATGTTTAGTCTTCACTAATAGCCGTGAAGAATGTGAAGCAGTTTGTCAGATATTAAGACAATACTGTGAAGTAAAACATGAGCCAGATCGTTTTTTAATTCATCATGGTAATCTATCCGCTGCTTATCGGCAAACTGCTGAAGTAGAAATGAAAGATGAAGATTCTTTGATGACTACTTGTGCTACCGCCACACTTGAATTAGGTATCGATATTGGAAAATTAGAGCGTGCTTTTCAGATTGATGCACCATTTACTGTATCTGGCTTTTTACAAAGGATGGGGAGGACAGGACGTAGAGGCAATCCTTCGGAAATGTGGTTTGTAATGCGCGAATCACATCCTGAGTCCCGTGCGATGCTTCCTGAGATTATTCCATGGTCTTTATTACAAGGAATTGCTTTGGTTCAACTGTATCTAGAAGAAAGATGGGTAGAACCTCCTGAACCAAATCGCTTACCATATAGTTTGCTCTACCATCAGACCATGTCTACTTTAGCTTCGAATGGTGAAATGACGCCTGCAGAGCTAGCGTCGCGAGTATTGACACTGCATTATTTTCGGAATGTTAGTCAAGATGATTATCGAGTATTACTTAGACATCTAATTAAAGAAGATCATATTCAGCAAACTGAAAATGGTGGTTTAATTGTAGGTCTAAGTGGTGAGCGCATAGTTAATAATTTTAAGTTTTATGCTGTTTTTCAAGAAAATGAAGAATATGCTGTTAAGTCAGAATCAGAAGAGCTGGGAACTATTGTTAAACCGCCACCTGTTGGGGATAAGATAGCGATAGCGGGTCGTGTTTGGGTAGTAGAGGATGTAGATCGCAAACGACATCAAGTCTATTGCCATCCTGTTAAAGGTCGTATTCCGGCATATTTTGGGGATGTTGCAGGAGATATTCAACCTGAGATTTTACAAAGAATGAATAAAATTTTAACCGAGAAAAAGCAATACCCCTATCTAATGAAACATGCTACTGCGCGTCTTAAAGAAGTGCGTGATACTGCTAAAACTTCGGGTATGCTAGAAAGCAACTTAATTAACTTAGGTGGAAAAATGTGGTGTCTCTTTCCGTGGACAGGGACATATGCATTTTTAGCTTTAGAAAGATTAATCAAAATTAAGTGTGCTAAGCGAATTGGTTTGCGTGGCTTTAATTCTAGTCGTCCGTATTTTATGCAATTTGCAATGGATGTAAGTAAGGAAGAATTTTTAGAAATTTTAGTAGAAGAAGCTAATAAAGATTTTGACTCATTAGAGCTAGTGTATCCAAATGAAGTACCGGTATTTGATAAATATGATGAATATCTGCCCGATGAATTAGTGAGAAAAGAATTTGCTCATAGTATTTTAGATATTGAAGAAATGAAAAAATGCGTTAATCAATTGCAATAAAAAAATCCATTCAGTCGTGATGATTGAATGGATTTTTTTGATTTATTTATCTTCGTAACCCTTTGGGTGACTCTTGTGCCAGTTCCAAGCAGTGGCAATTACGTCATCAACATCTTCATGTTTTGGCTTCCAGCCTAAAACTTTACGAGCTTTGCTTGAATCAGCAACTAAGGAGTCAGGGTCTCCGCCTCTTCTTGCACCAATAGTGTAAGGAATGTCGATACCAGTAACTTTCTTAGCAGCTTCAAGAATTTCTAAGTTAGAGTATCCTTGGGCAGTACCTAAGTTAAAGACATCAGATTTATTAGTGTCCATCACGTGTTTAAGGGCTAAGATATGAGCATCAATTAGGTCCTCAACTTGAACATAGTCACGGACGTTAGTACCATCTTTAGTGTTATAGTCATCCCCAAAAATAGTGAAGTTACCGTCGCCTGCAATAGCACTCTTTAAAATGTTAGGAATCAAGTGAGTTTCAGGTCCGTGATCTTCACCGATTGAACCATCACTTGAAGCACCAGCTACATTGAAGTAACGAAGGGCGATTGACTTAATACCATTAGCCTTGTCAGCCCAGTGCATAATCTTTTCCATCATCATCTTAGTTTCACCATATGGGTTAATTGGATTTAATGGAGTGTCTTCAGTAATTGGTAATTTTTCAGGAATACCATAAGTAGCAGCACTAGAAGAGAAGACTAAATATTTAACTTTAGCATCTTCCATAGCTTGAAGTAGTGAAATCATTCCAGAAACATTATTATCGTAGTATTTCAAAGGTTTCTTAACTGATTCACCAACTAATGAGTAAGCAGCAAAGTGCATTACTGCGTCAATATTTTCATCACGTAAGATTTTGCTTACTAAATTAGTATCTTCAATGTCACCTTGATAGAATTTAGCTCTCTTGTCGACAGCTTTTCTGTGACCAGTGTAGAGAGAATCAAGGACAACAACATCGTTTCCTTCTTCAATTAATTTTCTAACAGCGTGAGAGCCAATGTAACCAGCTCCGCCGATAACTAATACTCGCATTAACGTTACTCCTTTTTAAATAAATAATAACCGAATCAAGTTAATTTTATCATAATAGCTTAGTTTGAAAATTCTGATTTGAAAATTTGTGCATTATTGCTACCGTGAATATCGATAACTGCAAAATCTACTTCTTTTATTGAAGAGGGATGAGAAAAAACATCATGCCACATTTTAGCAACTTCTTTTGAAGAAAAACCAAATGCGCCTGCTCCCCATGCACCTAAAACTAAATAATCTATTTGTTGATCTTCAGCTATGTTTTTAACAAAATACATTCGATTTTTTAAAGTCATGCAAGCCTCTTCATAAGAAATGTTATATAGTTGGGCTTCCCTATAATAGGGGGCTGCGCAGGTAATTACATTGATTGTATTTATCAATGTACCATCAAGATTAGTAAAGACGACATTGGGACTATAGATAGCACGATTACGATAAAGATGATAATTTATATAGTGATTATTCCATTCATAGTATTTATTAAAATTACTTATTATTTGATATAGGTTAGATTGATGACATAATATTTCCTCTTGAGCAGTTGCTCCTTGTAAATACCTGCCACCAGGTGAAAGATAATCAGCAAAGTTTAAGAGGGCAATTTTACAAGCAAAATATTTTTCTTTTAAATCAACGGCCGCATGGGCTGAACTTAAATTTACAAATTTAAGTTTAGAATACTTGTGACCTGTGTGTAAAAAAGTATCTTGTTCATTATAAATTCTACTTTGTTGGATACTTAACATAGTATTAACAGAGTATTTTTCTTTCATTAGTATATTATGTTGATTAGCCATAACTGTATAATTATGGAACAATTTTGTATCCTCATTTTTTCTTCTAGTAAATATTTATTGAATAAATTGCCGTTGAAAACACGGGATTTTAATCCTGTGATGAAAACGGCGCTTTTCATCGTTTTCTTTTAAAAGCTTATTTCTCCTTCTTTTCTTTTGCTATAATTTTTGAAGAAAGGAGGAAACAAATATGCTGACTGGAATAAAACTAAGACTCTATCCCAATCAAACTCAGGTGGGCCAGCTTTGGCAAATGTTTGGCAATGACCGCTTTGTCTGGAATAAAATGCTTGATATGATGAACGAGCGCTATAAGAATAACACAGATTTGCCTTTCTTAAGCAAGTTCAAGCTTAACTATCTGCTTAAGCCTTTAAAGAAAGAATATCCCTTTTTGAAAAATAGCGATTCGTCTAGCCTGCAGCTGGTCAATGAATTTTTAAATCAGTCTTGGAAGAACTTCTTTAAAGATAAAACCGGCACTGTTGGTAAGCCCCGCTTTCATTCCAGAAGATATTTGAAACCGTCTTATACTGGCAAGTCTATTGTAAAAATTGCTGGAAGCCGCTATCTCTATCTTCCTAAGCTAGGGTACATTAAAACTAGCAAAACTGGTGTTTTAAAAGACGTTAAGATTAAACGCTATACGGTTTCTTTAGAGCCTACCGGCAAGTACTACCTGTCAATTCAGGCAGAAGTGAAAGAACTTGAAAAGCTTAAGAAGACGGGCAAACGAGTTGGGATTGATGTCGGCGTAGCGGATTTGGCAATTTTGTCAACCGGTCTAAAGTATCCTTCTTTTGATGCTTCTTATTTTGAAAAGCAAAGCCGAATCTGGCAGAGCAAATATTCGCGCAGGCGCCATCAGGCCTATCTTCTTTGCGAGCAGGACAAGAATCAGAAAGTTCTTAATCCTAGAAGCTTAGACAGCTTTTCCAACTGGCAAAGGGCGTGCAAGCTTAAAGCCAGATACCAAAAGAAAGTCGCCAATAAGCGCAAAGACTATCTCCATAAGCTGACAACGCATTTGGTTAGGCAATACGATGTGATTGCAATTGAAGATTTGAAAGTCAAGAACCTTCAAAAAAATCACTGCCTAGCCAAAGCAATTGCTAACGCTTCTTGGAGCATGTTTAGACAAATGCTGGAGTATAAATGTGAAAGATATGGCAAGGAATTAATTGCCGTTAATCCTCAAAACACCTCCAGAATCTGTTCTAAATGCGGATTTAACAGCGGAGCCAAGCCGCTGGAAATTCGGGAATGGACTTGTCCTATCTGTCAGGTTCATCATGATCGGGATATTAATGCGGCAGTTAATATCTTGCATAAGGCAATGCCTGCGTTGTAGAGCTTTAGCTCGTACAACACATAGGACATCGAAGAGCTAAATGGTCAGGAACTGGCCGTGGTAAATAGCTAAGTTCCGTGAGTTAGGTATGAGGATATAGTAATATTTTCTGTAAGATCCTAAACATTACTTAGTGTTCCCAGAAACCCGGTACTTTAGTGCCGGTGTAGTTCATGAAAGACTTATATATGATATAGAAACGGATAAAATTAATGAGGCTTTAGATGTTTTTTCTAAGAGTTTAGTCAAGAAATCAACGATATTTAGACTAAATCCATCAATTTCTAATAGTTCAGATAAATCTATAGGCAATGTTTCGCTGTCTGATAGTTATATTCATCATTCTTCTCAAGAAGACATAAATCCTTTATTGAAGGGTAAAAAAATTAATACAAAAAATCTTATTAATAGTGAATTTGTTTCTAGTGGTGAGGAAGTGGCCTAAGTGAATAGCAAAGATCAAAAAAGTACGTTTCAATTTGATAATCCAGTACTTCTAGAATCTGTTTTTTTTGAAAACTTAACTTATAAAGATGATTTTAGTAAAATTGGACAATTACCTTTTAAAATAAATAAAATAATTGGTGAAAAACAAAAATTAGACGAAGATAGGATTGGAGCACCGGTTGTTCTTACTCTTACAACAAGTGAAAAAATGGAATTAGATGAAAATACACCTTGTTTTATACGTGTAACTATGAGGGCAAACTTTGTATGGAATAGAAATGATTTTTCAGAAGATAGTGTTGATAAACTACTTTCTGTAAATGCACCTAGTCTCTTGCTTGGGTATATTCGGCCTAAAATAGTATCATTGACTCAAGACTCTGATGTCCCTACTCAACAAATTCCATTTATAAATTTTTCGACAAGTATAGACCAAAACAAAAACATAAATGAATAGTAAATAAAGGCTCTTATTCAATCAATAAAATGAATAAGAGCCTTTTATTGTGCAAAAAATTAAAGAAACAAGTATAAGACTAAGAGTATTAGCATTTTAATTTGCTTTGAAAATTGTTCCATAATGATATGCTACACCTATTTTCTTTGATTATAAGCTACATGAACTACACCGGCACTAAAGTGGACAATTACTAAAAACAATTATATAATTACAAAAGAAAAGGAGTTAGTGAATGCGACTCACTAGCTCCAATCGTAACTTAAGTATGACTGTTGAGTTTAGCTAATCCTTGTGATTAGCTTTTTTTATTATCGCGTAAGCAGTAGCTACACGAATAATAAAAGTGCCTAATGCGCCTAAGAAAATACTCAGTGCAATAGCAATTACTATCACTTGGCAGTCTAACTCTCCAGTCTACCCAATTTTGCATAGCTTTCACCTCCGTAACTTAAAAACATTTGAAGGGTGTGTAGCCATGCTAAGTTACTAAGTTCTAACAGGAGCTACCTGTTATACAGAACCTAAATACTATTCTACTAAAAAACTGCTTAAATATATACAATTTAAAGGATTAATGAACTAATCTCGATCTTTAAAGGTATATTTTTCGTACTAACACAAAAAACAGTTGAGGTTATCTCAACTGCTTTATCAGATAGCTAATTCATGCTATAATTACTTCTGAAGATTGAATTAATTATGTTCAATAGTCAGGTTGGTAAATTAGCGTAGTGCTACTATCCCAACGCAGGCCAATGCGTTGCCAACCAGCACTTTAACAAAAAGTTTCCGTAAAGGACACCTCTTCATTATGAATTAGGTTTGCGAAATTTCTGACCTGCACTATTTAAATTATAACAGAAAAAGCCTAGAAGTTTGATATTATCAAGCTTTTAGGCTTTTTTATTGGTTGCAAAAAATTTATCCCATAACTCTGTCATCTTTATATTCTTATGAATTTGATGAACTACACCGGCACTAAAGTACCGGTGTAGTTCATAGATAGTATTATGTTTAGAAAAAAACAATTTTATCGTTCTCCTTAAAAAGTTAATTATAATATGGGTATATATTAATTCAATCAGATGTTAGAAAACAAGATGGTAATATTAACATACAGTGTAAGGAAAATATGAATAAATAAAATGACTCAAGAAAGTTTCTTGAGTCATTTTTACTATTTATTTTTCTAAAGGATTTTCTTTTTCTTCTTTAGTCAATGGTAAGTGTAAATTAACTTCTTTCTCTGAGGGAAGAGTGGTCATGAGTTTATCTAAAGCTTTTTCCTCATCAACATCAGTTTCGGCAACATAAAAACGCATTAGATTAACCATAAATTCAGCATGATCAATATTGTTAAAAGGTAGAACTAAGTAATTCTGTTTATCCCAGGTATCCATAGCAGCGTTAGCAGCAATTAATGCGGTTCGCTTGTTTCCATCCTGGAAAGGTTGTAATTTAGAGATTTTTGCAAAAACTTTCCAACCGTCACGTCTAGTTTTTTTAGATTTATTAAATTCGATAACAATGTTATCGAGATCTTTCTTTTTGACAACGTCAGGAGCCGAATAAGCACCTCGAGATGTACCATTAGGATCCGTAACTATCATTATTGCATCATCTGGATTATAGAAAGCATTTCTTAGATGTCCTGGTAGTTGAGGATCCTCATTTTCAGAATAAGTAAAAGCTTTATTTACCGCTATTATTCCATCGCTATTAAAGCCCTTATCTTCAATTGCTGAAATACCATCTAGTGCATCATATAAAATAGCTGTATCATTTTTTGGTAATTGTGCTCCTACTTCATTATCTAGAACCCGTTTAGTTTGAAGGACAGAACTTTTATAGTTGTTCATACTTCCAAATGAAGTAATAAATCGTGCTAAAGCCAGATTTTTATTGTTGTTATTCATATTAATTTTCCTTTCATTTAAATGTTTTCTCTTTTTTTTATTCTGTAAACTTGTTGACGCGATATTCCTACTTTTTTTGCAATTGAAGCAATGGGAACATTTTCTTTTTTTAAATCCTCTACTACAGTTTGCCAAACCCACCGGTTTCTAGGATCTTTAGCATTTTTTCCGTATTTAATTTTTCTCCCCGTATATACATGAGCGGCCTTAGCAATCTTTATACCTTGAGCTTGCCGTTCTCTAATTTTCTCTCGTTCATTTTGTGCAACAAATCCCATTAGTTGAATCATCATATCCATCATGAATTGATCTACAAGTGGGTTACCAGTATTGGTTTGGGGTAAATCATCTACGATAAGTGTTACGCCAATATCTCTTAAACGTTGAATTAATTTTTTAATATCGTTATAGTCTCGACTAAGTCGATCTAAACTTACTACCTGAAGAATATCATCTTCTCGGAGATAATTCATCATTTCTTTAAAAGCAGGCCGGTTAAGATTTTTTCCACTATACTTTTCCGAAAAAATTTTATCCGCGTGAACTTCTTTTGCTCGAGCAAGTTGTCGATCTAAATTTTGTTCTTCTGAACTGACACGTGCATAAAAAACTAATGACATTTTCGTATTTTTCCTTTTAATTTTGTTACATTATTATGTTACACTATTTTTCCTGATTTTTCAGTAGTTTAAAAGTGTAACAATAGGGGGTACCCTATTGTTACAAATTAAAGTTTTATATATGTAAGTACTTGTACTAATTCTATAGATAGTATATACTTGTACTTACATAAGAACAATTAATTGAAAGTAGATGAAAATAATGAAAGATCAAATTTTGGGAAACTACACTGTCAGAAAAAGCGGGAATGCAAATTCGGTTACTATACCAAGCGGATCAGGGTTCAAAAGAGGAGACAATGTTATCCTTATTTTAAAATCGAATGGGGATTTAGAAATCAAGAAAAGCAAACCAAATTTTTGGGATTCATTACCAAAAATTAGTGAGGAAGAAAAGAAGCAAGAGATTGAAGATTTAGGATATAATCCTTCAGAACAAACTCCAGTTGGTAAAGAGAGGATTGAAGACTAATGGATTATCCTAAACAAGGTGATTTCGTATTCATGTCTGCAGAACCACATGCAGGACATGAAATTGGCGGACATGATCCACAGGGTGGAAATATTCGTCGTCCTTATCTCGTTCTTAGCAGAGATTCATTCAATTCCAATACAGGATTAGTGTATGCTATGGCTATATCTTCTAAAGTTAGAGAAAGTCCGATTAGAGAAAGAATTGTTGATTTAGAATCTGGAATTAATGGAGATCTCCTTTTAACTAGAGTTCCGCAATATGACTTTCAAGCTAGAGATGGTAAGATCATAGGACATATTAGAGATCAGTCTAAGCTTGAAAAAGTATTAGATATTTTTAAACAGATTTTTTAAAAATTGAATATATGTGAACAAAATAGGTAAGAAAGAGATAATTTTAAGTATGAATACAAATAAAAACTTATCAACTGACGATTGGACTGCTTGGAGAAATAATTTCAAAAAAACAAAACGTAGAAAATTATATAAGATTACGAAATCGCTTGCTTAAAAATATTCGTACTTATGGTACAAAATCAATGCATGTTTTTGATATGCATAATTCAGACTCGAAACATAAAATTATATTTAATAATTTAGTGTTTTCAAGTAAGGGACAAATGATGGGATTACTCGATTTACACCATATACCTAGTAATACAAAGTCTGAGTCTGATCTTGCTAAGTTTATTGATTCAGACAAGTTTGTCAATGTTAACCGTATCTACTTAAATTTACCTGGTTATGTTCAAAAAGATTTTAAAAACTTAGTTAGATCACAGACTACTATATTTACAAAGAGAGGGACATTAATAAAATTGAAAGCCGTTTTACAATTTTATTATGATTACGATTTTCTAAAATAAACTTACAATGTCTTTGACAATTTTCAGCTTATGGCAGGTACGTATTTTGTAACTTCGTCTAATGTATCTTATGTAAAGTAAAATATATAAAAAGAAACTGCCTAGCAAATGCTAAGCAGTTCTCAAACAAGCTAAAATCCCCGTACCAAGAGAACTCCTCAATATGTAACTTCGACTTATCTATGGATACAGAAATGAAATAATCACTTCCATCACAAGTAAATAACTCTGTACCATCATCTGCTTTTTAGCTTATCGCTAATTAATTCAGCCAAAAGAATTAGTTGCTTTTTACTAGCTACTTCTTCAATAAAGTCCTTAGTTTTCTTAAATAATTTTTCTTTATCAGCATGTTTTTTTCTATATTCACGCATATATAGACGATTTTTTTCTTTTTCTTTTTCTATTTGCTCTTGAGCTTTAATATCTCCATTTGCTGCTGCAATTTTTTTAGCTTTACGTTTTTTTCTTTTATAATTACGTTGATATTCGGTTCTATCTTTAGTCAATGGTTCTAATCCTCTTTAGTCTTCTATTATTCATACTATTACTTGTTTTTTTATTATAATAACGGTATAATTAATATGATCTTTAGTGTGATGACTAAAGATACATTTTTCTTTAAATTGAAGGAAAATGATGATTGGTTAGGGTTCAACTTAGGTTGAATCCTTTTTATATACAAAAACGCCTTGATATATCAAGGCGTTTTTTGTTTAATCAAATAACAGTTTTCTTACTTTTGCTGATCCACAGCTAAGACCAAATACAAAAAAAATTAAAGCTATGAATATAATATCGAATGTCATAATAATTTCTCCTTAAATATAAAAATGATGATTGGTTTGTAAGTTATCCTTTAACTTACATATACTATTGTATACTTACATAATTTGTGTGTCAACAATTTTTGCATAAAAAAAGGAAGCACTATACGTAGTGCTTCCTGGTGTATATCTGCTTAGATCATTATTTTGTATGAATGGAGAATCTATTAATTTTTGGTAAAAACAAACACTACTTTAAGTGCCTGTTTACATATCTAAATCTTGATTAGACGACATATTTTTAAAAGACTTAGATACCTTTTGGTGTCTAATATTAGATGTCTTTTACCGTAATTACTAATGTATTCTGATTTGAATTCAGGATTTTTAAAAATAGTATTTTCTTCTAAATAAGCTGCTTTTGCACTCGTGTCTTTTTGAGGTTTAGTAGGATTTGATTTATTCCATGCCTGGTTATATTCTCTATTCCAAGCAAGATTTTTAGCCACGCTAGAAATATTTTTTTGACTATCTTCCAATCCGTTTTCTTTTAGAAATTCTTTAGCATAAATTCTATTTAATTCATTCTCAGTTTGAGGTGTGTTAGTTATTCCTTTTAGATTGCTATTTTTATCCTTACCAGCATTCTCGTTAGCTATTTCAAAATCTTCGCGAGAAGGATTCATATAAATATTATGATTTTTCAAGTACATTTCGTATTCTTGAGGATTTACTCTCTTATTTTCTTTTATAGATATATCATTTTTAATTTGGTCATTGTCTAATTTGAATTTTAAATCTTGTAAATCATTAGCAATTAATTTCGGCTTTTTATTTTGGTTAGGATCATAAGTATAAAAATCAATCATTTGAGTTTGAGCAGTCAAATTGTCTACATAGGAACGTTTTACTAACCCCCATCTTCCTTCAGTAATATCACTGTAGGCATTGAAGTTATCTGAAATATCATTTGTGATTTCCTCTTCAATACTTTCTAGTGAGGTTCCAGAATTAATTGCATATTTTAGTTCATTTTTTGTCATTAGGTTGATTGACCTATCATCGATTGGAAAATGAGCATTTTTTTGAGAATTACTATCCTCTAAAATTTTTTGAGATGATTTTTGAAAGGCTTCTTTAGTGTAAACATCTTTCGCTTTATCACTTGTGGCATAAATTGGTGTACTTGAATCGAGTTTGTCCAAACTATTTATATCTTTTAAAGCATATCCCCACTCTCCTTCAATTTGCCCATTTAAGCCCTGTCGAGCAGGATGAATTTCCCATTTGCCATCATTATTTTGAACAGCATAACTACCATTTACACCTTCTAAATATTTTTTTGAATTAATTGATTGCTGGCCAAAGTATTGTTTATCATTTGCTATCTTGTTAACACTATCAGCATAGTCTACGAATTGCTTTTTAATTTCACTTTCATTCGGTATATTTCCACTTTCTGTAAGAGATATAGGTAATGTAGTAACCCTGTTACCGTCTAAGTTTCCGTTAGTAGTAATTGAATCGATAATATCACTTAAACTACTTCCTAATTTGATTGGATTCATACCTTTTCTAATAAGGTAGATTGAATCTGAATTTTCACGATTAATATTTTTAATTTCGCTACCTTTAACAATTGACATATTTAATTCGTTAGCACGATCTTTTAATTTCATTAAATATGCAGAATCATTTTCACTAGCATATTCATCAACAATAACTGGATAGTTTTCAACTTTTTCTTTTAAATTATCGATATTATTCATTTGTTTTTCTCCTTTAGTTAAATTTAATTTTTGTTTTCTTTTTAATTGTTTACCTAGGTCATCAGCATATTTTTTCATTCCAATAAGCATTTCTGTAGTAATTGCTATATTATCTAAAGCATTTGAATTTAAAGAAATGGGTTCAATATGAATACCGTTAGGAATGGTCTGCTCTCTGAATATTCCTAACACTGTATTTTTGTTTACTTTGTTATATTGTTTACTTTTGCTTATATTTAATAATGACCTAGGCTGATAAAATTCAGGTTTAAAATTATGAAGTGCTAACAAGACTTCAGAATGTAGGATACCTTTAATTCATTTTATTTTTAATCTTTCTGTGTTAAAATGACTATAAGAATAGCAAGAGAAATTAATGGATCATTACTTGATCAGGTAGCCCACTGCCTTAGCAATATGCTAGCTAGAACAAGGCGAACAATCCATGCAAAGATCCCTCATGGACGGCATATACGGAAAGCGGTACATGCTTCTCAAAAAGACCCTACTTCATATTTTTGAAGTAGGGTCTTTTTTGCTATTCTTTGTTTTATACATTATTAAATTGGTGGAGATTTGTTTTTATTGAATAAATTGCCGTTGAAAACACGGGATTTTAATCCTGTGATGAAAACGGCGCTTTTCATCGTTTTCTTTTAAAAGCTTATTTCTCCTTCTTTTCTTTTGCTATAATTTTTGAAGAAAGGAGGAAACAAATATGCTGACTGGAATAAAACTAAGACTCTATCCCAATCAAACTCAGGTGGGCCAGCTTTGGCAAATGTTTGGCAATGACCGCTTTGTCTGGAATAAAATGCTTGATATGATGAACGAGCGCTATAAGAATAACACAGATTTGCCTTTCTTAAGCAAGTTCAAGCTTAACTATCTGCTTAAGCCTTTAAAGAAAGAATATCCCTTTTTGAAAAATAGCGATTCGTCTAGCCTGCAGCTGGTCAATGAATTTTTAAATCAGTCTTGGAAGAACTTCTTTAAAGATAAAACCGGCACTGTTGGTAAGCCCCGCTTTCATTCCAGAAGATATTTGAAACCGTCTTATACTGGCAAGTCTATTGTAAAAATTGCTGGAAGCCGCTATCTCTATCTTCCTAAGCTAGGGTACATTAAAACTAGCAAAACTGGTGTTTTAAAAGACGTTAAGATTAAACGCTATACGGTTTCTTTAGAGCCTACCGGCAAGTACTACCTGTCAATTCAGGCAGAAGTGAAAGAACTTGAAAAGCTTAAGAAGACGGGCAAACGAGTTGGATTGATGTCGGCGTAGCGGATTTGGCAATTTTGTCAACCGGTCTAAAGTATCCTTCTTTTGATGCTTCTTATTTTGAAAAGCAAAGCCGAATCTGGCAGAGCAAATATTCGCGCAGGCGCCATCAGGCCTATCTTCTTTGCGAGCAGGACAAGAATCAGAAAGTTCTTAATCCTAGAAGCTTAGACAGCTTTTCCAACTGGCAAAGGGCGTGCAAGCTTAAAGCCAGATACCAAAAGAAAGTCGCCAATAAGCGCAAAGACTATCTCCATAAGCTGACAACGCATTTGGTTAGGCAATACGATGTGATTGCAATTGAAGATTTGAAAGTCAAGAACCTTCAAAAAAATCACTGCCTAGCCAAAGCAATTGCTAACGCTTCTTGGAGCATGTTTAGACAAATGCTGGAGTATAAATGTGAAAGATATGGCAAGGAATTAATTGCCGTTAATCCTCAAAACACCTCCAGAATCTGTTCTAAATGCGGATTTAACAGCGGAGCCAAGCCGCTGGAAATTCGGGAATGGACTTGTCCTATCTGTCAGGTTCATCATGATCGGGATATTAATGCGGCAGTTAATATCTTGCATAAGGCAATGCCTGCGTTGTAGAGCTTTAGCTCGTACAACACATAGGACATCGAAGAGCTAAATGGTCAGGAACTGGCCGTGGTAAATAGCTAAGTTCCGTGAGTTAGGTATTGAGTTAGGTATGAGGATATAGTAATATTTTCTGTAAGATCCTAAACATTACTTAGTGTTCCCAGAAACCCGGTACTTTAGTGCCGGTGTAGTTCATGTATAAAATAATAGTTAAAAGAATAAGCTTATAAAAAGTAAGAGGAAAATGATATGGAGACAATTAAAAACATAATTATCGGCTTTGGAAAAGGTGGGAAAACCTTAGCTAAGTTTCTAGCACAAAAGGGAGAAGAAGTATTAGTAATTGAAAAATCTAATAAGATGTATGGAGGTACTTGTATTAACATTGCCTGCCTACCTTCAAAAAGATTAATTATTGAAGCAGCTAACGGCGTTTCTTATGTGGATGCGGTAAATGGTAAAAACGAAATGACTGCACAATTGCGGGAGAAAAACTATCATATGCTTGCAGACGAAAAGACTGTAACTGTATTAGATGGAGAAGCGCATTTTATTGCTGATCATGAAATTGAAGTAAAACTTTCTAATGGTAAAAAGGTTCAGTATAAAGGAGACCGTATTTTCATTAATACTGGTGCTGTTCCAGTGATGTTACCAATCCCGGGCTTAAAAGAAAGCAAGTATATCCTTGATTCAACTCAAGCCATGGATGAAAAGAAGATGCCAAAGAATTTAACAATTATTGGAGCGGGATATATTGGGTTGGAATTTGCTAGCATGTTTGCAAAATATGGTAGTAAAGTTACAGTGCTTGATCATAATAAGGAATTTTTAGCTCGTGAAGATGAGGATATTAGTAATGCAGTAAGAAAAGATATGGAAGATGCTGGTATTAAGTTTTGAACTTGGTGCTGATATTGAAAAAATTTCCGATGAAACAAGTGATGCAAAAGTTACTTATGAAGTAAATGGAAAAAGGAAGACGATTAATGCAGACCGAATTTTGGTAGCAACTGGTCGTAAACCAAATACTGAAAACTTAGGTTTAGAAAATACTGCGATTGAAACAACTGATCGTGGCGCTATAAAAGTAGATGATTTTCTAAGAACTACTGTGGACAATGTGTGGGCAATCGGGGATGTTAAAGGCGGTCTTCAATTTACCTATATTTCTTTAGATGATTTTAGAATTATTAAAGATCAACTGTTTGGTACAGGTGCTCGCATGGTCAGTGACCGAAAGGTAGTTCCTTATAGTGTATTTATTTCACCGGCCTTGTCTCAAGTTGGTTTAAATGAGAAGCAAGCAAATAAATTAGGAAAAGAATACAAGTTATTTAAATTGCCAGTTACAGCAATTCCTAAAGCAAAAGTTGCAAAAGATAATAGAGGTTTATTTAAGGCACTCGTTGACCCAGAAACTAAAAAAATTCTAGGGGCTACACTTTATGGAATTGAGTCATATGAATTGATTAACATGATTTCTTTAGCGATGAAGGCCCATTTATCCTATACGGTTTTAAGAGACCAGATTTATACTCATCCGACAATGTCTGAAGCTTTTAATGACTTATTTAAATAAATTAATTGTAAAAATCCAAATTTCATGAAAAAAGCAAAAATTACTTTTATAATGTAAGTAATTAAAGAAATGAGGAAAAACATGAAATTTAATTCAGTTGAAGATACATATACATTGAATAATGGTGTCAAAATTCCGATTATTGGTTTTGGTACTTGGCAAACTCCAGACGGGGATGTGGCAAAATACGTAGTTGAAGCAGCATTGAATAGTGGATATAGACATATTGATACTGCTGCAGCTTATGGAAATGAAGAAAGTGTAGGAGAGGGAATTAAGAATAGTGGCATTAACCGCCATGACTTATTTATCACTACTAAACTTTGGAATTCAGATCACGGTTATAAAGAATCAAAAGCTGCAATTGATAGAAGTTTGCAAAATTTAGGGACAGATTATTTAGATTTGTATTTAATTCACTGGCCTAATCCATTGGCTCTTCGAGATCACTGGGCTGAAGCAAATGCAGAAAGCTGGAGAGCCATGGAAGAAGCAGTTAAGGCGGGTAAGATTAGAGCTATTGGAGTTTCTAATTTTAGAAAGCATCACCTAGAGGAATTGCTTAAAACTGCAGAAATAAAACCAGCCGTTAACCAAATTATGCTTAATCCAAGTGATTTACAATCAGATGTAGTGAAAGTAAATGAAGAGTTAGGATTATTAAGTGAAGCATACAGTCCCCTAGGCACTGGTGGTTTGTTAGGAAATGAAGTTGTTAACGAAATAGCTAATGAAGTTGGAAAATCACCGGCTCAAGTTTTAATTCGTTGGTCTCTAGAACACGGATTTTTACCTTTACCTAAATCAGTTCACGATAAATACATTGCAGCCAATATTGATGTATTTGATTTTGAATTAAATGATGAGCAGATGAGCAAATTAGATAGTTTACATGGAGTTAGTGGCTTAGCTACTGATCCAGATACAGCTAACTTTTAATAAAAAGTCGAAGTAGAGTTGCTTCGATTTTTTTATTTGTAAAAATTTTACTGATGCTTTACAGGGGAAGAAAATCTTTGTTATAATTCTAGTGTTAATGCTGAATTAGCTCAGTTGGTAGAGCGCTTCCCTCGTAAAGAAGAGGTCGCCAGTTCGATCCTGGCATTCAGCACTCAGGGTATTAGCTAAGAGTCTTTCAAGTAAAGGTTTAAAAAACTTTATTTGGCAGGCTCTTTTTTGCATTAATTAATATTTATATAATCTAAAAAGGCAGGGCCCCGGCCCTGCCTTTTTAGGTATACTAGTAGAAAAAAATGAAATGAGTGAGATCATGACTTTAATTTACACACGCTATGCTACTAATGAAGACTTATCAAATATCATGGTTATTATTAATGAAGCAAAAGATTTTCTAAGGCAAAGCGGAAGTAGTCAATGGCAACGAACCTATCCGGACGAAGATACAATTTTAACTGATATCAAAAATAAAAGTGCCTTAGTTTTAATGGTAGATGATCAGGTAGCTGGTTATGCGGCAAGTGTTGTTGGGATAGAGCCAACTTATCAGAAAATAAATGGTGAGTGGGAAAATACTAAAGATGATTATGTTACTTTTCATCGTTTAGCTATTAGCAGTAAGTATCGCGGGATGCATTTAGCTAATTTTATGTTTTCAGATTTGATTTCAATTATGGTAAACCAAGGAATTAAAAACTTTAGAATTGATACATCACGTAAAAATCAAATTATGCAACATTTAGCTTTAAAACATAATTTTATTGAACGTGGGATTATTATGGTTGATGAAGATCCAGAGGATCCTAGTCGTTTAGCCTATGAACTAAATCTATAATTTGATATGTTTGTTCAAAATTACTACTCCAATAATTAGTAATAATATTGCTACTGCATGAATTAAAATTTGCATTGGTTCACCATGCGCAGTAATTAAATTTCTTAAAAGGGCTGTAATTCCTAGACTCATTAAAAAGTTTAAGCTTGTATGACCCATATGCTTTAAGGCTGTCACAATCATAGCCGAAAATTCAAAGAATAAGAAGAAAGTGACTATTTCATCTAAAACTTTCGTAGGTATGTTAATTAAATGATTGCTAATCATAATACGACCTATTACAAATAATTGACTAAACATCAGGATAAGCATTAAAGCTCCTAAAATTTCTAAAGCAATTATGGTAAAAAAAGCGTAGAATATTAGCATATTTACTAGCTGTTTTATTAAGTTTCTTCATTATATATGTACCTTTCAATTACAGATAAGAATATTTTTACGCTTTTTAGTTAATTTTTCCAGAGGTGTTGTACGCCTTAATTTCATTAAAGAATGATATCTTTAATATAGAAGAGTCTAAAAATTACTTATGAGGTATTAAAAATGCCGTTTACTTTTTCTGAAATTATTGTTTTATTTTTTACATATTCTGTAATTGGCTGGATATGGGAAACAATCTATTGTTCGATTAAGGATCATCATTATGATTATCGGGGATTTTTGTTTGGGCCTTATTGTCCCGTATATGGCTTTGCAGTAACAACGATTTTAATCTGTACCTATCGGATTCAAAATAATATTTTCCTATTATATGTAGTTGGTGTAATAGTAGCGACAATTTTTGAGTATTTCGCTAGTGTATTTTTACAGTATGTTTTCCATATGAAGTTATGGGACTATTCTCATCTCTGGGGAAATATTCAAGGCCGGGTTGCCCCAATTATTTCTTTATTTTGGGGGATAGGGGTAGTCTTTCTTGTAAAAGTTATTCAGCCATTTATTCAAAAGTTAATTACTTGGGAAGAAATAAAAACGCATGGCTATCTTGCTTTAGTAATAGTAATTGTGATGGGAACAGACTTTATTCTTACTATCTTTAGTGTAGAGAAACTACATATGAGTACTAAAAGTTGGAATGAGCGTTTAAATACTCGTATGAAATTAGATGAAGGTAAATTAAACCAGGCCTTTGATAAATTAATGGAAACATTATCCTGGAATCAGAAGCGATTCCTTACGAGTTTCCCGCAGTTAAAGTTTACTGATACAAAGAAATTTAACCAATTTAAGAATAGATGGATAAAGAAAAGAAGAGAGAGTTAAGAAAAATGACTCTCTCTTCTTTGTTTTGCTACAGAAAGATTACATCGTTACATTATTGTAACTTAAGGCGCAAATATTACAGGAATGTAACAAGATGAAATATATCCTTAATTTTCTAGGAACTATTCTGCAATATTGGCCATGTATTATATAAGCTGTAAATAGAAATGACGAAATAATGATTCAAATCAAATTTATCAAGGAGAGAATTTAATTTTGGATATGCTTAATAAAAATTTGAAATCTACTTTAACTAAAACTGCTGCGGCTGCTGCCCTTACTTTAGCAGGTGCTGCAATTGTAAATAACACTCAAAACACTGTAAAGGCTGCAGAAGTTACTGTTGGCCAACAAGAAAAAGTTGTTACAATTAACTACCTTCCACACAAGAGCATTGCTGTTTGGAATTCATACGGTCCTGATAAGCAAATGACTGGTCAATACTTACCACATGCAACTGCTTGGAAAGTTATCAGAGCTGCATATGACGATGCTGGTAACAAGTGGTACGATCTTGGTGCAAACCAATGGGTAATGGCTAAGTATACTCGCTTAGGTAAAGATACTGTTGATCCTAATGTTGCTTCAGAATTGTTTACTTCACAAGCAAGTTCATACAATACTGCTGCACAAACTCAAACTACTCAAGGTTCATACTCAGCACCTAAGACTTCTGTAGGTACTTACTCTTCAGTACAAAGTACTCAACCAGCTCAAAGTACACAACAAACTCAACCAGTACAACAACAAGCACAACCTGCACAATCTCAATCAAGTTACACTTCAAATGTATCTGGTTCTGAAGCAGCAGCTAAAGCTTGGATTGCAGGTCGTGAATCAGGTGGTTCATACTCAGCAAGAAATGGTCAATACATTGGTAAGTACCAATTATCAGCATCATACCTTGGTGGAGACTACTCAGCAGCAAACCAAGAACGTGTAGCAGATAACTACGTAAAATCACGTTACGGTTCATGGTCTAACGCTCAAAGCTTCTGGCAAGCAAACGGCTGGTACTAAAAGTTAGTGAATATATATAAAGAGAGATGTCGTAATTGACATCTCTTTTTTGCGTTCATAGTTACAAGTCAGGTGATGTATGGATTTATTTTTATCTTATTACTAATAAGTCAAACCTTAATTAATTTTGAATTCATAATTAAGAAGTTTTGGAGTTCATTTTTTTAACCGTCTAGGCACCTACTAATCATTAAAGGGAAAGAAAGGTATGATATGGCTGATGCATAAGGCATAGTAGTTTTATATAGGAATATTACAAGAAAACGTGTTCAAGTTACAAATATTACATGAACTGTAACATAAGGCACTTTTATTTAATAATGTGGTAGCATTCATGTCATGGTTTTGACATTTTGAGGCTGTATTATGTAACTTGTAAATTAAATGACTGATAAATATGAAAGGAAGAATTTCTCTTGAAATTTCAATCTATCTTAACTAAGTCACTTGCAGCAGCTGCTCTTACCGCAACTGGTTTGGTAGCTTTAAATTCACAAAATACTAATGACGCACAAGCTGCTACTATTGTTCAAAATGATACTAATGTTGTAACTATTAACAATGCAAACTCTACTGTTGCCGTTTGGGATGGCGTTGAAAATGCCAACTTTACTGGTAAAGAATTAGTACATGGTACTACTTGGAAAGTTATAAGAACTGCTTACGATGTTATGGGTAACAAGTGGTATGATCTTGGTGCAAACCAATGGATCATGGCTAAGTACACTGTAGAAGGCGGAAATGCTGCTAGTGCCCAAGTTGCTACTCCAGTAGCTCCTCAAGCACAAGCTCCTGTACAACAAGCAAAACCAGCTACTCCTGCAGCTTCACAACAAGCTTCTGCACAACCTGCACAAGCACAAACTAAGCAAGCACCTGTAGCTTCTACACAACAAACTACTCAAGTACAAGCTCCAGTACAACAAAAGCAACAAACTGCTGTACAAGCACAAGCTCCTAAGACTAACTACAACTATAATGTGCAACGGGCTTACTCAGCACCTGTACAACAACAAAGAACTTACAGCTATGCTCCAGCACAAAAGCAAACTACTCAAGTAGCACAACCTGCTCAAACTCAAGCAACTACTAGCTACACTTCAAACGCATCTGGTTCTGAAGAAGCAGCTAAGGCTTGGATTGCAGGCCGTGAATCAGGTGGTTCATACTCAGCAAGAAATGGTCAATACATTGGTAAGTACCAATTATCAGCATCATACCTTGGTGGAGACTACTCAGCAGAAAACCAAGAACGTGTAGCAGATAACTACGTAAAATCACGTTACGGTTCATGGACTGGTGCTCAAAAGTTCTGGCAAACTAACGGCTGGTACTAAAATATCAACTGAATTATGATTAAAAAGATCGTCTTTTGGCGATCTTTTTTGTTTTTAATTAATTTCAAAAATAATAAACATTTTTTGGATTATTTTGTTGACAGACTTTCGTATTTATAATATGATATTAATCGTTGAGTGATTAAGTTCATTCAAATAGAGCCAACAAGTAAAAGGCTTGAAGGATGGGTTATAGCCAAGTGGTAAGGCAATGGTTTTTGGTACCATCATGCGCTGGTTCGAATCCAGCTAACCCAATAGATTAGCCAGGTTTTTACCTGGCTTTTTTTGTACATAAAATTGGATTGGAAGAGATCACAATGGAAACTAGACATGGACGTAATTCTTTTTTTGATGGAGGCTTAATCTCTTTTATTGGCTGGCATATACTAGGAACACTTATAACTGTTTGTACATTAGGAATTTGCTATCCTTGGGCTGTGTGTATGATCTATGGTTGGGAAATTAATCATACTGTAATTGAAGGGCATAGAATGAAATTTACGGGAAGTGCCTTTGGACTATTTGGTAACTGGATCAAGTGGCTACTTTTAACCATTATTACAGTCGGCATTTATGGCTTTTGGGTAGGAATAAAAATTCGCGATTGGAAGGCAAAAAATACAATTTTTGTTAACTAATAGAAAAGACTAGAGATGATACAAAAAATGCACCATCTCTAGTCTTTTAATTTACAAAAAATTGTTTTTCATCAAATGGATATTTCATTCCCCACGAAGTACGAACACTCGTTAAGATATGTGCTACATCTCTTGAAATACTTAATTCACCATCATCATGGCCTTGTTCGATATAACGCTCCATGTCTTGTATTTCATATTCAAGGGCTTCAGAAGTTTTACCCGCTGTTATTGTCTCATGACTTTCTTCATGGGCACTTGCAGTATAAGTAATCTGAGCTTCAGTTGCTCGAGGATAATTAGATATTTCTATATAGCCTTTAGTTCCAGAAATCACACCTCGTTTAGGCTGTTTTGCTCGCATTGAAAGAGCCATAACCGCCATTTCGTCATGAGTATTTTTTAGGATAATTCCTGATTGTTCATCAACACCAGTTTCAAAAAATTTTACTGTTGTTAAAATGCTTTCTGGTTGTTTTGATAAAAACATTCTTGCAAAAGCAGTAGCGTAGCCACCAATATCTAGAAGAGCTCCGCCGGCTAAAGCTTTATTAAAAAATCTATTGCTTGGATCATAGTCTTTAAGACTACCAAAGTTTACTTGGACTAGCTTAATTTTGCCTAATTTACCATTATCAATTAAATTCCTAACTTTTTGGTAAATAGGCATGTGGTAAAGTGTAAATCCCTCTGATAGGATCAAATTCTTTTCCCTAGCAAGTTTTTCTACTTCATCAAATTGATCTGCATTCACTGTAATAGCTTTTTCACAGAGAACGTGTTTACCAGCATTTAAAGCTTTTTTGATGTAGTCATAGTGAAATGTATGTGGAGTAGCAATATAAATGATTTGGATATTTGGATCCTTAATCATTTCGTCAGGGTTAGTAAAGATATGTTTGACCCTTTTTTCAGCAGCAAATTTTTTTAATTCATCTTCATTTGGATTGGCTGCTGCGTACACTTCACCTTTGCTAGCTTGCAATGCACCCGCCATTTCATGCGCAATCCATCCTGTACCAATAATACCCCAATTATATTTTTTCATAATTATTATCCTTTCTTTATTTCAACTGCTTTATTTTTAGTTTCGGTTATAATGCTGGTAACAATTCCTTCAAAATATGAACTACTTACAACCCCATTTTGTTTTAGAAGAAAACTGTTCAGTTTTTTTATATTATGCCAAGAAGTTTGAGGATAAATATCAATCAAAATATTACCCAATGGTGATCGCGCAAAGGATGCTGCTGCTTTACCCAGACGAATTTTATAGTCGTATTCTTTAGGAATAGTTTTTATTACATTTTCAAGACAAGCGGGGACTACTTCAAGACAGAGTGGAATAGTAGGGGATAGTTCATCTCTAAAGCGTTCTGCTGGAAGCAATAAGATGTATTCTTCTGTATTTTCAGCGGCTAGCTTTTCAAAGAGATGAATACCACCACCGCTCTTTAGAGCATTGAAATTTTTATCAATGCTATCACATCCATCAAAAGCTAAGTCTAAGTGAGGTGAGTTTTCACTAAAAGGTAATACCTTTAATCCAAATTGCTTACATTTAGCTTGAGTTATTTCAGAGGGAGAATAGAGTGTTAGATTCGAAATGTGTGCTTGAGATAGATCTTTTGCGAGATTCAGCACATTGCTTCCACCACCCAAACTAATACTCATATTGGGTTTAATCTTACTAAGTGCTTTTTGACTAATTAATGACATTTTAGTTCTCCGTAAATTATTTTTATAAATATAATTTTGTGAAAATTATTTACACAATCAATAATACTTTTAAAAATTATTTTCGTCAAATGTAAAAATATGAAAATAATTTTATAGGAATGGTATAATTTTTATGAAATGAGGGAAAATTTTTGGAAAATATTATTGATAAAATTTATGCGCAAATGAATAAAATGTCCGCTTCTGATCAAAAAATTGGAAAAACTATTCTCGAAAATCCGGCTGAAGTTATAAATATTACAATTTCTCAATTAGCTAAAAAAGCAAAAGTAAGTGATGCATCCATAACAAGATTTTGCCGGAATTTATCTTTATCAGGATTTCATGAATTGAAAATTTTACTTGCACAAAGTATGGGGCAAAAGGAGAGCGAATCCTTAAGAGAACTACCTAAGGATGATATACAAGCTGCCTTAGCCCAAATTGAAAAAAATAAAATTAATGAAATTCAATCTACTTTAGGTCATATTCCAACTGATCAATTAGAGCAGATTCTTTCTCTAATTGAAAAAAGTAGAATTGTTCAAATCAGTGCCGAAGGAGATACCTATCCTGTAGCTGCAGATGCAGTTTATAAATTTAATCAAATTGGTATTTTGTCGTTTGCTTCTGGTGGAAATGTTGAAACAGCTGATGCACAAACAATGAATTTAAACAATAAGGATTGTTTGATTGTAATTTCAAATTCCGGAGAATCGGCAGCTCTAATAAAAGAAATTGAGTTGGCTAAAAAGAATAAAATTAAAATTATCGGTATTACTAATAATCCAGATTCTCCGATTGCGTTAAATAGTGATTATCATTTAAGGACCGGGGTAAGACAAACAGTTTTACAAAATCAATATTACTTCTCTCGTGTAGCAGCTTTTACAATTATTGAAGCCTTGTTTTTGTTACTTATTAAAAGAGATGAGAAGCGAATTGAAAAGATTAAGCAGCATGAAAAAATAGTTTCTAGTCAAAAGATATAAAATGAATTTAAAACTTAGGGCAAATGGATTATCCTTAAGGTGTAAGAATTTTTATAGAAAGTTTTATAGAAAGTAGGAATTACAATGAGAAATGTAGCCGTAATTGGTATGGGACATGTTGGTGCGACAGTTGCTTTTACTTTATTTACTCATGGAATTGTTGATAATTTATACTTATTAGATAAAAACCAAGCTAAAGCAGAGGCGGAATATAATGATTTGCGTGATACTTTAGCTAGGAATGATTATCATGTTAATGTGTTTCTAGGTGACTATAGCGATTTAAAGGATGTTGATATTATTGTAACTTCCTTTGGTAATATTGCTGCGACAGTTAAAACTGGAGATAGATTTGGTGAATTTGAAATTAATTCTAAGAATGCTAAGGAAGTAGGAGCTAAAATTAAAGAATCTGGCTTCAAGGGCATCCTAATTAATATTTCAAACCCATGTGACGCTATTTCAACGATCTTGCAAGAAACTACTGGTTTATCTAAAAAACAAGTTTTCGGAACTGGAACTTTCCTAGATACTGCTAGAATGCAAAGAATTGTTGGGGAAGCACTTAATGAAGATCCAAGAAATGTAGCAGGATTTGTTTTAGGTGAACATGGAGCATCCCAATTTACTGCTTGGTCAACTGTCTCAGTTAATGGTAAGTCGGCTAAAGAACTGTTCACAAAAGAACAAGAGGAAAAATTAAGTGCACAACCTAATAAAAATTCGATGAAAGTAGCATTTGGAAAAGGATATACCTCATATGCAATTGCAACTTGTGCTGTTCGCTTAATTCAAGCTGTATTTAGTGATGCCAGATTATTTGCACCAACTTCTGTATATTTAGATGAAGTACAAACATATATTGGATATCCAGCAATTATTGGAAAAGATGGGGTAGAAAAAGTTATTCCACTAGAGTTAACTTCTGAAGAAGATGAAAAGCTAAGGGAATCAGCTGATATCATTAAGAAGCATATCGCTCAATTAAAGTAGGTAATACTAAAATAAAAAATTAGATTTTTTTTCTAATTTTTACTTGCTTTTTGCTAGGCAGTTCGTTATTATAATTAAGTAACGTTTCGGAGGCCTAGCGAAGTGGCTAAACGCGGCGGTCTGTAAAACCGCTCTCTCTGAGTTCGGTGGTTCGAATCCACTGGCCTCCATTGCTGAATTTTATTCAGCTGGTTGCATTGAACAACAAGTAAAAGTTCAATCAAATGGGTTATAGCCAAGTGGTAAGGCAATGGTTTTTGGTACCATCATGCGCTGGTTCGAATCCAGCTAACCCAATAGTTCGAAAGAACACCCAACCCGAAAAAAAGGTCATCATATGATGACCTTTTTTGTTATATTGCATTTTTAGTTTATACTTTGTATTTTACCTTTCCAGTTAAGGATACCATCAGAAATGTTAATTAAATTATTATAACCTTTAGATTTTAAAAGTTGGCATACATGATGTGAAAGATCGCCAGACCGACAAATAAAATAGTAGGTCTCATTTTTAGGATCATTGAAGTATTTTAATTCTTCAAAAGGAAGATTATGACTATCAGGAATATGACCTGATGCAAATTCAATTGGTGTTCGTAAATCATATAAATTGATGTTAGAATCTTGTGCTAAAATTTCTGCTAATTGATTTGTAGTAATGTTAATCATAGTTACCTCCATTGATGATTATATTTAAGCAGAAAACATTGAAAATAAAGGGAATAATGTGTGAAATTTTTATGTAGAAAGGATCGATTTGTATGGCGCGTCTTATTAAAGTCAGTGGTCGAGGAGACGGTACTACTTGGAAAAGTGCTCTTAAAGACTTGCAGCCCGATGATGTATTACTGCTTGCTCCTGGATTTTATGAGTTAGATCGAGGCTTAGAAGTAAATAATATTACTATCAAGGGGACAGGTAATACTCCCGACGAGACGGTAATTAGTGGCTTTTTTGTGTTAGAGAATAATTGTAACTTTTTTACATTAGAAAATATTGCTCTTCAAACAAAATCAGGCCATAATACTATTTACGTTGAAGATGATGCCGATACCTATCTTACTTTACGTAATACTACCCTTTATGGGGATGAAGATGATATGGCCGCAATTGCTGTAAATGGAAAATGTACATTAGAATTATTTTCAAGTAAAATTTTGAATTCTAGTGTTTCCTTATTTGCACAAGCTGACTTTAGACTTACAATGACCGATTCATTAATTGATTATGATTCTGAAAATTACGCAGCTTTAGGTATTCAGGGAAAAGGGACTGCAATTATTTCTAACAGTATGATTCATGGTAATCTAAGTACATACCCTAATTCAAATGCTGAAGTTGATTTGAATAATACGTCTATTTCCTATGGGTTAATTCATGGGCAGACTTGGGTAAATATGCTCAATTCAACGGTTGAAAAGAACGATGACTCTAGTTTCTATATTTCAGATGATTCATGGGTAAATATTTTACAATCTGAATTTAAAGGCGGCATTTTTCTTGATAAGAATACGAGAACTTTGATTCAAAATAGTAAAATAGACCGTCTAATTGCATGTGATAATGCGAAAGTAACCTTAAACAATTCAACTATTATTAGTCACGCAGATTTTCAAGATAAGGCCACAGCAGATGCAACTAGAGTCGCCTTTTCTGGAAGAGATGATTTTGAGTATTTTTTAGCCTTAAATGGGCAAGCAACTTTAGGAGGACGAGACTTAATTATTAATCCCAATGGGAGTAGGCTTGCAGTCCAGGATGATGCTAAGATTAAATTAAATATTGTTTCAAGTAGTGCTCAAGATTTAGAGGTTGAATGCAATAGGAGACCAAATATTAATATTTTGGGAATGCGTTGGGAAGCAAAGAAGAACAATGACTAATCAGCTAGTTTAAGCTAAAATAAGTGTGGTAGCAGAATGAAGTGAGGGGTTATCATGCAAGAACCGATGTACATTAAAATTCACAACCAAATAAAGCGTGATATTGAAAATAAAAAATATAAAGTTGGAGAGCGGATCCCTGCTGAGCGGCAATTAGCTTCAAAATTCAATGTTTCTAGAATGACATTGCGCCAAGCAATTAAGACATTAGAAGACGAAGGAATCCTAGAGAGACGCTTAGGTAGTGGAACCTATGTCTCTAGTCAAAAGGTTCAAGAGAAAATGTCTGGGATCATGAGTTTTACCGATATAACTCGTTCTAATGGCCAGGTTCCTTCTAGTAAATTACTATCTTATCGTATAACGAAGCCATCGTTATCTGAAAAAGAAAAGCTAAAAATTCAAGATACAGATAACGTATTAAGAATGGAACGTGTTCGTTTTGCAGATAATGTGCCGATTTGTTATGAAGTGGCTACAATTCCTTATGAATTAGTTTCCCGTTTTTCTAAAGATGAAATTTCAAGTAGTTTATATCAAACGCTTGAAGAAAAGGGTGGCTATAAGATTGGGAGCGTTGTAGAAAATATTGGTGCAGCTGTTGCTAATGAAAATGAGGCTCGTTTATTGTCAGTTAAAAAGGGGGAGCCATTAGTAACTAGACGCCAGGTGACTGAACTCAGTAATCATTATCCTTTTGAATATGTTCGTGCATCATATGTGGCCGAAAGATTTGAATTTACATTTGAAAAATAAAAAAATGCATAATGCAGTTTGATTTTGTGATATGAACTACATTATGCATTTTTTATTTCAAGTCTTTTTTGATTTGTGTCGTGGAAATTCCAGGAGTTCTTTCAAGGTATTCAACTTTACAATAAGGTTTTAGAAAATCGAATTTTCCTTCCCAGTCATTACCCATTACGAAAGTATCAATATCATATTTTTGTACATCATTAATTTTTTGATCCCAGTTTTCTTCTGGAATAACTTTATCTACATATCTAATTGCTTCTAGAATATATTTTCTTTCAGCATAGCTATTATAGGCTTGCTTGTGTTTGCTAAATTCATTAAATTCGTCTGTTGACAGACCTACGATTAAATAATCGCCTAAGGCGCGAGCTCTTTTTAGAAGACGAATGTGACCATAATGCAGTAGATCAAAGGTTCCGTAGGTAATAATTTTTTTCATAATAAATACTCCCTTATAATAGTTACTATTCTAGCAGAAGTATAAAAAAGTGAAACTTTTATATTGAAAAAGTTCCTACAGCTTTTTTGTTAAAATAATAAGTAAAGATATTATTTCACATAGAAATGGTTAAAAAGTAGAGAATGAGTAAAGTTAATATTTTAGGAATTGAATTTGATAACTATTCTTTAGAAGAATTTAAAGATAGATTGATTAGTAGGTTAAATAATATGTTATCAACCATGGTAGTAACAGCTAATCCCGAAATTGTAATGGCAGCTAATAAAGATCCAAAATTTATGAACCTTATTACTAAGAATGCGGATTTGATTACACCTGATGGAATTGGAATTGTCTTAGGTGGAAAAATATTAAAAAAAACCGCTTAAAGAACGAGTAACAGGGTATGATCTATTTACTTGGCTGCTACAGGTAGGAAACTTAAGAAAATTGCGAGTATATTTAATTGGTGCAAAGCCTGAAGTAATGCGAATTACCAAAGAAAAGATTGCTCGTGAGTATCCAGGAATTGAATTAGTCGGAGCAGAAGATGGCTATTTTAAGGATGATCTAAAGACGGTAGCTAAAAGAATTGAAGAATCAAGTCCTGATATGGTTTTTGCAGCAATTGGTTTTCCAAGACAAGAAGAGCTGATCTCCATCCTACGTCAGGCAAAAGTGCCTGCAATTATGATGGGAGTGGGCGGAAGTTTTGATGTTTTTTCTGGCGTAGTCAAACGTGCTCCAGAAGTATTTCAAAAAACGCATCTTGAATGGTTCTATCGCTTAATTACTAATCCAACTCGTTTTAAGCGCATGCTCGCATTGCCAGAATTTGTAGTTGAAGTTGAAAAAATCAAAGAAAGAAAATAAGGGAAAGAATTAATTAAATGAAAGTTTTACATATTAATGCTGGTTTAGAAAAAGGTGGGGGACGGTCTCATATTGTTAATTTGTTGACAGAAGCAAAAAGACAAAATGTGGATTTTGAGCTTTTAACTTTAGCAGATGGACCTGTAGCAAAAACTGCTAAAAAAGCAAAAATTAAAACAACCATTTTAGGAGCACAAAGCCGTTATGACCTAAGTGTTTTAAAGCGTCTTACGAGGTTTATCAATGAGGGGAATTTTGATATAGTCCATACTCATGGAGCAAGAGCTAATCTGTTTGTCTCAATGATTAAAAAGCAAATCAAAGCAAAGTGGATTATTACCGTTCATTCTGATCCTTTAAAGGATTTTGAAGGTCGAGGAATGATTGGAAATATTTTTACTAAATTAAATATCATGGCTTTAAAAAAAGCAGATGGTATCTTTGCAATTACCCAGAACTTTTCTAACCTTCTAGTTGAAAAAGTAGGTATTCCGAAAACAAAAATTTGCGTAATTTATAATGGGATTTTTTTCCATCAAAATAAGGATGTTCCTAAAAAATATGCTCATCCCTATTTCAATATTATTAATGTTGGTCGAGCTGAAAAAGTTAAGGGACAAGATTTGCTTTTAAAGGCAATAAAAAATCTCAATGATCAAAATATTCGCTTGCATATTGTAGGCGATGGCAGTGAATTAAATAATTTAAGAGCATTAGCACGAGACTTAGGAATTAGTTCGCAAGTAACTTTTCATGGTTTTTTGACTCATCAAGAGACTAGAAAGTTATATCAAAAGATGGATTTGGCAGTTTTAACATCTTATTCAGAAAGTTTCCCCCTTGTCTTATTAGAGGCTAGTGATAACTTAGTCCCAATTTTGTCAACTGATGTTGGCGATATTGAAAAGATGATTCCTAATGAAGAGTATGGTTTTGTTGCTAAAATTGGCGATTTAGATAGCATTAGTGAAAAAATAAGGCAAGCTGCAGCCAGCAGCAAGACCGATCTTAGAACTATGGCTGAAAAAGAGAAGACATATCTGATGCACGCTTTTTCAATGAAAAACCAATTAGTGGCAATTGAAAATTATTACAAACTTGTTTTAGGTGAAAATAGTGGAAAATTATCATAAAAGCAAGATTTTAGCAATTTTAATTGGGATTCTCCCTTTAATTTTTGAATTTAGTAGCAATATTTGGAAGGGTGATAATGGCTTTTTCATTGTTAGTGCTGCTTATGGATTAATATTGCTCTTATTAGCTTTATCAATTCCTCTTGAAGATTTAGATCAATGGTTTTTAGAAAAAACTTTGAGTCTTCTTTCAGTTTTTTTAGCGTTAGCAGTGGTTCTAAATAATCTTGATATCTTCCCTTTATCAGAAATTGGTGCTTTATATCAATTAACAATTATCTCTTACATGGGGATTTTATATTTTTTAGATCGACACTTTAATGCAAAGAACTTAGTATTACTATTACTTAATTTAAATATTTTAGCTCAATTATCAATCAAAGCAGGTACTTTGCTAATTTTAATTATTTCAGTTTTGACTTTTGTCTTTTATCTGATTAGAGTTGTGGTTACTTTTAGTGAACAATTACGTCCTTTTTTATTGTGTGTTTACTTGATTGTTCTACTTATTTCTCTAGTTTGGTATGTACCTGAATTGCCTGATTTTGTTTTAAAAAATCTTTCTTGGAGTATTGGTTCAATCATCTTATTAATAGAAATAATTGGATCAATATTTTATTTAAAAGTTAAGGGTCATTTAAGGCCTACTAGTCATCTAATTGTCGGGATAATAATATTTTTAATTATTAACGAAATAAGCATGCTTGTTGCTGAGTCAAATGTGCTTAATACGAGTTATTTAGTTTTAATCTTTATTTTGTCTTTATCTATTGTTAATATCTTTGGAAATATTAGTTTAGGGAAGAAACAAGTAAAAATTTCTGTCCTCATCCCGGCTTATAACAGCGCAAAGACGATTGTTGAAGCCCTAGAATCAATAAAAAATCAAACCTATCAAAATTGGGAGATTATTTTAATTAATGATGGATCACAGGACGAAACAGAAGAAATTTTAAGACGATACTTAGGAAATACAAAACTATCTCTTAAATATACTAAGCAAACTCATCATAATTATTTTAAGGCTATTAGACATGGACTGAAGTATGCTAGTGGAGAAATAATTTTTGTTTTAGATGCCGATAAAATTCTATTCAATCAAAATGTTTTTTATCGTGCTGTTAGCACTATTCTTGGTGAAAAATGTGACGGAATGTTTGTTGGAATTAGAGCTATGTATCAGCGCTTAAAAGATGGTAAATTTCATTTAGTTAGACCTTATTATCGAAACGAAGTTAGTCTAATAAAAACCGCCTTGGGACTTGGAAAAAATATTTATACTAATTATGCTTTTTGGCGAAGAGAGATATTTGAGACCAGCGTATATGAAAATTATTTAATTAATGGGATGCCCGTTTGGTATAATGCAGAAAATAATTTAGGATTAAGAGTAGTAAATGGTAATTTTGTTGGATTAAAATATCGGGTTTCCAAAAAAGTAAATTTAGGTGATAATTCTCTAAAACAAAATAATTCTAAAACTTTATTTGAATTATCTACAAATTTGAGGACTTTGCATCATATTGTAAGCCGGATAAATGTGCCGGCCTATTCCACACAAGCGACTTTATACAATTTAATTAATCGGCTTCATATTGCTTCTTTATATCCATCAATTTTTAAACAAGGCCAAACTTCTTTAAAGGAAATCACGCCTCTAGTTGTTAAAAATATTAAAGATTCTGAATTGGATAATGTATATTTGAAAACAATTGTTGATTTTAGTAATAATTTTGACCCTCAAAAAACTGCAAAACTTGTTATTCCCAAAGGTACAAAAATATATTGGGGAACAGAAATTGATGAGTTTAGTAATAAGTTGTCAAAAAATACGTTAGATCAGTTTTATTACGATTTTATGAAAATAATTGGTCAAGGAACTACTATTTACGAAATTAAAAAAGATGATCAGAAAAAGTTAGAACAGATCCTAGATTTTTTTACAATTAGGGATTATGTAAGAATAATAAGTAATTAAAATATCAAAAAGAGGCATCAAATTTGATGTCTCTTTTTGATATCTGCTCTTGTTTGATTATAATAAAATACAAGAAAAAAATTATTTATTTTAGTGATGAGGGAACAAAATGTTTTACCCACAAGTTGATCAAGATGATTCATTAATTCTACATACTGATTTGTATGAAATTAATATGATGTATACCTATTTTAAAAAGGGAATAAGTGAAAGAAATTCTGTATTTGAAGTGTTCTTTAGAAAAGAACCTTTTGGCAATGGCTACGCAGTTAATGCTGGTTTAAGTCATGTTATTCAATACCTAAATAATCTTCGTTTTAAGGAAAGTGATTTAGAGTATCTCAAGGAAACTTGTGACTACGATGATGACTTTATCGATTATTTACGTAATTTAGAATTGAAGTTAACCATTCGAAGTGCTCGAGAAGGTGAATTAGTTTTTGCCAATGAACCGATTATGCAGGTTGAAGGACCGTTAGCTCAAGCACAATTAGTTGAAACTGCAATTTTAAACATTATTAATTTCCAAACTTTGATTGCTACTAAGGCGGCTAGAATTAAGGTCGCTGTTGGTAATGATGGTTTAATGGAATTTGGCTCACGTCGTGCACAAGAAACCGATGCAGCTATTTGGGGAACACGGGCAGCATACATTGGTGGCTTTGACGCTACTAGTAATGTTAGAGCAGGAAAATTATTCGATATTCCTGTCGCTGGTACTCATGCTCACTCTTTGGTTGAAGCATTTAATAATGAATATGATGCTTTTAAAGCATATGCTGAGACTCATAAGGACTGTGTATTCTTAGTCGATACCTATGACACTTTAAGAAGTGGTGTGCCAACTGCTATTAAAGTTGCTAAAGAAATGGGCGACAAGATTAATTTCCAAGGGGTTCGAATTGACTCAGGCGATATGGCTTATATCTCTAAGAAAGTGCGTAAGCAATTAGATGATGCTGGCTTTCCTGATGCAAAAATTTATGCTTCAAATGATTTAGATGAAAAGACTATTCAAAACCTTAAGATGCAAGGTGCAAAAATTGATGTTTGGGGAATCGGTACTAAATTAATTACAGCCTTTGATCAACCTGCTCTAGGTGGGGTATATAAGTTAGTAGCAATTGAAGATAAAGAAGGCAAGATGCGCGATACTTTGAAAATTTCTTCAAATGCTGAAAAAGTATCTACTCCAGGTAAAAAGCAGGTATGGCGGATTCAAGCAAACTCTGAGAAGAAAAATGAGGGTGATTGGGTATCACGCTATGATGAAGATCCAAGAAAATTTGATGCGCTTTTTATGTTCCATCCGCAATACACTTACATTAATAAGGTCGTTACTGATTATACTGCTCGTCCTTTACTACAAGAAATTTTCCATGAAGGAAAACTTGTTTATAAAGAACCTACTCTTAAAGAAACAAAAGAATTCGCAGCTAATAACTTAGACGGATTATGGGACGAATATAAACGTAGTTTGAATCCACAAGATTATCCAGTGGACTTATCCCAAAAGCTATATGATAACAAGATGAGCTTAATTAATGATATTCGTAGTCGAATTGTGAAAAGAGGATATTAAGATGCGTCCATTACAAGAAAAAATTGTTGCGTATGAACATGTGTTACCAGAAATTGACCCTAAAAAAGAAATTAGAAAGTCTATTGACTTTTTAAAAGATTATTTGAAGGAAAATCCTTTTTTGAAGACTTATGTTTTAGGGATCTCTGGTGGTCAAGATTCAACTTTAACTGGTAAACTCTGCCAAATGGCAATTGAAGAAATGCGTGAAGAAACTGGGAATAAGTCTTACCAGTTTATTGCTGTTCGTCTACCTTATGGCGTTCAAGCAGATGCAAGTGATGCCGCCGATGCAATTGCTTTTCAAAAGCCTGATCAAGATCTAATTGTTAATATTAAAGAACCAGTTGATGCAATGGTAAAAGTAGTTGAAGCAACTGGTCAAAAAATTACTGACTTTAATAAAGGAAATATCAAAGCTCGTCAAAGAATGGTAGTTCAATATGCAATTGCTGGTGCCAATAATGGAGCTGTTGTAGGTACTGATCATGCGGCAGAAAACTTCTCTGGTTTTTACACTAAATATGGTGACGGTGCTGCTGATATTACCCCATTATTTAGACTAGATAAGCGTCAAGGCAAGGCAATGCTTAAGGAACTTGGATGTCCTAAGCACTTATATGAAAAGGCACCAACTGCTGATTTAGAAGAAGATCGTCCAGACTTACCTGATGAAGTAGCATTAGGAGTAACTTACAAAGATGTTGACGATTACTTAGAAGGTAAAGATGTGAGTGAAGAAGCAGCTGAACAGATTGAAAAGTTGTGGAAAAAGAGTGAACATAAGCGTCATTTGCCAGTAACTATTTTTGATGATTTCTATAAGCAAAATTAGTTAAGTATTTTTCTTGGAGGAAATATGACGTTTTTTGTAGTTGGACCAGATGATCGAGGTTTTTTCAAAAAGCAGCGTACTACCTGGGAATTTGAAGATGCATTAAATCAAGCTTCAGATGGGGACAATATTCTGATTAAAAGAGATTATCAGTTTCCACTTGAGGATCAAAATTATGTAATTAACAAGAGTCTAAATATTTCTGGTGAAGATAATACTTTTATTTTAGGCGGCTTTATCATTAAAAATGGCGCCCAGGTAAAATTAAATAATCTGACTCTGAGACACTATCAAGATAAGAATAATTGTCTTCAAGTAACAAATAACAGTCAATTAATTGCGACACATGTTTCGGTCGTTAATGACGCTACGACTGGTCAAAATTATCCAATTATTTATGTAGATGATGGTGCTACTGCTCAATTTGATGATTTGTACGTTGAAAAGGATAAACTTGGTGACGGTGCACATAGAATTTATGTTGAAAAAGGGAATGTAGAGATAAAAAATAGTACTCTTAATTGTAAAATTACTGCTACTGAAGCAAATTTAACTCTTCAGAATACTACGCTTAGCTATGGTGAAAGTAATGTCCTTAGTTTATATTCGAATACTGTTGCTACATTACAAAATGTAACTGTAACGGGTGGAGTAAAAGAAAAAGATTATCCTTGCGTTTTTAGCAGCGAATCTACTCTTAATATTGTTTCTTCAATTATTAAAGAACCTAATTATTCTGGTGCTCTTTATTTACAAAAAGCTGCTCAGGCAAAAGTAGAAAATTCACTAATTGATTCTTTATACCTCTATGATCAAAGTAAGATAGATGTAGGAAATACAAGTAGAATTGTTGAGTCAATTACTCTAGAAGATCATAGTGCTTTAACTGGAGAAACTCTTTTACTTGATGGTAGAGATAATGGGAAAATTAATATTTTTGCTAAAGGTGAAAGTAATCTAAAGCTAGACTGGATTGGCCTAGCATTTGAAAGTTCACCTAATATTAAAATTGAAGATAATGTAACTTTTAATGTCCCTGAAGTTTATGTGTTGAAATTTGATTCTACTAATGATGAGTATGATTTGGATGAAAATAATCAATACACAATAGTAAAAGATAATTTACAAAACGATATTGAGTACTTTACCACCCAGAAAAAAGAATCTAATTCTAATCAACCCTCTAAGATAGAAAAAGACCAAAAGGATCTACCAAAAGGTCCTCAAAAGTCAGGTATGCAGCAGCTTGATGAAATGATTGGTCTAGAAACGGTAAAGCAACAAGTCAAAGAATTTATTGCAGTCACTGTTTTAAATAAAAAACGTGAAGAAAAGGGTTTAAATACTAGTTCTCAAACTTTGCACTCATTGTTTTTAGGAAATCCAGGAACTGGAAAAACAACGGTTGCTCGTATTGTTGGGCATGTTCTATATGAAAAAGGTGTAATAGCTGAAGATAAGTTAATCGAGACATCTCGAGCTGATTTAGTAGCAGGATATGTTGGTCAAACAGCTGAAAAGACTAGAAAAGTTCTTGAATCGGCTCTAGGTGGGATCTTGTTTGTTGATGAAGCATATACCCTAGCTAGCGGTGGTCAGAATGATTTTGGTAAAGAAGCAATTGATGAAATATTAAAGTTTATGGAAGATCATCGCTCTAATATTATGATTATTTTTGCTGGCTATACTAACGATATGGAGAAGTTTTTAGAAACAAACCCAGGATTGCGTAGTCGTATTCCGAATAAATTTGATTTTGAAGATTATACAGTTGATGAAATGGTTCAAATTGGCTTGTTTGCTCTAAAGAAACAACAATATCATGTAAATCCTTCAAGTTATGCAGACTTATTGAAGAATAATTTAAGTAAGGATAACGATAACAGTAATGGGCGTTGGGTCAGAAATCTAAATGATAAGATTATAAAAAAAACAAGCAGTACGCGTAGCCCTAAGTGATAGTTATTCAGAAGAAGACTTGATAAATATTACTGATGCCGATTTAGATGCTGTTAGACTTTAGTTTTATAAATTTTAACTATTATTTTTGATGATTTATGTAAAAAACTAAACTTGTATCGGACTAGATAGTTTAATATACTATAGATGCATAAGAGAGTAACGGCAAGTTATTGCGATAAGTTCAACAACCGAGATGGATATCTCTGGACTTATCTTAATTAGTGAGACTTATGACTGATAACTGGTCATAGGTCTTTTTTGTTTATGGGAGGATGTTTTACGGTGAAAGAGAAATACTATGCTCAAGAGATTTCTCAAATTGAGAAAGAGCTGAATACATCGTTAGACAATGGTTTGTCTGATAATGAAGCTAAGAAGAGACTAGCTTCAGATGGGCCAAATTCTTTAGCTTCAAAGAAAAAGCGTAGTATGTTTATGCGCTTTATTGACCAATTTAAGGACTTTATGATTATTGTCTTAATTGTGGCCGCAATTTTATCTGGTGTAGTTGCCAATGAATGGACTGATGCAGCAATTATTATGATTGTTGTTTTGTTAAATGCAATTTTAGGAGTAATTCAGGAAGCTAGGTCAGAAGCCGCAATTGATGCTTTAAAGGAGATGTCAACACCAAATGCCCATGTAAGACGTGGAGGCGCAATTTTAGAAATTCCAAGTACAGATATTGTGCCTGGTGATATTGTCTTGCTTGAAGCAGGGGACGTTGTGCCAGCTGATATGCGACTAGCTAAGACTGCAAGTTTAAAAGTTGAAGAGTCAGCTTTGACAGGTGAGTCAGTACCTGTTGAAAAAGATAGTGACGTGTTAAAAGCTGATGATGTAGCACTAGGTGACCGTGTTAACATGGCTTATGCAAATACTAATGTAACTTACGGACGAGCAGAAGGTATTGTTGTTGGTACTGGTATGAATACCGAAGTCGGTAAAATCGCAACAATGCTTAATAATGCAGATGAAACAGCTACTCCATTAAAGGAAAACTTGAATCAGCTTGGTAAGACTTTAACGATTATGATTTTGGCAATTTGTGTGATTGTCTTTATCGTAGGAATGTTTACCAAACAGGGAAGCGAGCCGACTAATAAATTAATTATCGATATGTTTCTAGTGGCTGTTTCCTTAGCTGTAGCTGCAATCCCAGAAGGATTACCAGCTATCGTAACTATTATTTTGGCATTAGGAACGCAAACAATGGCTAAACATAAGGCAATTGTTAGAAAATTGCCGGCTGTCGAGACCTTAGGAGCTACCGATATTATTTGTTCTGATAAGACTGGTACTTTGACACAGAACCAAATGACTGTTGAAAAAATTTACTATAACGGCGAACTTCATAATGATGAAGCACCAATTAATAGTGATAATCCGGCTATGATGTCAATGATCTTAGCCAATGACACAAAGATTGAAGACGGGGTCGGCTTTTAGGGGACCCAACTGAAACAGCCTTGATTCAATATGCTTTTGATCAAAATATTAAAGTTGAAGATCTTCTTAAGAAAGATAGCCGCGTTCAAGAAGTTCCATTTGATTCAGAAAGAAAATTAATGTCTACGGTTAACCATTATGGCGATAAGTTCTTTGTGGCTGTAAAGGGAGCGCCAGATGAATTATTAAAGCGAGTAACAAAAATTGAAAAAGATGGTCAAGTAACGCCAATTTCAGATAATGAAAAAGAAACAATTCTTGCATCAAATAAAGGGATGGCTGAACAAGCTTTACGTGTATTAGGACTGGCTTACAAGATTGTAGATAAAGCTTATGATGATCCAACGACTAATAATGTTGAGCAAGATCTAATCTTTGCTGGTTTAGTAGGAATGATTGACCCAGAAAGACCAGAAGCAAAAGCTGCTGTTGCCGAAGCAAAAAGTGCCGGTATTAGAACAGTAATGATTACTGGTGACCATCAAATTACAGCTGCTGCAATTGCATCTCGTTTAGGCATTTTAGAAGAAAGTCCAGATAAAAATAAGGCTGTAATTACTGGTGCGGAACTTGATAAACTTTCTGACGAATACTTCAATGAGCATGTTCAAGACTATAGTGTCTATGCTCGTGTTTCACCAGAAAACAAGGTTAGAATTGTTAAAGCATGGCAAGCAAATAATAAGATTGTTGCTATGACTGGGGATGGTGTTAACGATGCACCTAGTCTAAAACAAGCTGATATCGGTATTGGTATGGGAATTACTGGTACTGAAGTTTCAAAAGGTGCAGCTGATATGGTTTTGGCAGATGATAACTTTGCGACAATTGTTGAAGCTATTAAACAAGGACGTAAGGTATTTGCTAATATCCAAAAGGCAATTCTTTATCTGATGAGTTGTAACGTTGGTGAAGTTTTAACTGTCTTTATGATGACAATGCTTGGTTGGGATATCTTAATGCCAGTGCAATTGTTGTGGATTAACTTAGTTACTGATACTTTGCCAGCTATCGCTTTAGGTGTTGAAACTGTTGAGCCAGGTATTATGAAGAATAAGCCTCGCGGTAGAAAGTCTAACTTCTTCTCGGGTGGTGTTGCAAGCTCAATTATTTATCAAGGTATCTTAGAAGGTATTTTGGTCTTAGGTGCATATCAACTTGGTTTACATGTTGGTCCACACGTTGGAAATGCAGCTATGCAGCACGCAGATGCTTTAACGATGGCCTTCCTTACCTTAGGATTAATCCAATTATTCCATGCCTTTAACTCTAAATTTATTCATAAATCAATCTTTAGAGCACAAACATTTGAGAATAAGTGGTTTAATGGAGCAATTCTTATTTCTGCCTTAGTTATGGCAGCAGTAGAAATTCCATTTTTAACTAAGATTTTTGATGTAACTGAATTAGATGGGATGCAATGGCTTGTAGTTATTGTTGCTGGATTTTTGATGATAATTATTGTCGAAATTGTCAAATTCTTTGAAAGAAAAGCTGCTAGAAAGTAAAGTTTTATCAAATAATCAAAAAAAGCTTGAGTTTACTCAGGCTTTTTTTATACCCTTAGTAAAGAATAATAAATAATTAATTATAAATAATATGCATATATGTGTACGTTACTGGGGAATATCTAATGAAGAGTTTATTTTTTCGCTTGTACTTATGGGGGATGAGCTTGCTAGCGAGTCTTCGTCCAATTAAAGAAAAAAATATTGTTGTTCTAAATGGATCGGGTAGATCCGGCTCAAACGGTTATTTATTCTATAAATACATTAAAGCCAATCATCCGGATTATGACGTAACCTTAGTTGAACCGTGGCCATCGTCACATTTGTCTTGGGAAGCGTGGAAAAAGATTGGTGCAGCCAAGTATGTGATTACTACGCATCAACCTTTTAAAGCACGCCGCGCACAAATTAATATTCAATTCTGGCACGGTGTTCCGCTAAAGCGGATGGGATTTATGGCACATAATACACGCTATTGTGCTAATAAACGAAATCAAAAGCTTTGGCATAAAAATGCTGATATGGTAACATCAAGCTCAGATTTATACGAAACTTTAATGAGCGCATGTATGGCAATTGAGGGGAAAAAATATCAAAAGCTGGGCTTTCCTCGAATTGATTATATTGATCAACCAGCAATTTCTAAAGAAAAATTATTAGAGGATTTATTTAAAACTAAGGATGAGCAAGCTAAAATCGGAATTTATATGCCAACTTTCCGCTACGAGCTTGAGGATCCAAGTGTTATGGAAATGATAAAACAAGGTAATTTCTTTGCTTTTTTAGGCTTTGACCCTTATGAGTTAAATGATGCCTTAAAGGATAATCACCAATACTTGATTGTGAAACTCCATCCCTATGAAATGCGAATGTTTGATAACTTTAATAGTCAGTTTTCAAATGTTGCTTTTTTAAATAATGATTATCTTTTTGAAAATAACCTTGATTTATATGAATTGCTTGGAGATACTGATTTCTTAATAACTGACTTTTCATCAATTTATTTTGATTACTTGTATTTGGATAAACCAATTATTTTTATTACTAATTATCTAAAGCAATATGAAAAAGTACGCGGTTTATTATTAAGCCCCTACGAAGATGTTACACCGGGACCTTGTGTTAACTCACAAAAAGAACTTCTGCAAGTTTTGAGACATCCTGATGATAAGCAATACCAAAATCAGCGTTTTTATTGGCGTGAATTAATTGATGAAGTTGAAGATATTGATTCTTGCGAGCCTATCTTTGATTACATGACGAAGAATTTTTAGAGGAAAAAGTAGTGAAGCGAACTTTTCTTAATATTTTATATAATGCGGTCTATCAAATTTTTCTAGTTTTAGTACCGCTGATCACCGTTCCATACTTATCAAGAGTGTTAGGGCCTAAGACTTATGGTATTTATGGCAGTGTAAATAATACTGTGCAATTTTTGATGGTATTTTGTACTTTATCAGTCTCTTATATTGGTATTAGGACAGTATCTCGGACTAGAGCTTATGGTACCCCTCAAGAATTAACTGAAGCTTTTTGGGGATTGTGGTATTTTCAAGCAATTGCAGGTTTAGTGACTATTTTAATCACTTTATTAATTACGAATATTTTTCATGTTCAATATTGGAACTATTTAATCTTAATGGTTCCATATTTGATCTCAGCTCAAGTTGATATTTCTTGGTTTTTTCAAGGATTGGCTGATTTTGGTAGAGTTGTATTAAAAAATACGATTGTTAAATTAGCCAGTGTAGTTTTGATTTTGCTCTTAATTAAATCGCCTGCAGATCTTTGGAAATACTTCCTGATTATGTCAGTTTCAACCATGCTAGGATCTTTTGTATTTTGGCTTGATATTCATCGTTATGTAGGAAGACCAGTAGGGCATTTCTATAAATATAAGACCACCATTATTTCGATTATCACCTTAATGATTCCTCAGATTGCCACACAGATTTACACATCTCTTGATAAGCCAATTTTAGGATTCTTCAGCAATTCAACTCAGGTGGCTTTTTATGATAATTCACAGCGAATTTCAAATATGGTATTGGGGGTAATTACAAGTATTTCTTTGGTGATTATGCCGAAGATGGCTAGTGAAGAAAAAGAAACTCAAAAAGTAGTTTTAAAGAAGTCTCTTGAAGCAACTACAATGCTTGGAACTTTATTTGCAGTAATTATCATGGCAAATACTGAGCAGTTCGTACCTTTCTTCTTTGGTAAACAATTTATTCCAATGACACCGCTAATGTTCTTTTTTGCACTAACGATTATTATGATTCCGATGGGTGGGGTCTTTGCTAATCAATTTGCACTTGCTAATCGAAGAGATAAAGAATATGCGATTCCAGTTGTAATTGGGGCCATAATTGAATTAGTTTTAGCAGCTATACTAGATCGACCATATGGAGCCAGCGGTGCTACAGTAGCAATTTTAATTACAGAATTTGTAGTGTTAATTTTACGACTTTGGATTGTTAGAGATGACTATAATTTTAAAGATGCCTTCTGTGATGTACCGAAATATTTCTTAATTGGAATAATTACCTTAATTGCTGGTATGTTAATGCCAAATTTAATTACCTCGAGTTTTTTAAATATGGCAGTTAAGTCAATTTTGATGCTAGTAATTTATGCGGCAATTATGTTTATGATGAAGTTAGATTTTAATCAAGATATGATTGAATTTGTTACTCGCTTTTCTAGAAAGATTAAAAGACAAAAATGATTCCTAAAAAAATCCATTATATTTGGGTAGGAAATAACCCTAAATCATCTTTAATTGAAGAATGCATTGCCACCTGGAAAAATAAATTGCCAGATTATGAAATTATTGAATGGAATGAAAATAATTTTAACGTACATGGAAATAAGTATATTGAACAAGCCTATGAGGCCAAAAAGTGGGCATTTGTTTCTGACTATATTAGAGCCCGTGTGATTTATGAACAAGGGGGTATTTACTTAGATACAGATGTTAGAGTACTTAAGAAATTAGATCCACTTTTAAATAATCGTGCATTTATTGGTTTTGAAAACAATGATTACTTGTCAGCAGCTATTTTTGGCGCTGAAATGAATCATCCTTTTATGAAGGATATTCTTAATTATTACAATAATCGAGATTTTACTTTTGATAAGAATGATCAAATGGCAGGCGTAAATAGTATTTCAGTAACTGATATTTTAAAAGAAAATTATGGTCTAAAAATAGGCAATAAGGAACAAATATTAAAAGATGGAGTTCATGTTTATCCAGATGGATTTTTATGTAATCCAAATAAGAATTCATATTCAATTCACTTGTTTACTGGAACGTGGATAGATGGAAAGCAGTCTTTGAAACAAAGAATTGTGACTGATTTAAAGAGAAGGATATCTTCTCCAAAACAGGCTGAAATATATCAAAAATTAATACGAAAATAATGAATCAAGCAGAGTTACAAAAATTAGTAGAAGAAATTTCTTTACAGTATTTTCATGTTCCCTTTAAACATGAAGTTAAAATTAATAATCGAATGACAACGACGGGCGGAAGATACTTTTTAAAGGATCATCATATTGATATTAACGGTCATTTTTTAGATAAAAAATATTATGCAGATTTAGTTGGAATAATTAAGCATGAGTTAACGCATTATCACTTACATTTAGCGGGTCGCGGTTATCAGCATCGTAATCGTGATTTTAAGAATTTGCTTGCTGCTGTTGGAGGTAGTCGTTATACGCCTGATATTGGTTTACGACGTCGACAAAATCGAAACTATATTTATGAATGTAAAAATTGTCATTTTCAGTATCCTCGCGTTCGTAAAGTAAATACAAAAAAATATAGATGTGGCAAATGCGGCGGAAGATTAACATTAATCAGAAAAAATAAATAAAAAATTTGAATTTTCATTTGCTAAAAGAAAAATTATCTGGTATATTATTTAAGTACCGCGGGCGTGGCGGAATGGCAGACGCGCAAGACTAAGGATCTTGTGATCGCTTTTAGATCGTGGAAGTTCGAGTCTTCTCGCCCGCACCACTAAGAAAAGGAAGTCGCAAATGCGGCTTCCTTTTTTGTTAAAGTTATAAGTTAATAAAGTAGGAAAGACTATGATTAATAAGAAGACTTTTAGAGTTGCCATCAGTGCTATTTTTGTTGCAATTATTTTAGTTCAGACCTTTGTCCCTTATATTGGCTACATCCGGATTTTGCCAGGATTACCCTCTATTACAACTATTCCTTTAACAGTTGCATTGGCTGGATGTTTAATGGGACCAGGTTTTGGAGCATCAATTGGTTTATTTTGGGGCTTATTGAGTATGTTTGTTGCATATACGCAACCAGGTGACATTGTCAGCATGCTTTTATTCCGAAACATTCTTATTGCTTTAGTTCCTCGGACAGCTGCGGGTTTTATCGCAGGAATGATTGGACAAGCGGCAAAGGATGATTCAAAATTTCAAAAGACTGTTGTTTATACAATCACGGGATTATGTACTTCTTTGACTAATACGCTACTTGTGGTTGGTATTACTAGCCTTTGGTACATGAACGATCCCTCTGTTTTACTTCATTCATTAGGTCAAACTCAAAATTCAGCTCCTTTAATTGCTATTTTAATTAGCGTTTTAGGCATTAATGGTATTGTAGAAGCAATCTTTACTGCTGTTCTTACGCCGGCAATTGCGATGCCTTTGAAGCAAGTGATGAAAAGGAAGATGAGTTAAAATGTCGCGTAGACGCCGTCAAAAAAATATTCAGTATATAATTGCAAGAGCATTTGCGATTTGTTTTACTTTGGTAATAATTTTATCAGGCTTTTTGTACTGGCGTCAGCAAACTGTGAATAATGAACGATTACGTCAGGCACAACTAGAAAAAGAACAGTCTCTTCAAAGTAAAGAAAAGTTTATTAAAGTAGTGGCTCCAATTGCTCAAAGGGCTGATAAGCCTTATGGTCTCTTTCCAAGCGTTACCATCGCGCAAGCCTGTCTAGAAAGCAATTTTGGTCAGAGTGAGCTTTCTAGAAAATACAATAATTTATTTGGTGTTAAGGGAACGGATCCGAATACAAGCCGTGAGTTAACGACTTCTGAGTTTGTCAATGATCATTGGGAAACCGTTACGGGGCGTTTTCGAGTTTATGATACTTATGAAGAATCAATCGAGGCACATACACGCCTATTTGTGAATGGAACTACTTGGAATAGAAACCAATATCAGCATGTTTTAGCTGCCAAAGATTATGCCACTCAAGCACAAGCATTAGAAACAGATGGATATGCGACAGATCCAGGTTATGCAAAAAAATTAATTGATATAATTAAAGAATTCAATTTAACACAATATGATTAAATTAAAAACGACAATAGTTAAGTAAATGCTATTGTCGTTTTTTGTTATAATAGACAAGTCTATTTTAGCGTTTGAGTTAACAGAAAAGGAAGAAGCAATGAGCGAAGAAACAATTCTTGCAGGATTAAATCCTCAGCAGAAAAAAGCTGTGCAGTGTACTGAAGGTCCACTTTTAGTAGTTGCTGGAGCTGGTAGTGGAAAAACATCAGTTTTAACACGTCGAATTGCCTATTTAATTGAAGAAAAGGGCGTTGCGCCATGGAATGTTTTAGCCATTACTTTTACTAATAAGGCTGCAACTGAAATGAAAGAACGTGTCCAAAAGTTATTAGGACCAGCAGCTGACAGTGTTTGGATGTCAACTTTTCATGCGTTATGTGTCCGTATTTTGCGTCGAGACGCAGAAAAAATTGGCTACTCCAATAATTTTTCAATTGCTGATTCTGCAGAACAATTGACACTAATTAAGCGAATTGAAAAAGATCTTAATATTAATCCGAAAATGTATGATCCAAAAGCAATTTTAGGAGCTATTTCAAATGGAAAAAATGACTTACTTACTCCAAAAGACTTTAAGGATCAAGCAGCTAGTCCGTTTGAAAAAGTAACAGCGCAAGTATATAGCGAATATCAACATCGCTTAAAGCGTGATCAAATTATGGATTTTGATGATTTAATTATGCAAACTCTAGTCTTATTTAAGAAGGACCAAGAAACTTTGCATTATTATCAAAATAAATTTCGCTATATTTTAGTGGACGAGTATCAGGATACAAATGAAGCACAGTATCAACTTTGTGTTGCGCTAGCTGCTCAATATAAAAATATTTGCGTTGTTGGAGATGCAGATCAGTCTATCTATGGTTGGCGCGGAGCTAACATGGAAAATATTCTTAATTTTGAACATGACTATCAGGATGATGAAGTTACTACTATTAAATTGGAGCAAAATTACCGTTCTACTGGCCATATTCTTGATGCAGCTAACTCAGTAATTAAAAATAATCTGAAACGTAAACCTAAGAAACTTTGGACTGATAAAGGTGCTGGCGATAAAATCAATTATTACCGTGCTCAAAGTGGAAATGATGAAGCACTGTTTATCATTTCAAAGATTAAAGAAGAAATAAAAGAACATCAAAGAGACTACAAGGATTTTGCTGTTCTTTATCGGACCAATGCTCAATCACGTAATGTCGAAGAAGCGCTAGTTAAAGCTAATATTCCGTATCGGATTGTTGGAGGACATAAGTTCTACGATCGAAAAGAAATTAAAGATATTTTGGCTTATTTAAAAGTTGTCGCAAATCCTGCGGATTCAATGAGTTTTAATCGAATTATTAATGTACCAAAACGTGGTTTGGGTCCAACTACGATGGCTAAGTTTAACGGTTTTGCTAATGATAATGACTTTACAGTAGAAGAGACTTTTAAGAATTTGAGCTTAGCACCAATTACGGGTCGCCCAGCTAGAACCTTAGCTACTTTTGGAACGGCCTTAAAAGATGCAATCGAATATAGTAAGACGCATGGTGTAACAGGGTTAACGGAAAAATATTAGCGGATTTCGGCTATAAAGAAGCTTTAGAAAATGAACACACAATTGAAGCAGATACTAGATTAGAAAACTTAAATGAATTTCTGACTGTTACTAAGCGTTTTGATGATAATTATGAGCCCGAAGATGAAGATTCAACAGCTTTAGGTGATTTTCTTTCAGAAATTTCATTATTAAGTGATCAAGATGATTTAGAAAATCAAGATAACCAAGTTGCATTGATGACTCTTCATGCTGCTAAGGGACTAGAGTTTCCAGTGGTCTTCTTAGTCGGAATGGAAGAAGGACTCTTCCCACTTTCAAGAGCAGCAGAAGATCCAAGTGAGCTTGAAGAAGAACGTCGTCTGGCCTATGTAGGAATTACACGAGCTGAAAAGAAACTCTACATAACCAATGCTTTTTCTAGAATGATGTACGGGCGTCCGCAACGTAATCAACCATCACGCTTTATTGATGAAATTGAAGATAAAGATTTGGAATTTATTAACCCAATGCCATCTAATTCTGTCATGTCTGTTCCTTTTGCCGCTAATAGAAAGGAACAAGCAAACTCTCATGTTTACCTTCCAAAGATTAAAATTGAGGAGGCTAAGAAAGCAACTGGTGCAGTTGGAGCTGAGAAAAAGTCCTGGAATGTCGGTGACCAAGTTACCCATAAAGCATGGGGAAAAGGCGTTGTAGTCAAAGTTAACGGTACTGGTGAAGATATGGAATTAGATATTGCCTTTGCTAGCCAAGGAGTGAAACGCCTTTTAGCTGCCTTTGCACCAATTAAAAAGATATAATGAAATAGAACAGTTTGATTTAGAGAGGGGCTAATATAATGGCAGTTTTAACTCATAATGAGGCTTCTCAGAAAGTCGATGAATTAAGAAAAAAGCTCGATAAATGGGCAGATGATTATTATGCAAAAGATGCTCCGGTAGTTGAAGATGCAGTATATGATAAGACCTATCAGGAATTAGTAGAATTAGAGCAGAAATTTTCTGACTTAGTAACTGCTGATTCAATTACCCAACGAGTTGGTGGAGAGATTAAAAGCGATCTTTCTAAAGTTGAACACCCCGTTCCGATGCTTTCAATGGGGGATGTTTTCTCAAAAGATGAGCTTAAAGAATTTGACGAAAGAATTACGAAATTAGTTGGTCACCCAGTAGCTTATAATGTGGAATTAAAAATTGATGGATTATCTTTATCCTTAGAATATACTGATGGAAAATTAACACGTGCTTCTACAAGAGGAAATGGCCGTGTTGGTGAAGATGTAACAGCTAATGCCAAATTTATTAAAGATATTCCTCAAACATTACCTGAACCTTTAACAACTGAGGTTCGTGGTGAATGCTACATGGAGAAAGAAGCATTTGCAACCTTAAATGCAGAACGTGATGAAAAAGGAGAGCAAGTTTTTGCTAATCCTCGAAATGCTGCTGCTGGTTCTTTAAGACAATTAGATGCTCGAATTACTAAAAAAAGAAATTTAAGTACTTTTATTTATACTTGGGTTAATCCACCAAGAAACATTACAAGTCAACATCAAGCGATTGATGAAATGAATCGATTAGGATTTCATACTAATCAGTCTGGACGACGTTTTGAATCAATGGACGAAGTATTTAAGTTTATTGATGAATATACCGCTAAACGTAATGATTTAAGTTATGGAATTGATGGTATTGTTTTAAAAGTTGACGACTTAAGTTTACAAAATGAACTGGGTAATACTGTAAAAGTACCTCGCTGGGAAATTGCCTATAAGTTTCCACCAGAAGAGCAAGAGACTGTAGTTAGAAATATTGAATGGACAGTTGGCCGAACTGGAGTAGTAACACCTACTGCAGTAATGGATCCAGTTAAACTTGCTGGAACTATTGTCTCTCGTGCGTCTTTACATAATCCAGACTACCTAAGAGAAAAGGGCGTAAGAATTGGCGATACAGTTAAATTGCATAAAGCTGGAGATATTATTCCAGAAATTTCTAGTGTTGTTTTAAGCAAAAGACCTAAAGATAGTAAGCCGTATGAGATTCCAAATGTTTGTCCTTCATGTGGAGAAACTTTAGTTCACTTGCAAGATGAAGTAGCACTTCGTTGTATTAATCCGATGTGCCCAGCTCAAATTGAAGAGGGAATTATTCATTTTGCTTCACGTGGAGCGATGAATATTATGGGACTTGGTCCTAGAATTGTAAAACAGTTAATTGATAAGGGATTTATTAATGATGTAGCTGACTTATATCATTTAACTCCGGACCAACTAGGACAACTTGATCACTTTAAAGAAAAATCGATTACTAATTTATTATCTTCTATTGAAAATAGTAAGCAAAATTCTGCCGAATTATTACTGTATGGCTTAGGAATTGATCATGTTGGTGCTAAGGCTGCCAGATTGATTTTGGAAAAATATAAAAATTTGGAAAAGGTTAGTCAATTAACAGTGCCAGAATTAACAAGTATCGATACAATAGGAGAGACGATTGCAGAGTCATTAACAGCATATTTTAATCAACCAAGCGCACAGAAGCTACTACAAGAATTGCGTGACAGTGGATTAAATATGGAATATTTAGGAACAGTTGAAGATGAAGCACCAGATAATTTCTTTAAGGAAAAGACAGTAGTTTTAACTGGAAAATTATCTGCCTTTACTCGAAGTGAATTTACCAAAAAGCTTCAAGATCTTGGTGCAAAAGTCACTGGGTCAGTTTCTAAGAAGACAGATTATTTAATCTACGGAGCAGACGCGGGCTCTAAAAAAGATAAGGCTGAAAAACTTCAAGTTCCAATGTTAACTGAACAAGAAGCAATTGCAAAAATTGAAAAATAAAGAAATAAGAAGGAAAAATAAATTGAAAAGATTTTTGCAAATAGCACTACTATTAGCAACTGGGTTAAGTTTAAGTGCATGTGGCAATTTAAAAAATTCTGATCTTGCCAATAACCCTACTACTTCTACAACAAAGAAAAAAAGCTATCAAACTACTAGTACTAGTAAAAATGGGTATAATGTTCTTTTAAAAGATGGGGAATATGTAACTAGTCCAATTGAAGGAACAACTGAAAATACTAGTGATAATAATGTAGATAGTCGTGCTTTAGAATCTGGGTTAATTGATTTATCTCACAATACTTTTTCAAGTAGTAAGTATGTTTTTCAAGAAGGACAAAAAATTTCTGTTGCTGATGCTACTGACTGGCTAGGAAGAAAGTCTAAGAGTAATCCAGAAGGTCTAAATGCGGAAAAAAGTAATAAAAAGAATTCGTATAATCCTATTATTTTAGATCAAATTTTAGAACAAGATTTTTTGACTAAATCTAATTCTAGTTACAAAATGGATGGTATGAGTGTTGGGCTAGCTCTTAACTCGGTTGATTACTACCAAAAAGTTAAAGATGGTCCCCAATATCATAAAGATATTTCTCGTGCAGAACAGGAGACTTTTGGTAAAGAAGCAGCTAATAAGTTAGTTTCTTATTTACGTAAAAAGAAGGGATTAAAAGATATCCCAATTTTGGTTGGGCTTTTTAGTAAAACCAGTAAAGATTCTCTTGTAGGTGGAAATTACTTTGCATATGGAATTGCTAATGCAAATAGTAGTAAAATAAATGATTGGAAAACAGTCAATAATCGTAGTCAAGTGCTACCGACTGTTGGAAGTGAAAAAGCAATCAATTCTACTGATGCAGCTTCATTTAGTGATTTTAAAGCAGCTATTCAAGGTTACTTCCCTAATATTAGTGGGGTAACAGCGACGGTTCATTATCAAAATAAAACTTTGACACAAATGAACATTACTGTGACTACCCAATTCTTTGGTTATGCACAGATTGAGAGTTTTTCAAGACTTGTACTGTCAGCTGCTAAGAAGTACTTACCTAAGGATGCACCAATAGAAATTAAGATTAATTCTGTTAATGATACGCAGGCATTAATCGCTAAGAATTCCGCAGACGATAGTTATTATGTCCACGTCTTTGGCGGTGAATAGGAGGCAAACGGTGAAAATTACAAAAGATGAAATCAATCACGTTGCAGCACTATCTCGACTTGAGTTTGGTGAAGACGAAATTGATAAGTTTACTGAACAAATGGGTGACATTATCAATATGGCACATCAATTAGCCGAAGTTGATACTGAAGGAGTTCCTGAAACTGTTCAAGTTGTTGATCGAGAGACTGACTTTAGAGAAGACAAGCCTGAACATTGGGAAAGTCGCGCAGAATTAATGAAGAATGTTCCTGAAAAAGCTGATGGCTTCATTAAGGTGCCAGTAATTATTGATAAGGATGATAATGAATAATGAATTACTTAAATGAAAACATTGACTCATTAAATAAAAAATTACAAGATGGCGAAATAACAGCTGAAGACCTAGCTAAGGAAACAGTTAAAAATATTAAAGAAACAGACAAAAAGATTAATGCCTGGATTACTGTTGATGAAGACGCAAAGCCAGCAGAAAATTTAGATTTTAATAAAAATAAATTAGCTGGGATTCCTATTGCTATCAAGGATAATATCATTACTAATGGTATGAAGACTACAGCAGCTAGCCACATTCTTTACAACTATATGCCTGTTTATGATGCTACTGTAATTAGCAAATTAAAGAAGGCGCAAGCAACTTTTGTTGGTAAGACTAACATGGATGAATTTGCAATGGGTTCATCCACTGAACATTCTTACTATGGTGAAACACATAACCCATGGAACTTGGATAAAGTTCCTGGTGGTTCATCGGGTGGTTCTGCAGCTGCAGTTGCGAGCGGTGAAGTTGTTGCAGCTCTTGGATCAGATACTGGTGGTTCTATTCGTCAACCAGCTGCCTTCAATGGTATTTTTGGTATTAAACCAACCTACGGTAGAGTATCACGTTGGGGACTTATTGCTTTTGGTTCTTCATTGGATCAAATTGGTGTAATGAGTAAGCGTGTTAAGGATTCAGCTGAAGTATTAAACGTAATTGCTGGTCCTGATGAACATGATGCAACTGTTTCTGAACAAGAAGTACCTGATTACACTAGCTTCTTAGGCCAAGATGTTAAAGGCTTACGTGTGGCTGTTCCTAAGGAATACATGGATGCTGTTGACGGTGAAATGCGCGAAGTTATCCAAAAACAAATTGATGTTTTGAAGGATGCCGGTGCAATTATTAACGAAGTTTCATTGCCACATACTAAGTATGTTGTTCCTACTTACTACATTGTTGCTTCTAGTGAAGCTTCTTCAAACCTTCAAAGATATGATGGTATTCGTTATGGCTACCGTGCAAAGGACACTAAGAACTTATTAGATGTTTATGTAAAATCAAGAAGTGAAGGCTTTGGTGACGAAGTTAAGCGTCGTATTATGCTTGGTTCTTTTGCTTTATCAGCTGGTGCATATGATGAATTCTTCAAGAAGGCTGCACAAGTTAGAACATTAATTTGCCGCGACTTTGAAAAGATTTTTGAAGAAAACGATGTTATTGTTGGACCAACTACTACTGAGCCAGCATTTGGTATTGGTGAAGAAATTTCTGATCCAATTAAGATGTACAATAATGATATTTTAACTATTTCAGCTAACTTGGCTGGTATTCCAGCAGCTAGTGTACCTGCAGGTTTAGTTGATGGTATGCCTGCTGGTCTTCAAATTATGGCTAAGCGTTTTGATGAAGGAAATGTATTTAAAGTTGCTGATTTCATTGAACGTAATAATAAATTCTACGAAAAAACACCTACAGGAATGGAGGATTAATTAATGAATTTTAAATCGACTATTGGTCTAGAAGTCCACTTCGAATTAAAAACAAAGAGTAAGATTTTTTCTCCATCACCAGTTAGTTATGGTGCTGAAGCAAACACTGAAACTAATGTTATTGACTGGGCTATGCCTGGTGTCTTACCTCGTTTAAACAAAGACGTTTACCGTCTTGGAATTATGGTTGCTTTAGCAACTCATTCACATGTTTTACCAGTAACTCACTTTGATCGTAAGAACTATTTCTACCCAGATAACCCTAAAGCTTACCAGATTACTCAATTCTTCCAACCACTTGCTCGTGATGGTTATATCGAAATTGAAGTTCGTGGTAAGAAAAAGCGTATTGGTATCCATGAAATGCACATTGAAGAAGATGCTGGTAAGAACACACACGGTGCTAACGGTTATTCATACGTTGACTTAAACCGTCAGGGAGTCCCTCTTCTTGAAGTTGTTTCTGAACCTGATATGGAAGACCCAGAAGAAGCTTATGCATATTTGACTAAATTACGTCAAATTGTTCAATTTACTGGTGCTTCTGACGTTAAGATGGAAGAAGGTTCAATGCGTGTTGATACCAACATTTCTATCCGTCCTGCAGGTCAAGAAAAGCTTGGTACCAAGGTTGAAATGAAGAACTTGAACTCATTTGACCACGTACGTCGTTCTCTTGCTTATGAAGAAAAACGTCAACAACAAGTATTACTTTCTGGTGGTAGAGTTCAACTTTCTACTCGTCGTTTTGATGAAGCAACTGGTAAAACTGTTCTAGAACGTGTTAAGGAAGGCGACGCAGACTATCGTTACTTCCCAGAACCAGATATTGCTCCTTACCATATTAAGCAAAGCTGGATTGACGAAATTGAAGAAAGTTTACCTGAATCACCATTTGAACGTCGTAAGCGTTACGTTGAAGAATATGGTATTAAGGAATACGACGCAGACGTTATTTTTACAAACTAAGGAATCAAGTGATTTCTACGACGCTGCAGTTGCTGCTGGTGCAGATCCAACCTTAGCTGCTAACTGGTTAAACACTCAAGTTAATGGTTACTTGAATGAAAATCAAGTTGGCATTGCAGATATTAAGTTGACTCCAGAACACTTAGCCGAAATGATCAAGATGATCAAAGATGGTACTATTTCATCTAAGATTGCAAAGAAAGTATTTAAGGAATCTATTGAAAATGGTACTGATCCTAAGAAATACGTTGAAGATAAGGGTATGGTTCAATTATCTGACGTTTCTGTTCTTGGACCAATGGTAACTAAGGTTGTTGATGATAACCCACAATCTGTTGAAGACTTTAAGAATGGTAAAGATCGTGCGATTGGATTCTTGGTTGGTCAAATCATGAAACAAACTCGTGGTAAAGCTAACCCTAAAGTTGTTAACCAATTGCTTAACAAGGAACTTCAAAGTCGTTAATCATTTTAGGGAGGCGAGAGGCGATGACGAAAAAAGCGAGATTGATTTATAATCCTGTTTCAGGTCATGAGCAAATGCTTCAAAATGTAGCAGATATCTTAAATGTATTAGAACAGGCTGGTTTTGAAGCCAGTGCTTTTAGAACGACGCCAGAACCTTTGTCTGCTCAAAATGAGGCAAAAAGATGTGCCATAGCAGGTTTTGATTTACTAGTTGGTGCTGGTGGAGACGGTACGATTAACGAAGTAGTTAATGGAGTAGCTCCATTAGAAAAAAAGACCAAAATTAGCTGTTATTCCGGCAGGAACTACCAATGATTTTGCTCGCGCATTAAAGATTCCCAGAGATGATTTAGTTGAGGCAGCTAAAGTAATTTTGACTGGTAAAACACAAAAGATGGATATTGGGCGTGCCGGTAAGCAATATTTTATGAATATTGCTGCTAGTGGTTCGTTAACCGAGCTTACTTATGGTGTGCCATCAGAAGTAAAATCCGTCCTTGGTTATAGCGCGTATTTGCTTAAGGGGGCAGAAATGCTACCAAAAATCAGTAGCAATAAGATGCGTTTAACCTATGATGAGGGAGTCTATGAGGGAGACTTATCAATGTTTCTTTTAGGAATGACCAATTCAATTGGCGGATTTGAACGGATTATGCCAGATGCTCAATTATCAGATGGACTATTTCAGTTGATTGTAGTTAAAACTGCAAATCCAGTAGATGTTTTACGTTTAATGGCTATGGCATTGAATGGAAATCATGTTAATGATCCACAGATTATCTATACTAAGACTAAAAATTTGAAAGTAGAATTATTAGGTGAGAGTAAAGATAAGGATCCGATTCCTGTGAATTTAGATGGTGAGATTGGTGGTCATTTACCAATTGATTTTGAAAATCTAAAACAGCATATTGAATTTTATATTGGTTAATATAAAATAGAGACTAATAATTTATTAGTCTCTATTTTTGTTGGAGAAAAAATTCATTCATAAATTAAATACAGATGTTTATGGAGTTGCTGAATAGGCAATCATTTTTTATACTGTTTTTCCCTTAGTGGGCTTTATTGCTAGTCTGGTGTATTTAATAAAGAAAAAATGAAAGCTAATGCAGTTTCCTTTTATGCACTAATGGGATTATTAATAAATGTAATTTTCTATATGATTTTTGGAAGATAGGGGTAATTTATGGCGGTAAAACTAATTGCAGTAGACTTAGATGGAACTTTACTAACCAGTGGAAATACAATTTCACCTGAAACGTTGAGAACTTTACAAGTGGTGCATGGGATGGGAGTTAAAATTGTTCTTGCTTCTGGTCGTCCTCTCTCTGGGGTAATGCCTTTTGAAACTCAATTAGGACTTGAAGGACCAGAAGAATATGCAGTTGTATTTAACGGCGCAGTTGTACAAGACTTGTCTGGAAAAGTTCTGATGAGTCAAGAGATGAATTATCGTGACTTTGAAGTAATGCTTCGCTTGCAAAGACTTGCCCATGTGAACTTACATTTTGAGACAACTGAACGTTTTTGGACCTTAGATCGTGATCTTTCAGTACAAATGCAAATTAATGCCGCTTTGACTGATAATGAAATTAGAGTTCGTGAACGTAAAGAGATTCCGCAAGATTTTACCTTTAACAAGGTAGGATTTACTTGTGCAAAAGATAGTGATCAAATTGAAAAACTATGGAATTCTATTCCGTATTGGGCCTTTGAATCTTATGATATAGTTCATAGTTTAGATAACTGTATTGAGCTAAATGGAATTGGTGCTTCAAAAGGAAATGCTTTAATGGATTTGGCGCAACGTTTAAAGATCAGCCCCGAAGATGTCATGGTCTTTGGTGATCAAGGTAATGATGTTTCTATGTTTGAGAATTCAAGCTTTAAGAAGATTGCAATGGGAAATGCAATTGAAGATATTAAGGAAAAAGCTGATTTCGTAACCGATGATAATAATCATAATGGCATTGCAAAAGCTCTTAAAAAGTTTGTGATTTAATAAATTAAGATTATTTTATAAAAATTAATAATTAAAAATACACGATTCTATAAGAGGAGAATTTTATAGAATCGTGTATTTTTTTGTACTTTAATACTAGGATTTTAGGTAACTTTGTTGTGATTTGTTTTATATAATACTCATTATTTTGACTATAGACTTAAGCCGATAAATAACCATTTTATCTGATCTTAGAAGCGATTATCCTTAATATCAAGTGCTTGTGTTTTAATTTAATTACAAAAGATATATTATAGATGTGTATAGTAATGCGTTATTTATATGCTCAATTAATATTTTTTATATTTTGTAATTTATGATATGGATTGGGAAAAAGCATGGAAGAGAAAAATTTTAAAAATAAAAGAAAAGATAGTCAAAAGAAAAAAATATGTAGACCCCAATAGATTAAAGGATCAGAGTGATAATTCAAAGTCCTATATTAAAGAACTTGCTGCATTAGCAGCAATTTTAGGTACCGGAACAACTGGCATTGCGATTTTACCCAATGATCGTGTATATGCAGCACAAACTTCTGTAGATGGTAAATCTCAAATTGTGGGATCAGTATCAGAAAGTACCAAAACTGGGGTTTCAAATCAAGTAAATAGTAAATCTACTGAAAAAGAAAATAGCATTAGTAATTCGGAAGCACAAAGTTCATCTACTTCTAAGAGTCTAAAAATTTCAGAAAGTGTTTCTGACTCTATAAGTCAGTCTGAAAGTATTTCTGATATCGTATCTCAATCTCAAAGTTTCTCACATTCACTGAGTCAATCGGAAAGCATACTTAATTCTCTAAGTCTGGCCAAAAATAAATCAACAGAAAAAAGATCTAATACTCAAAAGATAAATAGATCCCATCTATCTTCTAATGAACATAGTACAGTATTAAAAAGTAATAAAAACGTTGGAGAGAATTCTACAGGTATTAATAGATCAGCTAATCCATCACGTGTAAGTGAATCTACAATTACTTCTGCATATACCTCAACTTCGAATAATATTCCAACTACATTGCAGGCGAGTTTAGATTTAAATAAAAATATCTCTTCTCTTGTCAATTTGCCTCTAGCTACGAATAATACAATTGAACGAAATAATTCGACTGCAAATTCTCAATTACCAATTGCTTTAGGTGCTAATTTTGTAACTTTGGCTACAACAAATGAAACAGTTGTTAAACCTACTTTTTCTGGTACAGTGATGATTAAAAATGCTGATGGCAGTAATGTTAATGGAACAGACTTTAAAGATGGGGCTGTACCTACCTATACATTTCGCTTATCAACATATGGAGACTCTACCGTTACGAACCCTCAATTTATAATTATGATTCCTAAGGGATTTACTGCTACTACGGCTGATTTTTCTACTTTAACTAATAGCCAAGGCATTGATATCTTTAGCGGTGGAGGATTTGCAGGACCTTATAATGGAACATCGACAATAAAGGAACTAGGAAATTACGGTCCAAACGGTGAACAACTATTTATGATCACCTTAACTGGGGCAACACCAACTTGGGGGAATAACTTTGGTGGTCAAGTCAAATTAACTTTAGATGCAAATGCAAAAGGTGTAGTTTCGTATAATGTATATGGCGCTCCCTTTGTTTCTGAAGTATCTAATTATGCGGTAGCAAATGGAACAAGCCCCTATGGAGGTGGCTCGTATACTTTTAATGTAAATGGGCAAGCAATTGAGGTTGTTAAAAAACTCTACTGGTATTAATAATCAACAAGGCTCGATTAATTATAGTCTTAACAACACTGTAGAATTACCTCAATTTACAGGAGTTGCTTCTTTCGGTAATTTAAATTCATCTGGTGCTTTTGTTTCTGGTAATAGTATTAACTACACGAGTAATACGCCACAGTCACAAATACCAACACTTTCTGTTCGTCTTTCTACACTTGGTAATTCTACAGTTAATAATCCACAATTTATTGTAATGATTCCTAAAGGTTTTACGTCGAGTACAACTGATTTTAGTTTAATAGACAAAAATGTTGGTAATTATTTTGGTGGTCAATTTAATGGATCTAATCAATATTCGCCAAGTAACTATTCAATTGAAGATTTAGGAAAAGTCGGACCAAATGGAGAGCAGTTGTTTAAAATCCAGTTAGACTTTAATCCTGGCTGGAATGTGGCACAGAATTTTGGTGGACAATTTAAATTAACACTAGATCCAACTCAGACAGGAACCTATAGCTATGGAAGCAATGGGGCTCCAATAGTTTCAGAACTTGCAAGTGATGCGAAACCAAGTGCATCAACAGATGCTAATTATACTTTTGTAGCTAATGGACAGAATATAGCCGTAGTAAAAAGTAGTGCCAGTTCGATTATTAACTATGCAATAAATACAAATTTGCTTCCTACATTTACAGGTACTGCAATTCTTGATGCAAATGGAAAAACGTACAGTGGAGATTCAGTGCCAACTTATAGTTTCCGTTTATCAACAACTGGGGAATCTACAGTTCAAAATCCTAAATTTATTGTAATGATACCCGATGGATTTACAGCTACTACAGATGACTTCAGTTTTTGATACTAGTGGATATTCCGGTACGGCATCAGTTAAAGAGTTAGGCAATTATGGACCAAATGGAGAGCAACTCTTTGAAGTATCATTAACTGGGACAACGCCTAATTTTACAACTAATTCAGTAATGGGATCGGTTAAATTGAGTCCAAACTTTAATGGCAACACTGGTGGTAGTCACACTTATTCAAATGCAACTGCGCCTTTGGTAGCAGAAGTTTCTAACTATTCTAGTACAACCTATGGAACTTATACATTTAATACAAGTGATGGAGCGCTCAATGTTGTAAAAAGTCCACAAACTGTTAATTGGACTGATCCAAGTAATCAAGCTGCTAATAGTAGCGGAAGTGTTACTTATACAATACAGGTAGGGAAAGAGAAATTACCGACTACTGCCTATACCATCAGTAACCTTAAAGTAACACCAGTTGCTGGAGCAACAAGTAGTGATGCTGGATATGAACAGCTTGCCTTTTCACTCACTCCAAAACAAACTTTACAAGATGGTCAATATATTGATGTTCATTTGGGATTGCCAGATACTAATGGAAATATTGAAACTTACGATAGTAAATTAGCAGCCAATCTTCCTCTAATGACTCCTAATGGAGTGCAAATAGCCACTGCATATAATATGGGGACATATTATAGAATAGTTTTTAATTCTGCAGCAGCTGTGTATACTAGTGGGAATAATAAGTTAACTATTAATCCAATATTAAGATGGGGAAATCCACAGTCTCAACAACCATCTATTAGCACTAATCAAAGTAGTGACAATACCACTAATTTAGGAAAAGTCTATGTTTATCAATATACTGATGATGAATCTAAAAATGGAACTCTATTTGCTTATACTCCTACCAATGATGTAACAATCAATGGACAACATTACGCTAGTGGCCTTCACATTCAAGGGCAATATGTTTATGATAAGCAGTATCTTGACTATAATAACACTACTACAGCGGGGATTTTTTATAATAATAATAGAGTTTGGGGACCAAATAATAGTGTCTCTATAAATACTAATTGGGCTAATGCTATAGGTTTTAGGCTTGCTACTAGTGGAGCATCTACTTCTGAAGCCAATACGGGTTCTAATTTTGATATCACAATTACTGTAGGAAACAGTAAAGAATTCACTTATACTTGGCTTACGGACAGCCAGATGGAAGACCGGATTAAGAGCATCTATGCCTGGTATGTAAATAATGAACTAAGCAATGAAGTCGCTGGAAGTTCTCCTACAAATGTTTACTTGAAGAATGAAATAAATAAAAGTTAGTCAAATGACTTCACTAGTTACAGTAACACATGAAGAAACCACTACAGCTGATGGTAAAATTAAAATGGTTTATCATGTTCAAATTGCTGACTCTTCAATTAGATTAAAAGGATTGATTATTCCTTTAACAGTAAGTGCAAATGGTTTTACAATGCCAGATGATATCAAGTCATATCAGGAAGATCTTGATAAATCACCTACTGTAGATAAGAATAACTATGAAAATACTCCTGCTATGGGTGCAGCTACAAGTAATACAGCCTTACAAGAGGCGTTGCAAAATACGGCGCACCCGGTTATGACTATTACAAATAATGTTACGGGGGATACAGTTCCTTTACCAAACACTATAGATTGGAATACTTGGAAAGCTGGTATTGCCTATGGTGTTAACGGAGATGTTACCAACTCAAATGATTCTACTAATACACGAACTGCTACACTTGAATTTATTAATGATACTAATCCTTCAAATCCAATTACACTTACGCAAGCTACGAATAATTTCCAAGGACCTGCTGAAGGAAAAATTACTTTTTCAAATGCTACTGCGACATTAGAGGGTTTAGAAAGTGAAGGATATATTCTTGAAAAAGTTGTTGATAACCAAACTGGTCAAGTATTAACTCCACCAGATGGTGTATCTATAAGTGATTTAAGTAAATATGTATATGGATCATTGGGAGATGGTCCTAATAAATTTACTGTTTACTTACGTAAAATAGATACGGCAAGTATTAGTGCTTCACAAAGTGAGAGTACAGTAATATCTGAGAGCGAAAGCAGGAGCAACAGCCTAAGCAACGCAGTATCGATGAGCGAAAGCGTAAGTAACTCAGTAAGCATGAGTGAGAGTTTGAGTAACTCAGTGTCAATGAATGAAAGCGTAAGTAACTCAGTATCAATGAGCGACAGCTTAAGCAACTCAGTGTCAATGAGCGAGAGCCTAAGTAACTCAGTAAGTATGAGTGAAAGTTTGAGTAACTCAGTATCAATGAGTGAAAGACTAAGTAACTCAGTAAGCATGAGTGAAAGCCTAAGCAACTCAGTGTCAATGAGCGAAAGTTTGAGTAACTCGGTATCAATGAGCGAAAGTCTAAGTAACTCAGTAAGTATGAGTGAGAGCCTAAGCAACTCAGTATCAATGAGCGACAGCTTAAGCAACTCAGTAAGCATGAGTGAGAGTTTGAGTAACTCAGTAAGCATGAGTGAAAGCTTGAGTAACTCAGTAAGTATGAGTGAAAGCTTAAGCAACTCAGTAAGCATGAGTGAAAGCATGAGTAACTCAGTATCGATGAGCGAAAGTCTAAGTAACTCAGTATCGATGAGCGAAAGTCTAAGTAACTCAGTATCGATGAGCGAAAGCTTAAGCAACTCGGTATCAATGAGTGAAAGTTTAAGTAACTCAGTAAGCATGAGTGAGAGCCTAAGCAACTCAGTAAGCATGAGCGAAAGCTTGAGCAATTCAGTATCGATGAGCGAAAGTCTAAGTAACTCAGTATCGATGAGCGAAAGCTTAAGCAACTC
>PDYJ01000007.1_pt1 | contig 78535 bp, 91 predicted proteins | sample 1430841 | NCBI WGS metagenome assembly PDYJ01 (sample SAMN07237672, study PRJNA390542) | Gut metagenome, whole genome shotgun sequencing project. | isolation source: fecal pellets | host: Mus musculus | place: USA: New York, NY | collected 2016-10
TGGGAGCAACTTTTCTTTCCGGCACGACCATCAGCAACTCGCTGACGGAACTGTACCTGCTGTTCAAGTACCTGCGCCCGAAGGAGCTGGAACGGCAGGACATCCGCTGTTTCGATGCGTGGGCGGCGATATTCGCCAAAAAGACGACGGATTTTGAATTTAACGTGACGAATAACGTGGTGCAGAAGGAGCGTTTCCGCTACTTCATCAAAGTGCCGGAGCTTGCCGCTTTCTATAATGAAATCACGGACTACCGCACGGCAGAGGACGTGGGCGTGGACCGTCCCAACAAGAACGAGATACTGCACCACATACCGCCCACACCCGACCAAGAGTATTTCATCAAGCAACTGATGGAATTTGCCAAGACGGGCGACGCCACTCTGCTGGGCAGGCTGCCGCTTTCGGAAACGGAGGAAAAGGCGAAGATGCTCATCGCTACCGACTATGCCCGGAAGATGGCTCTCGACATGCGCATGATAGACCCGCATTATGAAGACCACCCCGACAACAAGGCGAGCCACTGCGCCAAGATGATCGCGGAGTATTACCAAAAATACGATGCGCAGAAAGGCACGCAGTTCGTTTTCTCGGACTTGGGGACATACCAGTCGGGGGACGGTTGGAACGTCTATTCGGAAATCAAACGCAAACTGACGGAGGATTACGGCATACCGCCAAGCGAGGTGCGCTTCATTCAAGAATGCAAGACTGACAAGGCACGAAAGGCGGTGATAGATGCCATGAACGCTGGGACGGTGCGCGTGTTGTTCGGCTCAACCTCTATGCTCGGAACGGGCGTGAACGCACAGAAAAGATGTGTGGCAATTCATCATTTGGACACGCCGTGGCGACCGTCGGACCTGCAACAGCGTGACGGACGGGGTGTTAGAGCCGGGAATGAGATAGCCAAGCATTTTGCCGGGAACAACGTGGATGTAATCATCTATGCGGTGGAGAAGTCGCTGGACAGCTACAAGTTCAACCTCCTGCACTGCAAGCAGACTTTCATCAGCCAGCTCAAAAGCGGGGCGATGGGTGCGCGTACCATCGACGAGGGTGCTATGGACGAGAAATCGGGCATGAACTTCTCGGAGTATATGGCATTGCTCTCCGGCAACACCGACCTGTTGGACAAGGCTAAACTTGAAAAGCGCATCGCCTCGCTCGAAGGGGAACGCAAGTCGTTCAACAAAGGCAGGCGTGATTCGGAGTTCAAGCTGGAGTCGAAGACGGGTGAGCTGCGCAACAACACGGCTTTCATTGATGCCATGACGGAGGACTGGAACCGCTTCCTATCAGTGTGCAGACCGACAAGGAGGCAACCGCCTTAATATGATAAAGGTGGACGGAGTGGACTCCACAGACGAGAAGGTCATCGGAAAGCGTTTGCAGGAGATAGCCAAGAACACCACGACGGGCGGGCTTTACACACAGGTCGGAGAGCTTTACGGTTTCCCGATAAAGGTAGTGAGTGAGAGGATACTCAAAGAGGGCTTGGAGTTCACCGACAACCGTTTTGTAGTTGAAGAACTACAAGTACACCTACAACAACGGCATCTGGCGATGGCTGACCCGTTGGCCGCCGCCCGCAACTTCCTGAACGCAATTGAGAGGATACCCCCCATCATCGACCAGTACAAGCGAAGAATGAGTGCTGGAACGTGAGATACCGCAGTTACAGGAGATAACGGCAGGTGTGGAAGAAGAGGTCGAGCTGAAACAGTTGAAGTCCGAACTTGCCGCCCTCGACCGCAAGATACAACTGGAACTTGCGCCCACGCCCGAAATCGCCGACAAGGAGAACGAAGGCAGCAGGTCAAGCCGGAAACGGAAGTCGTGCGGAACAGGCCGACGCAATATCACGGAGATACACCGCCACAGATACGCAGTCCGGCAAATGAACAAAGTTCCACGGGCAATTTCATTGACAACCATATCGTAATCGGTCGTCCGGGGCTGTATGTCAAGGATGAAAACCGTCGAAAGGATTGAAAATATGACAATGACAGCAAGAGGAAGAATCATTTGAATTGTATCCTCTTGCTTTTTATACAATAATCCATAAACGTCCGTATTATAATGGACACAGATAACCCTTTTGTTTATAAATGGAAAATCCACTCAAAGTAGCCCCTTAATTCAGAGCAATTTGACCCCTGTTAAATTTTCCATTCTTCCATCCTGTTCATTCTTGTTTTCTTCGTATTCTTCCTGTCAGTTATGCCGGGTTCTACATTAAATTTCGTTTATAAATATAACGATTCTTTTTTACTTTTACATTTGCGTAGCGACTCTCCGAAGAGCTCTATACGTATAGCCTGATGTACAATTCTGTCCAGAACGGCATCGGCAATCGTCTTTTCTCCAATAACGTCATACCAATCCCTTACCGGGACCTGTGATGTTATGACGGTGGATTTTTTACCATGCCTGTCCTCTATGATATCCATCAGGTTCATCCGCCCTTGGGAATCGAAGGGTTGTATGCCAAAATCATCCAGTATAAGCATATCCAACCTCTCGATTTTCTTGAGTTCTTGCAGGATTGTACCTTTTGCCTTGGCAACCTTAAGCATCCCCATAAGTCTGGATGTGTTGGCGTATAGTACTTTATATCCTTTCTGGCAAGCCTGGAAGCCAAAGCGGTTGCCAGATAACTTTTTCCTGTTCCGGCACTTCCGGTAATAAACATGTCTTTGCGTTCCCTGACAAACGTAAGGTCAGCCAAACGCTGGGTAAGATTCTTGTCCAGCCCCCTTTCCACTGAGAAGTCTATTTCTTCAATGGTGGCCTTGTATCTGAAGGAGGCCTGACGGATAGCTCTCTCTACCGCGCGGTTTCTGCGGTCATCCCATTCACTTGAGACCAGCCATGAGACGAACTGGTCGTAGTCATGCTCTCTGTCCGATGTGTTTCCAAACTTGTTTTAAAGGCATAATACATACCTTTAAGATTCATTCCTAACATCTTTTCCAATGTGTCCTGATTCATTTCCATATTGTATCTGGTTGGTTTATTGATAATATTCTTTTCCTCTGATATTCTCATGGGAAGGCATCTCCGTTTCTTGCCCGGCACTGTCTTCCAACGGGAACTCATCCTGCCGGTTGTTAAGGATGCGCTCGATGATGGGATAATTGTACAGACCGTAACTTGTAGCCCAACGGCAGGCATTGGTCAATCGGGTGTTGCCGACCCTGCGTGCGAAGCTAAGAATGCCCTGACACGATTTATAGGCTTGCTCCGGATGCTTTTTCTCTTCCATAACCTGACGGATATATGCCTCCACATCCGGATGAATAGCCGCCGCTTCACGTATAAATTTATCCGGGTTCCATTCCGTGATATAGCGATGGTGTGAAGCCAGGTGCTCTTCCAGGGTCGTGTACCGGCAACGGGCCCTGTTGCGGGTATGGAAGCAATCAGCTCGTAGCCGTAATAGATGCATACCTCGCGTGAGGTATATAACAAGATGACCTTCTTGCCTATATAGCCGCAAGGCACACTGTAGTAATGGGCGTCTTCCCCAGGCGGACATGACCGTTTTTCATCACGGTAGCCCTGTAACGCTGTTTGAGTTCAAAACGGATGGGATTGAGCTTGCGTAAAGAATCACGTTCTATCTCCTCGAACTGTTCCCGTCGACTGTATTTACGGTCTGTCAGCGGAGTGTTGTTGTGGAGTTCCAAGGCGACACGGATAGCCGCGTTCAGTGAATCAAGGTCATAAAACTCGCGTTCCTGTATCTTTGGATAGATACTGCGATAGATCAGTTTAACGGCACCCTCGACCAGTGCCTTGTCACGTGGCTTGTAAGCCCTGGCGGGAATTACGGTACAGCCGTAATGTTCGGCAAAGGCTGCAAAGTCCTCATTCAGGATGGCCTCGTATTTACTGCTCTTAGTAACGGCGGACTTGAGATTGTCCGGGATGATGGCGGAGGGAGCCCCCTGGTAGTATAACAAGGCGTTTTCCGAAGCACGGATCAAGTCCTCCTTTTTCTGGCTCATGACCGCTTCCACATAGGTTAACTGGCTGCAGGGAAGGATCGCGACAAAAACCTCCACCGGGATGATTTCGCCCGTCTCAAGGTCGATGATGGAGAGTTTGTCACCGGCGAAGTCTATGAACACTTTATCACCGGCCTTGTGTTCAAGATGCATGATGGGACGGCTGCAGGCTATATGCTGCTGAATCAGAATATAGAAGCGGGTGCGTCCGTAACCATCCGGATGGGAAGAGAGGTACTCACGATGTAAAGCCTCACGGGTAACACCTTTCTTCTGAAGCCGCTTGCAATATTCGGGCAACAACGACTTTAGTTCTTCCATCCGTTCGCTTTCTGTCTTTACTCTGGTCTTTTCGTGGAATAACTCCGAGAGTTCCTGGTCCGATAGAGACAGTACTCCTTCATAATCCAAACCGCTGCGCTGAAATACCTGTAAGTATTTCTTGACCGTATTGCGCGAAACGGTTAACATACTGCTGATACTTTTGGTCCCATAACCCTGAGAGTAACAGCGTAACACTTGACGAATCTTTTCCATTCCTAATTGTCTATTGGGCATAACTGACTTTTATTCGTTTTTAACAAACAAAATAGAATTATAGATCGAGTAAACAAGAATGAAACTCACTTTTTAGGGGATCATTTTAAAGTGAATTTAAGGGGGCACTTTCGAGTGAATTTGGGGGATCACTTTAAAGTGAACGGAGGGGGGCAATGGTGAGTGAATTTTCCAATAAAGGATAAAAATAGGTGAATTTGCTTGGTTGACTAATTTATTTAGACTAACTTTGCATATACTAAATTTCATTTGATGATGGAACAACTTACTAAGCGTGAAGAAGAAGTGATGAACAAGTTTTGGGAGAGGGGCGAAGCTACCGTCAAGGAGATTATAGCCACTTATCCTGAACCTCGTCCAAGCCGGACTGCCATATCTACATTTGTGAAGTTTCTTGTCGAGAAAGGCTTTTTAGGGCATAAGCCGGCAGGGAACAACGGGTTCATATACTACCCACTCATAGAACGGGATGAGTATTGTGGCAACAACCTGAAGAATGTAGTACAGAGATATTTTAATAACTCTATTCGTGGTGTGATAAGCACTCTTGTAAGAGATAGGAAAATGTCGGATGATGAAGTTCGGGAGTTGATAAATCAGGTAATTGAAGGAAATCGCCAATAATAAAATTGAAAAGATATGGGTAATAATTTATTAGAGCAATGCCATAAAATTAAGGAAGAAATTTCCAATGAAACCACATTTCATTTGGGAATTGAAAACTTATTGTCTTTGCGTACCCAATTATTTGATATCTTAGCGCAGTTCAAAGTGGAATTATGTCGTGCTGATTTCAATGCTATCCCATTCATTGGAGAAGACGGTTTTCACAGCAAGACAATTGCCTATTCCATCTGGCATATATTCCGTATCGAGGATATTGTTACCCATACTCTAATCAACAAGGACAATCAGATATTCTTTTCAAGGGATTATAAAAGCTCGATTGGCTCTCCAATTATCACAACGGGTAACGAGCTTGAAAAACAGGAAATATCAGATTTCTCCAAAACATTGAATTTAGATGCGCTATATGAATATGCTGAATCTGTAAAAGACAATACCAGCCTATTGTTGAAAGAGCTTTCTTTTTGCGATTTGGAACGCAGAATGACTGATGAGGATAGGGAAAAACTCAAATCACTTCATGTTGTGAGCGACTCTGAAAATGCCCGGTGGTTGATAGATTACTGGTGTGGTGAAAATATCCGAGGTCTTATAATGATGCCTTTTTCCGAACATTGGTTGGCTCATATTTATGCGAGTTGGAAAATTAAATGCGCATTAAAAGGAATATCAAACAACTAAATATATGAATATGGAACAAAAATTTTGTCAAAGTTGCGGTATGCCGTTAACTGACAAAGATAAGGGAATAAATGCCGATGGCAGCCGCAATGATGATTACTGCAACTATTGTTACATGGATGGCCGGTTCACGCAGGACTTTACAATGGAGCAGATGATTGAGCATTGCGCTCGGTTCACCGATGATATAAACAAGTGGTCCGGAGAAAATATGACCGTGGAACAGGCTAAAGAGATGATGCGCCAATTCTATCCCAACCTCAAACGCTGGAAAAAATAAATATGAGATATTGTTGTACGGTTTTATCCGTGTCAGATATAAGCAAAGCCCGAAGTTTCTACGAAAACATATTCGGGTTGGAAGTCTGTCAAAATTATGGACGAAATATCCTGTTCTCCTGCGGTCTGGCTTTACAGCAGAATTTCGATTGGCTTATTGGCGTACCCAAAGAAAAAGTTCATAAAAAGTCAAACAATGTTGAAATCGTCTTTGAGGAACGTGATTTTGATGGCTTTCTGCAAAAGCTGAAAGGCAATTCGTCAATCGCATTCTTAGGTGAAGTCGTTGAGCATGATTGGGGACAGCGAGTAATCCGCTTTTACGATTTGGATGGGCATCTAATAGAAGTCGGTGAGGAAATGAAAATGGTCATAGAGAGATTCATTTCTAATGGAATGACTTTGGAAGAAGTTTCCAAGAGAATGGATGTTTCTGTCGATGACCTGCAAAAACTATTGAATTAAACCCTATAAATATGGATATACAACGTATAATCAGCTTGGTCAAAGAGACTAAGGGGATAATCACAAACAGGGAAATGGCAGCCCTTGTGAAAGAAAAAGGAGTAGCCGATTACGTTACTCAAGTGGATGTCGCCGTTCAGGATTTCTTGAAGAAGGCATTACATACACTTGCGCCGGACATACAGTTTCTCGGAGAGGAAACCGGCTTACAGCGTATGGATACAGACAGCTACTGGATTCTTGACCCTGTTGATGGCACTACCAACCTCATGCACGACTATCAGCATAGTGTGGTGTCGTTAGCTCTTTGTAGTCAGAAAGAGATAGTAATGGGCATTGTCTATGATCCGTTTCACGATGAACTTTTTTCTGCTGTCAAGGAAGAAGGAAGTTTCTTGAACGGCAAGCCCATACACGTTTCATCTGCCACAAAACTATCGGAAACCATCATAGGCATCGGCACTGCAAAAAGAGAATTAGCGAAAGAAAACTTTGCCCGATTTCTGAAAGTTTACGAAAATTCCCAAGATGTCCGAAGACTTGGCTCAGCCGCTTTGGAGTTGGCATATACAGCCTGCGGCAGACAAGGCGGATATTTCGAGATATATTTGAATCCGTGGGATTATGCGGCAGGGATGCTTCTGGTACAAGAAGCCGGAGGAAAAGTGACTGATTGGAACGGGAATGCGCTTGACCCGGCTAAAGGAAGTCACGTCGTAGGAACAAACGGGCAAGTCCACGAAGAAATACTCAAATTATTATGAATGTAAAAGAAGTGTTGCAACAATTCGTTGAAGGTGCAACCGATCTGCGGTTTAATAACGTGGAGGTTACACCGGAAACAATACACGCAATCATGATAAATGAGATTGTTCCGTCACATCCGGAAGAGGACTTCTATGGAAAATCAGATGCGGCGTATATGACAACGACAATTCCGTTGTTCAAAAAAGCCGGGATAGAGGTAGATTCTGTGCAGGATATTCTCAACAAGGGGATTTATATTACCAATGCGGTTAAAATACCCAAAAACGGATATGTCGTTTCAAAGGAAAGCATAGAGGAAAGTCTGCCATATCTGGAAAGAGAGCTTGCATTGTTTCCCAACGTCAAGGTTATAATGCTTATGGGTGATGTGGCAAAGAAGGCCTTTAATATGATTGGCAAGAAGGCAATCAAGAAAAATGTTATCCCAAGCGTATCCACATACAAATTGCGAAATACAGAGATTTCATATAACGGTGTTCGCATCCTCCCCTCCTATATAATGACGGGACAAAACATACTCATAGAGAAATCTAAGTTTGAAATGGCTTCTGAAGATATTTCCATGATGTACCGGTTGATAATGAAGAAGTAAAAATCATTTAATAAATAATATATGGAACAAAAATTTTGTCAGAGTTGCGGGATGCCTCTTAATCCCGCAAATCCCGGAACTAATGCCGACGGCAGTATAAGTGAAGATTATTGCGGTTACTGTTACAAGGATGGAGTATTCCTACAAGACTTCAATATGAGTCAGATGATTGAGTTTTGTGTGCAGTTTACCGACCAGATAAACAAGGAAACAGGATGGAATCTCTCTCCGGAACAGGCAAAGGCTCAAATGCGCAAGATTTTCCCAACGCTCAAACGCTGGAAAGAGAAAGACAAAAGAAGCCTCACAGAAAAAGCTGTCAGTTTGCTTGCGCAATGCAATGAGGTCACACTTGCCACGATAAATGCGGATGGATTCCCACGCCCTGTGCCCATCAAGAAAATTAAGACCAACGGATGCAACGAGATTTGGATGGCAACCGATGCCGCATCCGTGAAAATAAATGACCTCAAGACAAATTCCAAAGCCGGAGTAAGCTATTATTTTTATGGTGATAGTGTCGCTCTGCGTGGCATAGCGGAAATTGTCAGCGATGATAAAATCCGAAAAGAGATGTGGCAGGAGTGGCTGATAAATCATTTCCCCGGAGGTGCTACCGATCCGAACTATACTCTAATCAGGTTTGTAGGCGAGGACGCAACCATATATATTGATGGCGATTTTGCGCACGAAAAAATATAAATACTCCGAATGCTTTAATGTCCGTTTTTTACTATCGGAATAAATAGCCTTGTTATAATTTTGCAGGATGCAAACATTCAAGATCATACATCCCTCTCCTGCGCTGAAACCGTTTGTGCGGTATTATTGGGTATTGCAGGATAGCTCACCCGGCATGGTGTCGCAACGCACTTTGCCGACGGGGTGTATGTCGCTTGTGTTTCATCGTGGTGAAAGACTGAAAGTTGTAAGTCAGAATGACTTACAGCCACGCTGTTTTATAAGCGGACAAGAAACCAGCTTTACAGATGTCATTTCCACGGGAAACATCGAAATGATAGTGACTGTGTTTCAACCACACACGGCAAAGATGTTTTTTCATATCCCCGTCAGTCTGTTTTGCAATAGGAACATTTCCATATATGATATGGAGGACATTGAGTTGCAGGATTTGGCAGGGAAAATGGGTGATGCCGACAATCTTGAAACAGCCGTTATCTTAATTGAAAATTTCCTATTAAACCGCGTACTACTGGAGAATAACTACAATATACCGAGGCTTTCCACCGTGGTGCGTCACATTAGCAATTCTGTCCATACAAACATAAAGGGGCTTGCCGACATAGCGTGCCTGAGTGAAAAGCAGTTTTGCCGTGTCTTTTCAGAACACATCGGAACTACCCCAAAGGATTTCCTGCGCATCATCAGATTGCAACGCACCTTATCCGTATTACAGCATAATCCGAAAATAGGTTTTGCCCAACTATCATATGAATGTGGTTATACAGACCAATCACATATGATAAAGGAATTTCGGCTATTCACCGGTTACACCCCAAAAGAGTACATATCCCGTTGCGCTCCTGTTTCCGACTATTTTACGTTCTGAAAATTACGCTGATATAGATTTCGATTTGGTTGTCACCGATTATTTTTATAATTTTGTCACCACTTAGTGACATTAACCAAAATGGAATTGAAAGAAACAGAGAAAAGGCTGCTTGATGCAGTGAGCCATATCATAGAGAATGACGGATTTACCAAAATTGGGGTAAACCGCATCGCCAGTCAAGCCGGATGCGATAAAGTTTTGATTTATCGCTATTTTGGCGGCTTGGATGGTCTGCTCGTCGAATGGGCAAAACGGCACGACTATTATTCATTTGCCTATTCGGAGTTTATAGATACCATCAAACAGTCCGAGAAGAAGGATATAAGGCAGATTGTCAAAGATGTGCTTTTCCGGCAACTTCATTATCTGAAGGACAATGTTCTCATGCAGCAACTTCTGGTATGGGAATTATCCGGTCATTCATCGTTCAAGGGAATCCTCGAAGAAAGGGAGCGCATAGGCTACAAATTGCAGGAAGAATTAAACAAAAGTCTGGATATAGGTAACGACAACGATATGTCCGTTGCCATAATCATATCCGCAATCAATTACATTGTACTTTTCACAAGACAGTACCCCAAACTGAACGGCATAGATTTCAGCAAGCCGGAAGCGTGGAGCAGAATGGAAGCAATGATTTCCAAGTATGTTGATTTCATCTTTGACGACAGCAAACTATGAAACATATCATCGTAATAGCACTGACGCTGTTTCTTGCAGTCTTTGTTATGGCGCAGGAAAGGAATTACATTTCCACTTGCGGCAAGACGAAAACGTCTGTCAAGTGGTCGGAGGAACACAAAGACGGGAAGATATATCTGAATACAATTCAAGGCAACGAAAGGCATGAGTATATTTTGGACAATGGGTATAAGACCGAAAGTTGGAAAATAATCAACCCTGTTTCAAATACCAGCTTGACTGTCAGCTTAAAAAACGGCAAATATTCTATATCCGGCAAGTTCAACGGCAAACCAATCTCGAAGACAGTTAAAAGCAAAGGCAAACCGTGGTATCAGAATATTGCCTACAATGCGGGGCTGACCTTGAAAAACGGCAAGTCGTTGGAATACGAGTGTTTTCGCCCTGACAATATCAAACTCTACACCATGTCGGCTGTCAAGAAGGGTATTGAAAGATTTGACGGTGGGCACACCGTCAAAATAGAAGTCAGTCTGACCGGTTTTATGTCGGCATTCTGGAGTTGTGACTATTATTTTGACACGGCTACCTTGATGTTCGTGGGCTACAAAGGTGTGAACGGTGGCCCCGGAACACCCGAAACAAAAATATCAATTTCAAGATGAGAACAATAATATTATATCGCTCATCATACAAAGGCAATACGCTGAAGATCGCACAAAGCATGGCTGACGCACTGTCCGCCGAACTGGTATCAGTGGACAACACCCCGACAATAGACCTGTCAGGCTACGATTTAATTGGCTTTGGCTCTGCAATAAATTTTGCAGCCCACGATATCCGGCTTCAAAGATTTGTTTCAGAGCAGAATATTGATGGGAAAAATGTTTTCATATTTTCCACCCGCTGCCGTCCATTCTTGGGGGCATATCATAAACCCCTGAAGAAAATCATCGAAAGAAAAGGCGGAATTATAGCCGGTGAGTTTTCTTGCCGTGGTTTTGACCGTACAGGCCCTTGGGTGCTGATGAATGGTTACAATAAAGCCAGACCGAATGAGCTGGATATGTTCAAGGCACGGCTGTTTGCAAAAGGACTCCACCGGAAACTGCACCCATTGGCTTCCGTTCACAGAAATCTGGTTATCGGGTATTCGGACGGCATCCCGATACGCCATAATGGGGCAGATTTGGTTTTCGGTGACAAGGTAGTGTTTCTCAATGCCTCCTCATGCGTGAATTGTGGAAAATGTGTCAAAGTATGCCCGATGCACATCTTCACAAAAACGGATAAAGTATTGCCAATGGATGAACTAAACTGTATCCAATGCCGGTTATGCGCTGACAAATGTCCGACTTCATCAATATACATCAACGAGTCTTTCCTGAACGGATTACGGATTGCATTCAGAGAATCTTTTAGTGACAAGTTGCAGAAAAGTTATAATTCAGACGATAAAGGGCATTAAAATGTACCCAAGGAATGGAATGTCCGGTTTTTACTATCATAGGCTGTCGTGTCGCTGTAACTTTGCAGCGTACTAATCAAAATAACAATAAGTATGATTGCATTTTTTGAAATTCCCACCAATGACTTCGACAAGTCGGTGGCATTTTATCAGGCACTCTTCGGAGAGGAACTGGAGGTGTCGCAGTTCGGCGACGAGAGAATGGCGTGTCTAATGAAAGACGGAAAGAGCGTGTGTTCAATCTCTTCCGCTCCCTCGTTCTCCGGTTTTGCTCCCTCTGAAGGAGGCGTGCTAGTATATCTCAAAGCAAGAGACTTAGATGCCGATGTGAAAACGGCGATTGACAACGGCGCAACACTCGTCACTCCCAAGACCAAGATTCAGGTGGATGGCTGGGGTTCTTTCGCCATCATCGCAGATCCTGTCGGCAACCGCATCGGACTTTACGGTGACAAGTAAATCATTGTAAATCGGGTCATTTTGGTTGGGATAGCCATTGGGTTATCCCAACTATTGAAAGATGCTGTATTTTTAAAGTGGAATTATTGGGATAAATAGAGAATTTGCCCATAAACAAAAAGTATCCTTATAAATTTCATCTTCAACGCTCTTGTTTTCATTCAAATGATTGAAGAGGTAGTTTATCGTATTTGCTTCTTAGATGTCATGTAAAAAGCGACAATGTCGTTTTTGTACAATTTAATACGAGTCAAGTGGAGTAACTTTGCCGGATAAATGAAATTAGTATGAATATTTCCTATATATCAATTTATAAAACCAGCCTGCCTGTATTGGTTAGTTTATTAATGGAATACTTGATAGGTTTTACTGATACAGCTTATTTAGGAAGGGTTGGAGAAACCGAATTGGCGGCATCAGCTATCGCCAGCACTTATTACTTGATTATATACATGATTGGATTTGGGTTCAGCATCGGAGCTCAAATCTTGATAGCTCAATATAATGGAAACAGACAGTATAAGGAAGCAGGAAAAATTCTTTCCCAAGGAACACTATTTTTGTTAATAATAGCGATGACAATAATATTGATTACTTCTATAATTTCGCCTATTATATTAAAGTTGATTATAGATTCTGAATCCGTATTCCAAACAGTTATGCTATATCTTGACTGGAGAATCTATGGTTTCTTGTTTTCTTTTACAATTATCATGTTTAGAGCATTTTATATCGGAATAATACACACATCTGCACTAATGCTCAATTCCATAACGATGGTAGCAGTCAATGTTATTCTAAATTATATTTTAATATTTGGAGCATTAGGCTTTCCAGCATTAGGAATTTCCGGAGCAGCCATTGCATCTGTCATTTCCGAAGCTGTCGCAGCAATTTATTTCATTATATATACCCAAAAGAATGCAAGCACGTGCAAATATGGAATCAAATGGCGATTTGCCATAGATTGTAGAGTATTAAAAAAGATACTCTCTGTTTCTGTTTTGATGATGCTGCAAAATGGGTTAGTATTTGGCAGTTGGTTCGTTTTTTTTATCACAATAGAGCATTTCGGGGAAAGGTCACTGGCGATTACTAATGTTGTAAGAAACATTTCGTCCTTCCTTTTTCTTTTCGTACAAGCATCTGCATCTGTTGTCAGTTCATTAGTTGGAAATCTCATAGGAAAAGAGAAAAGCACCCCTTTCCTATATGTATGCAAAAAAGTAATGCTTTCATGTTACATGATTATTTTGCCAATAATAGTGTTGTTCGCTCTTTTCCCTGAATCTATTTTACGGATTTATAGTGACAATACTGCATTGGTGTTTGATGCTATACCTACATTAAAGGTTATGCTCACTTCTTACTTGATAGCTGTACCTACATTCGTGTTTTTTAGCACAGTCTCTGGAGTAGGCCATGCTGCGGCATCTCTATTGATAGCATTCGTGTCTTTATCTATATACATAGCGTATGTGGGAATAATTAGTCATTTTAGTTCAAGTGTTCCACTATTGTGGACATCGGAACATATTTACTTTTTGAGTGTGTTTATACTTTCTATCTATCATATTCATCATTGGTTTACAGGAATTAACAGTCAAGGCAAAAAAATAATCACCAATATTCCTTAGAATCATAGTTTATACCGACATTTGTAATATGTATAAAGAATATTCGCCATGTAGTTTATTAGCTCCTTTCATAGATCGCTATTGGGAATATAAGGGAGAAACAAGAGGTGGAATGAAATTCAACATTCCACCTCATGGTTGTTCCGACTTTGTTTTCAACGTGGGGAATGCCGCAGACTGCGTCAGTAGTGGACTGATAATGAAACCTTATCATTCCTATTTTTTCGGTCCAATGAATACATTTACGGAATTGGTCACTCAAAAAAAACTCATTCATATTATAGGGGTACGTTTTCAACCGTGTGGACTTTCTCGATTTATAAAAATTCCACTTTCCAAATTTATGAATCAAGGATTAGACAGTCACGAGTTTCCTGCTCTTTTTAGTCAATCTTTCACATATCAACTCTCTGAAATTCAAAATCCGATTGGTTATATTGAACATGAATTGGTTAGGCAATTGTACAAAAACAGCATGGACGCAGAAAAGCAAATATCTCATGTTGTTTCCTTGATCCGCAGACAGAAAGGAATTGTTTCGATTAAGGAATTGGTAACAGAAGTATGCTTATGCCAAAGACAATTTGAGCGCAAGTTTAAGTTTCATACAGGTTATTCCCCAAAAGAATATAGTCGAATTGTTCAGTTTTGGAATGCTGTACATCTTTTGAAACCTAATATTTCATTCGATAATCTTTTGTTTGTTGCTGTCCAAGCGGGATATTATGATGCTTCTCATTTATATAGAGAGGTAAAAAGGCTTTCTGGTCATACCCCTAAGGCATTTCTTACACTCCCTACAAATGGAAAAGTAGAAGTGTTACATTTTGAATTATAGAAATAATCAGAAAAGAAAAAGTATATGAACGGATTAATTAATCTTCTATGTAGTTTGAATATAAACAATGCAGATGTGCTCGAATACACCAAGCGTCTGAAAAACATCCAAATCAAGAAAGGTGAACATTTTCAGATGCAGGGCTGTCCAGTCAGATACATGGGATATGTAGATTCCGGGAAATTCAGATATTACAAAATAGACAAAGATGGTAATGAACGTACCCTTTGGTTCAATAAATCTTTTCCGTTTATCGGAGATTATCATTCGTTCTTGAAAAGAACAAATGCCGAACTTTGTATTCAAGCAATGGAGGATTATGAGATTACATTGTTTAGTTACGAACAGATGATGGAATTATTCGACACGAATATAGATACGCAAAAGTTAAGGGCGACCATTGCGGAGCGTTCTATGTTCGGCTGGCGTAATATTGCTTTAGCACTGTATTTCGATACCGCTGAGGAAAGATACATTGAATTATTAAAAGATTTTCCCGACATTGAAAAAGAGATTTCCTTAAAACATATCGCATCCACTTTGGGCATTTCTCCCGAAACGCTAAGCAGAATAAGAAAAAAGTTAGATAAAAATCCATAGGATTGACCTATGTCAAGAATTGATAATTTCCAACTCTCTACCTTTGCTGTCTTTATCAACATAAAGAGCATGGAAACTAATATTCGAATATTTACGGAACGCCACCTTCTACGGAATCCGTCACTTACGGTTCTGATGAAACTAAGCGTTGACGGCCACTTGGATGAATTACGTTTAAAAAAAACATTGCTTAAATTAAGAAGTGTTCACCCGCTACTTTATTCATCCATTTGCATGAATAATGAGGGAGAGGCATTTTATCAGGAAAACACTGTTCATCAGCTCGAATTGCATTTTATTAAAAGTGAACATTCAAATCAATGGCTGGAAATTGCCGAGTCCGAGAATAAAAAGCCTTTTAATTGCGAAACAGGTCCACTCATACGTTTTTTTGTATTCTACACTGAGATTGGTTTTGATATTCTGGCTGTATGTCATCATCTATTAGGTGACGGTAACGCTATTGCAAGATTATTGAGGGATGTAGTGTTTGTTTATGCTGGAAATAATTTGCCCTTAAAAGAACAACAGCTCATCTCAAAACAAAGTGATTTTCCACAAAAAGCTAAACTTTCTTTTCCTGTAAAATTGCTTCTGCGTTCACTAAATTCAAAGTGGTCTAAAGGTAAGCAGCAACGTTTTGGAGAAGCGGAATACCGGGAGATATTCAATAAGTACCATCAGTTAACAGATATTGCTTTGTCGTACTCAACCATAAACAAAGTTGATATGAACGCTTTGTACAATGCTTGTAAAATACACGGCATAACAATAAATGATGCAATTGTTACGGCATTTATTGGAGCTATGCAAGAAACATTCATCAATAACAAAAAAATGGTAGTCGGGATTCCGATAGATATACGGAGACAACTTTCGTTTTCAGCAGACAGCAGCTTAGGCAATTTTGCTTCGGCCATTACAATTGCATATAAGTATGATCCTAAAAAAGACTTTTGGCAAAATGCTATTCTTATAAAGAAGAAAATAAAATCTAAAATGGATTCAACCAGAGCGCAATGGCTTATACTAAATGCCTACGCATCAATGAATCCTTTACTAATTGATGCGATGTATTTTGCCTCTTATGGGGAGTGTGATGATAAAACTGCAAAAAAAGTTGCTTCAATGTTTTCGATTGGTAATCCTTCATCTACGGCGATATCTAATCTGGGACGATTGAACTTTGATACTCACATTGGTTCTTATAGCATTCGTGATTTGATATTCTTTGCGCCAAAAGCTCCGGGCAGTTATATTGTTCTTGGAGTTGCCACATTAAGTGACACTATGCAAATTGGATTTAGTTTTGACCGCAAAATAATATCTTCTGTGATTGTAAATAATCTGAAATCAAATATGTTGGCTTTACTTTTAAACCTGAATAAAGATATAAAAGTATGAAAAATCAATCCAAGCTATCCACACATAGAATTAGGGACATTCTAAGGATGTGTATGCAACTACTGCCAGGATTATATTGATTGGCGCAGGAACTTTCGATATCAATCGGCTATTCGGTTATCCACACTATTGAAAAATTTCAGTTTTTTCTAATAGTATTATTTTGTCGTCTAAAATAATTAGACTATTTTTGCATTACTAAATCGTCTAATTTAATTAGACTAAATATAAATGGAAGATATGAAGCAATTAACAGAAAGAGAAGAAGAAGTAATGAACTTCTTTTGGGAAAGCGGGGCACTCTCGGTTCGGGATGTCGTTGCCCTTCACAATGAGCCGCGTCCAAGCCGGACTACGGTAGCCACATTCGTGAAACTTCTCGAACAGAAAGGCTATCTCAATCATAAAGTTGAAAGCACAAGCTTCATATATTTCCCCATAATAGAGCGAGAGGATTATTGTGGACAAAATCTGAAGAGTGTCATTAGGCGGTATTTCAACAATTCCATTCAGAATGTTGTGAACTTCCTGATTAACAGCGAGGAATATAGCGATGAAGAGGCTAAGGAAATAATATCACAAATATCTAACAGAGGAAAGGAATAACAATGGCAGGCATATTTTTAGCATATTCATTATTGGCAAGCACTCTCCTGATTGTAGTCTGGGTGGTGTACAAATGTGTTCTTGCCAATACCAGATGTTTCCGGTTCAATAGGATATTGTTGTTGTTCTGTATAACGCTTGCTTTCGTTTCTCCAATCTTCATACTTAATACTTTTTGGATAACGGATATTATGGAGGATAATATTGAAATCGCTTTTAATCCGGTCGAAGTTACCTATATTGCCAATTCGATATCAGAGGAAATCACTCCGATATGGGATTATATAGTCACACTTTACCTTATCGGGGTTATTGTCATGACTCTTTATTTTCTCGTTTCACTGGTACGGTTGGCACTCTTCATTATTAAAGGAGAACATATAAAACAAGATGGCAGTCACATAATCCTTCATCGCCACAACAGTGTTGCTCCGTTTGCATGGTGCGGGTATATGATGATGCCCAGACGTGACTGGTATGAGTATGGGCAGATGATAGTACGCCATGAAAAAGCGCATATAGAATGTCGCCATTGGATTGACTTGCTTTTTATGCAGGCAGCGATTATTATCACTTGGTATTGTCCAGCTATATGGCTTCTGCGCAATGAGCTTCATACCCTCCATGAGTATGAAGCCGACAGCCGTGTGCTTGCATCGGGCGTAAAACGAGAGGAGTATCAGATGTTTCTAATAAAAAAGACAGTTGGAGCAAGGTTCGCAACTCTTTCCAACTGTCTCAATCACAGTTCACTTAAAAAACGTATAACTATGATGTTATCAAGCAAACAGACAGGCACAGCCCGTGTGCGTGCCTTTGTCATGGTGCCTGCGATGGCACTCGCATTAATCGGTCTGGCCACCCCTGCAGTGTCAGCAGTAATCAACGAGGTATCTGCCGCTACGCCGGTGGAGGATCTGCGCTACAAAATTAGCGAAAAATCCGATTCCACCATTCGCGTGACAGAAAGAAATTCCGATATGGTGGTGACGGAGAAAGCGGATGCGGACAATGCCGTGCCATTCATCAAGACTGAAACCGCTCCCAACTTCCCCGGCGGCAAGGACAAATTGAGAGCTTTCATCAACAAGAACATAAAATTCCCTGAAACCGCCTATAAAGACGGTGTTCTTAATATGGATGCAGTCGTGCAACTCACCATTGCTAAGGACGGAGTGGTAAAAGATGCCAAAATAGTGAAAAGTTCAGGAAAGACACTTGATGGCGAAGCCCTTCGTGTGGCATTTATGCTTCCGCAATTCCATCCCGGACTCAATAACGGTCTGCCAGCAGAATCAAGCTATACATTGGAATTTAATTATTACATCTGCAATGAATATTGGTCGTCAAACGGCGAATAATAGCAAAACAGAATACCAATAGGACAATTATCTTATCTGATGCTTGGAGTATGCCGTATTTTTCAGTACGGCATCTCCTGTATCATAAAACTAAAAAAACAATGGAATTAGTATTTACAATACTTATCGGAGTCGTTATCGGAGCCGTCAATGCCCTCCCTATGTTTCTCAAAAAAATGGATAAGGCAAACTGTTGGTCTGCTTTTGTGCAGTATGTGGTGGTAACTTTCATTATCTTCAACACTACACTTCCTCAGTTGAATGTCAACGACTTTTTAGCCGGTCCGATTGTATCAGTTCTAATGACTATGCCTATGGTGATTATGATTGCTAAGAACGAAAAGAAAGCTGTTCCGATTGTGCTTGTCAATGCGGTCATTTTAGGGTTGATTATAGCGGCAATCAAGCATTTCAGAGCGTCTTTAGGGTTGATTATAACGGCAATCGAGCATTTTAGAGCGTTGTGATTTGTATGAATCAGGTAATAGCAGATTTTGATAGCGTCGCAGCTTGCGAGCTGTTTTGTGGATCGTGTCGCAAATTCTTGTCAGGGAGATGTCCCGGATGTGAGAAGAACGAAAAAGCATCGTGGTGTAAAATCCGTCAATGTTGCATAAGCAGAGGCTATCATACCTGTGCCAAATGTAAGCGTGACGTAAGAGAGTGTAAAACCTATTCCAACTTTATAAGCAAAGTGTTCGCGTTCATCTTCAATTCTGACCGTCCGTCTTGTATTAGCTATATAAGGGAACATGGCGAGATTGCATATGCAGAAGAAATGAGCAGAAGAGGATGTCAAACAATAAAACGAAATAGAAAATGAAATTACCCAACTGGACCATTTTATTTATAGGTCTATTGTTGCTTTCTTGTGACAAGAATACAAGTGTGGGGCTATCCGGTAAATGGCGAATCGTGGAGTATAAATGTATCGCAACTTCCACGCCATTCGCCCTTTCCACCGTAGCCGATGGAAGTGATTATTCACTTGAATTTGATAATCAAGGAAATGTATTCTGTAATACGGGGTGCAATTTGGTGTCCGGTCAATATATTCTCAAAGGGGACAAGTTGATATTTCCGGAAATAACATCCACCGAAATGGCTTGTGAGGATATGCTTATGGAAGAAAGTATGAAGCACATTCTTCCTGCTATAAAGACCTTTGAGATAAAGAATGATACGATTCTATTTCTTAAAGATGCAGATGGCCATACCTTGATGGAACTAACTAAAACAACAGATCAGGTATGAGCAAGAAGTTTCTAATGATGGTATTTATAGCCATTTTTTCTGTAATCAGTGTTATGGCATCGAAGAATATATCAGGGGCATGGAGCGGGACATTAAGAATCACTCCACAGTTGTCACTGAAATTAGTATTCAATTTCAAAACCGAAGAGGACGGAATACAGTTGGTAACTCTCGATTCTCCGGATCAAGGTGCTTATGGAATAGCAGGAGATGTGAATTTCATTTCTGCCGATTCGGTTAATATATCATTCCGACAAATTGGATTATCTTTTGCCGGACGACAACAAAATGGGATTATAACAGGTATTTGCAGTCAAGGGGCGATGAAAGCGAATATTGAATTATCTCCGGGAACTGTTGAATTAAAACGGCCACAGACTCCGCTACCTCCGTATCCATATACGACCAAAGAAATCAACATCAATAATCCATCGGACGATGTAATCCTTTCAGGGACTCTCACTCTCCCAAAAGATTATAACACTGCAACTCCCGTCGTTGTAATGATAACAGGTAGCGGGCTTCAAAACCGGGATGAGGAAATTTTTGGACACAAACCCTTTGCTGTGATAGCCGATTATCTTGCAAGAAATGGCATTGCATCTTTTCGGTATGATGATCGGGGACATGGGAAATCAACAGGTGACGGAACAACTGCCACGACCGAAGATTTTGTGCGGGATGCCCGATGTGTATTAGAATATGTACGAATGGTGGAGAACTTCAATAACGTGGGATTATTAGGGCATAGCGAGGGGGCAACTGCCGCTTTTATGTTGGGGGCTGAACCTGAGATAAAAACACAAGATAATTTATGCGTAATTGATCCGGGTAAACCGGACTTTATTGTCGCAATCGGAGCGCAGGCAGTTCGTGGTGATACCATTCTGATAGACCAGAGTGCGACTTTACTCAAACAAGGCAATATGCCTGACAATATAGTATCGGACTATGTAGAAGCCTTGCACAACATCTATGACTTGAAAATAACACAAGATGATGAGATAGCTATTGATAGTATTGACGCAATATGCAAAAATTGGAGTAATACACCCATCCATACTGCGTTGATGTCCAATCTTAAAAAGATTGCATCCGATACCAATCCGTGGCTGAATTTCTATATCGGTTTCTCTCCGGCTGAGAGCATTTTAACTACCCGTTGCCCTGTATTTGTGCTTTATGGTGAAAGGGATATACAAGTAAAACCGAAACTAAATATGCCGCAAATGCAACGACTCGCACCAAAGGCTCAAATAAAACTCTACCCGGAACTGAACCATCTTTTCCAACATTCCCAAACCGGAGCCGTACAGGAATACGGTACAATTGAGGAAACAATCTCTCCCGAAGTTTTACAGGATATTGCCGATTTTATCATATCTATAGTTCATTAGGTTTATGAATTCTATCCGTAAGTTAATCTCTTGTGGTTATATTCTAATATTCATGTTTATAGGAATAATCATTTATTGCTATAAGCATGAATGGCAAAAACTTGAATCATTAGAAAAAGAGAATCAAGCGGCGGATGAATTACGTCAGAAAATAAATGAATTAAACTTTCATTTGACAGGACTTTCTCTATTAGGAGAAACCGTATTGGAATGGAATAAGGATGAAAGAGGACACTATCACGCCAAACGCATGGCAATAGACAGTATGCTATGTAATTTCAGAAGAACTTATCCGACAGAGCGGATTGATAGTGTACGTTATCTTTTAGAGGATAAGGAGCGACAGATGCTCTCGATTGTACGGATACTTGACAAGCAGCAAGCCGTTAACAAGAAGATAGCCGATCAAGTACCGGTCATCGCACAGAAAAGTGTGCAGGAACAGCCAAAAAAGCCGAAACGAAAAGGATTTTTGGGCATATTTGGCAAAAAAGAAGAAGTGAAGCCAACAGCAACAGCTACTATGCTTCATTCGCTCAATAAAAACATAATCAGCGAGCAAAAGGCACAAAGCCGCAGATTGTCAGAACGTGCCGACAGTCTTGCGGAACACAATGCGGAACTTAACAGACAACTGCAAGAACTGATTCGCCAAATTGATGAAAAGGTACAGATTGACCTAAAAAATCGGGAAAATAAAATATCCTTGATGAGGAAAGAGTCGCTAATGCAAATAGGTAGTTTGACAGGATTTGTACTTCTATTGTTAATCATTTCTTATATCACCATATACCGTGATGCAAAACAAATAAAACAATACAAATGCAAAACAGCGGAGTTAATCGGGCAACTTAAACAATCCATACAACAAAACGAAGCTTTAATAGTTTCACGAAAGAAGGCAGTACACACAATAACCCATGAACTGCGCACACCGCTTACGACAATAACCGGCTATACCGAATTGTTACGGAAAGAATGCAGCAATGGAAATAATGTGCATTTTCTTCAAAGCATACAACAATCCTCCGACCGTATGCGGGATATGCTCAACACCCTGCTGGACTTTTTCCGCTTGGACAACGGAAAGGAACAGCCCAGACTGTCACCCTGCCGCATTTCAACAATCGCACATACCCTTGAAACGGAGTTCATGCCAATCGCCATGAACAGGGGGCTTTCCTTGACCGTAAAGAACGAAAACGATGCGGTTGTACTGACCGACAAAGAGCGAATAATCCAAATCGGGAACAACCTCCTGTCAAATGCCATCAAGTTCACGGAGGAAGGTGGTGTGTCGCTAACTACCGGCTATACCGACGGAGTGCTGATACTGATAGTCGAGGATACAGGCACAGGCATGACCGAAGATGAACAACAACGTGTATTTGGTGCATTTGAACGCCTCTCAAACGCCGCCGCAAAGGACGGCTTCGGGCTTGGACTTGCCATCGTGCATAATATCGTGACAATGCTACACGGAACAATACGGCTGGATAGCGATAAAGGGAATGGTAGCCGTTTCATAGTGAAAATACCCATGCAGAAAGCCGAAGACGTACCGAAAAAAGAGATACAGACTTGTATCCACCAAAAGGACAGAAACCTCAATGTTGCCGCCATAGACAATGATGAGGTGCTACTCCTGATGCTGAAAGAAATGTATGCACAGGACGGAATACACTGCGACACTTGCACCGATACGGGGGAACTGATGGAAATGGTACGCCGGAAAGAATACAACTTGTTGCTGACGGATCTGAATATGCCCAGTATAAACGGTTTCGAGTTGCTGGAACTGTTGCGATCTTCCAACGTGGGCAATTCACAGACAATCCCAGTGGTCGTGGCAACCGCTTCGGGCAGCTGCGATGTGGAGGAACTTCTGGAACGAGGCTTTGCCGGATGCCTTTTCAAGCCGTTCTCCATATCGGAGCTGATGGAAGTTTCCGACAAGTGCGCTATTAAAAATACACAGGACAGTAAACCGGACTTTTCTGCTTTGCTGTCCTACGGCAATGAAGCTGTCATGCTGGAAAAGCTGATAACGGAAACCGAGAAGGAAATGCAGGCGGTTCGGGATGCGGCAACGCGAAACGACCTGCAAGAACTTGATGCCTTGACACACCATTTGCGCAGTTCGTGGGAGATACTCCGTGCCGACCAGCCGCTGAGGATACTTTATGGAGTGCTACATGGAAAGGCAATGCCGGAAGAAAGTGAGTTAAGCCATGCTGTTACCGCAGTATTGAATATGGGAGCGGAAATAATCCGACAGGCAAAAGAGGAAAGGAGAAAATACGAAAATGGATAGGACAAGAATAATCGTCGTGGAGGATAACATCGTGTATTGCGAATATGTCTGCAACCTGCTGGCACGAGAAGGCTACCATACCGTAAAGGCTTACCACCTATCGACAGCGAAAAAACATCTGCAACAGGGGACGGATAATGATATAGTGGTTGCCGACCTGCGTCTGCCTGACGGCAACGGCATAGACCTGTTGCGCTGGATGCGCAAGGAGGGGAAACTACAACCCTTCATCATCATGACCGATTACGCCGAGGTGCATACGGCAGTGGAAAGCATGAAACTCGGTTCTTTGGATTACATACCCAAACAGCTTGTGGAAGACAAACTCATTCCACTTCTCCATTCCATACAGAAAGAACGACAAGCGGGACACCGCCGTATGCCCGTGTTCGCCCGTGAGGGTTCCGCCTTTCAGAAAATCATGCACCGGATAAGGCTGGTAGCCGCTACCGATATGAGCGTGATGATATTCGGGGAGAACGGCACAGGCAAGGAACATATCGCCCACCACCTGCACGATAAGAGTAAACGGGCGGCCAAACCATTTGTGGCGGTGGACTGCGGTTCTCTCTCCAGAGAACTTGCGCCATCGGCTTTCTTCGGACATGTCAAAGGCGCGTTTACAGGTGCGGACAGTACCAAGAAAGGATATTTCCATGAGGCGGAAGGTGGTACGCTATTTCTCGACGAGGTGGGTAATCTCGCATTGGAAACCCAACAGATGTTGCTCCGTGCCATACAGGAAAGGCAGTATCGCCCGGTCGGAGACAAGGCGGACAGAAGTTTCAACGTCCGCATCATCGCCGCCACCAACGAGGATCTGGAAGCGGCAGTGAGTGAAAAGCGTTTCCGGCAGGATTTGCTCTACCGTCTGCAAGACTTCGTGATAACCGTGCCGCCCTTGCGTGACTGTCAGGAGGACATCATGTCGCTGGCGGAGTTCTTTCGGGAGATAGCCAACAGGGAACTGGAGTGTAATGTAAGCGGTTTCAGTTCCGAGGCCAGAAAAGCGTTGCTGACCCACGCATGGCCGGGCAACGTGCGCGAGCTTCGGCAGAAAATCATGGGAGCGGTATTGCAGGCTCAGGAAGGTGTGGTCACGAAAGAGCATCTTGAACTTGCCGTGACGAAACCGACCTCACCAGTCAGCTTCGCCCTACGCAATGACGCGGAGGATAAGAAACGGATAATGCGTGCGTTAAAGCAGACAAACGGCAACCGAAGTGCCGCCGCCGACCTGTTGGGAATAAGCAGAGCTACACTTTATAGTAAACTTGAAGAGTATGGACTTAAATATAAATTCAAGCAACCATAGCCCGTAATTCGCTGAAATTTATTATTTTTGCAGTGTTAATTCAGAATGATGAGAGTCGATAGAGAAAGCCCCAACAAATATTTTGATGAAAGTGATGCGAGTTATGAAGCTCGTAAAATTTGGTATGCGTTTAAAGATGTTGTACTTTACAAAGATCGCTTTTTTGTAAAACATCAACTTTTGGATATACTATCAAAGTATGTATCTGAGAATATTGTTGAGGTTTATTCTGGTCAAATATTCTTTAGGTCAAGAATTATTGATGATAGTTGTATCAATGACCATATGGTATATAAATGTTATGGAGCACCAGATGGTGAACGGTTAGATATAGGTTATCATAATAAATCGAATCCATTTAAAGGGCTTACAAAAGAGGCCTCTTTCGTTCCACCTAAAAATGTGAGAGTTTCGGATGGACGTGCGAATCCTAAATATATTAAGTATCTATATGTTTCAGAAAGCCCTACTACAACATTATTTGAGGTACGACCTTTTATAGGTGATGCAGTGAATATTGCTCAAATAAGAGTTAATAGACCTCTTAAGATTGCAAACATTGCTGTTGAACTTGACTTGTCTGAAAATAATAATGCGACAGTAGATATGTATATTATGAGGATGATACAAAGGGCATTTTCTAAACCGACTAACGATTCTGACGATTATATTCCATCCCAGATTATAGCAGAGTATCTTAAAAATCTTGGATATGATGGTATAAGGTACAATAGTTCATTACATTTTGGAGGTGTAAATTTGACTATATTTAATTATGAGAAATGTGAAGCCATATCTTCTCAAGATTTTAGAATAGAAGACATCAAACTAACGGCAAGAGCGGCTTTTGGTTGTGCTAATAATCAGGGGGATTTAGCGTATATTAATGATAATAACCCGTTATATCTCGATTATGAGAAGCTAATTAAATAAAATACTATCAAATCACAATAACCTTTATAGTGTAAAAAAGCATTCTTACTAAGAACGAAAAACGTATAAATTCAAGCAATCATAGCCCGTAATTCGCTGAATTTCGCTATCTTTGTAGAACATTTGAGAAATAACGGCGATTGGCTGGAGCTTTTCGCCGCCGACATATAGAATAAGACCGCAAGGAGTTTCAAGCGTAAATCTGGTAAATTGAAACTAAACGAAGCTAATTGCGTGATGCTTATGCTATGCCTACGCATAGCGTGCATTCACGTATTTCGTTTAGGGGCTTTACCAGAGCCTACGCTTGAAGTAGTGTGGATTGCACGCTACTTTTTTTGCACCTTGCCTAACGAAAGGATACGATTATGGGAAAAGTTCAGATTCTTGCCGTCCTTACAATAGACGGATGTCTTTCTTCCGAGTTATATGGCAAAGCGCATAAGGATTTGCGTCTTGACCGTTGCGGTCTTGATGAAATCAGAAAAAACGCCCTTTACCGTGTCACGCCTGACTATTCCATCTCTATGCTGCACGAATGGCGAGAAGACGGCACAAACACCTGCTATCTTGCGGAAGCGACACCTGACACGGCGGACTATATCAACGGGCTGCTGCGTATGCAGGCGGTAGATGAAATCATACTGTACACCATTCCTTTCATTGCTGGAACCGGACGGCATTTCTTCAAGTCGGCACTCTACGAAAAACACTGGACACTTGCTTCGCTGAAAAGCTATCCCAACGGTGTATGCCGTTCCATATATGCCCTTGACAGATAAATAAGAACACCTGAAATGTATGCCGGTCATACATTTTAATTTACGAAAAATTATATAAATGTCTAATTTATAGTCAAATTAAGTCTTCGTCAATTCATTCCTGATAAAAAATATCAAGATTTATACATCTGAAATCCAGTGCTTTGTGAAAACGGGTGCCGGATTTTCTGTTTTCTGCCACGCTTATTGCCAATAATATTCATGTGCGCATACCGAAAAACAGAGTGTAAAACTTCAAAATTGACAGGAACATGAACTACTTTTTATTAGCGGAAACCGACTTTTTCCGCCTGATAAACGAAGCCGGCGACTGCAATATGGAAACGGCATATATGGCTTTCGCCACCCAAGTGATCGAACTGTGCAATGGCAGCATGGACGCAAACCGTACCATCATCGCATTGGCATACATTGAAATCGAGTTACAACACCATCCCGTGCGCAACCTTTCCGAAGAAAGGAAAGAGATTGCCGCATACGTCAGCAAGGCTCTCTCTTTCGTCAGGAAGATGCAGAAGTTCCTTGCAATGTCCCAAGTGCCACCACTAATATCCGCCAACACTACAACCGATAACACTGCCAACCTCCTGCAATGGACGGGCAACGCCATCGACCTCGTGGAACTTATCTACGGCATTGACGAGATGGGCTGCATCAACAACGGCAAAATGCCGCTCAAACAGCTCGCTCCGCTTCTTTACAAGATATTCGGTATTGAATCAAAGGACTGCTACCGTTTCTACGTTGACATCAAACGCAGGAAGAACGAAAGCCGCACCTACTTCCTCGACAGGATGCAGGAAAAACTGAACGAGAGGATGCTGCGCGACGAAGAGTTGGAACGCATGAGAAAATGATATCAAAAAACAAGCGGGACAGGTTTTGAAACTTGTTCCGCTTATTTCCATTATTGCCAATAGGTTACTTCTGCTGCAACAGATGTTTCAGGTTATCATCGTTTGCGATACGCTCCAGTTCCTCCTGAACAATCTGTTTCACCTCTTCCTTGATTCGCCTGTAATTAGCCTGCACCGTTTCCTTCATGCGGTCGTTGCCATTCTCGTCCGTGAAGTCGGTAATGACGGGGATAGGCTTGTAGGCACTTTCCTCCCGCTTCACCTTCTCGGCATCCACCACAATCTCGCAGTGAAAAATCTTCTGCTCGATGCGCTCGTTAAAGTTGTCGGACACCGAACCGACAAACATTCCCTGCGTAAGCCCGGAAATCTTGCTCGGTGGAATGAGCGCGTCCATCTGCGTGTTGATGGAGGTGGACACGTCCTGCCGGTTGATGGAAATGGACTGCCGCTTCTGCAACACCTTACCAAACCGCTCTGAGAGCGTCTTGGCAGTTTCGCCTACCACCTGACCGGAGAAAATGTTGCCGACAGTATTCATCACCACCTTCGCCTCTTTGTCCCCGTAGTCACGCACCAACTGACTGAAATCCTGAAAGCCCAGACACACGGCAACCTTGTTGCTTCGTGCGGTGGCAATCAAATTGTCAAGCCCCTTGAAGTATATCGTCGGCAGCTCGTCTATGATGACCGACGACTTCAACATCCCCTTCTTGTTGATGAGCTTCACGATACGGGAGTTATACAGACCGAGAGCCGCCCCGTAGATGTTCTGACGGTCGGGATTGTTGCCCACGCAGAGGATTTTCGGCTCTTCGGGATTGTTGATGTCCAGCGTAAACTCGCTGTCAGACATCACCCAGTAGAGCTGCGGGGAAATCATCCTCGAAAGCGGAATTTTTGCCGACGCTATCTGTCCCATGAGCTGCTCCGCAGCCCCTCCGAGCCACGCATCCATAAATGGGGAAAGGTAGTTCTCCAGTTCGGGATAAGAGGTCAGTATCGGAAAAATATCCTCATAGCGGCGGTTCAAAAACTCGATGGCATGGGGAAACGTGCAATACTTACCGTTCTGATAGATTTTGAGATACCAGATAATGCTGGCAAATAAAATGATAGGTGACTCCACAAAGAAGTCGCCCTGCTTTTGCACCCAAGTTTTATTGAGGTTGAGCATTATCGTGTATGCACTTTCGTAAGCGTCCGTAATATCCTCCATGAAATCCGGATGTATCGGATTGCACCGATGTGAACGTCGCGGGTCGTCGAAGTTGATTACATAGAACTTTGGCATCACCTTGTAGCCCTCCGAATTGTTCATCAGGTGGTTATAGGCGATGGTAGAGAGGTCGGGATATTTGAAATCATAACAATACATCGAAAAGCCCTTCTCAATCTGTTGCTTGATAAAACTGTTCACCACAGCGTATGACTTGCCGCTGCCCGGTGTCCCTAACACGATGGACGCACGGAACGGGTTTACCACATTTATCCAGCCGTTGTTCCAACGCTTTTTATAGTAGAAGCGTGTGGGCAGATTAACGGAATACTCGCTTTCGATGAGCCTTGTTTCCTGCATGAAACTCTCGTTTTCGTTGTTGAAAACATCCTCCATCAGATTGTGTTTCAACAGGCGGCTCATCCACAGACCTCCCATCAAAAGGCAGACATAGCCCGTGCCGATGGTAAGGATATACAAGCCTGTCACCGCTTCAACAGGTAGTGGCAGAGCCAGTATCCACCAGTTGAGGAAAAACAGCACGAACCCGGCGGCGAGTGCCGTCCAGATTTTACGCCAAGTGATTTTCTCACCCTTGACCCCTTTTGTTCCCAAGCACGACAGCGCAAGCAGCAGGACGGCAAACAGCTTCGTGTACAGTATGGAATGGAACAGCCCCGCCGTGCGGTTGAAGTTCATCAGTATCCTGTCCACCACGCCGATGTCCACGCCCCAAAGCCGGATGGCTTCATAGCAGAACCAGTACACGTTCATTACCACTAAAATGATACTCACGGCACGCAGAAAATCCATGATTTTCGCCAATGCCCTCAAATCGTCTTCTTGTTGTGACATACATTGATTTTTTAATTGTTGATACTCCGATTACATACCCAACCCCTTGCGCTTTTTCTTCTTTTTGCGCTTCATCGCCCGGATGAAAGCCTCTTCCTCGGCATCGGTCGCCGGACCTTCGGGAGTGAGCAAGCCCATACCGCCCGCTACGTCTGCACCGTCGTATGCGGTCTGCACGTGTGCCTTATCCGCAGCATCCACCGAAATGGATAGCGGTATCGGCGGTTGTCCGGCGTATGGCAGGGAGAAGTGTTCCTGCAAGGCATTCGCCGAAAGTTCCTTGCCCATGCGTGAGCCGTTCAGCACGCACCCCGTGCGGTGGTCGATGAAGGTGGCCCCATAGATGCGCCCTTCCTCCGTGTAGCGCAGTACGGAGTCTATGCCCTTCTCTTTGAGTTGGGACACAAATTTGTCCTTGTCATAAGTGCCTTGCAGCACGGATAGGACGGTGCGTTTCGTCATGTCGGCGAGCTTCCTGTCCTTAATCTCTGATTTGGAGCGGTCAAACTTCTTCTGCACGGCTTCATAGCCTGCGGACCACCCGAAGAGAGAGGACTTGAACGGGTTGCCCACCTTGTTGCCCTTGTCGTCCGTGACGGAATAGACCAGCCCGTGATATTCCCGTCCGCGCACGTTGCCCCTCGCTTCCTCCACCGTCAGGTTATAGAGGGAAAGGAGCGCACGGTATTCGCCCATCGTCTGGAAACGGTACTGCCCGTTCAGAGCTTTCAGGGTATTGCCCACCTGCTTCTTCACATCGCCAGCTGATGCGTCCACCTTGCGCAACGGGTTTTCCAATCTTGGATTTTTACGTTCAGCCGGATGCAGCCCGTATTTCTGTTCCAGTTCCCTGCGGATGCGGTCGCTGCGGCGGTGGAGGAAATCCCGGTTGAGCCGTTTCCCGTTCTCGTCCACGTTGATTGTCACGATGTGCAGGTGGTGGCGGTCGATGTCCTCGTGCTTGAAGACAAGATAAGGCTGGTTTCCGAAACCGAGCCTTTCCAGATAATCGCGGGCGATATTCTGCAACTCAATATCGGTCAGTACATCCTCCGGATGCGGGTTGAGCGAGATATGCACTACCGGTTTCTCCACTTTCATCTGCGGCGGCATGAAAGTCTGGAAGCTCTCCATCGCCTTGCCGATGTCCACCTTCCCCGAACCGTCATTGTAGATGCGGTTGGTGGTGAGCAGCCGCCCCTGTGCCTCGTTAATCTTCTCCCCGTTGTAGGCAATCGCGCCGTACAACGAATTTCCTACACTGATTTTTGCGACCATTTCGCCTCCAATTCTCTCGAAAGTTCCACAATCTGACGGCTCAGTTTCACGAGTTCGACGGTTTGTTGCTCCAGTTTATAGAGCAACGCCATCGCCTTTTTCTCTGAAAAATGCAGCCTCAGTTCCTTCACTACTTGGTTGTAATTCGTTCCCACGGCGCGGAACTGCGCGTGAAAATCCGACAGCTTGGTGTAGTAGTCCACCAGCGTCTTGTCCACCTTCAGCACCTTGAACGGCTGCCCGAAGAAGTGCGCTTTGAGGAAAACCGACCGTGCATAGACACCCGATTTTCCGAACATGGCGAGGAAACGGTTGTGTTCCTCCTCGTTGAAACGGACGGTGTAGCGGTACACCGCCGGATCAAGTTTGGGATTTCTCCCAGCTTTGCTTTTCTTTTTCTCTTTCATATTACTTTGGATTTAGCGAATTGACGGCATAAGCCGCCGCTTCGGGTCACAGCACCGCAGTTCTGAAAGGCTTCCCGACTTCGGAGGGGAAGCCCGCCCCCTGCAAGGGCAAGTGCTTTTCGTGGCTGCTCAAAATATTTTGAGCGGCTGAAAAGACATCTTGCTATGTTCATGTGAACATAAAAATCCGTCAGGGGACGGATTGGAAAGATACCTTTCAGGACTCCGGCTGCGCCACCATCGGCGAACCCTGCTGTCCGGGGGCAAAGTTATGCCCTTAAAGCGGTATCGGACAGATGCTTGACCCGGTCAATGACTGCCAACCGGCGCAACATGCCGCCACTTGCTTGGGAAGTGATACAGGTTCCAAAATATACTTGTTTATTTGCAGCATGATTCAAGAAACTAACGATTTGAAGATATGAGAAAAGGAACATTCAAATACCCGGACAACCGCTTCGGCGGACACTTGCCGAAGCGGATACCCGAACCGTCGGAACCCCGGTTATCCGACAATCCGGTGAAGTACGGATTCAATGACTTCATGACGCAATGTCGTCATTCATCACTTGTCCGCCGCACCGCTTCACCGCAGAACCGGATACGCGACGACCCGCCTATGTGTGTAATCACGGAAGCGGATAATGCGACAGCCAAATCCGCATGGAAACAGAAAAATAAATCATCAACAATTAAAATAAATAGAACCATGAGTAAAGAAATCTTCGTTGCATTCGCAACACAGAAAGGTGGCATCGGCAAATCCACCGTCACGGCACTCGCCGCCAGCTACCTCCACAACGTGAAAGGCTACAATGTCGCCGTCGTGGACTGCGACGACCCACAACACAGCATCCACGGACTGCGCGAACACGAAATGGGGCTTATCGACAGCAGCACCTACTTCAAGGCTCTCGCTTGCGACCATTTCCGCCGGATCAAGAAGAATGCCTATACCATCGTCAAGAGCAACGCGGTGAACGCCCTCGATGATGCGGAAAGTATGATTGCCACCGAGGACGTGAAACCCGACGTGGTGTTCTTCGACATGCCGGGAACACTCCGAAGCAACGGCGTGATAAAGACGCTCTCGCAGATGGACTACATCTTCACTCCGCTGAGTGCCGACCGCTTTGTCGTGGAGAGTACCCTGAAATTCGTCACGATGTTCCGCGACAGGCTGATGACGACCGGACAGGCGAAAACAAAGGGATTGTATCTGTTCTGGACGATGGTGGACGGCAGGGAGAGGAACGACCTGTACGGCATCTACGAGGAAGTGATCGCCGAAATGGGCTTCCCGGTGCTTTCCACCCGCCTGCCCGACAGCAAGAAGTTCCGCCGTGACCTTTCGGAAGAGCGCAGGAGCGTGTTCCGCTCCACCATCTTCCCGATGGACACGGCACTGCTGAAAGGTAGCGGCATCCGTGAGTTTTCCGAAGAGATAAGCGAAATTATCAGACCGCAGTGAGCATGGGCAGCAGGAAAGTGAACACGGAAGGCATCGACGAGGAACTGCTGTTGGCCTCCATCGGGCGGCGCACACAGGACGGGACACTACGCCCGGCGCAGGAAGTTCCCGCAGCCGCACCGACCGAAGATGACACCGCCGCACCGGAAACGCCCCCGGCGCAACCCGCCACACGGGAAAAAGCGCAGAGAGAAGGTAGCCGCCGGAAAAGGCAGGACGAGGACTACAACGAGCTGTTCCTGCGCCGCAACGAGATAAAGACCCGCCAGTGTGTCTATATCAGCCGCGATGTCCACGGCAAAATTCTCAGAATCGTGAACGACATCGCCGGAGGTGAAATCTCGGTAGGCGGCTATGTGGATACCGTGCTGCGCCAACATTTGGAACAGCACAAGGAGAGAATTAACGAACTGTATAAGAAACAACGTGAAGACCTGATTTGAAAATGGAAAAAGAAATGACACCGAATGAAAAAAGACCGCAACAGGAATGTGGAGGTATGCTTGCCCAAGTGCAGGCGAGTGTGGAAATCCTGTCGCCCGTCCCAGTAAGCGGTAAATGCAATGAAAAGGATTATGAGCGTCTGTTTATCCGTAATCCCGAAGTGAAGGCGCGAGAAGGTAAGATGGCGTATGTGCGCCCGGAGTACCACGACCGCATCATGCGCATCATCCGCGTAATCGGGCATGACAGGCTCAACCTGTCCGCCTACATCGACCATGTGCTGACGCACCACTTCAACCAGTGCGAGGACGCTATAAAAAGCCTTTACGCCCGGAACTACAATTCAGTATTCTAACCAAAAACGGGAATATATGAATGAAACAATCAGCATGACAGACATTTTGCTGGCCGTATCGGTCGGCTGCAACCTTTGGTTCCTGTTCCTGCTTCTTTACGACCGTATCATGGAAACCAAGATGTTCCGGTTCTTCAAGGGGATTACCGGATTGTGGCGGTCGCTGGAAAGCAAAGGGACAAAGAGCGAGGCAACACATAAGGAAGTCCCCACGGCAAAGGCGGACATTATCGGTAAGAGCCGTTTCAGGATGGCATCCACCCGGACAACCGCTGCCATACCGACGCAACAAGCCGCCACTTCGGAAAAAGGCATTGAGCTGTCGGAGGAAGAGGCTACTTTTGACGACGAAAACGCGGAAACCACCTCACGCACGGCACAAGTCCCGGAGGAAAAACTCGATGAAACCTTCACGAGCATACCACCGGAGGAACTGGGATATGGGGAGGACGAGCCGGAAGAGGACGCTCCGGACACGCCACGGGCTTCGGGCAGCAGCTTTGACGAGATCGACGACGCCTGCAAGACCGCCAAGAACCCGGATGCGACGCAGGCGCAACGTGAAAAGGCGGCTAAGGTGTTCACCGACATGGAAGGCACGGAGCTGTACGAGAAAATGATGGAAGGCTCTTCGGAGATAGGCATCCGCATCAGGGGGCTTATTGAAATCCGGCTGAAAAAACCTAAAAAGGTGTTCGTCGTGCCGGACAACATCGAGGAGTTCGACATCCGCAACTATGTATGACAACAATAAAAGAAATGAACATGAAGGAATGACAATCAACCCACGCGGCGAGGAAACGCAAGGCGCATCCGGTCCGCAACGGACACACCCAAGTCCGTGGAAACAAACGGGCATCCACTAAAACCAAAGTAAAGTAACAGAGTATCAACCGCCCGACAAAGGACCATCCACCCTTTCGACGGCAAAAAACAAGTACAGTTTATGAACAAGAACATCGTAAGAAACAGAAAAGCAATCCTCTCAGCGGCACTCATCATCGCCGCTACCGCCTCCGCCTTCGCGCAGGGAAACGGCATCGCGGGCATCAACGAAGCCACCTCAATGGTGAGTTCCTATTTCGACCCCGGCACGAAACTGATATACGCCATCGGCGCGGTCGTCGGGCTAATCGGGGGCGTGAAAGTGTACGGAAAATTCGTGCGACGTGAAGTTGCGTAAGTGATTGTGTAACATTAAGATTACACCTCCAGTTCCGTCTGGAGTAGCCTACGGACACATGCATTAGGAGTAATTCTTTTGTATGAAGCTGTCCCGACAAGGTAGCCTTTCCGAAAGGAGAAGATTGAACCGTGAGGGGAAATCAACGGCTGATAACACCATTCAGCACGAGGAGCTTGGCTTAGCGGTATGGTCAACGAAAGTGAACTGTCCGATAAACATCGTAAAGTACAACGAGCCAAAGGTTGTTGACAGGCTCGAACCAAAAGGTAAGCAGTCGGCTGTCCTCTTGAATTTTGGGGACACACGGACATTAGCACTGCCGGTGGAATAGACAGGACCTAACCCGCTTATTTGTCACTTATGTAAAACACGGTAAGCCCGTACCTCTCCAGTTCATTAAAGCTGGTAAGCAAGCCGCAAGGCAAGCCTACATGGGGTGCGGGTATAGGATAGCGGAAAAAGCGAATGCCTCCCTGTAATGGGGAGGATACGGATTGAGCCAATATCACGGGTTGGTAAAGGTAACATCATCCGACACGAAAGTGGGCAGACTTCCGCCTATGGTGACACTTTACAAGATAGTTTACAGAACTTTTAAAGAAAGGAAAGCAAATGAACGCAAAGAAATTGGCGTGTGCGCCCGAAGACATAGACATTCACGAACTCTGGTCGAAAATCGACTGGGACAAATGCGAGCGTTTTGTCCAAAAGCTGCAAGCACGTATTGTAAAGGCTCAAAGGGAAGGCAGACATAACAAGGTGAAAGCCCTGCAATGGATGCTTACCCACTCGTTCTACGCCAAAGCATTGGCGGTAAAACGAGTTACGACTAACAAAGGAAAATCTACTTCCGGCGTTGACAAGATTACATGGTCTTCTCCATTGGCGAAAGCCAAAGCCATATTCACTCTGAAAAGACGTGGCTACAAGCCACAACCTCTAAAACGTGTGAATATCAAAAAGAAGAACGGGAAATTACGCCCACTCGGAATACCAACGATGAAAGACCGTGCGATGCAGGCATTATACTTAATGGCACTTGACCCGATAGCGGAAACCACTGGCGACAGCCATTCCTACGGATTCCGCAAACATCGCTGTACGCATGATGCCATTGAGCAATGTTACATTGTACTTTCTCGCTCGGTAGCTCCCGAATGGATTCTTGAAGGGGACATCAAAGGATGTTTCGACCATATCAGTCATGAGTGGTTAATCAACAATATCCCTATGGATAAGGAGATACTACGCAAATGGCTCGAATGTGGTTATGTGTTCAACGGTGAACTCTTTCCTACGGAAGAGGGAACCCCACAAGGCGGCATAATATCCCCAACTCTCGCAAACATGGCACTTGACGGGTTACAAGGATTACTGGAAACATGTATCAAAAAGTATAAAAAGAATTATAAACAGATATACTCTAAGATACATCTTATACGGTATGCAGACGATTTTATTGTAACAACAAAGGATAAGGAAACGATAGAACTGGTTATACTTCCATTAGTACGCAAGTTTCTTGCGGAAAGAGGTCTGACACTATCAGAAGAAAAGACAAAAATCACACATATAAGTGAGGGATTTGACTTTCTCGGCTTCAATATCCGAAAGTTCCGCAATAACACATTGCTGACAAGACCGTCAAAGGATGCGCAAAAGAGATTTTGCGATAAAATCCGTAAAACAATAGAATCCAACAAGTGCGTAAAGCAGAAGTCGCTGATTATGATGTTGAATCCAATCATAAAAGGTTGGGGAAACTATTACAAATACGGTGCTTCTGGTGAGATATTTCACCGAATGGATTGGGAAATCTTTAAGAAAATATGGCAATGGGCAAGACGCAGACATCCGCAGAAATGCAAAGGATGGGTAAAGGATAAGTATTTCAGAACACTAAATGGACACTCGTGGAGATTTGCGGCAGATATGGGCAAGAAAGATAAGATTGATTATCTCGAACTGACCTATCTACCAACCATCCACCATGAGAAATTCGTCAAGGTTCGGCATTATGCCAATCCGTATGACCCAGCCGATAAGTCGTACTACGAATGGAGAGAAACCTACCGAATGAAGCAAACGCTGAAAGGCAGGCAATCTCTGATAAACATTTGGAAACGACAAAATAAGGTATGTCCTGTATGTGAAGAGCGTATTGACAGGGAAAGACCTTGGAGTATCACTGAACAAATAGTCAGCGGACAAAAGATAAGAACTCTTGTACATACCAGTTGTAAACGTAAAATGCATAGTAGATTATGAATATGAAAGTCGAAAATGAGATGGCTCTACCGATAACAAAGTCGGTAACGGTCATGTTGCTTGAGCCGTATGCGGGGAAACTCGCACGTACGGTTCTTAGAGGGGAAAGCTCCCGTAAGGGGGCTGACCTACTCGACTCATCGGGCGACCCCGACACCAGCAAGACAGCTGCCTCATGGTTCGGCGCGTGCATCTTCCTGATTGTAGCCGCCACCATCCTGCGCTCATTCTTCCTTTAATAAAATAATGTATGGCTGAATACCCGGTAAACAAGGGTATCGGCCGTCCGGTAGAGTTCAAGGGCTTGAAGGCTCAGTACCTCTTCATCTTCTGCGGAGGTCTGCTGGTTCTTTTCATCCTGTTCGTCATCCTCTACATGGTCGGCATCGACCAGTGGGTATGTATCGGCTTCGGCGCGGCATCGTCCTCCCTCCTTGTGTGGCAGACCTTCGCGCTGAACGCCCGGTACGGCGAACACGGGCTGATGAAACTGGGAGCGGCACGGAGCCATCCCCGATACCTTATCAACCGGCGGCGGATAACCCGTCTGTTCAAACGACAACGAAAGGAAGAAACGACATGAGGAATACATCGAAAATAACAACTCTGGAAAACAAGTTCCCCCTGCTTGCGGTGGAGCATGGTTGCATCATCTCAAAGGACGCCGACATCACGGTGGCTTTCGAGGTGGAGCTGCCGGAGCTTTACACCGTGACGGGCGCGGAGTACGAGGCTATCCACGGCTGCTGGTGCAAGGCGATCAAGGTGCTGCCGGACTACTCCGTCGTCCACAAACAGGACTGGTTCATCAAGGAACGCTACAAACCGGAGCTTCAAAAGGACGACATGAGCTTTTTGAGCCGTTCCTTCGAGCGACACTTCAACGAGCGTCCGTACTTGAAGCACACCTGCTACCTCTACCTGACCAAGACGACAAAGGAGCGTAGCCGGATGCAGAGCAACTTCAGCACGCTGTGCCGGGGACATATCATCCCGAAGGAACTGGACAGGGAAACTGCCACCAAATTCATGGAAGCCTGCGAACAATTCGAGCGCATCATGAACGACAGCGGGCTTGTCCGCCTGCGCCGCCTATCCACCGATGAGATTGTGGGTACTGATGGAAAGACGGGGCTGATAGAACGCTACTTCTCGCTCATGCCGGAAGGTGACACCACCTTGCAGGACATCGAGCTTTCGGCAAGGGAGATGCGCATCGGCGACAACCGCCTGTGCCTGCACACCCTCTCCGACGCGGAAGACCTGCCGGGCAAGGTGGCTACCGACACCCGTTACGAGAAACTCTCCACCGACCGGAGCGACTGCCGCCTCTCCTTCGCCTCCCCCGTGGGGCTGCTGCTCTCCTGCAACCATATCTACAACCAGTATGTGCTGATAGACAACAGCGAGGAAACCTTACAGAAGTTCGAGAAGTCCGCCCGAAATATGCAGTCGCTCTCACGGTATTCAAGGAGCAACAGCATCAACCGCGAGTGGATAGACCAGTACCTGAACGAAGCCCATTCCTACGGGCTGACCTCGGTACGGGCGCACTTCAACGTCATGGCATGGAGCGATGACGCGGAGGAGCTGAAACACATAAGGAACGACGTAGGCAGCCAGCTGGCAAGCATGGAGTGCGTGCCGCGCCACAACACCATCGACTGCCCGACACTCTACTGGGCGGCGATACCCGGCAACGCGGCTGACTTCCCGGCGGAAGAGAGTTTCCACACCTTCATCGAACAGGCGGTGTGCCTGTTCACGGAGGAAACCAACTACCGCTCTTCGCTATCGCCCTTCGGCATCAAGATGGTGGACAGGCTCACGGGGAAACCGCTGCACCTCGACATCAGCGACCTGCCGATGAAGCGGGGCATCACCACCAACCGCAACAAATTCGTGCTGGGTCCTTCGGGCAGCGGCAAGTCGTTCTTCATGAACCACCTCGTGCGCCAATATTACGAACAGGGTACGCACGTCGTGCTGGTGGACACGGGAAACTCCTATCAGGGCTTGTGCGGCATGATCCGGCGCAAGACAGGCGGAGCGGACGGCGTCTATTTCACCTACACGGAGGAAAAACCCATATCGTTCAACCCGTTCTACACCGACGATTACATCTTCGACGTGGAGAAGAAAGACAGCATCAAGACCTTGCTGCTGACGCTCTGGAAGTCGGAGGACGACAAGGTGACGAAGACGGAGAGCGGTGAACTGGGCAGTGCCGTGAGTGCCTACATCGAGCGTATCAAGGCTGACCGGAGCATCGTGCCGTCGTTCAACACCTTCTACGAGTATATGCGCGACGACTACCGCAAGGAGCTGGCTGAGCGTGACATCAAGGTGGAGAAGTCCGACTTTAACATCGACAACATGCTCACCACCATGCGGCAGTATTACCGGGGCGGACGTTACGACTTCCTGCTCAACTCCACGGAGAACATAGACCTGCTGAACAAGCGGTTCATTGTCTTCGAGATTGACAGTATAAAGGAAAATCGTGAGCTTTTCCCGGTGGTGACGATCATCATCATGGAAGCCTTCATCAACAAGATGCGGCGTCTGAAAGGGGTGCGCAAACAACTGATAGTGGAAGAGGCTTGGAAGGCTCTATCTTCGGCAAACATGGCTGAATATCTGCGCTATATGTATAAGACCGTCAGAAAATATTACGGCGAGGCAATCGTGGTGACGCAGGAGGTGGACGACATCATTTCCTCTCCCGTGGTCAAGGAGAGCATCATCAACAACTCCGACTGCAAGATACTTCTCGACCAGCGCAAGTATATGAACAAGTTTGACCAGATACAGGCGTTGCTCGGACTGACGGAAAAGGAGAAGGGGCAGATACTCTCCATCAACATGGCGAACAACCCTTCACGGCTCTACAAGGAGGTGTGGATAGGCTTGGGCGGCACGCAGTCGGCGGTATATGCCACGGAGGTCAGTGCTGAAGAGTATCTGGTGCGCCCGTAAAGGGAATTTGACGAATGTCGCTTTGGCAAGCGACTGGGCAAGTGTTTAAAATGCCCATTAACAACCGCTAACCGGAGGGGAAAACCCCACAAGGGAACATAGCACGTTGGTAAAGCCATAAGTCAGCCAACTGTCAGGCTGCGACCGAATGGCAAGTTAAAATGATAGATATGAGGATAAAGCCTGCATTGGTTGAACGATAGTCCGAGCAGTCGTATCCTTGGGCAATGACGGAAGACAGTTGAATAATTCTTCGGAATTATACCGTTATGTTGCGGTACTACACTGATGACACGTAGCAGGAGTAGCATAAACTTACCGCAAGGCAACTACCATAAGTAGTAAAGGACGAAAGTCGTATCCGACAATCTATCGAGCCAAATAGTCGTCAAATTTCTAAACGGGGATTGCCTAAACCGGAAAGCCAGTTGTAGGGCTATGGGGTCTGCCCCTGAATATCCGGCATGGCAACGGAGCTTCCATAGTAGTCTGAGCAGGGTAACGCCCTGTACATGGCGAAGGGGAGCAGCTAATTAAGTTTAACAATTTAAAGGAAGATGTGAGAGACATGAGAAATCCAGAAAATGTGTTGAACAGTCTGAGTAAACACAGCGGTAACTTGAACTATAAGTTTGAGCGGCTGTATAGAGTGCTGTTTAACGAGGAAATGTTTTATGTAGCCTATCAGAATATTTACAGCAAGACAGGCAACATGACGGCAGGAGCCGATGGTAAAACCATTGACGGAATGAGTATTGACCGAGTTGAACAACTGATTGGCAGTCTTAAAAATGAGACTTATCAGCCTAATCCGTCCAAAAGGACGTACATACCTAAGAAAAACGGGAAAAAACGTCCGCTTGGCATACCCTCTTTTGATGATAAGCTGGTACAGGAAGTAGTCAGAATGATACTTGAAGCAATCTATGAAGGTAGTTTTGAACATACTTCACATGGGTTTCGTCCCAAACGAAGTTGTCATACTGCTCTTATAGATATACAAAAGACATTCACTGCCGTGAAATGGTTTATTGAAGGCGATATTAAAGGATTCTTCGACAATATCAATCATGACGTACTGATTAATATTCTTCGGGAACGTATCGCCGACGAGAGATTTTTGCGGCTTATCAGAAAATTCCTGAATGCCGGATATGTGGAAGACTGGGTATTTCATAGAACGTACAGTGGAACTCCGCAAGGCGGGATTATCAGCCCAATACTGGCTAACATCTACCTTGACAAGTTCGACAAGTACATCAAGGAATACATCAATCGGTTCAATAAAGGGGTAACAAGAAAAGGCGACGCTCGATACAAGCTCTACGAACAGCGAAGATACCGACTGGCAAAGAAACTAAAGAATGAGAAAGATGTAAAGGTAAGGAAACAGATGACCGCCGAAATTAAGCGGCTACGAGAAGAACGGAACAACTATCCGGCACGTAATGAAATGGACAGCAGTATCAAACGGTTAAAATACGTGAGATACGCAGATGACTTTCTGATTGGAATTACCGGTAATCTTGAAGACTGCAAAACAGTAAAAGAGGATATTAAGAATTATTTGAATGAAGCTCTTAAACTGGAACTGTCAGACGAAAAGACACTGATAACCAATGCGCAGAAACCAGCGAAATTTCTCGGATATGACGTATTTATACGTAGGTGTAACGATTTACGTAAGGATAAGTACGGTAAAACGGTTCGTGCATTCGGACACAAGCCTGTATTGTACCTGAATTTTGAAACGATGCGGAAGAAACTCTTTGATTATAAAGCCGCAAGAATCGCGGTCGTCAATGGCAAAGAGGTTTGGAAATCCATCGTCAGAACGTACATGCTGAACTTGGATGACTTGGAAATAGTCAGTCAGTTCAATGCCGAAATCCGAGGGTTCTATAATTACTACTCAATAGCCAATAACAGCTATGTCATCAATTCTTTCTATCACATTATGTCATACAGCATGTATAAGGTATTTGCGAACAAATACAAATCATCTGTAAAGAAAATACTTCTGAAATATAAAAAGAACAAGGTTTTCCAAGTGGCATATGAAAATAGCAAGGGTAAGACACTTTACCAATCATTTTATCATGATGGTTTCAAACGCAAAAAGGTTGCAGGGAATATTTACTGTGACACTATTCCACGGACAGTTTCCATAACAGGTGGACGTAACAGCCTTATGGAAAGGCTGAAGCTCCAAGTTTGCGAATTATGCGGTGCTACCGATAAACTCGAAATGCATCACGTTCGCAAACTTAAAGACCTGAAAGGTAAATCCGACTGGGAAAAGAAAATGATAGCTCGAAGACGAAAAACTTTGGCTGTCTGCTCAAAGTGTCATGCAAAAATAGACCCCGACCGAAGAATCAGACTGAATTAATTAGTGGAGAGCCGGATACAGGGAGACTTGTAAGTCCGGTTCGGAGGCGAGTACTCGGAAACCTACCATAGAAATATGACAAGGCGCTGGGTGCTTAGCCTACGCGTACACCACCGAGGAAACGGAGAAAGTGGAGGTTTACCGTCTGGCGGAAAAGTTAGGCGGCGACATCGAAGCCGCCATCCGTCAACTTGCCGAAAGGCGGAGAAACAAGGAATAAGTGAAAATGAATTTATCAACTAAAAAAGAAAAATGAGTATGAGTTTATCAAAAGTGAAAATGCTGCAAGTCAGCAAGTGTTTAATCGGATTGGCGGTCGTGATGCTGCAATCCTGTGACGTGGAGGAAAACCGCCGTGACCTGCTTTGCGGGAACTGGGAAAGTGTGGAGGGGAAGCCCGACGTGCTTATCTACAAGGAGGGCGAAGCCTACAAGGTGACGGTGTTCTGCCGGAGCGGTCTGCGCCGCAAGCTCAAACCGGAAACCTATCTCTTGCAGGAGGAGAACGGCAACCTTTTCATGAACACCGGCTTCCGCATCGACGTGTCCTACAACGAAGCCACGGACGTGCTGACCTTTTCGCCCAACGGGGATTATGTGCGGGTGAAGCCGCAGCCGGATAAACCGACAGAAGAATAACAACCGCTAAAATCCAAAGTAACATGAGAACAAGAATAACAATGATTGTCTGCCTGTGCCTGCTTCTCGCGGGCACGGCAAGCGCACAGTGGGCGGTGATAGACCCGTCCAACATCGCGCAGAGCATCGTGAACACCTCCAAGAACGTGGTGCATACCTCGACCACCGCCCAGAACATGGTGAAGAATTTTCAGGAAACCGTGAAAATCTACGAGCAGGGGGTGCGACACGTATAGTTGCATAAATGATTGTTTAACAAGCGGCTAACCGTCGGGAACGGTAAGCCAAAGTTTAAACCCACTGTTCCGTCAGTGGTAGCCTACGGGCACGTGCATCACGAGTAATTGTTTTGTACGAAGCTGCTCCGGACAAAGTAACCCACCCGAAAGGGGAAGCCGAAGCCGTAAGGTGGACGCAACGACCGCCAGCATCAGGAGGTTAGGGAGCGAGGCTGAGTGATATGGCTAACGAGAGTGAACTGTTTTTGACGCATCGTAAGGTATGAAACGAGCTAAAGATGCTATAAGGCTTGAACCAAAATGGTAAGCAGCCGGATAACCCCGAACCTTGTGGGGCTACACGGACACTAGAGCTGCCGGTGTATAGACAGAGCCTAAGTCATTCGAAAGTCATTTATGTAAAACGTGGTAAGCCCGTATTTCTCCTATCATTCGATAGGTAAGTGAGCCGCAAGGCAAGCCGAACGGGATGCGGGTATAGGATTGCGGAGAAAGCGAATGCCATTCTGTAATGGGATGGATAGAGGTTTAAACGTCACCTCACGGGAAACCGGGCAGACTTCCGCGTTAGGTAACTCTTTACAAGAAACTTGTTGAACTATAAAAAAGGAGGAAAGCAAATGAACGAGATTAGAACATCGTGTGCGCCTACTGACCAAACAATCAGCAATTGGGAAAGTATCGACTGGAACAAATGCGAGTTAGAGGTTAGAAAGCTGCAAGCACGTATTGTAAAGGCTCAGAAGGAAGGTCGCTACGGCAAGGTGAAAGCCCTGCAATGGCTACTGACCCACTCGTTCGCGGCTAAAGCATTAGCCGTAAAACGGGTGACTTCCAACAAAGGGAAGAACACATCGGGAGTAGATAAGGTTTTATGGTCTACTCCCATCGCTAAGGCGAACGCTATCACAGAGTTGAAAAGGCGGGACTACAATCCCATGCCTTTGAAACGGGTAAACATTCGTAAGAGTAACGGGAAATTGCGCCCGTTAGGAATACCTACAATGAAAGACAGAGCGATGCAGGCATTGTACCTTATGGCATTAGACCCCGTTGCCGAAACCACAGCGGACAACCATTCATACGGTTTCCGTAGGGAAAGATGCACGGGCGACGCCATACATCAGTGCTACATCAACCTGTCCAAAGAGTCATCCCCGCAGTGGATTTTAGAGGGCGACATCAAAGGATGCTTCGACCACATCAACCACGAATGGTTGCTGAACAATATCCCGATGGATAAAGTGATGCTCCGTAAGTGGCTGAAAAGCGGTTTTATTTTCAATAAACAGCTTTTCCCCACCGAGGAAGGTACTCCGCAGGGCGGTATTATCTCGCCGACGCTTGCGAATATGGCACTTGACGGTCTGCAAACAATGCTTGAAGCAAAGTTTCACAGGGTTGATTTGTACAGCCCTAAGAGATCATACTATCCGAAAGTGCATCTTATACGGTATGCCGATGATTTTATAATCACCAGTATAAGTAAGGAGATGCTCGAACAGGAAATCATGCCGATGGTCAAAGAGTTTCTTCAGGCACGGGGGCTTACCCTATCAGAAGAAAAGACGAAGATTACTCACATCGACGAAGGTTTTGATTTTCTTGGATTCAACATTAGGAAGTATAAAGGCAAGTTTCTAATTACGCCGTCAAAGGAGAGCCAAAAGAAATTTCAGCGGAAGATTAACGAGATTGTCAATTCTCACAAAACTATCCCGCAGGAATCGCTTATTAGGCTTCTTAATCCGGTCATTACCGGATGGGCGAATTATTACCAACACGTGGTATCGGGCAAAGTGTTCCAAAAAATGGACTTCCATATCTACCAGAAACTTTTGCAATGGTCGCTCCGACGACATCCAGCGAAAGGGAAATGGTGGGTAGCAGAGAGGTATTTCCATAAACACAGGGGCAGGTCTTGGGTTTTCGCCGCACCTTTCGACAAGGACGGTAGGCAAGAACTGTACCCGATTAAGTGGCTGACGGATACTAAAATTACCCGCTATGCAAAGCTTAAATGTGATGCAAACCCCTACGACCCAGATTGGACAGAGTATTTTGAAAAACGGGAAACCCGTCTGATGCTCCAGTCTGCAAAAGGTAGGAATACGATAGTCCGTATTTGGAAACGCCAACAGCGAAAATGTCCCTACTGTGGGGAACCCATTACCCGGAATACTCCTTGGCGGGTATCCGAAAAAGTGGTTCACGGTAAAACCGAGCGAATGCTCGTGCATAGCTACTGCGGTAGAAATAATGTTCAACCTTTTAATAACGAAGAATATGAGCCGGTTTCATAACAGAAATTTTGAGTTGCTTGAGCCGTATGATGCGAAAGTATCATGTACGGTTCTTAGGGGGGAAAGGGGTAGCAATACCCCCGACCTACCCGACAAGAAGTATTATGACGCGCTGAAATCAGTGAACAACCTTGTCCGGGATGCCCGCAAGGTGCAGCAGACCATTCTGATGGTGGGCGACATCACCGACATCTATGTGACCAACTTCCAACGGATGATGCGTGACGACAACTTCACCGTGGAGGAACTGGGAGCCATCGCCTTCGGGTACACGAAGCTGCTGGAAGAGAGCAACGATGTACTGACCGAACTGAAAAACGTGGTGAACATCACCACGCTCTCCATGACCGACAAGGAGCGCATGGACGTGGTGGAACGCTGCCATTCCAAGATGAAGCGTTACCGCAACCTCGTGAGCTACTACACCAACAAGAACATATCGGTGTCCTACCTCCGCGCTAAAAAGAAGAACGACCTCGACCGCATCATGGGGCTGTACGGGAACAAGAACGAAAGATACTGGTAGCCTATGGAGTTTGACAACCTTCACCAGATATTACGCTCGCTCTACGAGCAGATGATGCCGCTGTGCGAGGACATGGCGGGCGTGGCGAAAGGCATCGCCGGGCTGGGCGCGTTGTTCTACGTCGCCTACCGGGTATGGCAGTCGCTGGCGAGAGCCGAACCGATAGACGTGTTCCCGATGCTCCGCCCCTTCGCCATCGGTCTTTGCATCATGTTCTTCCCCACGGTTGTGCTGGGTACGATAAACAGCATTCTCTCGCCCGTCGTGCAAGGCACGGCGAAGATGCTGGAGGCGGAAACGCTCGACATGAACACCTACCGCCAGCAGAAGGACAAATTGGAATACGAGGCGATGATGCGCAACCCCGAAACCGCCTACCTCGTGTCCAACGAGGAGTTTGACAAGCAGCTGGAGGAACTCGGCTGGTCGCCCTCCGACATGGTGACGATGGCGGGGATGTATATTGACCGGGGGATGTACAACATGAAGAAGGGCATCCGCGACTTCTTCCGCGAGATACTGGAACTGCTGTTCCAAGCCGCAGCCCTCGTGATAGACACCGTCCGCACCTTCTTCCTCGTGGTGCTGGCGATACTCGGTCCGATAGCTTTCGCCATATCGGTGTGGGACGGCTTCCAAAGCACGCTCACGCAGTGGATATGCCGATACATACAGGTCTATCTGTGGCTGCCGGTGTCGGACATGTTCAGCACCATACTGGCTAAAATACAGGTGCTGATGCTGCAAAGCGACATCGAGCGGATGCAGGCTGACCCGAACTTCTCGCTGGATTCGAGCGACGGGGTGTATATCGTATTCCTCTGCATCGGCATCATCGGCTACTTCACGATACCCACCGTTGCGGGCTGGATCATCCAAGCCGGAGGCATGGGCAGTTACAACCGCACCATGAACCAGATGGCGGGACGTGCCGGAGGCATGGCGGGCGGAGTCGCAGGAGCGACCGCAGGAAATGCCGTCGGACGCATCGGCAAGCTGCTGAAATAATCAATGTGAAATCATAAACGGAAAAAGAAAAAATGGAATTCAAGTCACTCAGAAACATCGAATCGTCGTTCAGGCAGATACGCCTGTTCGGTATCGTCTTCCTCTCGCTATGTGCCGTGGTGACGGTGTGGAGCGTGTGGAACTCCTACCGTTTCGCCGAGAAACAACGGGAGAAGATCTATGTGCTGGACAACGGCAAGAGCCTGATGCTCGCCTTGTCGCAGGACTTGTCGCAGAACCGCCCGGCGGAGGCACGGGAGCATGTGCGCCGTTTCCACGAGCTGTTCTTCACGCTGTCACCCGAAAAGAGCGCGATTGAACACAACGTGAAACGAGCCTTGCTGCTGGCGGACAAGAGTGTGTACCACTATTATTCGGACTTCGCCGAGAAGGGGTACTACAACCGCATCATCGCCGGGAACATCAACCAAGTGCTGAAGGTGGACAGCGTGGTGTGCGACTTCAACGCCTATCCCTACCGCGCCGTGACCTACGCCACGCAGAAAATCATCCGGCAGAGCAACGTCACCGAGCGCAGCCTCGTGACCACCTGCCGCCTGCTGAACGCATCACGGTCGGACGACAACCCCAACGGCTTCACCATCGAGGGGTTCACCATCATCGAGAACAAGGATTTACAGACAATCAAACGGTAACAGGTTATGAAACGGAAAGTAAAAAGTATCAGAAAATCAATGTGGGGTATGTATTGGAAGCTCCACGACAAACGGAAACAAATCGTGGCAAAAGTCAAAGGCTATCTGGACGGCTTGCCGCCGGAAACACGCCGCCGCATCGTGCTGGGGATGCTCGCCGCCTTCGCGGTGCTTGCCCTCTACACCTTCGGCAGAGCCGTCTATGACATCGGCAGGAATGACGGCTCACGCATGGAAATGGGACACGCCGGACGGGTGGAACTGCCGACCCCGACGGAAACAGGCAATCACTTAACACCTTATTTATATGGAACAGACGAAGAATGAACCGACGAAAGAGAACAAAGCCGCTCCCGACACGGGAAAGCCGAAAAAGGAGCGCGAACCGCTGACCGAGGCACAGCGGCTGAAACGGCAGAAGATGATCGTGCTGCCCGCTATGGTGCTGGTGTTCATCGGGGCGATGTGGCTGATATTCGCTCCGTCCTCCGACAAGGAGCAACCGCCGGGAACAGACGGCTACAACACCGAGATGCCCGACGCGGACAAGGCGAACAAGCAGATTATCGGCGACAAGCTGAAAGCCTACGAGCATGGGGAGATGGAAGAGCGGTTGGAAAACCGCAACCGTGCCATCGGGCAGCTGGGCGACATGTTCGACCGCGAGATAGCGGGAACGGAGGACGGGACGGACTTCGACCTCGCCAATCCGGGCGGCAAGGAGGAAAAGGCACAGCCCGCCACGCCGCAGACCATCCAATCCTCCGCTGCCGCCTACCGTGACCTGAACGCCACGCTCGGCAACTTCTACGAACAGCCGAAGAATGACAATGCCGAAATGGATGAACTGCTGGAGCGCATCGCCTCGCTGGAGTCGGAACTGGAAAGCGAGAAGGGCAAGGCTTCCGCCGTGGATGACCAAGTGGCACTCATGGAGAAATCCTACGAGCTGGCGGCAAAGTACATGGGCGGTCAGAACGGCAGACAGCCTTCGGCGGAACAGGCGGCAGAGCCGCCCACTGTGCAGAAGGGGAAAAAGAACACGGCTACACCCGTAAGACAAGTGACCCGCCAAGTCGTTTCCTCGCTTGCACAGCCCATGTGCAATGCGGAGTTTGTCGCCGCCTTCTCGCAGGAAAGCAACCGGGGTTTCAACACGACTGTCGGCACGGCGGAGGTATCGGACAGGAACACCATCCCGGCGTGTGTGCATGGTGCGCAGAGCGTGACAGACGGGCAGACGGTAAGGCTGCGCCTGCTGGAGCCTATGGCGGTGGCGGGCAGGACAATTCCCCGCAATGCGGTAGTGGTCGGCACGGGCAAGATACAGGGTGAGCGGCTCGACATCGGGATCACCTCGTTGGAATACGACGGCACGATTATCCCGGTGGAGCTTGCGGTCTATGACACGGACGGACAGCCCGGCATCTTCATCCCGAATTCGATGGAGATGAACGCCGTCAGGGAGGTCGCCGCCAACATGGGTGGCTCGTTGGGGAGTAGCATCAACATCTCCACCAATGCCGGGGCGCAACTTGCCTCCGACTTGGGCAAGGGGCTGATACAAGGCACGAGCCAGTATATCGCCAAGAAGATGCGAACCGTCAAGGTGCATCTGAAAGCCGGGTACAGGGTCATGCTTTACCAAGAAAAAGATTGAGAACAATAAAAAAATTACCACTAAAAATCCAAAAGTAATGAGAAAAGTAATCATCATGTTTGCCCTCGCTATGGGCATCGCAACTGCTAACGCGCAGGAGAATGTAACCGTTGAAACGACCAACGGAAGTGAACAACCGACCTTGACGAAGGAGGTCTACCCGCAGAAGGAGGCGGACGGCGACCTGTATCACGGGCTGTCGCGCAAGCTGACCTTCGACCGCATGATACCGCCGCACGGTCTGGAAGTGACCTACGACAAGACCGTCCACATCATCTTTCCGGCGGAGGTGCGCTATGTAGATTTAGGCTCGCCCGACCTGATTGCCGGGAAAGCAGACGGAGCGGAGAACGTAATCCGCGTGAAGGCTACCGTGCGGAACTTCCCCAACGAAACCAACATGTCCGTCATCACGGAGGACGGCAGTTTCTACACCTTCAACGTGAAGTATGCCGCCGAACCGCTGCTGCTCAACGTGGAGATGTGCGACTTCATCCATGACGGCAGCACGGTGAACCGCCCGAACAACGCGCAGGAAATCTATCTGAAAGAGCTGGGCAGCGAAAGCCCGATGCTGGTGCGACTTATCATGAAGTCAATTTACAAGCAGAACAAGCGCGAGGTGAAGCATATCGGCTGCAAGCGTTTCGGCATCCAGTACCTGTTGAAAGGCATCTACACGCACAACGGCTTGCTTTATTTCCACACGGAGATAAGGAACCAGAGCAACGTGCCTTTCGATGTGGACTACATCACTTGGAAAATCGTGGACAAGAAGGTGGCGAAGCGTACCGCCGTGCAGGAGCAGATCATTCTGCCGCTCCGTGCGCAGAACTACGCCACACTCGTGCCGGGCAAAAAGAGTGAGCGCACGGTCTTCACTATGGCGAAGTTCACCATCCCCGATGACAAGTGCCTCATTGTGGAACTTAACGAGAAGAACGGCGGCCGTCACCAGTCCTTCGTGATCGAGAACGAGGACTTGGTACGCGCCAATACCATCAACGAACTTCAAGTGCGCTGACCATGAGAAAATACATCGCAATAATCATCGCGTCGCTTGCCCTTTTCACGGGGCAGGCGCACGCCCAGCGATGCCTGCCGAAGATGCAGGGCATCGAGGTAAGAGCGAACATGGCGGACGGCTTCAATCCCGGTGGCAAGGACGGCGGGTACAGCTTCGGGGCGGCACTCTCCACCTACACGAAGAAGGGGAACAAGTGGGTGTTCGGTGGCGAATACCTCCTGAAGAACAATCCCTACAAGGACACCAAGATACCCGTGGCGCAGTTCACGGCGGAGGGCGGATATTATTTCAAGATACTGTCGGATGCCCGAAAAATCGTGTTCGCCTATGCCGGGGCTTCGGCTCTTGCCGGATATGAGTCGGTGAACTGGGGAAAGAAGGTGCTGCATGACGGCTCCACGCTGCACGACCGGGATACCTTCATCTACGGCGGTGCGCTGACGCTTGATGTGGAGTGCTACGTGGCAGACCGTATTGCCTTGCTTGCCAACCTGCGGGAGCGTTGCCTGTGGGGTGGCGACACAAGGAAGTTCCACACGCAGTTCGGGGTCGGCATCAAGTTCATCATCAACTGACACGGGCATGGAACGGACGGAAATAGATGCTGTCAGACGGATGCCGCTTGCGGATTTTCTCGCACGGTTGGGGCATGAGCCTGTCAGAAGGAGCGGTAACGAGCTGTGGTATCTCGCCCCGTACAGGGGCGAACGCACACCCTCTTTCCGTGTGAACGTGGCGAAACAGCTCTGGTACGACTTCGGCTTGGGCAAGGGCGGCGATATTTTCACGCTTGCCGGGGAGTTTCTGCAAAGCGATGACTTTAGGACGCAGGCGAAGTTCATAGCGGAAGCCGCCAATATGACGGTGACCGGATGGGAAAAGCCCGCCTATTTCCCAAAGCCGACCGAACCCGTCTTTGAGGATGTGGAGGTCGCTCCGCTGTTTCGTTCACCGCTGACGGAGTATTTAGAGGAACGGGGCATACCAATCGGAGTAGCATCCCGCCACTGTTGCCGTCTGAACTACGGCGTTCGTGGAAAACGGTATTTTGCCGTCGGTTTCCCGAACATGGCAGGAGGTTATGAAGCCAGAAGCCGCTTTTTCAAGGGGTGCATACCACCGAAGTCTGTATCGCTGGTAAAGGCGAAGGATACCACGGCTGACGAGTGCCTCGTGTTTGAGGGCTTCATGGACTTCCTATCCGCTCTGACGCTTGGTGTAACCGGTAACGCAGACTGCCTTGTGCTGAACTCTGTCGCCAATGTAGGTAAAGCTGTGGAACTGCTGGACGGTTACAGGCGCATCGGCTGCTTCCTCGACCGTGACGAAGCTGGACGGCGGACGCTTGACACTCTTGCCAAACGGTATGGGGCGCGTGTCACCGACCGTTCCTCACTCTATGACGGTTGCAAGGACTTGAACGAGTACCTGCAACAGACAACGAAAAAACAGAAAAACAACCATCAAAAAATCGAAGAAAAATGAACATACTGAACAACAGAAACAAGAGAACAAACATCTTCAAGGCGGTGGCGTTATGCCTGATAGCCGCCGTGTCATTCACCCTCGTGTCGTGCGACGACGACATGGACATCCAACAGTCCTATCCCTTCACGGTGGAGGTCATGCCCGTACCGAACAAGGTGACTAAGGGGCAGACGGTTGAAATCCGCTGTGAGTTGAAAAAGGAAGGCGACTTCGCTAACACCCTTTACACCATCCGCTATTTTCAGTTTGAGGGAGAAGGAAAGTTGAAAATGGATAACGGCATCACCTTCCTGCCCAACGACCGCTACCTGCTGGAGAACGAAAAGTTTCGTTTGTACTACATAGCGGAGGGCGACGAAGCACACAATTTCATCGTGGTGGTGGAGGATAACTTCGGCAACTTTTTCGAGTTGGAATTTGACTTCAACAACCGGAATGTAAAGGATGACGGCTTGACCATCGTTCCCATCGGCAACTTCAGACCCTTGCTGAAATGATGCGTGTATTCATGGTAATGCTCTGTTCGCTTCTGGCGGTCTGTTCCGTGTCTGCACGGATCAGCCGCCAAGAGGGGACGGACGGGCAGGCGGCAATCTACCGTCTGCCACTTTTCGAGAGGGCGGTACGCTGCACGAAATATTTTGAAGGCTGGCACTCGGAAAAGCACCACCCATATGTGGGTTGGGGTCACAAAATTTTGCCGGGCGAAAGGTACTCGGCACGAACCATGACAAAACGGCAGGCGGACGCGCTCCTGCGGAAAGACCTGCGGAAGTTTTGCGCGATGTTCCGGCAGTTCGGGAAGGACAGCCTTCTGCTTGCCACGCTTGCCTACAACGTGGGCCCATACCGGCTTTTGGGGAGCAAGACAATCCCCAAAAGCACCTTAATCAAGAAGCTGGAAGCTGGCGACAGGAACATCTACCGTGAGTATATAGCCTTCTGTAACTACAAGGGAAAACGCCACGCCATGTTGCTTAAACGGCGAAAGGCGGAGTTTGCGCTGCTGTACGAACGACAATAATAGTTAGGTGTGCCAATTTGTCATTTGGCACGCCTTTTGTTATTTTTTTTGTAAAAAGTGAAAAATATGGATTATTCCCAAAAACTGAGAAAAATAAATAATCGATACAACCCAGACTCGTCAATGCTCGTAGAGCAAAGAATGTTCAGTGGAGAATCTTTATATGATAAAGATGTAGCAAGATATGTAATGCGTGCAATGAAAGCCGTTGATGAGGAATATACAAAACGGTCTAAAGCTGCAGGTGAAGTTGTTAAACAGCATCTAAAAGAATTACTTACGAATGTATCGTATGAATATCAAGGTTCTGTTATGACAGATACACACATAAGGGGAGCTAGTGATATAGATTTACTGGTACTATGTGATAAATTTGTTGGAACAGATATTTTTAAGGTAAGAGAAGAATTAGCGAAAACATGGAAATATAACAGTTATCAGCTAGGTAGATTATGTCAGTTTGATAATTCTTTCTCTCAATATGAGGGTAATAGTTTTCGGGATATGGCATTTTTGCGGACTCAAATTGAAAAGATTATGTCACGTACATATACTATATGTGACATATCAAAGCCCAAGGCGGTAAAAATTACCAATCAAAATCTTCATCGGGATGTAGATATTGTAACATCATCATGGTTTCAATCGTTGGATTATGTGTTGGACGGAATGCCAGAAAACAAACGTGGCATAAAAATATACAATAAAAGCACTGGATTTTCTGAAGGTCCTGATTATCCGTTTCTAAGCATATCAAGAATAAACCAAAGAAGTTCAGATACAAATGGACGTTTGAAAAGAATGATTAGATTCCTTAAAAATGTTCGTACAGATTCTGAGAAAGATATTCCACTTACAAGTTTTGAAATCAATGCTATCTGTTACTCAATACCAGTACAAGATTACGCACAAAAAGAATACAAGGAATTGGTTTACATCTTGTGGTATTCTATGTTCCATTTATGGAATGATGGCAAACAAGATGAACTTAAGTCAGTGGTTGGAGACGAATATATCTTTAAAGATAAGCCAGAAAAACTTGCGGCATTAAAAGTATTGGAAGACGAAGTTTATAAAATAAATAAAGATTTAGGTAATATATGAAACCAAGAATATTTATCGGTTCATCAAGCGAAGGTCTTGATGTGGCCAACCGAATCAAGGACTTTTTCAAGGAGGATTACGATTGTTATCTTTGGACAGACAATATCTTTAAGAACAATGAATCATTTTTGGAAACGCTGATCAAATCTGCCAGTTTATTTGATTTCGGTTTTATGGTATTTTCTGCTGATGACGAACTTATTGTCAGAGATAAGCATTTTGAATCAGCACGTGACAATGTCTTATTTGAATATGGTCTTTTCCTTGGTCGTGTAGGTTTAGATCGAGCTTTTGTTATTGCTCAACAAGAAGCAAAAATACCTACCGATTTGTTAGGCATAACGAACACTCGGTATGAAGTGAAAAGTGGTACAGACGGAAAGAAAGTCGCTACAGATTCATTAGAAAAAGGTTTAGCTAAATTAAAAAAACAAATTGACGAAAGCATCAACCTCGGGCATCTAGGGCTCTTGCCATCAACAGTGTTGGCAATTTCCTACTTTGAGGGATTTGTTAAACTTGCGGCAGAATGGCTTACAGAAAACACACCGGGATTGGAAATTGATGGTACCCAATATGACAAGGGTATCTTAAAAATTGTAATGCCGGATTCTCTTGATGCAGATATAAAAAAGTGTGCAATGTTGTATTATAAGAAATTGGGACTAAAAGAGGCTAAGATTGATACAAAACAAAGAAGTTACCCTATTCATTTTGCGACAAAAGATGGCGAAGATTCTTTGGAAATATATGATATGCCGACTATTTTGACGGGTATAGACAAGGCAATTGATATGTATTTTCGAGTAGGACATATTGGTAAAAAGATAGAACAAGAACTTGCGGAAGAAAATGAAATGAATAATTTTCGGAGGGTTTTACAACTTTTGATCAACGAAGATGCCTTTTGTAGAGAATGTGTTGTAATTATATAATCTACAACTCCGATGAAGCCGCAACTTCATCGGAGTTTCCGCTTTTCATACATTCGGGATTGTTCCTGTGTCTATCACGCCACCGTCCCTGCAATGCTCGATGCTGCCGGGCGTAAATCCCATGCTATTGATTGCGATGTGGCGAATATAGTCCGCATACTCCTTACCTTGAAAATTCTGTCCCGTAAGGTTTCTGAAAATCATCTTTATGCTTATGCCGTCGTTGCCGTGCAAGATGATTTTTCCGTTCTGCCTGATTGTTTCCATGATTAAAACTTGTTTTTTGTGAATGGTATCGCAGATTGGCACAAAGGTTTCTTTGCTACTTTCTTTGTCCGCCATCATGCTCACTGAAAGAAAGTAGGGCGGCTCTCGCCGCCGCCACTCAAAAGCGTGTGTAAAGTCCTGTCACCATCGTGAACATTTCTTCCAGCATATCAAAATAGATACCCTCGTATACGGCAATGTCCTTCGTCCTGCATTCGAATGTCTTCTTGCTGAACGTCTTGCGGTAGAAACGCATATTGTAGAGGTCTGCCCCTGCATCATAGATGATGTCAAGGCGGTTTGCGCTTGTCTTGTTCCTTGAAAGGCTCATCCGTAAGCCGTTGCCCATATCTATAAAATCACGACTTCCTGTCATAGTGGCGAAGCGTTTTCCGCCTATCTGCTGTAATATCGTCTTTGCTATCATATCCGTTGTTCTTAGGGTTTTAAGTGTTGGCGGTGCGCACACCGCCAACCCGTTCAAAATTCTATCATCTCGGCAATGGGTGTCTGACATTGTAGCCATTCCTTCACGCACTCCATATTATACTCGCTCGTGATGACTGCCGTATGGCTGTCGGTGGCGGTGAAGCGTGTACTTTCGTAGTCGTCAATCCACCCTTTGAGGGTGTCTGTTCCCCACGCTTCGGCATCGTCAAATATGCCGTCCAATGCCGTGATAGGCTCTTTGAACTTGACAATCAGTGTTTGATAGGTTGTGTTCATACTCTGTCCTCCTTTCCTTGTTTTGCGGTCAACCATTTGTCCCTTGCTTCCCGACATTCGTCCAATGTGGGTTTCACACAAGCGAACAATTCTCCGTCTGTGTGGCGGTAATCGTATTGTACAAGTGTCCGCCTGCGTCTACCGATACCCGATTGGAAACGCTCGTATTTCTCCGTACCTGCTTCCGTGCAGGTGCTTACTCCGTTGATGGTCATTCGTGTTGTCATAATCATCGCTCTTTTAGATGTTAAAAATGTACTGATAAAAGTCTGTTCTTCATCACCATTTCGGGGTTGCTCGTGTAGCGTTGGTGCAGGTAGAAATGGTGTGAGCCGAAGCCGTAATGGAAGAACTTGTCAAGTTCGTGCTTCTCGGCAAATTCCCTTACACCTTTTCTTAACCCCTCCTCACTCGTTGCGAGAATGAGGAGGTTTACAAATTCAAGGAACATCGTGGGGATTGCATCATCCCACACACAAATCATACTTTCAATTCTTACTTCCATATCCATATCGTTTTAGGGTTTATGCTATGCTGATTTTCTCATCCGTTTGCGGATTAGGTTCATATTGCTGTCCACAAGGTTTATGATGCGGTCGTGATACTCGGTGTTTTGGTTGCACACTCCACGGCTCTGCACCACCTTGAATGTCTTTAACGACACCTCTATCGTTTCAATGCGCACTCCGTCTATGGTAGCCGAAAGGATAAGGGAGTGTTTTTTGAGATAGTAGGAGTTAGACCACACACAATGGCGCATTTTCGTTCCTTCTTCCGCAAACTCGGCTACGCTCTCCAATACACGGATGCTCAATGTACCGTCTGTAAAGGCGATGCCAAAGAACTTGCCTTTGAGCCTGCGGTATTCCTTTTCGTGTTTTTTCGCTTCCTGCTGCCGTTCCCTCAACTGCTGCCGTTCCCTTTGGCGGTTGCGCTTTTCCACCCACTTGTCGTGTTCGGCGTTGAGGTCTTGGGGGCAGACATACTTCGGGCTGTTCGTGTCTTTCCCGAAGTGTCGCAGGAGTTCTATCATATCACGCCACATAGAGCCGTCTGCAATGGTGTAGCCGTTGCGGATGCAGATTTTTATTGATGCCCAATACTCCCCGATGTTGAATGAGTAGCGCAGATAGTGGCGCAACATAGGGTATTGCCCTGCCTTCAAAAGCGTTTCCGCACGGCTGTCGGTTAGAATGGCTTTGAAAAGGTCGTAAGGCAGTATGTTGTGATATTCACCTTTGAAGCCGTTGCGTTTCACTTCGGGGATAAAACGCTGTCGGGGGTAGGTGCATATCGGGGCGATGTCGTATGCCCGGAGTTCTTGGTTCTTGCGCACCTCCATGTCGCTGTATTCCGTCCACTGGTCATAGTAGAAAAGCGACATACCACGCAATCGGGCAACGGTTGTTGTCTTTCCGTTGGGGGCAATCCACCTCTGTACCACCTCAAAGATGGAATACTTGGCTGTCTGTCCTACTTTGTATCGGGACTTGACGGAAAAGAAGCGTATCACTTGGTACTGCTTGCAGGTGGTGATAATGGAGAAATACTCCATATCGCTGATTACCCTCTTTCGGGTGCGCAACGCTTCCAACTCCATGCCGCAACGGGGGCAGGTGCATCCGCAAATGGTGTCCGCAAGGTCGTGTCCGCTCTTCCACGAATGTCCGCACTCGGTGCAGATGTTCGTGCCGTTTGCCCTTTTGACTGCGTAATGCTTGAAGCAATGGCGGAAAGCGTATGCCTTCTGTGCTTCGGTCAAATTCGGTAGTCGCTTGCTCAGACGTGCGACTTCCTGCTGGATGCGTGTTCTCGGTTTCATAAGCCTAAATCAAATAATGAGGGTTGTGATTGGGTTTCTTTTTTCGCTGACGGTCTGTTGCGGTTCTGCAACTTGCGGAGTTCCTCCTCTTGGTATCTGCGGACTGCGTTCTGCCGTGCCTCCGCCTTTTCCTCTGCCGTGAGTTCCACAACGTGGTTCACTACCACTTGGCAGTTCATCGGCTTGCCCACCTCTATCTCGTTCTCGTCATAGTAGTGGATGGCTTGCCCGAAAATCTCTCCGTCCGTGAAGCCGTTGCAACCGCTTTTCTGCACATAGTTCAGAATGTAGGTTACGCAATCGTCTATGTTCTTGGCAGGGTTGCGGTAGTTCTTCGCAAAGAGCGCATCTTCTTCCGCACGCTGTTCCAAATACATCTGTATCGTTCTCTTGAAATGGTCTGTTCCTTTCATATTGCTTTCGTTTTTAGATTGTCTGTTTCAGTATATCTCTCCAATAGGTAGGCTGTACCTCGCTGAGTAGGAAGTCTATGAAATCCCTCCGTGCGTCCTTGTTCAGTTCGTGGTAGAGTTCACGGAATGTGCTGAAATTGCCGTTGATGTACGTTTCCTCCATATACTCGAAGATGTTACCCACCTCGTAATATCTGCACTGCTGCGCTGCCGTCTTGCTGTTTCTCTTTGCCATATCTGTAAGGGTTAAAGGGTGAGTAACCAAAGGATGAAGCCGAAGAAGGCAATGGTGGAAAGGATAGCCACGATTACACCTATCGCCACTCGGAACACTCCGTTTACAATCTCTGTGATAATGCCCCAAAGGATGCCGAACACCCCGAAGGCGGTGCGCATTATCAAGCCGCATATCGTCAACCCGATGTATTGCGCTGTCTGTTTGAAGTCTGCCGTTGCTGTCATATCTTCGCTGTTTTTGATTTTTTTGTTTTTTATGCGGATTCAAGAGCTGAGGGAGTTGAGTTTCAAACTATCTTATCTGCCTCTCGTTTATCCGACATTTTTTTTATGCGTCTTTCTGTCGCATCGGTCGTTTTCGTTTCGGGTGCTTGAAAAGGTAGGGATTAGGGAATGCAAGGTTTTTCGGCGGAAATACTACCCGAAGGGCTGGAGATTTTTGCCGAAAACAGGAGGCGTGACCTTGCTTTCCCGTCAAATCCCGGAATTACCTTTGCGCCCAGAACGAAAATGACTGACTGATGCGGCTCTACTGAAAGGCGCAAGATGGAGGTAAACGAAAACAGAGGCAGATTGGAATACAAAAACTTCAGGGGAAATCCGTAAAAAGAGGGAACGACTAAAAGAAAAGGAAATCATCGGAAGCGTGAAAAGGGCAAACCACCGACAAGGAAGTATGAATGTTTCCGATCCGATGGCACTTGTTCCACCGGGCGGCAACATTCTTTCTTCCCGGTTTGCCCGGCTGTGTGTGGCCGCTTGCTTCATTCATGGGGCAAGCTGACGCACTCTGCATATATTCCGCTTCCGGCACAAATGGACAACGAAAAAAGAAAAATCATCTGAAAACCCGTAAAAGCACCTCTTGGCATAGCCACAAAAGAAAGGGGCATTGCATCATCAGTCTAAACATCGTTTAGGCGTTAGGCAATGCCCTTTTCTCAGGCTATGTGGTAGTCGGCACACGTTTGTTCAAAACTCGTTTTGGGCAATGGTGTACCGACGGATAAAATCGCTTTTACGGAAAAATCTTATGTATGAGGGAATAAAAAATCCGGGAACTTGTTTCAAAATCTAGGATAAAATAGCTACTTTTGCATACGAAGAGTTCTTTGAAGGTTACGCAATGCGCAGAAGGATAATGCAGTAGATAACTAACTAAATCGTAACCTATTACTATCAAGAGCAATTAACCTACGCTCATTTCCAGTAAATTAGACCTTTTTCGTAACTTCTCGTTACAAAGTTACGGCTGGCGGTGACGGCGGCAAGCGACCGCCTTCGGCTTGCCTGCGTGAAAAAATCCGGCAGCCTTCCGCGATTTGTGCCAAATCGGGTATTCCGTATTTTTTCGCTTGCCACGCTTGCCTTGCGCCCCCTGTGCCCTCCGTCCTGATTGTATCGAAAAAATCACCCGGACGCGAGAAGCCGCAAGGCTTCAGACAAAAGGGAAAAAACAAACATTTCTCAAACATCTAAAACCCTTTTAATTATGGAAGCAGCAAACCATACCAACGCCAACAACGCAGTAAACGTGACCACAATCGCCCTCTCGCTCATTCAGCCGAGTGGCTTCAACCCCCGAAAGAGTTTCGACGAGCAGGCTCTTACCGAACTTGCCGATTCTATCCGTCAGCACGGGGTGATACAGCCTGTAGGGTTGCGCCCCATACCCGGCACCGACCGATACGAGATAGTGTTCGGCGAAAGGCGTTACCGCGCCTCGCTCATAGCCGAGCAGACGGGAATCCCGGCAGAGATATATGACAACCTTTCCGACAAGGAGGCGGAGGAAATGGCGATTACCGAGAATCTGCAACGGCAGGACATCGCCCCTATGGAGGAAGCCTCGGCTTTCCGTCGCCTCATAGAGAGCGGACGCTACGACGCGCAGTCACTCGCCGTGCAGGTAGGCAAGAGCGTGGCCTATATCCGCACCCGAATGAAACTTACGACCCTCATACCCGAAATAGCCTCATTGCTTGACACGGACGACATCACCGTCAGCGTGGCCTCCGAGATATGCCGTTACGGCGAGGACATCCAGCGTGAGGTTTACGAAAAGCACCTCAAAGACGGTCTGCCGTACAATAGTTGGCGTGGCATGAACGCCTCTAAGGTGGCGCAGATGATAGAGCGCGACTTCACAACCGAGCTTTGCCGTTACAGCTTCGACAAATCAGCGTGTGCCTCATGCCCCCACAACACCTGCAATCTGCTCCTTTTCGTGGAAGAGGGCTACGAGGGAAAATGCGCAAAATCCTCATGCCTCAAAGAGAAGCACACCGCATACCTCGCCGAAAAGGCAGTATCCATGCTTGCCGAATACCCCGAAGCCAACCTCTGCCAATACCAATACGACACCAACGAGGCGGTTGCCTCGCGCCTTGCCGAAATGGGCTACGAGATAGAGACCGTAAGCGATTATCCCAAACGCTTCCCGACCGAACCCGACGCACCGCAGAGGGAGGAAGATGATACCGACGAGGAATACGCGGATATGGTGCAGGACTATCAAGAGGAAATGCAGGAGTATTACACTGAACGTGCCGAACTGCTCTCAAAGAGCGAGGCAGGAGAAATAACCCTCTATATATGGGTTGGGCGCAATGACGTGACCCTCGGCTACAAGGCTGTGCCCGTAAAACAGCGCGAGGACGGCAGTGCCTCCACCGCGATAATAGCCGACTTGAAGGCAAAGGATATGCGTAACAAGGAGATAGCCGTTGAGCATACAATCGCCGACACAAAGGAGCAAATCAAAAAGGTTGACATCACCGAGGCGAAATTCTCCAACGAGGAAGACAAGATGATATATTTCTTCCTGCTCTCATCGCTTCGCAGGGAGCATTACGAGGCCGTGGGTCTGACCGACCGTGACCCATACAAGGCTCTCGACGACATGGAGAAAATGGCAATCATCGCCAAACTCAACGCCAAGACCAAGGCGTTATCCGCAGGGATTTCCTTATCGCCAATTTCCAAGGCGCATACCGCACCAACGCAATATCCGGCCTCCTTTTCGCTTTCGCCAAGAAGCACATGCCGGACGAGTTCGCGGCAATCGAGAGCCAATACAACGAGATATACGAGAAGCGTCACAAACGCCTTGAAGAGCGCATAGCGCAACTCAGACCTACCGACTTGCCGGAGGCTGAACCCGAGGCTCCCGAAACTGCCGAAACGCCCGAAGCCGACGAGCCGGAGGAAGCCGTGACCGACCCTGCCGAGGAAATTGCGGCTGAACCTGCCGATAAAGCACCCGAAGAAACCACCGAAGAAACCACCGAAGAAGCCGAGGTCATTCAACCCGACCCTGCCGAGGACGCACCGCAGGGAACTGACAACGACACCGAAGAAGCTGCCGCCTAAGCGATAGGCAAATGTTTGAGCAAGCCACCCCAAACCGAATGGTGCGGGGTGGCTTTTGCTCGTACCCGACCAAAAGCCGCCGGTTTTGGAAACCTGTCAGCCAGACTGATTTGGAAAATTGTTTATCAAATAAGCCCCATAGGATATTACATATAATCAGGATGTCGGGGAAGACTGCTACTAATTGACAGATTTCTGTATCTGAAAAACGAGGGAGACTATTTTAATTAGTGAATAACATTCATTGCTGACCAATTTAGTAAAACAAGATAATAGGTTTGTGAATACCTATATTATATATGGACTCAAAACTTGTATGTCAGCATCAAGTGAAACCCAAGCTGCTTGCTCTCTATATGAGGACTTATGGTTGATGTTCCCCCATCTCTTATGGTCAATCCATCATAATTGGTATTTCTGATATACATATCGAATCCTGCCGTGAAATACAACCTTTTCCAAATGTCATAGCTAAATGATGCCTCAAAATGATTGAATGAAGAATTAGAGGAATCACCTTGCACATTGACAGGCTTGCCTTCTGGTGTAGTTGACCAATCAAAATCAGAATCATAGCCATTCCATGTATAAATCTTGTAAAACTGGTTTGCAAGCCTTAACGACAGCCTGTCATTCCAAAGATTAAGATTTGCTCCCGCCTTTATTGAGAATCCTGATCCCCAGTTGTAGTTGCGGTGATAGTCACGATAGAAGTCGGTAAGGATTCCCGCCAAAGCTATACCGTTTAGATGCAGAAAACCGTCAATTCTCATTATCGGCAATGGCTTGTATCTGAACATAACGCCGCCTCCGACCGAAGCCGGGGCACCCAGCTTGTACGGTACGGCGCATGGAAACAGTTTCGAGCTGTTTCTCTCTTCGCGGATTGTGTCAGAGTCAAAAAAGTCAAAATGCTGGTATAGACCAACATTTAGGTTTAAATCTTTTTTATCCACAATCTCCTTTGAAAGAAGTCTGCCGACAATCTCTGCACGACTTAAAAGCGGCTGAGATTTTATTCCCTGTACTTCAAGCAAGAAAGTAAAATAATCGTATGGAGCTTTCGTTGTCTCAGCAAATTTGTCGCCATACTCTATATTTACTTCCGCCGCAACGCCTGCCTTGGTACCCTCGTCATTATCCCACAATGTAAGCAATCGTCCGCCTAACGATAGCTCTACACTGATTGGGGGAATTCCGAAATTGCGTCCGGGAGTATTGCGCTTTTTCCAGGCATCACCGGAAAATATACGGGTAAGTCCCCTCATGGGGTTAACAACGAATGCAGCAAGCTCCCTTCCAAATCTTTCCCCACCCGATGCTCGGTCGTCGATGATAAGGTCGGAAGCCCTGTAAAGCACCTCTCCGATAGCGGCACCGCCCACAGGGGTGGCTATTATATCGTTTGTAGAGGGGTATTCACACTCCATGAACATCTCCCACATGGCACTGCCTCCTATGGCAAACAGTTCCGACTGCCAGAAATTATAGCCGTTGGAACGCCCTGCATTGAAGAAAATTGATCCATTATAGGGATGGTCGAACATATTGGTATGCAGATGGTCGTCATCCCACTCGAAGCCGTGCCGGAAATTCTCTTTGATGGTGCTCCATGATATATAGGCATAGTGCCCGTCAAGCACATAACGGTCGAACGCCCATAAACCGATATTGAAACCGACAGTCTCTCCGGCAGCGCGCCAGAAATGCTTCTTTCGATACCTTGCAACATCAATACTGTCTGGAGGAACCACCTCCGAGACAGTGTGTGAGTCTTGAAACCGGAGTTTGCCCGAAGATATAACAGATAAGGTATCCGCCTTCTCTAATGTGTCGGTGTCAATCTGGGAGTAAGCCGGCAATATTGCAGCATATACTGATATAATTACTAAAAGCAAAAGTCTTTTCATATTGTTCATCTCATCTTATTCAGTTGGAAATGGTCCTACAATCTTCATTACATCAATCTCACTTTCTGCCATAGTATAGCACCCCAATATGCCAACTCCGCCCTCTATGTTAGAGAAAACCTTTACCGGGTCAGCAATGCCGAGGTCAATCATACCACCCTGCAGCCCTTTGTCTCCCGTCTGGTTTATCAGAACGCTTACAAGATAGTCATAATATGCCTTGGAGATTGCATAAAGTCTGAATCCACGCTTCATCTGTGTTTTTCTCCATTCATTAGACCCTTTTACCATCTGCACTATTTCCTTGACTACAATGGTGTGTTCTTTACCATCAATCCCTTTGTCAGAAAAAGGAAGCCCGTATGGTGAATATGGCTCCCATCCTGGAAGTGTGGAATGGATTTGGCTGGCAAGCTGCTGAAATACAAGCTCATGGGCAAAGTCTCGTTCTCCCATCCTGATGTCCTTGCCTCGCTCCACCGCGTCCCATTGCAGAAAATAATAATTGTCTTCATCCGGACGGTCTGTAAACGTAATGCCATACGTGAATATAAAGTCTGAGTTGGTATAGATACTTACCGGACCCTGCCGCTCTACCGAGACTCCTTCTATGCTGGCCGCATCCGGCATAATGTCGGATGCGGAGACGAAGGTCTCTGAGTATTCGGTGCTGATAGTAACCCTGTCACCAGACTGTATTTTTATATCCGATATATATAGATTTCTTGTTTTATCATATTCCATGATTCCTCTTCCAACTTCGTTTACCTTAACCAATATGTTAAGGTCTTTCACGTATGTCCTGTCGTTATGGATGTCGGAAAAGAAATAGGTCTTTGTCGCCGACACCTGCAGTGAAGAATCCGGACATACCAAAGAATTGATGGTAAGGATATTCTCGCCGTCCTTGTCGCGGTATTCGTCAAGATCCACCTCGTGATAGCACGAGATAAGCATGACCGGGAACAAGGCTGAAAGCAGATATTGTTTGTTTCGCATTTTTTAGAATGAATATGTATAGGAGACTGATGGAATTATAGGAATGAAGCTCAACGTCTTGAACGCTCTGTGCCAGTTATCTTTGTTGGCGGAGTCAATAATGTTGTTCTCATTGTCTTTCTTGATAGTTATGGCATTCATCCGACAATAGGCATTGTAGAGACTGAAATTCCAAACCCCGGAACGTCCGTTCTTATATGTCTTGTAGATGCTCATGCCGAGGTCAAGCCTGTGGTATGCCGGAAGACGCACATTGTTTCTCGATGAATAATAGTCTATTCCGTCAACTTCGTTGCCGTATCCCGGAGGACCTACTGTAGGCGCGTCGGGGAACTGGCTCCCAGGTATGTCATAGTTATACATCGAGAGTGTGAGCCGGTTGCCGGTCATATAAGTCCACCCGGCATTGAAATCTATTTTGTCGTTGAGCTTGTAAGACAGGTTTATATTGATTTTGTGACGGTTGTCAAACTTTGCAGGGAACTTTCTTCCGATATTCAAATCCTCAAACTTGCGCCAGTTCCACATCAGCCCGTAACCGAGCGAGCCTGTAAACCTGCCCGCCTCCTTTGTAACACTAAAATCCAGCCCGTAAGACCACCCTTTCCCGGAAGTGAGTTTCTCATTCCATGAGAGTCCGGGATTCAGTACAGATACGCCTTCACGATATTCGAGAAGATTGTCCATGTCCTTATACCATCCCTCAAAAGAGAAATACATATACCATGGAAGGTTGCCGTAAAATCCCAGTGAATACTGGTCACTTCTTAGAGGCTTGAACCCTGCGGCGACGGGTTGCCAAAGGTCGGTTGGAAGACTTATATAGTTGTTTGAAACCTGCTGCACATATTGGTGCATTCTCGCATAGCTTGCCTTGACGCTATAGTTTGTCCCTATGGCTATCTTCAGAGATGCCCTTGGTTCAATATTGGAAAATGTGTGTCCCTGAATTCGGCAAAATGTCCCTCTAAGACCTAAGTTGAACGCTATCTTGTCATTGAAGTTTAGAGTGTTGTCAAGGTATGCAGCCAGTTCATTGGATGAGATATGAGGGCTGTTATTGTCATCCTCACTGCATTCCCCGTCGGAATAGAATTGGTTTACAAGACCTTCCGGCAGATAGTCGTGGCTGACAAACTCTATTCCGGCTCGAAGCCTGTAAGTTTTGGAGAAATCGGCAAGATAGCTTGTCCTGACACCGATGTCGGCGATGCTGTTTTTTGTCCGACTTTTGTTATATCCGTATGTGTCAGAATCCTCCAGATCACTCTGATATTCCCTTTCCTGACGGTAGGTGGAAGAATATTTGGAGTAATATACAGATGTATTCCATATCCCTGGTCCGAGTCTGTAGTCGAATGCACCGAGCACACCCCAGTTGCCCCATGACAGACGATTGACATCCTCATCAAAGAAACGGGTGGTTGACTCAGTGTCGTCAGGCACCGGTATGCCGTCAGGCCCCACTACATAGCTCTCATTCTTACCCTCAAATTCACGCAGGCCTATTTTGAGGCGGTCATGACCATAATATCCTATTATATAAGCCGTCATGTCTTGGTTAAACTTGTGGTCAAGACGGAGATTGAGGTCAGTGAAGCTATATCCGGCAATATGTTTCTTTCCTTTTTTCTTTTCAACCGCGTTCATTATTGCAAGTGTCGGTGCCGAGACCAGGTCAATCCATGAACGCCTGACACCTATGGTAAATGCCGTACGGTCTTTTATAACAGGTCCGGTAAGGAAGATATTGGCGCTGAGCAACCCCACGGAAAACTTTCCATGAAACTTTTCAAAATCAGAACGCTTCATGGCAACATCAGTTATTGAAGATATTCTCCCTCCGTAGCGCGCAGGAAATGCGGCCTTGTAGAAGTCAACACGGCTTACAGTCGGGACATTGAACGACGAGAATATGCCTCCAAGATGGCTAACATGATAAAGCGGTAAACCTTGGTAGAGAAAAAGGTTCTGGTCATTGTCTCCGCCTCTCACATACATTCCCGTGAATCCTTCGACACCCTGGGAGACCCCAGGCAGAGTCTGCAATGCCTTGACAATATCAGGTTCGCCAAACATCACTGGTAAGTCCATTACCATCTTGTTACTTAGGCTTATCCTTCCCATTTCCGGAGCGTTGAGGTTGCGGTCGGCACCATAACCCCGTACTTCCACTTCTTTCAGTACATTGACTTTGCCGACTGAATCGGACGTGGCAAAGCCGTCTTGACCTAAAACACAGATGGCAGGGAAGCAAAACAGCCCTGCCATAATGGCGATTATCCTTAATGTCATTTTGTAGTTAGCTTAAGGATAAGACCTTTATTCTCGTGATGCGAGAGGGGATCGCCGGTAAACTCGCCGACGTACTCATATTCTATATTCTGTATCATGGTCGTGCCTTTGAACCCCATTATATTGGAGACAGTCACAAACGACGACTTATCGCCTTCCAAGGGGAAGCCGGCAATCGATACGGTAGTCGTATAAGTCGGATCCGACGGATGGGCTATTTGGTCCGGATCCTTATCGGGGTCTAAATTGGCATCTAAAAGCCTTGAAGTCAATGTTACAGAGGATACTGTCATGGTCTCTTTTCCGTCAACACTGAACTCAAGTTGTTTCCCCGAATAAATGCCGTCGCGATAGCTTGGAGAATTGGGGAGTGATGGCTCAGTCTCCTCATTATTGCAAGACAATATTACTAATGGTACTATAAAGAGCCAAATCCTATATATCAATTTCATTATTTATTCTTATAAAACTGGGGTTTAGCGAATCAAAGCTACATTTTAGAAATTTACCCCTGCTACATATTACTGCGGCAGGGGTAATTGAGGGCTGGTATTGACCTTTCTTCGCAAATAATAATTTGAAAGAAGACATCTTATCATTAAATCCCGGAAGGCTCGGATATTTTTTTACCGAAGTAGGAGGAGCTACACAAGTAATGGTGCGATCACTGAAATTACGATCATCGTAGCCGATAAATACAGCCTCAATTTCAGAACAGGGGTATTCAAAATAACCCAATTTAAAGATTTTATTGGGATCATCGGGCATGTTGTTTGTCAAGATTAGAGACGAACACTTATCGTTAAACTCCCAAGGCTTATTTTTTAAGTTGGCCACCTCAGTATAGATAATCGAGTCATTCAACTGGAAAGAATAGTTTCTATCCTTGAAGTCTCTATCATCATATAATGTAACCTCAGCCAAGTCATTGTACCCTGCACGCGTAAGGGCTACGGCAAGAGCAGCATCAACAGCCTCAATACTCTCATCCACCTCTATACCATTCGAATCGAGATTATTCTTCAAATCAGGATAGAATGTAATGTTGTGCGAATCTTTGGCAGAGATAGACCAATCCAAATCGTTCGCAAGCTCTTCGGCATAGATTGCCGAGAACTCCGAGTCAAGGAACAAGAAGTCCCCATTATCGTCATAAGAAGTTGGCACATTCTGGTAAGTTTTGCCTTTATATGTAATATTAAGGCATTCGACCAATTCACCAGATCTGGTCGAAATTTCTTCGTCCTGTGGGACAGGAACATCCGCATCGTTACTACAAGACCAAAGTCCCGCGATTGAAGCAACTAGCAAAGAATACAATAATGTTTTCTTCATCTGTTAGTTGTTGTATATGTTTTTATAGTATAACGCAACAAGAGGATAATTGTTCAGCAGTGTAAAAATCTTAGGAATAATTAACATTTAGAGCGTTACTTCTTCTTGATGAATTATTTTGCAAAGTTATAAATTATTTTCTAACCCTCCAAATATAAAATTGTTTTTTTGATTTTGTAGAGTCAAGTGGCAAGTGCAAAATTAGCAAATCATTCGGAAGAACTCAATTTTCGGTGTTGAAAAACCTAATTTTTTTCTCGGTCTCTCATTGATTTGGTACTGAACTTTGTTAAGTTGATCCTGGGAGACAAGTCTGAAATCAGTGCCTTTCGGGAAATATTCTCGCAATATCTTGTTCATGTTTTCAATCGCGCCCTTTTGCCCTGAGCAATACGGGTCTGCGAAATAAACGGTACAGTCCAAGGCGTTACAGATATTCTTGTGATTCATAAACTCAACACCATTGTCCGTTGTAATGGTGTGTACAAACTGCTTGTATGGCAGTAATAATCGAATGACAGCTTCCTCAACATCGGCCGGTTTCTTAGATGGGAGCTTTGTCTGAATGAAGAAGTTCCGGCTACGTTCGATTATGGTCAGGACAGCACTTTTCTGTTCGGCTCCGACTACCAGATCCATTTCCCAGTCTCCAAATCTTTTGCCGTCGGCCTCGGCCGGACGGTCATGGATTGAAACCCTGTCTGGTATCATGGATTTTCCTGCCGTCTTGTATGGCTTGGCCTGATGTCTGCGATGTTTCATTCCATGATGCGTGTACTGGCTATACTTCTCAAGGTCTGACCTTATTTCCTGATATATACGTTCATGGGATATCTGTATGCCCTCCAGTTTGAGTTTGCCGGATATCTGTTCGGGAGACCATCTTTTCTCGACAAGCAGCTTCATGGCACGTTCCAGAACACCGGGCTTGAGCGCTGTGTTCCTAACTATACGCTCCCGTCTTTCCTTCGCCATCTCATTTGCCAGCCCGGGACTGTAGCCGCCTCTCTTGTTACGGTTGCGTTTGAGTTCGCGACAGACGGTAGACGCCGCAATCTTTTTTGCGGGAGCCGTATTTCCTTTTAATGCCGCCTCTTCTTCGCGAAGGCGGTTCAACTCGTCTGCTATGGCCTGAAGCGAAGAACCATTTTGGCGCATGGCAGAAATTGTGTATCTTTGCGCAAGGGTTAATTGATTGTACATGAGCAATACAAAATTAATTAATCTTCGGGAGACTTCGGTCTCCCTTTTTGTTTTTTTGTATTGCCACTATGGGAAAGGTTTTCTTAGCCATGGCCGCCGTCTAAAATTATGAAAACGGAGCTGCCGCAAGACAGCCCCGTCTGTTTCCACGATTTCAGCGTGGCGGATGAATCTATTGCTTGGTCGAGTTGCTCCTCTGCAGGGCTCGCCTCCTCTTCGATCCACGGGGCAAAGTTAACACTTTCCCTTGAATCTACATCATTTAGGCTCCATAACGTTGCACTTCGTTTTGGAATCTACAGTTTTTTTGATTTGCGAACCACAAACAGTAGCACAAATAGCATTTGGATTAAAGCCTAAATATAACATAACTCTCTGTAAATTAGCAGATAATATCATTAGTGCCCTTTGCCACTACAACGATGAGGAGTTCTGACATCTATCTATACATCTTAGGGAAACCTACCGGGCTGAAGCCGAGGCAAAGCGGAGCGAGGTGTGGGCGCATGGAGCGCATCACGCCTCACTACCTTGCATTCCTCCGCTCCCTCCCGAATACCTGATAATCCGGGCTATATGCCATGTCCGTGAGCCGGGAGGCACACCGACATCACATATAGCCTTTCGTGTGTAAACCGGCCGCGCCACAAGACTGAAGCCTCCGTGAAGGCGGCTTCCGACTTGATCCGCGCTCTATGCCGGAACACCGCAACCCGATGCCGTGAACGGCATCCGGCCTGCCGCAACCTGCCGGTTAAGGTCGCCGGATATACTTTTTTGTTTGAAAACCCTGCGGGCTTCACCTGCGGCGGCGTTTTTGTGTGCGAAGCTACGGCGGACGGGCGGAACGACAAGTGACGCCGCGCTTGAGGTCGGAGTTCCGCGCCCGTGAGCCTCCGCATTTTTTGTCGCTCAAAAAATGGGTATCCCGCGCTTGCCCTCTGACTTCACACTTGTCTAATCCGCCCCGGTGGTCCGCCGTGGTGTATGCACAAAAAACATACCCCCTGCGGATGAAGCCGGAGCTTCAAGCCAAAAGGGAAAAAAACAAATTCAAACACTAAAACATGGACTATCAAGCAGCAGCAACCATCATCGACCGCAATTCGGGTCTTTACGACATTACCACCAACGAGGGCAGAGAACGCAGACGCCTGTTTTTCTCCACACAGGGCTATATATGCGAGTTCGCTCCACGCTCACGCAGACGCGGCTACATCATACCGCAGTCAACCGTAGCCAACTGGCTCGGAGTAGTGAAAGTGGAGAAGCTGAAGCAAATATTGTGGAAAAGTTCAGGCGTTACGCCTCGCGTGCCACCTTCCCTCGGCTTTCGTGCGAAAATGCCTCATGGCAGACCCTACAAAGGCTGTTACGAAAACCGGCTCACAACCGGCACTCGCATAGATGGTGAGATTATCTCCCTCAAAGCCGTGGAGCGTCATGCGCCGTGGGCGGTAGAGGAATTTCGCAAGCACTTGCCGAAAGGTGCGCCTATCATTCCGGCAGGTTCGACTTCCGGGCTATGACGGCACCCTATGGATAGAGATAGCCGACAAGGACGACGGATATTATCGCAAGGGCGACATCAAAGCCGGACTTAGCAAGGAGTATCGCGGCTGTGGCAACGGCTACTACTATCTGTTGATTGACAACGAGCACTTTATAGGAGTTGATATAGACTGATTTATAAACCGCTCCCTGCGCGGTCAGAGGCGCAGGGAGCATAAACACAATACCGATATGATTACAACTGAAATCAACTACAAGGGCAAGGAATACACCTGCCGTATCGTGAGAAGCAACGAGGGCGAGGAACTGATAATCGCGGGAAACAAGCCTGCTTGATGTCTTATGCCTTATCCTGCAACCGACGGCTCGGACGGCTTCGCCGACAAGGAGGCTGAAAAGGTCGATGAAGATATTTTCTTCTATACCGCTGACAGCAACCTCGGTCTGCCCGATGACGCATTAATCGAGGAACTTAAAGAGGATAATCCGGAATGGTTTGATTGACAAAGCGAAACGATTATGAACCGAAAAGAGGAATACGAAAGAAGCCGCCGAGCGGTATAAGGACAGCGATTTTCGTGTGCCTAATATGTATTGCTTCATAGAGGCGCGGAATGGGCTGACAAAAATCCATGTCCCGAATGCATAGGTTTTTCGAGTGTGTGCCGGAAAAAAGGACAGGTGATAATATATGCCGTATACGAGGCTGATTTCAAGATAGCCTCATATCAGCTAATGCAGTATGACCCGTTACTACCATGCCGCAAGGCGACAATGTGAGCTGGCTGGCAGTACCCGAATTATAGAACAGTGGGGCGTGAGGCGTATATACGTGTCACGCCTTGCTGTTTTGGGCGCGGGTCTATGGAATACCAATGTGCCGCCGGTCTTTGGATGACCGCTCTCGGAACGATGGCCCTGATCCGTTCAAGGGCTGACGCTTTGGAGCGGATGTTTTATGAAGATTTTTTCCTGTGAATTATTCGCTGCCGACAGGATTGGCGTTTTCCGTGCGAAATTACCGCGTCCGGGAGGAACGGCAAAGGCCACTTCGTTTGAGGTCGGCGGACTGCGCCCGTGAGCCTCCGCAACCTTCAGCTCGAAACCGAGCCTTCGGTTTCAAATTTTCTCGTGCCTCCAAAATTTGGGTATCCCGGTCTTGCGCTGACCTCACCCTTGCCTTATCCTCCCTTTGGCCGCAGTTGCGAATTGCACGAAAAACGGCCAGCCTGCCGGGAAGCCTCAAAGAGCTTCACAAAAGGGGGAAAAATAACAACTCAAACATTTTAAGACAATGCACGGCACAATCTATCAGTTAGGCACAAGTCCGATAAACGAGGACGAATATATGAATCCCGAAACCATTTCGGAGGGAGAATCTGTATGCATCGGCTATGCGGACGAAATAGCGGAGGCAGAACGTAAAAGCCAAATGGAGGAACTTGTTGAAATACTCCCAAAGGCATGTTCACACTCAACAACGACCTTACCCTAACCTACAATGGAGGCATCAACGAATGGCGGCACCATTATGCACGGCTTATAAGAGAGAGGGCGGAGGCCATAGACACCGATAACGTAACGGAATGGACCGGGCCAGTCTATCAACTCCAAAAAGCTATAATCAATCCTCTTGACACCGACAGCCTTTTCATCACCGACTTCGGCTCCAACTTTGGAACGGCTGAACATCCGCAGAATTTATGCGCTTCGTGGAACGGCTTACGCCCGGAAACAAACTGTATGCAGGAATGATAGCAGACTATTATCTATGACACCGGTATTACACGACCATGCGAGTAAAGAGAATGACAATTGAAGAAGGGAGGCGAGTAGGTATAAGCGCTTCCCGAACTTCCACAAGACCGGGAGTGTACGGGGCATGAAAAAGCTGTATTACGGACAGCACTGCCTTTTGGTGCGTTGTGGCGACTATATCTATAATGTGTCGTCAGAACCTCAAATCTACAATCAGGCAACCATCTAAATTCCAAACGATATGAACACAGACATTGATTTCATTAATATTGCCGAGGGCGACAAGGAGTTTGTAAAGACTTTCGAGAACTTTGTCAACGGCAGAGTGAGCAGCACCGAAAAGACCGGTATGGCTATGACTGCCATGCACCGCTACCTGCAGCAGCAGGCGTTTCAAGGTCTTTCTCGGCTATATGAAAGCCCTCGCATACAACTACCGCAGAGGACGCTATGACGACCGCAACGAGTGGGCCTCGCGCCTCGCTGCCGAGGCTTACAGCCACTTCATAGACAAGGAACTCATCTACGACCCCGAATTTGCCAAACTCAAAAACGCCGCTGACTATGTACGATACTGATACCGACTTTCCCGAATACGGACGGCAGTGCGACCTCAAAGAGCCGTGGCGCGGCTACCGCAGAGGAACGATTGTAGGACGCAACGGCTACCGCTTCATAATAGAGGTGAGCAGCGGAGCGACCATAGAATTGTATGAAGATGAAATAGAATTTGACTGATTATGAACAGACTGATGACACCAAGACTGGAGGAAGCCTTCAAGGGCTTCCCCCTCTACTCCCAGGACGGAAAGGGAAGGACGCCGTATGCGTGGCGATATTCGCCATAGGAAACGCCCGGTGGTTTGTGCTTGAGGGGAGCAAGGAGGGCGATGACACGATAATGTTCTGCATTGTCGTGGGACTCGCAGAGGACGAATATGGCTATGTTTCGCTCAACGAGCTTGCAGGGATTGAGATAGATTGCCGGGAGCATGGCTACGGAATACTCCAAGTCACGGAGGTGCCGTATTTCAAGCCCCGACCATAGGGGAGATAGCCGACAAGCGGTTGCAGTCTTTCCTCTCCCGACTGCATGACGCCCCGATGAATGACAGATAACCCGTCAGCCGTGGCGACCGTGCCACGGCTGACACAACCTTATACCGACATGGATATTCAAGATACGATAGACCGCATAACCGAATGTGCGAAGCCAAAGGCTGGAGCGTCCATACATCAAAGAATCCCAAGGCCGAGATATGGCAGTTCGAGTTTTCCCAATCCACCAAGGCAGGGCAGGATTTCAACTTCTCCGCCGAAATGAAAGACGCGACCCCGACAGCCTCATAAAGTCAGTGAGGGAGTATTACGAGGGACTTCGACCCCGACGAGGAAGCTACCTCTGGATAGGCGAGGACGGACACGCAGGAACGGCGCACCGTACCATATCCGCGACATAGTGGCTGATATGGAGGAGCGGAGAGCATGGTGCTTGACCTGCTCGCCGCCTTGAAGAAACCGATTTCGACCGACGGAGGAATAGACCCGTTCAGGAATATAACCCGGTCTGCCACAATCTTTTCGGTTGTGGCAGACATAACATGTTTTTAGATATGTTGTTACAGACCATTATAGATATTGCCGCCAAATGCGGCTGGAGCGTGACCGTCAGCGTGATAGACATCGACTGTACCGCTTTCGATTTCCGGCGCAGGACTCGGAGCGGCGTGCCGTTCTGCTTTTGCGCCGACATGACAGGCGGCAACCCGGCAACACTCTTGATGAGATACTCTCGTTCATAGACGCTTTCCAACCCTCTAACCTTTGCCCGGCAGTGGTGCGAGCTATCGGGTGCCGGGGATAGCCTTGAAGCGAGGGCATTGGCGGAAATGGACGATATGCGAACCGAGGCATGGCTTCTCGCCGTTGAGCTGTCGGAGACCATAGCCTCCCCGAACGCCGCACCCCGCGTGGCATATCTGGAACTGAACCGGGATTATAGCCCCTTGCGCCGCCGCAGGGCTATAATCTCTATCAGGTCGCTACCTGTCAGGCGTGTGATTCCGTTGATGAACGTTGGTTTGGGAAACCGCTCGTCATGGTCGAAACAATAGTAGAAATACGACCGACTGATTCCGATTATCCGGGCCACCTCTGAAATGGTATATAGCCTGTTACGGTCAATCATAGAGATATTGACCTTTTTTTCGTATCTTCGTTTAGCCATCGCCCCCCGGAGTGTAGGTTTTTCGGAAAGTATTGCCGCGAATCTCCACAAAATTGAACATTTCCTTGCAGCGGTCATAGATTCTGGGTGAATAGACTTGAGAAAGCTGTTGCAGGGAAAGATTGGTAGTGGCGTGTGTGAACTGATTGTCGCGCAGGTCATAACGCCGCTGGAGGACATATTGCATCACATTCTCAAAGTTGCCCCACCGTCCGGTGGGTATTGTTTCGCTACCAAGTTCATCGAAAGCCTGGCGGGAGCTTGTGATGTAGGTCTGGAGGGCATAATAGCCGCCGTCGCGCGATTCATCGGAAAACTCGGCGCAGATGTCGATTACGTTTGTCATGCGAAACCAGTAGCGCATACCGTCACGGGGAGGGTGTACCTCGTTGCAGAATTGCCGGACTACCCTTAGGAGCGTTGACTTTCCGGTGCCTATGTCGCCCCACAGCAATAGCCCCCGGTCCGGATCGAGGTTGCCGTGATAGTCTTTCAACGCCCAATGCACGATGTCGTTGAGAATCTTGCGCTGGTCGTCGCGGACAACATAGCCAGGGCATACCTTTTTTGCGCATCCAAGGAAGAACTGCTTGTAGGCGTCAATCTTCGTTAAGTCCGCAATCGGGTGTAACCGGCCCTCTGCGGCGTACCGCATTTGGCTGATAGCCTCCTGCGGATTTATTCTTTTGGGGTACTTCATCTTTTGATTTTTTTATTCTCATCCGGGCCCAGTTGAGAAAGTGTTTCTTGAAAGCCGAGAACGTGGGATGCCAGTCCTCGGTAGTGATTGTTGCATTACTGAAATCATCGGCTACCGCCAGCAGATCCGACAACTCGCAGTGCAGGCTCATAGCCATCCCTTCAAGCGTGGATTCCGATTTTTTCAGTTTTTCTAAAAAATCTTTTTCGCGCTCGCGTTTACCATCAATTAAAAGTTCTTTTATTTCTTTCTTTTATGTAAATATGGCCGCGTCCGGCTCTGCGTTTCGTCTGCCGTATCACTCCGCGTTGCATAGTGCTTTTCGATTTGCGTTTCATCAGATATACAGCCCAGCGGAGTATCATGCTCCGGATTTTGCATTTCATACTCAATATCCACCGAACCTTCCGGCAATGGTGCTTTTCCGTTGTTCTGCATATTGAAGCAATACTTTTCAAAGCCGCAGACGGATAAACGGTTACAAGCCCGTTTTTCCTACGGGTAATCAGACCGTCCTCCTCCAATGCCTCCAGAAAAGATATGACAGCTCTCTCATCTGCGTGCCATCGCGTACCAAGATAGGCAATAGTCACAGGCCATTCTCCGTAAGTCACCCGTATGCGGATGTTTGTGTCACCCACATACCTCATGCCGGGAGTCTTGGCGGCTCGAAACCTTATTTCAAGCCACCACTGGTAACGTTGCGCGTTATCCCATAGCCAGTGTGTCATATCGTCTTCATAGACAGGCATCCATCTTGGCATAGCTTGTAGGTGTTTGAGAAGAACCGCAGCAGTTCGCTTCCACGGAAAAGCGGGTAAGGACTGGCCGGAACAATCTCATAGCGCAATCCTTCAGGATCACTGGCATAGCTGAACAATTCGATGTCGGAGAGGGCGAACATGGCTGCAACCTCCTGACGGGTGTAGAGTCGCGACGGCTCAACGGCTGGTAGAGAATTTCTCATAAGCATAAGTGTTGTGCCTTCCATAATGAAATGGCAAGCGGGTTAATACCTGCCTCACATCCATCGGTCGCAGTTTCCTTTTGCAGTGAAGCCATTTGATCGCACTTTGAATGCTTATCCTTTTTAGACAAACCCGCCCGGTTCCACCCAGACCAGTCGAATGATTATTCCGGCGGCTGCACTCCCTATAACTGGGAATGGATTGAACAAATAAACTATCAGACATACCGCGCATTCTCTATTAAAGAGCAGTGACACTCCAGAACCCAGATAATTCCGGACACGGATACCACAAGAGTCTGCATCTTCCAAATACGACAGGACATATGCCTGTTTTTTAGAAGATTCGGCACCAAGTGTATATAAACAATCCGCTATCATCGTGAGTCAGGTTATAAGGGAACCAAGACTTTCCTGGATGGAGCCTTAATTAAATTTTAATAAGTCGCGCTCGGCTAAAGTTTTTACAACCCGGAATCTCACGAGTTACCGAATTTCTGATTCAACACGTCTTTTATATCCGACATCTTGTAAAGCGGTGTCTTGCCTATCTTTACGGGCACAAGGTAACCGTCCTTCTCCCAGCGGAGAAGGGTACTGTATGAACGGTTGAAAATTTTGCAGGCCTCCTCGCGCGTAACCGTCGCAAGCTCGTCGTCATAAGCCCTCTGCTCGTCCTCGGCTTCACGTGTAATGCGTAGAAATTCCTGAAACGCCGCCTTCATGTCGGTGGCGTCAACTACCAGATATACGCCCTTTGGGCCGTCCAGTATGGAACTGATTATTTCTGCTGCCATAATCGGGTCAAGCCGAAAGCACGGTGCATATGTTAAATTGGGCAATTAGAAGTGTTAAATTTTTAGGCGTAGAGTTTGACCAGTCGGAAGATGAAGAAGTCTCGGTCTCGGACACCACGCATTTGTGAGCGAAAGATTTTGACTTTAGAGTTGAATGCCTCGGCGGAGGCATTGGTCGCACGACGGCGGAAGTAGTTCAGGATGGTTGGAGCGTGGTTCCTGAATGTTTTGATTACCGAGCGGAAGTTGTTGTTACCAAGAGCCATTACCTTTTCATACCACTTGTTCATCCGCCCCATGGCTTTTGTCGGTGAGATTTTAGCATTGAAAATCTTGCGCAGCTCCATCGCAAGGCTGTATGCAGCCTTCAATATTGGATAGTATTTGAACAGGATGTTGGCGCGATGACGCTGTGTGTCAGTCCATTTGTTCTGTGCCATCATCAGGGTGTGCTTGCTGCGGGCGAGTATCTGGCGCATGGTTTCGCCGTTGGAATATGTAACCGGAGGCTCTGATTTGTCACGGCTGTTGTCTTCAGCTATGAGCTTGCGCCGGATGTCGACACGTATCTCGTCAACGGCCTCGTTGTATACCTGCTGCACATGGAAGCGATCGTTGACAACATGGGCGTTGTAGAATACCTCGGCGGCTATCAGCATCATCGATGGCGACAGGTCGCAGGTCACTTCCCTGACCCTGCGTCTCAATGATTTGCCCATCGCGCCGACTAGTATCGATATTATCTCGTCGCTTTTCGTCCCCGGTATGGCGGCTGCCAGCGTCCCGCGACCTCCGTGACCGTCTTGTTTGTGAGGAATGTCCATACCTCGCCGTTGCTAAGACAGGTCTCGTCGAGGCTCATGTACGGGCCGATGTTCGCGCCGTTGAAGTAAAACCCGCAGCAGAGTTCGTTCTTGCACCACTCTGCGTATCCACTAAGCTTATTGCGGTACAGGTCAGCGAAATATTTGCCGTTGACGCAGTGCATCTGCGCTATGTGTTTAATCGACAGGGCTGTCGTCTCCACCTTCATATTTAAAAAAGCCACGAACTCGGCGCTGAGTCGTGTCCTTCCTCATTGGGTAGTTCGAGATTGTAACTGAAGATTT